>Ga0214923_10002517_pt1 | contig 24241 bp, 19 predicted proteins | sample LL1510_MetaG_FD_177993 | JGI IMG/M metagenome (GOLD analysis project Ga0214923, IMG submission 177993) | Freshwater microbial communities from Lake Lanier, Atlanta, Georgia, United States - LL-1510 | ecosystem: Environmental > Aquatic > Freshwater > Lake | place: USA: Georgia | collected...
GGCTGGCATCGCTACGGTAACCAATCAAATCACCCTCGGCACAGGCGTCACAGTATTATCTAGCGAGGATCCAGTTAGGGTCTATCAGCGCTTTGCCACCATCGCAGCTCTAGCCCCAGGTCGGGTTGAAATTACCGCTGGTAGAGGCTCTTTTATTGAAAGCTATCCGCTATTTGGCTTTGATCTTTCGGATTACGAGAAGCTTTTTGAAGAAAAACTAGAACTACTGGTGGAACTACTCAAAGAAGAACCGGTTACCTGGTCGGGAGAAACCAGATCACCACTTACCAACCAGCAGGTTTATCCAAAGACCGAACACGGCATCGGGCTTCGGGTCGGGGTTGGCGGTTCACCACACTCTGTTATCAGGGCAGCTAAATACGGTGCGGCTTTAGCCTTGGCGATTATTGGTGGCCATTCTTCCCGCTTTGCCCCGTTTGCTGGTTTGTATCGGGAATCGCTGAAGCGCTTTGATAAGCCTCAACTGCCGATCGGTATCCACTCACCCGGACACATAGCCGAAACCGATGAGCAAGCCATCGAAGAACTTTGGCCCCACTACCAGGCTTCATTTGGCCGGATCGGTCAGGAGCGTGGCTGGGGACCAATGACCTACCAGCACTATGCCGCTGAGGTCAGCGGTGGATCACTATATGTTGGTTCACCTGAAACAGTTGCGCAGAAGATAATTGAGACAATTAGGGCCACCGGTGCTAACCGCTTTGACATGAAGTATTCGACTGGACCGATGCCACAGTCGCAGATGATGCGTTCAATCGAGCTTTACGGCACCAAGGTTATCCCACTGGTAAAAGCCGAACTTGGTGCCGAACTAGCAATCACCTATTAAAAGCAGGTTGGGGCCGTCCTTACGGACGACCCCAACCAGTTGTAATGCTTAGTGACCTTCTTGTGCTGCGAAAGCCTTGTCGTCTTCAGCTGACTTAATACGTGCAATGCTGAAGATGATTAGACCGAACATACACTTAGCCAAGATGTCAGCAATGCTGTAACCAATCTCACGTGCCATTACTTCTGAACCAGTAGCAACAGACTCGCTGTTCATCGCAAGGATGAAGGTGATTGGGTAGACACCCCATGTTGCAATAAGCAACAGGCGAACGCCTAGGAACAACTTGCGAACCTTCTCAGACTGCTTGTCGAGGCTCTTTGACAACTCGATCCATAGAACATACATGATGTATAGGAATGGAATTGTTGAAAGTAGACCCCACATGCTGTTGCCAATGCCGAACAGGTTGCTCTTGATGTCGCCTGGGTAACCCAAGATGATCATCAAAGCAGCTGCTGGAACTAGACGCTTTAGCAATGAGGACTGGATTTCCTTGACAAGGCCAAGAACAGCAACAAGCTCAACTAGAAGTAGTGGAACTGTCAGTAGCCAGTCGATGTAACGGTAGCCAACGTTGTAGTGAGCTGCACCGAACTCCAGTGCCTGGCCAGCGGCCGCGGCAACACCTGAAGCCTCATTCATGCCGTATGCGTGGCCGAATGAGTCGAACATTCTGAAGTAGTGGTAAGCAGCAATTGAAGTTACGGTTGCTGAAACCATTACAGCCAGACGGTACTTAGGTAGAACTCGGTCTCTTGCGAACCACAAGAAGATCGAGGTGAAAAGCATGCTTGCGATACCTAGCGAAAGCATGTTATAGACCGCACTGAATTCCCATCCAGTGAGGGCGTAAGAAAGAACTCCTACGTTTTCCATAATGAAATTGCCTTTCCATTTAGTTTGGTCGGGCAACCATTGAAGCGCCCGACTTTGGGACTGCGGATTTAGATTACTCCTCTGAAAGGGTTAATGTTGCGAACAAATAACTTTTTAATGAACCTATTTTTGGGTATTTTTTGGCGCTAATTTTGCTTATTTTTAGGGCTAAAACCCGCGAAAAATAAGGGTTTTTGTCAACTAACCAGGATTTGTTCGTATCCGCGAAGCACAAAAGTTGGCCGTCTAACTGGAGTTTCCGCCAGAGAAATATCAGGAAAACGCTCCATGAGTAAAGGTAGGGATGCCTGCATCTCTAGCCGAGCTAAAGGTGCCCCTAGGCAGAAGTGGATACCTGCTCCAAAACCAATTTGGTTGTTCGGATCTCGGCATAGATCCATCGCTTCTGAGTTCTCGAACACCTCTTCATCCCGGTTGGCGGAGCCCAGCAGGGCCGCAATCTTCTGACCTTCTTGGATAGTTACTCCACCGATTACCGTGTCCGCTGTTGCAGTTCGCTCGAATAGTTGTAGCGGTGCGTCAAACCTAAGGAACTCTTCGACAGCGCTCTCAGCTATCGCTCTTGGATTGTTTCGAAGCAGGTTGATCTGATCTTCGTGCTGGAGTGCAGCAACCATCCCATTACCAAAACCATTCACGCTAGCTTCATGACCGGCGTTCAAAAGCAAAATACAGGTTGCAATTAGTTCCCTAGCATTAAGTTTTTCACCAGCTTCTTCAACTACAACCAATTCAGAAATTAGATCAGTTCCTGGTTTGGTCTTTCGCTCAATCATTAATCCGCGAACGTATTCAGCAAACTCGCTAGATGCTTTTCTTGCTTCTGCTTTAGCCTCATCGCTTGGATTAACCTCGTACATCTTCACAATTGCCTGTGACCAAGGTCTAAGCAGGTGTTCATCTTCGTCGGGAAAGCCGAGCAGAGCCGCAATTACTTTCACTGGAAGTGGTTCCGCATAATCCGCAATCAAATCAAAGCTTCCAGTTGCGCTGCGTTTTTCCATCGCTTCATCCAGAAGCGCATTGGCTATTCGCTCTATGTCGGGCTTTAGATTTTCAATTCGACTTCTAGAGAATGCTTTGCCTACTAGCGATCTAAGTCGAGTATGTTTTGGAGGTTCGGAATCGAGAATGCTGTCGGCATGAAGCCAGTTGAAGTCCTCCCACAGATCTTCTGGTTCGCGAGGTTTAAATATTCTGCCAAGCGTTTTGGTTCGAAGTACCTGGTTAGCATGTTCGTATCTGGCAGCCAGAAACATATTGAGCCCGTCATGCCAAACTGGCTGAGGATTTTGTCTTAGAAGCTTTAGTTCTGGGTAGGGGTCAACGACAAAAGAGGGGGCTGAGAAATCAATCATTTACTGGTTGGGTAAATCTTGGTTGCTAACCTCTGCAGCGGCACTAAAACGAGGGCCAGCACTACGAAGAAGGCAGATATTACGCCGATCCAAGTAAGCACCACATCTATGCCTTCTGCCGGATTAATGAACCAGTATGGCCACCAGCCCTGAAGCGTTCCACGGACCAGTGAGAATGCTAGCCAGGAAAGCGGGTATATAAGTATCCAGAGGGCCTGGTTGAGTTTCAGCTTGAAAGCCGTGTTGGTGAGGATCCACTCGAGGCAGATGATTATTGGCATGTAGGTGTGCATTATTAGGTTTGGAACTACCGGCCAGTCATAGCCGATGTCTCTAGGGTCCGGTGCCTGGTCTGCCAGAAGCAGGTTATAGATGACGCCGACAATGATCATGGAAGCGGCGATGGTTAGCCTAGCTATGGTTAGCCACTTTGTTTCGGTCTTGTTGCGAAGCACACAGAATCCGGCAACACCTAGAACTATGCCGCTGAGAATGCAGGAAGTAATGGTGAAGTAGGAGAAATACTCGGCAGGCCGGAACACGTTGTGAGCTAGGCGATCGCTGATCTGCCAGTAGACGCAATAGAGCAGCGTCGCAGCCATCGCTAAGCGGATCAGGCCGATTACTATATTCCCTTTTTGGACCATTCGGTTAGCCTAACCAGTTGAGATTGCTAGATAAAGATTGAAAACAGTGCTGATGCGAAAGTGTTATAGATTTTCCACATGCTCAGAGTTTTAGTTACCGGTTTCGAACCTTTCAACAACGCAAAGCTAAATCCCAGTGAGGCTTTGGTCACAAGACTGCTTAGCGATGATGTGCCGGGTGCGGAAATTATAACGAAAGTGTTACCGGTGGTTTATTCCAAGTCTGCCGAAGAATTGTTAGCGCTCGTTGATGAACATAAGCCAGATGTTGTTCTATGTTTTGGTCAAGCTGAGGGAAGAAAAGAAATATCGATTGAGCGTTTTGCTGTCAATTTAGATGATGCAGCAATTGCCGATAACTCAGGATCGATTCGTATCGATCAAAAAATTCATAGCGACACCCCAACCGCTTATGAGAGCACTCTTCCTGTGAAAGATCTCGTACTTAGTTTGAAAGCAACTGGAATACCAGCTGCCACATCTTTGTCTGCGGGAACGTTTGTTTGCAATCACATTTTCTATGAACTGCAAAATGCTCTGGCTGGTTCGGATGTTCTAAGTGGTTTCATTCATGTTCCATTGATGACCGAACAGCAAGAAGATTTCCCCGGACTGTTTAATATGCCAGTTGAACAAACGGTGTTAGCCGCAAAAACGATTATTACAACTCTTGTTGCGAATTCTTAAGGCTTGGAATTAGCGCCCAGATGATTGCGGCCGCATCGATAAATTCTTGAATCAGTGCAGCCTGATTTGGATTTAGTAAACCAAAGGCTGCAAAGCCCATCGCAATGATGGCTAACCCCATTCCGATAGCGCTTGCCTGAAGTGCACGTCGTTTGGAAACCTTGGACACCTCGATGGCATCAACCAGTCGCCGAATCGAATCCTCAACAATCACAACCTTGGCAGCTTGGCTGGCGGCGGTGTTTCCTCGAGCTCCCATCGCGACACCAACATCTGCACTGGCCAGAGCCGGTGCATCGTTGATGCCATCACCAACTACCACCACTGAACCCCCGGTAGCTTTCAGTTCGGCGTTTAGGATATCCAGTTTTTGAGTTGGCGTGCACTCGGCAAAATATTCTTTGATCCCAAGTTCGTCGGCGATCGCTTTCACCGTCTCATGCCGATCTCCAGAAACCAAGAGCACTCGCTTCACACCAAGCTTGTCCAGAGCCGAAACCGTTCCAGCAGCCTCTTTTCGAAGGGGATCATCCAAACCTAAAAAGCCAACCGCAACATCATCAATTCGAATCTCAATCAAAAGTGCATTGGTTAGTTTTACCCACCCGGGTAGCGGAAGTTTAGGTTGACCAATTGACACTTTATGTCCGCCGATTATTCCGCATAGCCCATGACCTGGTGCCTCCAAGACCGAAACCGGTCGCTCAAGTTTCAGTCCTTTTGCCTTGGCTAGGCCGACCACGGCTTTGGCAACAATATTGGAGCTTTCCTGATCCAACGAAGCACCCAACCGAAGAACCTCGTCAGGATCTGAGCCTTCAGCAAAAGACTCCGCGGTAATTCTTGGGCCGCCCTCGGTTAGCGTTCCAGTTTTATCGAGAAGTACCACCTCGGCGTTGGCTAGCCGTTCGATTGATTCACCGGATTTGATAATGACACCGCGCTGGGCAGCTCTAGAGATTCCACTGACCAGTGCTACCGGCACCGCGAGAATCAGTGGGCATGGTGTTGCCGCGACTATTACTGACACCGCTTGCCTGATGTCTTGAGTTATTAGGTAGGTAATTAGTGCCATGCCTAAAGCGAGTGGGACAAACCTTGAAGCCCAAACATTTGCTAACCGCACTCCCTGCGAAGCTTGGCTTTTAGCGTTGGCAACTAGCCGAATGAGATTGGTGTATGTGGAGTCTTCGCTGGTGGATGTGGTCTTGATGATTACTGATTCAGCAACGTTTAGCACGCCACTATCAACTTTGCTATTTGCTGTTCTCCATACCGGAAGTGATTCACCAGTTAATGCAGATTCGTCAAAAAGAGCATCGCTTTCTACCAGTCCATCAAACGGGACAACCTCGCCAGACCGAACTAGAACCCTTGAGCCAACTAGGACAGTTTTGATATCAACATCTTCAATGTCACCGGATGCATCAACTAGGTGAGCACTCTGCGGCGCTCTAGCGAGTAGGGCATCGAGATGCTTACTTGATCTTCCTTCCGCCCAGCGCTCTAGTGCTTGACCGGTGGAAAGCATTAGTGAAATCAAACTTGCTGCTAGCCACTCATTTGTTACTGCAGTGGCAAGAATCGAAATCAAAGCTAGGACATCGCTGCCTAAAGCCTTTTTACGAATCGCAAGAACTAACCACCTGGTGCTGAAGTAAAAACCGATTGCCGCACCGATAGCCCAACTAACTTTTGCCATAAGTGGTTGGTTTGCAAAATCAAATGCTAAGCCACCCAGCACACTCGCTAGTGAAACTAAGACAAACCAGTATCTACTCACGAAATCATTGTCCCACTGTAGTCATAGACTGATTAGCATGAGTGATCAACCAACAATCACGTTTCTGGGGGCAGCTGGAACGGTAACCGGATCCAGATTTTTACTTAGCTGTGGTGAAACCAAAGTAATGGTTGACTGCGGCTTATTCCAAGGCTTGAAAGAACTTCGTCTAAAGAACTGGGACCCGCTAGCAGTTGATGCTGCCACCATTGATGCCGTTGTGCTCACCCATGCTCACCTAGATCATTGCGGTTATGTCCCCAAACTGGTCCAGCAGGGTTTTCGCGGTAAGGTTCACGCTACCGAATACACCACCAAACTTGCTGAGGTCATATTGCTTGACTCAGCACGGATTCAAACCGAAGATGCCAAGTGGGCCGCCAAGAAAGGCTTCAGTAAACACAACCCACCAAAACCGCTCTACGACGAGATGGACGCCACTAGAGCACTAAAACTTTTCCAGCCAGAAAAGTTCAACACCAGAGTGGAAATAGCCAAAGAAACTTTCGTAACCTTTAGGCCCTCAGGTCACATCCTCGGAGCTGCTGTTGTTGAGGTTGAGTTTTTTGGTAAACGACTGCTCTTCTCAGGAGATCTAGGTCGAGACCACCACCCGCTTCTGGTCAACCCCATTGGTTTTGGCTCAGGTCACTTCGATGCGGTTATAACTGAATCCACCTATGGTGACCGCGAGCATGTTGCGCCAACCACAGTATTTGAAGAAGCCATCAATCGAACTGTTGCAGCCGGCGGTTCCATACTTATCCCTGCCTTTGCTGTTGACCGCACTGAGGTCATACTCATGAAGGTGAGAGAGCTCATGGATAAGGGAACGATTCCACGCGTTCCTATATATGTTGATTCACCGATGGCGTTGAAGGCTTTGGACTACTACCGCGAAGCGCTCAATACTGACTCTCAGGAGATTCGCCCCGATGTTATCGCTAAGTGGAAAAACAGCGATCCTTTTGACCCCGGTAGCCTGGTTGAACTTGACACGGTCGATGAATCAAAGACCATTAATAACCCAACTCAGTCATGCATCATTATTTCCGCTTCGGGAATGGGCACCGGTGGTCGCGTGGTTCACCACCTCCGTCAAATGCTGCCAAACCCGCTTCACACAATTCTTATGGTCGGCTACCAGGCCGTTGGCACTAGAGGACGAGCCCTGATTGATGGGGCAACCGAGGTAAAGATGCACGGGGAATTTGTGCCGGTGCGGGCCAAAGTTGAGCAGCTAGGCGAGTTCTCAGTCCACGCTGATGCCAATGAACTAATTGCCTGGCTCGGCACTGCTACGCAAGCGCCAAACAAGGTTTTTGTTGTGCATGGTGAGGCTGGTGTGGCTGAAACATTTAGCGATCTAATCAAGGCAAAACTTGGTTGGAGTTCGATTGCGCCTAAAGATGGGGAAAGCTACGAGCTTTAGCCAGCACAGCTTTTAGGCTTGTTAGTAGTTGAATTAACCTAACGGCGAAAGATTGGTTATGCGCGCACTAGTCAAGTCAGGCTCTCAAGCAGGACTGGAAATGCTTGAAGTTGCTGAACCAGCCGTAGGTGAAACCGATGTGAAAATCCGAGTGCTTCGCACCGGAATCTGCGGGACCGATCTCCATATTGATAGTTGGGATAACTGGGCTGCCGAAACCATAAAGCCTCCACTAATTCCTGGCCATGAGTTTTATGGCGAGGTGGTTGAAGTTGGTTCAAGAGTTCACGAGGTTGAGGTCGGCGCATTTGTTTCAGGTGAAGGTCACATAGTTTGCCGCATCTGTCGGAACTGCCGAGCTGGAAGATTCCAGATGTGTATTCGCACCCAGGGTGTCGGAGTTAATCGTGATGGAGCTTTTGCCGAGTATGTTGTGATACCCGAATCTAACGTTTGGGTGCACCACGGTGAGATTGATCCAGACCTTGGAGCTATTTTTGATCCATTCGGTAATGCCGTTCACACCGCATCGGTATTTAGCTTGGTTGGTGAAGATGTTTTGATTGCTGGCGCAGGTCCAATCGGTCTAATGTCGATTGCCGTTGCTAGGCACTGCGGAGCAAGATTCATAGTTGTTACAGATGTGAGCGAACCGAGACTTGAATTAGCCAAGAACATGGGTGTTGATATTGCTCTAAATGTGTCGAAACACAAAGTGGCTGAAGCGCAATCTCAACTGGGTATGCGTGAGGGCTTCGATGTTGGTTTTGAAATGTCTGGCAATAAGGCGGCCCTTCAGGAAATGATCGACAACATGAATCACGGTGGATCAGTTGCGATGCTTGGTTTACCAAGCGAGCCGATGGAGATTGACTGGTCCAAAGTAGTCACTCACATGCTTACCCTGAAAGGTATCTACGGTAGAGAGATGTTTGAGACTTGGGCGGCGATGAGCTCAATGTTGAAAACAAGCGAAGTGCTTAGGAATCGAATTTCTTCAGTGATTACTGATCGGTTACCGGCAAGTTCTTGGCGTGAGGGCTTTGAGATTGCTCGAGCCGCTACCGGTGGCAAGGTTGTTTTGGATTGGACCCAACTATAAATGTTTACCGACCTAAAAAAGCAACTGCAGGAAAACATCGAAGAGCTCAAAGACAATGGCCTCTATAAATATGAGCGTGAGATAGATTCCGCTCAGCAGTCACACATCGAGTCAGCTAATCGCGATCTTCTGAATTTTTGTGCCAACAACTATTTGGGTTTGGCCAACGATTCGAGAGTTATCGAAGCAGCCCGAGACGTATTGGCAGAACGAGGCTTTGGGGTTGCCAGTGTTCGCTTTATCTGTGGCACCCAAGACATCCATAAGGAATTGGAAAAAGAGGTCTCTCGCTTTCTTTCCACCGACGACACTATTTTGTTTAGCTCCTGCTTTGACGCCAACGGCGGGGTTTTTGAGGCCCTGTTTGGTGAGCAGGATTCCATCATCAGCGATGAGCTCAACCACGCCAGCATCATCGACGGTATCCGGTTATCCAAAGCTGCCCGCTATAGATACCTAAACCGGAATATGGCTGATCTTGAGAGATGTTTGATTGAAGCAAGCTCGGCAAGAAATCGAATTGTGGTAACCGATGGTGTTTTTAGTATGGACGGTTATCTTGCTCCGCTGAGAGAAATATGCGAACTCGCTAAAAAATACAACGCCATCGTCATGGTTGATGATTCGCATGCGGTGGGTCTTATCGGGTCTACCGGTGCCGGCACACCGGAACTAGCCGGGGTTAGCGACCAGGTAGATATTTATACCGGAACTTTTGGTAAAGCTCTCGGTGGTGCAGCTGGCGGTTATGTCTCTGGTCGCAAAGAGATAGTCGAATATTTGCGACAGAAGGCTAGACCATATCTTTTCTCCAACTCACTGGCACCAACCATTGTTGCTGGCTCTCTTGAGGCAATTCGAATAGCCAATAGTGAAGAAGGCGTAAATCTAAGAAATAAGTTGCACGCTAATGCAACTAGATTCAGAAGTCTGATGACTGAAGCAGGGTTTGAACTTCTAGAAGGGGAACATCCGATTATCCCGGTTATGTTTGGCGATGCTCAGATTGCGGTCAAGGTTGCAAATGAGATGTTTGCTAACGGAGTTTATGTGACGGCATTTAGCTATCCGGTAGTGCCAAAGGGTAAAGCAAGAATTAGGGTGCAGCTATCGGCAGCGCATTCGTTTGAAGATATAGATAAATGTGTTGCAGCTTTTGTTGCAGCCAGACAGAAGGCAATTACAGAATGAGCGAAAAAGTAAAGGGACCACAGAGTTACTTCCCCTCGATTGAGGCTAAATACGGGAAACCGATAAGTTTCTGGATGACTCAGCTTAAGAAACAAAAGGATCTAAAGCACATGGAGCAGGTTGATTTCCTAAAAACCGAGCACGGTATCGGGCACGGTCACGCCAATGCTCTAGTTGCATACTTCAGAGCCGGCGGAAAATGAAGTTCGTCAAAAAGGTTAAGCCCACAACATGGGTAACCATCAGCATTGTTGCCTTCGTTGCATTGGTTGGCTCGATGATGACCATCAACTACATTTCAAGCCTGCCGGTAAAGCGCGAGGTAGCTCTCGGGCTATACAACGATAAGAATCCCAATCGTAAGTTGAATGAGCGAGTTGAACTTGCACTCAAACTTGATCTCAATGACAAGAGCGCTAAAGAGTATCCAATTCAGCTGGAAGGTAAAGCTGGCGGAAACTGGCAGGTCATCAAGAAATACACTGCCACCTCAGCGAATAACACTGTGGTGTTTAGGGTGCGACCAGCCAAGGTTGGTGAAATCACCTATCGGGCAGAAGTGCAGACCCCGAGTGGGGTTTTGATCTCCAATGAGCTAGTTCTGAACATAAGCAACTGAATTAGACTTGGCTAATGCCCATGAAAGTTACGGTTATCGGCCTCGGCTATTTAGGTGCCACGCATTCTGTGGCTATGTCGAAACTTGGCCACACCGTAATCGGAATAGAGAAAAACCCTGAAAAACTAGCTGAACTAAATGCGGGTCGGGCAGGTTTCTATGAGCCTGGGCTTGATGAGGCCCTAAAGGCCGAATTAGCTAGCGGAAGACTCAGTTTCCAGGCCAGCCACGATGCCAGTAGCGCAGAGGCCGAAATACATTTTCTTTGTGTTGGCACTCCGCAAACCGAAGGATCGCTTGCTGCTGACACCTCTTATCTTTACTCAGCAATCACAGACTTGGCCCCACACCTCTTACCAGGCTCAGTTGTGGTGGGGAAGTCGACTGTTCCGGTTGGCACCGCAAAAGCGCTTACTGAGAAACTTTCAGCACTAGCTGGATTTGAGGCGGAGCTTGCTTGGAATCCAGAGTTTCTCAAAGAGGGTACCGCGCTCGAAGATTCGCTTCGACCAGACCGATTGGTCATCGGGGTTGCTAGCGATCTAGCCGAGAAGAAACTTCGTGAAGTTTTTGAACCAATGATTGCTTCTGGTGTTCCGCTGATAGTGACCGATCTTGCTACGGCTGAACTAGTTAAGGCTGCAGCTAATGCGTTTTTGGCTACCAAGATAAGTTTTATCAATGCCATGGCTGAAATTGCCGAAGTGTCTGGTGCCGATGCAAGTGAACTTGCTGTCGCGATTGGCTACGACGAAAGAATCGGAAATAAGTTTTTACGTAACGGTGTTGGTTTTGGTGGCGGTTGCCTACCAAAAGATATTCGTGCACTGATGGCTAGAGCAGAAGAACTTGGTGTTGGCGAATCGGTTGCGTATCTCAGGGAGATAGACAAGATAAATCTACGTCGCCGTGAGCGAGTAATCGCATTACTTAAATCAGAGTTAGGTTCGCTAGCTGCCAAGCGGGTTTTGGTTTTAGGTGCCGCTTTTAAACCAGACAGTGATGATGTTCGTGATTCACCGGCATTGGATATTGCTCTGCTTGCCCATCAAGCAGGTGCAGAAGTTATTGTCACAGATCCCGTAGCTTTGCCTGGTGTGAATAGGAAGCACCCCCAGTTAAAAACCGAAGCTGATATTTCCAAAGCCTTCGAAAATGTTGATGCTGTGGTGTTAGCCACAGAGTGGAAACAGTATCGCGAATTAGATCCAAACACTATTGCTTCAAAGGTTAGAAATAAGTTCATCGTCGACGGACGAAATGTTCTAAACACAGAAGCTTGGCAAGCGGCAGGGTTTAAAGTTGTGAGTTTGGGTAAGGGAAACTAATGGAGACCGTTCAACACTTCATAAACGGAAAAGTAGTTTCTGGTTCCGGTAGTCGTTTCGGGGATGTCTATAACCCAGCACTGGGTAGGGTAATCCGCAAAGTCTCTTTTGCTGAGCAAGCAGATGCCCGAAACGCTATAAATGCAGCACATGATGTTTATCCAGCTTGGCGCGATACCTCGCTTGCGAAAAGAACTCAGATTATGTTCGCCTTCCGGGAGATCCTAAACGCCAGGAAAGAAGAGCTAGCGGCCATCATCACCGAGGAGCACGGTAAGACCCTGCCGGATGCACTAGGTGAGGTAACGCGCGGGCTAGAAGTAGTTGAGTTTGCTACCGGTTTGGCCAACCTGCTGAAGGGAAGTTATAGCGAGCAGGTTTCCACCGGCATCGACGTCTATTCGATTAGACAACCGTTAGGCGTGGTTGGAATTATCAGTCCGTTTAATTTCCCCGCCATGGTGCCGATGTGGTTTTTCCCGGTTGCCCTGGCCGCGGGAAACACAGTGGTTTTGAAACCTTCAGAGAAGGACCCTTCCGCAGCTATCTGGATTGCCGAGCGCTTGAAAGAAGCGGGTCTACCAGATGGAGTTTTCAATGTTCTTCAAGGCGACAAGCTCGCAGTTGATGAGCTGCTGACTAATCCGCTGGTGCAGTCAATCAGTTTTGTTGGGTCAACCCCAATAGCTAAGTATGTTTATGAGACTGGAACTTCTGCCGGCAAAAGAGTTCAAGCTCTGGGTGGGGCTAAGAATCACATGTTGGTTTTGCCTGATGCCGATCTTGATCTGGTAGCCGATTCTGCAATTAACGCAGGCTTCGGTTCTGCCGGAGAACGTTGCATGGCGATCTCGGTGGTTGTTGCAGTTGAACCAATCGCGGATGATTTGATTTCTAAAATTGCCGAACGTATGGCAGGTCTAAAAGTCGGTGATGGCAGACTGAACTGCGATATGGGACCTCTAATTACTAAAGAGCATCGCGATAAGGTTGCCGGTTACATCGACCTAGCTGAGACCGATGGTGCTGAAGTAATTGTTGATGGTCGTAGCGTTCAGGTTGAAGGCGATAGTAACGGTTTTTGGTTAGGGCCAACACTGATTGATAAGGTTCCAACCCAATCGAAGATCTATCGCGATGAAATTTTTGGGCCGGTGCTGTCGGTTGTCAGAGTTAACAGTTATAGCGAAGGTGTTGAACTTATCAATGCAGCGGAGTTTGGAAACGGGACAGCGATTTTTACCAACGACGGTGGAGCGGCTAGAAGATTCCAAAACGAGATTGAAGTTGGCATGATTGGAATCAATGTTCCGATACCGGTGCCGGTTTCCTATTACTCGTTCGGTGGATTCAAGTCTTCGCTTTTTGGTGACACTAAAGCTCACGGACTACAAGGCTTCCACTTTTTCACAAGGGAAAAGACAGTCACCAGTCGCTGGTTAGATCCAAGCCACGGTGGAATAAACCTAGGCTTCCCGCAGAACTAGTCGAGCTTCCCGTAGCCGTCTATGTTGTAGTAACGGACGTAGTCGATTGAAAGTTGACTCTTGGTTAGTCCGCTTTGAATCGATCCGCCATAGTTTCCACCCATAGCCAGGTTGAAGATGATATACATTTTCGGGTCAACTCCCTGAGCGTTTGGCCCAAACGGCCAACGACTTAGGCCAGTATCAGCCTTACTCAATCGGAAAATCTGCTTTCCATCGAAGAAGAAAGTCAGTTCATTTGGTAGCCATAGCAAACCGTAGGTGTGGAACTCGTCTGATAATTCCGCACTGTTGATATATGCCCCGGACTTGTAATCATGTGAACCAAACGTGTTGGCGTAGTGGACAGCCGAGGTAGTTCGGTTCGGAACATTTCCGGTGTATTCCATGATGTCGATTTCGCCGCTTCTAGGCCATGGGACAGTGTCGATGTTCGAACCCAGTAGCCAGAAGGCCGGCCAAGCTCCACCACCGGAAGGCATCTTCATTCTTGATTCGAAGTAGCCGTAGGTAAAGCTGCGCTTGTCTTTGGTGATGAACTTACCGCTGGTCCAGTTCCGGTTAGTCTTACAATTAGCATCCCCGGCAGGAGTGGTAGCCGAGATGATCATCGAGCTTCCATCCTGCTTCAAAGCACAGGCGGCATAGGCTTGCGATTCGTTGTTACCCCAGCCACAGCCAGGAGCCTTGTTGCAACCATCGCCGAGATCGATTGTCCAGTCGTTGGTGTTCGGCCCGCTACCAACAGCATCATTGAATTCATCTGACCAGAGCAGGGTCTTATTCAGTTGACCAATTGGCGCACTGATCGAGACATACCTAATCTCATCAACTGCCGCCTGGTAATAGGCATCACCTGGGTTGCTGGCAATTACGATGCACTCACCGAAGGCGAGAGCTCTAAGGTAATTACCGTCAACAATCTCACACTTGGTTGGAGTTGTTGTTCGGAAGCTCATCTGTCCGCCATTAGGTAGGGCGAAAAGCTCTTGATCCGGATCACCAAGAGACATGTCGCTAGGTTGACCGAAGAAGATTGAATTAAACATCAAGTTTCGTTTGGTTGCAGTTCTGACTGAAACCGTTGCCGAGCTTGAACTTCCCTTTAGACCGACGATGCTGAAAGTGTAGGTTCGGTTGGCAGTTAGGCCGGTGAAGGTGTGAGTGGTTGCGGAAGCACTTAGAGTTTTTAGCTTTTTGGTTGAACCATAGACAGCCTGAACCCGAATGCTTGAAACCTTGCCGGTAGCAAATTTAGTCCAGGTAAGTTTTGCGGTGGTAGTTGTGGTAACTACTTTGAAGTTAGTTGCCTTCGGCACTGTGACAGCCTGGGCATTGATGCTGATATTCAATACCAGAGCGACCGCGCATAGCAAAGCGATAAATGGTTTTTTTGTCTTCATTAGTACCTAATCAGTGTTCCGTAGCCATCTAGGCTCGAGTAGCGGATGTAATCGATTTGCATTGTTTTGGTGTCGCTGTTGATGTCGTTGACGTTAATCGGCTGATTGTTGTTTCCAATCATCTTTCCGCCAATAGCTAGGTTCAGAATTGCGAACTGAGGCTTGTTGAATTCCCAGCCGCCTTTTTCTAGATCTAGGTTCCAAGGAGCTTTGGTTAGATCGGAAGCGGTAATGGTTTTATAGATTTCTCCATCGATGGAGAAGGCGATGTAATCGGGCTTCCAGTCAATTGCGTAGGTGTGCCATTCAGCCAGCAGGCTGCTGCTTCGGTTAACCTCACCGCCCGGCCAGTATGCAGTGCCGTGCAGGGTTCCCCAGTTCTTATTTGGGATTCCGCCGTTGCCCTCGTGGATATCAATCTCACCGCAGTAAGGCCAGCCGTTGACTGAGTAATCCGTTCCCAGTGTCCAGAACGCGGGCCAGGTTCCTGCCCCACCATTAGATTTGATTCTTGCTTCCAGCCTTCCGTAGAGGAAACCAATCCGACCTTCGGTGGTGATCTTTCCGCTCACCCACTCACAGTTAACTGGCGGATCGTAGCGCTGCTTACGCCAGTTGAACGAGTACCAACAGTCGTAAGGACCCGAAGGGTGAGGGTTAACTTTTTGATTGGTTGCAGTAATCAGCAAACCTTTACCGTCAACGCTGCCAGCCATCTCAGCAATCTTCGATGCTCCCGGCAAATAGTACTGTCGCTCTAGGTTTCCCCAACCTGTTGCAACCGGAGTGTATTGATCGGTGTTTGCCCGCCCGTTTCCAACCACATCGTGCCAGTCGTTTAGGTTTGGTCCAGAGCCAACTTCTCCATTGAACTCATCAGACCACAGCAGGGCATTTTGAGTGAGGCTCGGAGCTGCAAAATTAATGCTGTTACTTTTTAGTGCCAAGGTTTTGTAGTTTGGGCTCGAGTAACTCACTTTTGCATAGACATCAAGGGAATCGAATCGCTTATCAATAGTCAGCTCAGTTGTTTTTGCACCCTGAATTAGCGATCCCGATGCATACCACGTAATTGCTTTAGTCACATTTTGATTAGGGGCCACAGGGGACGTCAAAACTAGTTTGTTATTAGCGATATCTTTTGTGATTGAAGCACTGCCAGAGATTCTCAGATCGCCTACTGTTCTAGATGCAGAGTTCACGAACATAGTTTTCTTGTCACTAAATTTGGCAGTTTCGACTACCGATAGTTTTTTACCAAGCGCAGATACCGGAACTAGGTAACTAGTTTTAGTTGCAGACTTGATCGGCCTACCGTCTAAGAGCCACTGGTAGCTGAGTGTTACTTTCTGATTCCAACGACCAGCGGTTACCAAAATGGTTTCACCAGTACCGATCATGGCTGGGATTTGGGGAAGGGCAAGGTTCTTCTTGGCCAGAACTGCCTGGGCAGATGAGCCAGCCAGCAGCAGACTCAGCATAAGAGCCAGGGGCATTAAACGCTTGCGAAACATTAAAAGCCTTCCAAGACAATTAGCGTTTCGCACACAACGCTTTATTTATTGAAGTCTACTTGGTAAACACTCAGAGCCATTAGCCCAGTTCAGCGCTTGAAGACGAACTTCAAGTATTTTCCCAGAGTTAACTCTTTGCCGAGTTTTCTAGCTCCAAAAGCCAGTCGGGCAAGATACGGCAAGGTTCGGTTACCCCTGAAAGCTCGGTCAAAGACAACCGCCCTTGCCCTGCGATCGCGTTCGGTGCCCCAACCGCTACCCGAGCTATCCGTAGGATGGGTAGCCAGCACCAGAGGCACAAAATCACATTTCAATCCAGCAGAAATCAAATCGCAGATAAAGATGTATTCATCACCCAGGTAATTCTCTTTAGCCCCGGCACCAAAGTTCTCATCGAATCTAATTCCGGATTTTCTGACTGCAGCTAGGTCAATCACCATCTCGTAGGTAGCAGCCTTAGCGCTGTTGAGTTTATTCAAGCGCTGGATAGCACTCGGATACTTTTTTCTTAGTTACCCAGCTGGATCTTGAGCCATGCCCAGCACTAAGGCAGCGCCACTGGTTTTCAGGTGCTCGATTGCCTTAGCCAGATTAGGCAAATCGAAAATGATGTCATCATCAGCAAAAACTAAGTATTCCGTTTCAGCATTAGCGATGGCTTGGTTTCTAATTTTCGTCACACCGCTACCTGAGAAACCAAGCACCTTTACGTTTTTTGGTGCGCTGGTTAGATCGGGCATAGTTTCATCACCGGATTGGACGGTGATCAGGATTTTCCAGTCGGGGTAATTAGTTAGCTCTGGCAGTTTGATGTTGGCTAACCGGCTGGCCAGGGTGCTGTATGCGATGGTCAGCATTAGCCAAGTTCTTCTTCATCCAGTTTGAGTTGACGATACTTCTGCGGTGCCTCGCTTAGCGCTTTTGCTCTAGCAAAACGCATCAGTGAGCCGCTGGTCTGCACCAGGTTCGAATTTTGCATTCTAAAGCCGAGGAAGAGCATTACGGCATCGGCAGCTTTGACGTAGCCGAGGACGCTAAAGGCAAGAAGAGCACCCAGCGAAACAATAAAAGCGGCATTAGCAAAAAGGGTGCTGATTTCAGCTGACTTGATTCTGGCTCTGACCTTGGTCACGTTCTCAACTATTTCTTTGTTCTTTTGAGCTAGAGCAAAGCCTTCTTGGGTCTCAACCTGCTTGTTGAATGTTCCTTTGATAAAGAGCATGGTAATCAGAATTAGCGCAATGTTTATCAGGCCGGTTTGCCAGTTCACCAAGATAAAGAAGGTGGCGAGCACCAACACCTGGGTAAAGGTGTGAAGGAGGTTGTTGGTCTCAAAGGCCAGCGCCCAGTCCCAGGACTCGGTCATACGGTTTCTCACGCCATCACGCGATTTCAAAGCGTCGTTAAAAACCTTTACCCGATAGGTTTTCTGCCAATAGGTGGCGATGTGAGATAGCCCAAAGAGGCTGAAGAACAATACAAAGTTGAGCACCACATTGGTCAGGTCAGCCGATGGGCCTTCCATGATCATGTGGCTGAAGATGCGAATTACATAAAGTTGTGAAAGCGGGACAATTGTTGCAATTAGGGCAAGCAGAATAGCGCGGTTACGGTGCCTTCCTCTTGGGAATAGCTGAGCAAAGGTTCTAAGTACTCGACTGACTAGATAGATCATGGTCTTCCCTTGCTATAGGTAGCTGAGGCCATCTTTAACCGCCTTTGCCACTTCGTCTAGTTTCGCCTCACTGATCTTGTGATCCGTGGTGATGTTGTCAAAATCAATCTTTGCTAAATCAAGTCCCACCGGTACCGGGCTAATTGCTTCCAAACCAACACCCTGAGCGTAGTCACCATACTTAATGCCGTTGCCGTGCACCGAATCTTCAAAACCTTCGAAGGTAATGAGAGCACAAGGGATTCCATATGACTGGCAGGTGATGAAAATATGCATCGCCGATGTGACTACGCGATCGTATTTGTTTAGAGTCTCAACTAAAACTTTGATGTCATCCGGGTGCGATAGCAAAACATCTAACTCATCCATGTTAGGTGCAAGAGAGAGCGGGATGCCCTGGTGGGTAAAGTGTCTAACCAGTGCAACCCTAGAGTTGCTAGTTCTTTCGACTGGGAAAATTCTTGAAATCAAAACCCCAGGGTCACCAAAACTCTCGACATTCGGCCCACCAGATTCCCGAACCACACGAGCCGTTACCGGTCCGCGAACCGAAACATACTTGGCGTTCTTGGCAAGAGTTAACTCATCAGTTGATATACCGGTTCCAACGACCACCGAGTTTGGTTTAATAAACCTTCCGATTGACCCAAGTCCAATCATGTGATCCTTCACAGCTATCTTTACTGGTGATTGGAAAATAATTTTCTTATCGGTGTAGTGATTCACAATAAGTGGGCTAAGCCAATCACCAAAGTTACCTGGAAAAGGTTTGGTCCACCAAGCTAGCAGGACACTTTCAGAACTTGGCTTTGAAGCGTAATAGTGAAAACTTTTCGAAACAGCGATGTGGTTTATTTCTAATTGAGTTAGAAGATACTTCTGTTCAAACTTAGAAACTTCAGCCAAATATTTTTCGGTTTGCCCAGCTTGAGCAGCCTCATGAATGGCACTAAGCGCACCGTTTCGCTCACGCTCTTCTGGGTTTGATTTACCGCTAGTTAGCACTCCGGTGATACCGATGGTGTCGGCTAAAAGCCGAATTTTGCTTGAAGCCTTCGGTGGCAGCTTTGCCTCCATCTTCTTTGCAAACCTAAGCGCCTTCTTGCGAATACCCGCCCCGCCGGTATGCTGCTGGACCCTGCCCTTGAAGTCCTCAACATTTCCGCTAGATCCGAACTTGAAAAATGCCTGCGGAGCATTCTCGTTAGGGACCCCCATGCCGACGACGGCATTAGATGGGATTATCTGAAAAGTCATGTTGTCACAGTTCGATCGCCAGGCTTCTTCCATGAAGTAGTCGTCGGTGGCCTTAACCGTTGAGGTCTTCTCCAGCTCGGCAGCATCACGAATCATTTTTCGGGCTAGTGGGGTGGCATTAACTCCCCAGAACGATGGCTCCCAAAAACGAGATTTCTTTTCATAGCCGATACCGATAGGAGATCCGTAACCGCGCTGGAAACCGATGATGTCCGCTGTTGAATCAAAGATGTATTCCGGTAAGTCAAGCAACATGCAGTCGACATCCATCCAGAAAACTTTTTTATCTGGATGCATTTGGCAAACTTCTGCTAGGAACGGAACTTTCTTGCGACAGATATCAGCCCAGTCTTCACCATCTTGTTTTTGAATTTCTCGAAGCACAACTTCAACACCCAACTCGGCAAGATTTTTTGCCAAGCGTTCCCCATGCGCTCGGTAGTATTCGTCTGCTGTGTAGAAAGAGCAGACCACTACGTTCTTATTCGACATTAGGGGGGATCCTTAGAGCTTCGATTTAGAGGTCTTTATTAAAATCTTTTAGCCAATCTCGAAGATCTTGGCCAATGTCTTCACGGTCAACACCAAGTCTCAGAGTTGCTTTGATGAAATCTAGTTTGTCTCCAGTGTCGTATCTTCTACCTTTGAATACGACTCCTAGAACGCCACCGGCTCGATCTGGATTTTGTGCTGCCGCCATTAGCGCATCGGTAAGTTGAATCTCGTTTCCACGGCCAGGTTTAGTTTCCTCAAGAATGTCAAAGATTTCTGGTCGGAGCACATATCTTCCGATAACCGCAAGGTTTGAAGGAGCTTCATCGTTCTTTGGTTTTTCAACTAAACCGGTTACCCTCACCACACCATCCACTGGTTGGTCTTGGATTACCGCACATCCATATAAATGAATCTGTTCAGGGCTAACTTCCATCAAGGCAACTATGTTCTGACCAGTTGATTCGTGCAGCTCAAGCATCTTGGTAAGCAGAACATCGCGACTGTCCATTACGTCGTCACCGAGTAGTAGTGCGAAAGAGTGGTCGGCGATGTGGTGTTTTGCACGAAGAACCGCGTGGCCTAGACCTCTCGGGTCCCCCTGTCGGACGTAGTGGATGTTGGCAAGTTCAGTTGAGGCCATTACTTTTTGGAGTCGGTCGGTATCGCCCTTTTGCTCTAGGTTCATCTCAAGTTCGGCGACTCGGTCGAAGTGGTTTTCCAGGGCATTCTTGTTTCGCCCGGTCACCATCAGGACATCTTCGAGGCCAGCGGCAACCGCTTCCTCAACTACGTATTGAATGACTGGCTTATCGATCAGCGGGAGCATCTCTTTAGGCATGGCCTTGGTGGCGGGTAGGAAACGTGTGCCTAGCCCAGCCACTGGGATTACGGCTTTCGTTACTTTGTATTCAGACATGAGCTCCCTTAAGCACTTGCTCCAAGTCTAGTTTCACCGCTTGCGGAACAGGCCAGCGATAAACCCCAACCCCCAAGAAAAATGCATGACCGGTAGAGCCAACAAAATACACAGCCTAGCCCTGATTGTTAGGCCGCTCGCAGAAATTGAAGCAATAGCCAAGAGTAGGGTGTAGGCGAGGAGAGGCAATACCCCAAAAAGACCAGAGTTACCGAAAAATGTCATGATCAGCCCAAGAAAGGTTCCAATCACCAGTGCCGGCGGGGCAAAATATCTCAGATTTGCTTTACTTAAGTGCATTTTGGACAGCCAGGATCGCCACTTGCCTGTTTGATAGAACTGGCGACTCAAGCTGGCTAAATTGGTTCTTGGGAAGTATTTCACCTCAAGACGTGGGTCAAACCACACTAGTTGACCGGACTCGCGGATCCTTAGGTTTAGCTCCCAGTCCTGACCACGGTCCATTTTTTCGTCGAAACCGCCTAAATCCACCAGAGTTTTACGTCGAAAAACCCCTAAATACACCGAATCGCTAGGTCCAGCCTGGCCTCCGATGTGATAACTGCCACCTCCAAGACCCAGTCGAGAATTGTATGCATAGGCGACGGCCTGCTGGAAGGGATTGAAACCTACAGCCCTCATGATGCCTCCGACATTTGCCGCTTTATTCTGGTTCAGAATATCTCTGGCCAGGGATGTGTAATTTGAAGACAGCTTGCTATGAGCGTCTACCCTAACCACAATGTCCGCATCGGTTGCTGCGATGGCTAAATTAAGGCCAATCGCAGTTTTCCCCGTCGGATTATCGATAAGTTGAACCGAATATCGGGCTTTTAGTCGTTTTGCCACCAAATTTGTCTCATCAGTGGATGGGCCAAGTGCTAAAACTACCTGAATTTCTTCTATATTCAAGTTTTCCTGCTTAAAAATGCTTTCAACCGCCGATTCAAGGTGTTTCGCCTCATTCAGAACCGGCATCACAAATGCGATGCTCTGCAAAACGTTGTTCTTGTTCACATCTAAAACCTTATCCAAAACGCCTAATTTAAGGGTTTTTGACTGGCTGGATGCCTTTCACTGGAATAAGCTCCGAATTGTTAAGTTTTAGGTCACGGCCGAATAACTACTAAAACAAATTTGGATAAAACCCTGAATCTTGGTGCCATAATTGAGGCATAGTTCCGCAGTGTTTTCGCACTCATGGGAGGATAGGGTCTTGAGCTATTTAATTTCACGACTGAGCAAGTCAGCGATTCTTGCCGTTGTAGCACTGGTGCTTTCAATGGTTCAAATTCCTGGATCGTATGCTTCCGGAACAGGCACTTCACTTAAGACTTTCACAGTAAATGGCCAGAGTGTTTCAGACGGTAGCAGCGTTTCTCTGGCAGTTGGGACAACCTCTGTTGACGTGGTAGCCGAACCTGCTGATGTCGAAGCAACAGCTACTGTCACTGGGGCCAGTGAATTAGTACCTGGCGACAACCCTCTCACTGTCACGGTAACGAAGCAGGGGTCAAGTCCAACTGTTTACAACGTAAACCTTTCCGTTATGAGCTTGAGTTCTGATACTTCCCTGAAGTCATGGAAAGTTAACGGAGTCGAAATTGTTCAGGATGAGGATGTTTATTTGCCTTACCTAACTGATTCGGTATCTGTATTGGTTGCTACCACCGATGCAAAAGCAACATTTAGCATTCAAGGCTCAACTGATTTAGTGTCTGGTACTAACCTGCTATCCATAAATGTAACCGCAGAAAACGGCCAGACAGAGACCTTCACAGCAAATCTAATAGTCGGATTTAATTCCGATACTTCGCTAGCAACTTTTCAAGTTGCTGATCAGGATGTAGTGGACGGTTCTGTCGTAAATGTGGCAGCACTAGTTTCTGAAGTGGATGTACTTGTAGAGACCACTGATTTGGATGCCACTTACACAGTAGAGGGTGACACAAACCTACAACCTGGCGAAAACCTAATAACGGTAACGGTGATTGCGGCTGATGGTGAAACCGAAGGCGAATATTTTGTAACGGTAAACGTTGCCCTGAATAATGACGCGAGCATCCAATCGATTTTGGTAAATGGTCAAGCGCTTGAAGACGGTGATGAATTATTCCTTGACTGGGCGACTATAGAAGTTGAAGTGGAGGTCACAACCACTGATGAAAATGCCACCTACGAAGTATCAGGTAACACGAACCTCTCGGTAGGTGAGAACCAGCTCATTGTTGTGGTAACGGCAGCGGATGCTGAAACAAGAACCACTGTCTTTTTTAACCTCATTCGCGAGCCAAACACTGATACATCGCTGAGCTCCTTCCAAGTGAATGGCAGCGATGTTGAAAACGGCGGCTCTATTGAGGTTCCACCTTTGACCACCGAAGTGGATGTCACTGCGGTAACTACGGACCCTGATGCTTTTGTAGTTATTACGGGTAACACAGACCTTGTCACTGGGGTCAATGAACTAATAGTTTCGGTCGTTGCCGCAGATGGCATTACTAGTTATGATCACGTGGTCACTGTAATTGTTCCCCTGAACAACGATACGTCTATTTCGGCGGTGCAGGTTGACGGCGAAGCCGCTTCGCCTGGCGACACTGTTGAGGTGCCAGCTTTTACTGACGGTGTGGACGTTGTTGTTGAAACTACAGATCCAGAGGCAACCTATGAGATTTCAGGTGAGACTGGGCTCGTCGCTGGTGAAAACACTCTAACCATCATCGTCACAGCGGCTGATGGAACAACCGTTGAAGAATTTAGCTTAACCGTTAAGGTTCTCGGCGATGCCAGCCTTTCTGTATTTGAGATCAACGGTTCAAATGTTCAAAGCGGTGACGAACTGATTTTAGAATCCGGCACTACCGATATTGAGTTGATTGTCGAATCCCTTGACCCGCTAGCAGAGGTGGATATTGCAGGCGACAGTGGCTTGGTAACTGGTAACAACACCTTGGTAGTGAGAGTCACAGCTTCTGATGGCGAAACAGTTGCTGAGTACACTATTAGTCTTTATGTTTTGCCGAGTTCTGATACTTCTTTGTCCGTGTTCCAAGTTAATGGTGTCGATGTTGAAGATGGTGACACCGTTGAGCTGGCCCCTGGCAGCACTGACGTTGAACTGGTCATTGAGACTACTAACCCTGCGGCTTCTTATGAGGTATCCGGAGACGATGGTTTGTTTGTCGGCACTAACGAGTTGGTTGTTACTGTTACGGCAGAGAATGGCCAGACTCGTGACTTCGTCGTTTTACTTAACGTCCCAGCGAATAATGACGCGTCGGTAGCTTCTATCACTGTGAATGGTGAGGTTGTTTCTGCTGATGACATTCTTGAATTGGATAACGGAACTACAGATGTTGAGGTTGAAGTAGTTACGACTGATGAGGATGCTACTTATGTGGTTTCGGGTGATGTCGGTCTAGTCACTGGTGAAAACACCTTGACTATTACTGTTACTGCAGCTGATCGTGAAACCACTGAAGAGTACACAATCACCCTGATTGTGTTACCAAGCTCTGATACATCTATATCAAGCTTCCAGGTGGATGGAAATGATGTGGTTGACGGCGACACAGTCGAGCTGGAGGCTGGAAC
>Ga0214923_10002518_pt1 | contig 24230 bp, 23 predicted proteins | sample LL1510_MetaG_FD_177993 | JGI IMG/M metagenome (GOLD analysis project Ga0214923, IMG submission 177993) | Freshwater microbial communities from Lake Lanier, Atlanta, Georgia, United States - LL-1510 | ecosystem: Environmental > Aquatic > Freshwater > Lake | place: USA: Georgia | collected...
GATGATTTTTTCTCCGCTTTTGTGGAGGGGCTCTCCTTGCCCGAAATGACCGCGGTATTGGCTGCCTATAGCACCGCAGGGACGTGGTGTAATCCCCGCTGGGCGGCCCCCTGTGCAGACATGGTGCTTGCTCGTGCGCAGGAAGAAGGTTTTGTTGATGCCCTCACCCTCTTTTTAAACAACTACCCTGTGAGCATTCGCGCAAAGCTTGACGGGGTTACCACCACGCAGGGCTACGCGGGAGTTAAGGCAGTGTTTTTTTTGCTCGAGATGCTTGCGGTGTGGGCTGTGGACGTGCGATTTATAGCGGATTGGCTATCTCGGACGCCTGAGCTGGCTTTTGCAGACCTACTTGACCTGCTAGTGGCGCAGATGGAGGCAACCGCACGGATAGTGTTTCAGGAGGCGGGGCTTGAGAATGTCGTTGGGCGTGCTTGGACAGAGCTTCTTGGGCGGGAGGTTGATGCGCTAGCGGTAATAACCTTGGGCAAGAACCGTTATCATGCGGTTTGGACTATTAGGGACATAGGTGCGGTTCACGTTATGAATGTGGCGGTGGCTCTCCAATGGCTCGCGGATGTTTTGTGCGCGCGTGAAGCGATTGGCCATGAAAAGAAGCTTGAGGTCAAAGAGGCTTGCCAAACGGTACTTGCTCAGGCAACCATGGCAAGAAAGCGAGCATGCAGATTTTTGAGAAACAGGGCCAAGGAAATCATTGCTGTTGCGTATTCCCAGGACCGGGAAATCGAAACACTTTTCCTGCTCATTCAGCATATTCGTGGGCTGGAACGGGAGGGGGTTATTAATGCGCGGTCCGCTACCGAGGCACGTGACCGTATACTGTGCGTACCAAGGTCCAGGGCAACATTTACAGGCCGGTGAAGGGCTGGTACAATAGCCGGCTGGTTAAAAATTGACCTAAAGGCAAAGGTACCTGATGAAGTATTATCTCAAACGATCTGCGTTGTTTGCAACTGTGCTTTTTTTGATGGTGGCATATGCTCTTGGTGCTGAGCACCAGCCGTCAAAAAGACCCCGCGCGCCTGGAGTGACAGGTCTAACGCTTGATGGCATAAGATCCCGCGATGCGCGACGTCCAGATACGCCTCGCCCTTCCGTAGAAATGGTGGTTTTTCCATCACAGGAAATTCTAGAAAAGCACTTGGATGCGATTGGCCAAGAGGATAGTGTTGTCACGCGTATCAAGGACACAGGATTGGTTGAAGATTTAGCAGGCAGGTCCTTGGAAAGGGCGGAGGTGTACCGGCTGGCACACGCTGCATTTGAGAAGTTGTCTGAAGAGGGCAAGCTGGATGTATTGCTTCGGCAAGAAATCATTAATGCGCTTATGCAAAGTGTTGCAGACACAACAGGGGGGAAGCGCTCACGCAGGCTTAGCCGTGTCGAGCAAGTTCGCCAAATGCTATGCAATGAAAAGGTGCCACCGGAGGAGACCTTTGCTGACGGGCAGTCTTCCTGCTACTCTCAAGAAGAAGAAAAAATGGCGGGGGATAATTGAAAGGACCGAATATGTTTGCGGGAATAAGACGGGCGTTGTGGGGTGAGGTAACCCGCGACGAGGTGCGTCATTTTGGTGTGCTATCCAGCGTTTTCTTTTTTGTAGTGGGTGCCTACTGGATGCTGCGCGAGCTTAAGAATGCGCTCTTTCTGAAATTGGTTGGACCTGCTGGTTTGCCTTATGCCAAGATGGTTTCGATTGTGTCACTCGTCCTACTTCTGTTGTTTTACAACAAGCTGGTCGACTGGCTTGAAAAAACATCGCTGATTTATGTTGTTACTTCGGCGTATGCCTTTCTGTTTTTGTTTATTGCGTATGCCCTGACTCATCCCTGGCTTGCCACGCCACAACTGGGGTGGGTATTGTATGTTCTGATCGAAAGTTACGGCTCTATAGTCATTTCACTTTTCTGGAGTTATGTGGCCAGCGTTACTGATGTTGATAGTGCCAAGCGTGGCTACCCGTTAGTAGTTTCCGGGGCCCAGCTGGGCTCTATTCTGGGCTCGTTAGTGGTGCTGCTTGCTGCAGAAAGTTTTGGCGATGCGTTGTTGTTTGCCTTAGCGGGCGGATCAGTGTTTGCTGTGCCTGCGTTGATTTATTATTTCCATCGTTTTCATGCACCTACGTCGCGCGAGCGTGCTGATGCTAAAAAGAAGCAGCCAACCGGTGTGTGGGAGGGCTTACGCCTCATTCTTGCCCATCCCTATCTGATGGGGGTTTTGGTGGTGTCGACCGTCTATGAAGTCGTCTGTACCATTTTTGATTTTCTAATGAACACTGCTGCGCACGAAACCTTGGGGACAGGGCATGCGTTGACGCAATTTATGGGAGTCTATGGCCTGGCGGTTAATGGCATTTCTTTTGTGTTTGCCCTGCTTGGCACATCATTTTTGATTCGACGCTTTGGGTTGTCGGTGTGTTTAGTGCTGTATCCATTGCTTGTTGCTCTTTTGGTTGTCGGTGTTATGACGCTGCCGGGGCTTTGGATGTTCTTCTTGGCTGAGGTTTGCATGAAGGCTTTTAGCTACGCATTGAATAATCCGTGCAAAGAAATGATGTACCTGCCTACCAGTAAGGACGTCAAATTCAAGGCAAAGGGTTGGATTGATGTGCAGGGGGGACGATCTGCCAAGGGCCTTGGAGCCACTATTTTTGCAGGGGTACCGGGGCTTGCTGGGTTTATTTCGCTCGCCGTTATTGCCTTCTGGATCCCTGTTGCCTACTGGGTTGGTAACAAAAACCGCATGCTAGTGGAAGATAATAAAATCATTGAATAAAAGCGACCACGGCGCATTACTAAAAAACCGCCAAGAAGACCGTGCGATGCTGGTGCAATTTTGTTCATAGACAGCTTTCGTGGGTGCATGATAAACTCCAGGCCCGCAACGTTTTTTTGCTTTTATTTTTCACAACAAGGATTGCCTCTGATGTCGATAAGATACACCCCTGTCGTTTTTGGCCTGATGATGATTACCGCCTTGCATGCTGCAGACTATGCCAAGCGACCATTGGATGATGCACAGACTCCCTCCCATTCGCACGATACACGTTTTGCAAAGATGCGACGAGCAAACAGTATTACGTCTGCGGGTTCGCCTGCACCTACACCGGTGCCGCTGAGCAGAGCTAGCAGCGGCGAGACCTGGATACGGGATCTTCAGTTCCAACCTTTTTCCCCATCATCTCTCTTTACCCCCCAACCTGCCCCTGCGCCGGATGGAGAGGTGACGGAATCTGATGACGCACCCGAAGTAATTGACGTTTCTGCTGTGGCCAGTCGGCAGATGACAAGCCCTGCTCTTAATCAGCTCTTCCAAAAAATGGAATCCTTGCTTGGTGACGATTATTATGATCGGCTAGCAAAAACGTTTATGGAAGATCGACGCATCGAAGGCCCAGTCGATCATAAAAAAATATACCGTGACATGAACAAAATCATTCTCTCAATGCTTGACCCGCGGGCCAAATTTATCGATGAAAGATGGCGTGATGCTGCAAAGTTGCTAAAGCTCAAGGATCAGGATCAGGGGGGGGAATTTGCTTGAGCCTGGGCATATGCTGTTGTGCGCATACGGAAATTTTTTGAGGCAAAATGACCTCGGTGAGTTGTCCAAGTCATTAAGCCACGCAGACAAATTGCGCGCGCTGCTGCGTCATCAAGTGCAGTTTGCCCATGCCGTTTGTCGTTATCTAGAGCAAAATGGCCTTGTCACGATCCAGCCAACCGCCTGCTAGATCCTGAAGATCTTAGAAGCATTTTGCTCGTCAAAATGGCAGTTTTTATGCATGCTTGGTTCGGTAACAAACTTAAGCCATGAGGATCTGTATGAATGCGATGTTTTGTGGAAGGCTGCCAGCCCTACGCGTCTTTACCTTGATGATGCTCACGTTTGCGATGGGGTGCAGCAAGCAGCAGCCGACCAACCTGCGCCTTAAGCAGCTTCAGGACGGGGTGGCGGATTTATATGAGAAATATGCGCAGGAAATTTCTATCTTGCAGAGCGCTGATCAGAAGCGTGCAAAAAAGAAACTGGGTGACGTGATAGAGGATAAAAAAGTTGCCCTTGCCTGGTGGCGGCGTCTTTTTCGGTACAATGCAACCAGCACTGCGGTTCCATTTTCGCGCTATTTGTGTGTGCTCGAGCTTGACATGAAACAGGCTCACGCCATGGAACTAGAAGCCAAAAAACTAGGTAATATTCCGCTCCAGGAAAAAATCAAAGAACTGCGTAGCTTCTTGTTTGAAGTGCGTGACTACGTTCGCCATCATAAAACATACAAACAAGAGATTCGTTATTTGAGAGTGCTTTCCGCTGCAGCCGCTACCATGCGTTAGGCGTTCTACCGTGGAGGGAAGGTTTCGCTTTCTGCAAGCCAATCTTCCAATGCATGCATTTGTTTACCTGCCCTTGCAAAGAGCTCGGGCAGGTTTTTTTCTGCCCAGGCAGCGCCGTACAAGGCGATGATTGTTGCCGCTTCATAGATGTTTTGTGCCTCTTGCCCGTAAGCCGGAAATTCCGGGATTAAGGTTCTTCTCTCTGAGTCTTGACCCCTGGTTGCGGGCATGACGGATGAAGATGATGCAAGTAAAAGAGTCAAAAACAAGTGACAGCTTTTTTTCACGGCTTCTCCTGGGGTTAGGTTGTGCTACTGCAGGGTAGCCTAGCTTGGTTTTTATCCTCAGCCTAGCAAAAACCGACGTCAGCGGCGTTCAAAGGTGCCGTAGAAAAGCGAGCGATTTTGCTCAAGGCTCATTTCCTTCCAGCGCGTTTGATACTCGGTCTGCCAAAACAGGTCGTCTTGGCACGAGACCAGTGTAGGTACGGCTGTCAGCACTTTCTGCATGTATTCCCACAACGCGGGTACGTCGGTTGCTAGAAAAAGACGGCCACCGACTTTCAGCTTTGTGGCTGCAAGGGTCAGAAAGGCTTCGTTAATCAGACGACGACGTATCTGGCGCATTTTTGGCCATGGGTCAGGATGAAAAATAAAGAGGCGGTCGATGCTACCGTCATCAAACATATCTTCAAGGCCATAGTGGCCATTGCCCCACAAGAGGTGCGCATTGGTAATGCCTTCTGCAGCCAAGCGTTCTTGAGCAAGCGTGACCAGTTTCTTCCGGATTTCAAAGGCGACCAGATTTCTGCCGGGATTGTTCAGCGCGTACTGGCGCGCAAAGCTGCCCGTGCCAAAGCCTATCTCCACATCGATTTGGCCATTGAAGGTTGGAAATACCGTGTCCCATGGTTTTTTTTCGTAGCGCTGGAGGCATTTGAATGGATTAAGAAGTGTTCTGACGCGCATGGTGCTTGTGGTTACGTAAGCAAACCCCCTCGACCAGATCGGGGCAAGCAGGATGGTTGTTCGTCCTGGCTGTCATCCATAGCGCCGGGCGCAGGATCACGCTTGTCGAAGGACATTATTTTCCAAAAGGACGATTATACCAGTTTTTCCCACGGATGCATTATTTCACCGCTAGGAGCCGCGCGTAGTCTTTAATCTAGCGCAGGATGATGCAAAACAAAACTAACCGTCTAGACATCGCTTTTCCTGCTGATATAGTTCATTAACGCTTCAATAATGAGTTTGGTTTGCCAAGGGAGGTCGCTTCTTATGCTGATTTATCGCAGTTTTTATGCTGTGCTCACCCTCATTGTTTTTTCTTGCTCATCCTGCGCGCGTGACGCTAAGCAGCCGGCAAAGGAGTCAGCAGCAGCGCAGGAAAGCTTTGATGTGTGCTTTGACCGGTTATTCGGTGCGCTTCAACAAGCCGCATTTGCGCCCGATCACTTCCTGCCGGCAAGCGCAAACAAAGCATTGCTGAAGAGTTACCCGCCCGAGGATTTGCAGCGCCTTCATGCTGATTTGCTTGAGCGGCAAGAAACATTGTTTGCTGGGGCATCCAAGGCGCCGGTGTATGTTGCCACCGCTGGGGGACCTGGCATGGGCAAGTCAACCATCTTGGAGCAGTTCATGGCAACCAGCAAGCTTCACTTTGTGTATGCTGATCCTGACCGCGCCTCGCTTTTTTACATGAAGAACACCTACCTGGCTGATTTGAAGAGCAACAAGCGTGATTTGCAAGGCGCCTACACCTATTGGCGCGACGCTTCCAACTTCATAGCCAATTATATTTTGGCAAAGGCCTTGCGTGAGGGGTATGCCGTTGCGCATGGCACTACCATGACCCCTCCGGGGGCCATTATTGATAAAATTTTTACGTGTTTGCGCCAGGTTTACGGCAGGTCTGTGCACCTTTTGCATGTCAGCGCTGAACCTGCGTTGGCTAAAGCAACCGAAGAAAAGAGACGGGCGTCTGGCGTAGTGCAGTGCAGTTGGGAAGATTTGGAAAATAAGGGCAAAGCATTTTTCAATCGTCTGCCGCATTATGTAAGGGCAGACCGCATTGATTTCTATTGGCGTGATAGCATTGACCGCACAATCCCCGCAGCAAGCTTCTACCAGCAGGGGGCTCGTTTGGTGGTTTTGGATAAGCAGGCATGGCATGCGATAGGCGCTTTGCATGAGCGTATGGAACCAGGCGTGACCGCAGGTACGGTCCTGGCTGGGGCATAACGGTGGAGATTTGTTACGGGGTGCATCCAAGTTCCGTAGGAAGCTTCTTCGTGGCTATTGCGCAGGGGCGCGTGTGTTTCACTGCCTTTGTAAATTCCCAGGTTGCAAAAGAGCAGGTGGTTGCTGCGGTGCGCAAACACTGGCCAACAGCGCTCCTCAGGGAGGACGTTACTGCAACAGCGGTGGTGGCAAGAATGTTGCTTGAGCCTGCTGCCGCGCACACAGTGCCGCTAGCAATTTACGGTACCTCCTTCCAGCGTGCCGTTTGGACGGCGGTGCAGGCAATTCCATATGGCAAGGTGGTCAGTTACCAGGCAGTTGCGCAACAGATTGGTAGGCCAACTGCGGTGCGTGCGGTAGCGCGTGCGATTGGTAGCAACAAGCTAGCAGTTGCCATCCCGTGCCATCGCGTGGTTATGAAGAATGGCGATCTATGCGGCTTTCGCTGGGGATTGCCGGTTAAACGAGCATTGCTAGCGCGTGAGGGAGTAACGATACCATGAAGTTATTCAATGGGTTATTGGTAGGAGTGTGTATGTCAGCAAGCAGTGTTCTTGGTTCACCAGCGGTTATTACTTCATTGGCAAAGCACAGCCCGCCGCCACCGCTTTCGGCAGCAGCTCAGCGATTGGTGGTAGGGGGTCGGTACCAGCACTACAAGGGTGATGTCTACCAGGTTCTGAACATCGCGCGTCATAGTGAAACGCTTGAAGAGCTTGTCGTGTATGTGCACAACGGTTTGGTATGGGTGCGACCAGTAGGAATGTTTTGTGAAGATGTGCTAATCAATGGCGTTGTGCAACCACGATTCCAACTGGTCCAGGCGCCAGCGTACTCAGCACTGCCAGCCGGCTGCACTATTGTTGCCCATCGTGGTGCAAAAGGAGCGCGGGAGAATTCTTTAGCGGCTTTCGGCAAGGCGTATGAGGCTGGTTTTAAAACTATTGAATGCGATGTGAGGGTCTGTGGAAGCGGTGAGCTGGTACTTGCACACGATGATGATACTTCTCGTCTGAGTGGCGCCTCTGGTTTGGTAAGCGCGTTACCGTTGGCAGCTTTGCGTACACTCGGTTACGAAGAGCCAGCAACGTTGTTTGCGGCAATGCCCAGTGATATGACGTTTGTTCTGGACATTAAAAGTGACGGCGTTGCTCAGCAGTTGGCTCACTTGATAGAAAAAGAATGTGCAGCGGGAAGGAGTAGTGATCAGTTTATTGCCACCGGTTTTAACCACCGCGAACTTGTGCTGCTCAAGCAACAGGTGCCTGAGATCAAGCTTGTGCCAGCCTTTGCCGGCGTCCCGGCTGGGGGCGTTGATTATTTGGTGCAGATGGGTGCCCAGGCCGTGTGCTTGCTGTGGATGGACGGGGTCATGGACATTTCATTTGCTCACGAGTGCCGGCAAAAGGGCATAGCATTATGGTTGTTTGTGCCAACGCTTGACCAGAAAGTTCAAGAACAGGTGGCAAACCTTGTCCCGGAGGCGTGCATTGTGGATGTGGCCTAGGTTTGCAGGGCTGCAATTTACCATTGCGTCTTCCTGCAAAAACGTGTAAAGACTTAGAAGGTTTCTTGATTTTAACATCAGTTTTAGAGGAGAAAGGGTGTTTATGTCAAACCATAGTTTCGTGCGCTTGCTAGCGCTAGCAGGGCTTTTCTGTGCTGGCGTAGCTCAGTTAGTCCATGCGGCTGATGAGAGTTGCGCGGTGGCTTTTATCGACCTTGCTAATCCTACGCAGCTTCACGGCGTTGACGTCGATCCAGCACAAACAGACTTTTCAAATGAAACCCTCAACTTATTGATTGCCGCCCAGTTTAGCGCATTTGAAAGCGCGATGCACAGCATGCGTGATGCTAAAACGCATCCTGACTATCGCACGGCGCAGCGGCTTTCTGAGGTTCTACGTCAATGCGAAAATCCTGTTGAATTATACAAGCATGTGAGCGCCGAGACGCGCAACGTTACCCAGGTTCGGGTTGATGAAGCTTATCACTTTAACTTGCTATGCGAGTTACTGCGTGTTGCTTTTTATTACAGCATAGATCTGGCCGTGTGTTTCAAAGCTGCTGAAAAGGCAGCAGTACGGAATGCTGATGCACACCATGCAAAAATGAAAGAATGGATTGCCGGGCTTGCATCAGAGGCGCGTGGGTTTTTCGGGCGCCTGGCAACAAAATGGCATTCGTTGAATACGACTGGTGTTGATCTTTACCAGGCAGCTTTACGGAATGTACGAGAGGATTGGAGCTCAGCAGCGTTTAACAGCATGACCTTTGTCCAATTTGTTGGTGAAGACAAAAAGGTGTTGCGCGAAGTGCTTCACAACCCTATTTGGCCTTTGGCAGCAAAGACGGGTACCGGGTTCCTTACCTGGATGGCAGGAAGACTAACAGGTTTTGATCCAGGAGGCATAAGTTTTGTTGATCTTGACCTAAGAGATCAACGGAGCTTGGCTACGTACTTCAGACAAGAGCTGGACGCTCACGACGATGCTTGGTTTCATGCAACCTATAATGCCCTTCGCATGCAAGTGCTTGAGGCTTGCGACCAGCTCCAGATTAAGACATCTGCTGATTTCTTTGCCAAATTTGATCCGATTCTAATTATTAATCACCTGGTGTTTGGCGATTCGCTTGTACCTGCTACGGCAGACGAACGACGTGAAACAGTTGCTGCCGACCAGATCACGCAGGCCAATGAATCCCAAGCCAGCACAGACGGTGAGCTTCCTTCGCAAGACGTGGCATCAGCAACACCCGTAGTGCCAGCACCGGTTCCTGTTGAAGCAGTAGTTCATCAAGAAGCAGCAGTGCAAGTTGAGGATGCAGGAACGCAAGCTGATATCGCTATATCGCCACTGCCAGCGCCAGTAGAGCAAGCGCCTCAATCACCGGTGCCGCCAGCAGTGGCACCAGAGCCTTCTGCTGTCCAAGATGATGCTCAAGAAACCATTATGATAGGCAGCATAGCCGTGCCTTTGCCAGCACCCGTTCCAATGCAGCAATTCATGCAACAAGGATCGTCGGCGTCGCTACCCAGTCAAGCACCAGTCGCCACTGCTCCGTCAGCTACTAGCGTGTCAGTGTCTTCCTATGCTGCCGTTGCCGCCTCTCAGTCTACCGGAACGGGAACGGTCAAACGATCTGGAAGCAGCAACCTGCTCAAAAAGGGAAAGCAGCAACAAGGGTGATCTGCTCACGCAGCACATGAAGCGAGATTAATTTTTGTGCGGCGGGCTTTTCATCCGATCTTCTTTGCGATAAGGTAGACGGCAGGATAAATGACTTAAAAAGGAGTTGCTCATGAAGATAACGGTTGAAAGAGCTCGCCGCGTATGCTGCATTGTGGTAAGCTGCCTGCTGACGGCCTGCAGTGCAGAAAAGCAGCCGCAAACTACAGCATCAACAGCACGGGAGAATACAGTGACGCAAGCACCGCTCAAAGACATTCAAATTACGACTCTTAAACAAGCACCAGCTAATGCACCTAAGCCTCAAAAAGGAAACGTGGTGATAGTGCATTACACTGGCTGGCTCCAAGAAAATGGCAAAAAAGGCCGTCAGTTTGATAGCAGTCTTTCTCGCGGTGAGCCATTTGCGTTCCCGGTGGGCCATGGCATGGTGATCAAAGGCTGGGACAAGGGACTGCTTGAAATGGCTAAGGGCGGTACCTACGAAATTGTCATCCCTGCTGAGATGGGCTATGGTTCGCGCGGTGCTGGGGGTGTTATTCCACCACATGCGACGCTCATTTTCGAAATTCAAGTTATTGATATCAAGGCATAATGTTTGCAGTGATTCTCCTTCTGGCAATCGGGTTTTCGGTTGCCAGGGGGTCTACACACGCTTTTTTGCCGGCAGAAACACGACAGCTCTTAGCAACAAACCTTCTTGCGCCTCATGAGCGGCAGCATGAAGAAGTTGAATTGCGTGATGATGAAGAAGAGTTTTTAGTCTGCTGGCTGCTTGCATTGCAAGAAGAAATCCCCCAAGCAGTGACGACAGGGCGCTTGCCTGGTGCTCGTTATTTTAGACCCGGCGTGCGTGCAAAAGCAGTCCGGGCGGTTATTGATTTGCTCGCAGGGCTGCCACGTGGGGAGTTTGATGCCTTTGCACGTGCTTTGTACGGTGTACCAAATCCTGATGAGGTTGTTGTGACCCAGGAGGCGGTCATAACAATTCTTGGTCGAGGTCTGTTAACTGAGCTCCAGAAGCAACTGCTGCCAGGATGGGCCGTTCCTCGATTTACTAGCAGTGCTATGGTTCCCCCGCTGGTACCTATTGTCGACCGGCGGATTATTGCCTTCCTGCGGCTACTTGTTGTCGTACGTGAAGGTGCTTATCGTCTGTGTTCTATGTCGTACCTGATACGCGCGGGAGCGGTTGAGGTCGAGCGCAGGCCCATGCTTGGAAGAACATGGCCCTTCTGGGGGGTTAAGACCCATGCAAACTTGATCAAAGTGTGTGTCTTCTGTCTTGGGCACGATCGTTTACTCTTCCCATCGCGACCTATCGAGCCACCTGACGAGCAGCCAGAGGTTCCCTCTACAACCGACGGGGCTGCTGGTCTTGAGGCGCTGAGTGAAATTCTTGGCTGATTTCTAAATCTTACGTTGGCAGTATTGGCTAAAAGCACATATTTTTGTTCTAAAAAAGGCATAGTAAAAGCCTATCTTTTAATAGAATATTTTCTTTCTGTAAAAATAGAATGCATCTCTCTACACTCAGGTTGTGGGACATTGGTCAGGCTCTGGAGGCAGGGGGAGTTTTCTATGAAGCGTTCATTATTGTTGTTGAGTATTGCTGCGGCAGCAAACGGTGTTTGTTTTGGTGCGGATGGGGGCAAAGCGCCGGCGGCTGCTGTTCCAGTGGCAGAGGTGAGCTGCTGTGCAAGCTTGTTGAGCTGTCTAGGCCGTACAGGGGCAGCATTAGCGCCTGCTGCAACGGTCATGTTGCATGTGGGTGGCATGGTGGTAGAGAATATGCTGCTGCAGTTGGTCAGTCAGCGGCTTGGCGGTTTGCCAATGGGCACACTGTCTATGATTGGTGCGGCCATCCACGGCAATCAAGCAAGTGCTGACCAGTTGGCGCAGGCATTGACGGCTCCATTAGCTGAGCGTCTAGGTATTCGTCCAGGTCAGCCAGTTAATCCAGAAGTCTATCAATTGTTGCAGACGATCATTACAGCTACACCTACCCGCGGTCCAGAGGGGGTGCAGTACGGTGTGCGCACTGTGGAGCAGCTGGTTGAGGCAGGAGATGCTAGGGAAACGCGCGTATGTACAACAGGGGCAGTCGATCGAGCACGTTAAGAGGTGCGGTTTTCCCCCGCATGCAGACAGATTGCTAAAAAATCTGACAAATTGAAAAAGGAGAAAGGGCCGGGAATCTCCCGGCCCTTTGGTAATTTTTACGCGCCTAGACGCTTGCGACCAGCTGCCCGACGGCGGTTGATGATCTTGCGACCATCTTTGGTCTTCATGCGTTTTCTAAAACCGCATTTTTTTTTGCGGCGGCGATTGCTTGGCTGAAACGTGACTGACATAGCTTCTCCTGGAGGTTTCTATGCTGTTTAATGGCATAAATCGACATGCCAAGCCAGTATACCTGCAAAGCCGCCATTGCGCAAGATGAAATCAGCCCTAGGAGGCGTATCCTTCTTCCTGGCCTGCTCCAGCTTCTGTGCCGGATGGCAGGGATTGCTCGTCCCTGTCTGGTGCATAGCTGGTTTGGGGCGCTGATGAGCTGCCGCTGGCACTTATGCCTCCAGCAACTGCGCCCCCGATGGCCGCACCGCCTAGGATCGATCCGCCTATGGCGGCCTTAGCGCGCGTGCTCAAGCGGCGGCTAGGTTTTTCTGCCTGAATAGAAGGCGCCCTGTTTCTGTTGGTGGGCATAGCCCGCTCTGATCGGGTGGTAGGGTTGTATGGCTTGTTGTCTAAAAGCAGTGGTTCTTGGCGACGAGGAACGTGGGCTGGGTATTCTTGCTTAAAGCGCGCATGTTGCTTTTGCAGGGTGCGGGGGTCTGGCATCGGTGGCTCGTAGGTCAGCAGTCGCTGTTCTGCCGTAGCATAGCGCCTGGCGGAGTTTTGTTGATTGCGGCTGTTTTCGTAAAGGTGCTTGGCAGTTTGTAGCGCTTTGAATTGCTCCGCGTCGCCTCCTTTGTCTGGATGCAGCTTAAGCGCCTGTCGGCGATAGGCCTGAATAACCTCCTGCGTTGTGGCAGTGCGTGGCAGTTTTAACATGTCATAAATGTCCTGCCCAGCGCGAGCCTCTTTCCCTGTGGTAGCAAGTGCGGAACGTGTTGGGCGTAGAGATTTTTGGTCGAAGGTCCGAATTTGTTCAAGCATAGGTTTTGCAGCTTGTATTTGTTGAGCGTGCTCGGGGCTGTGGCTTGCTCGGCTTGCACGGTTAAGATTAATGACGCTGCTGATAGCATTCTTGAAGCGTTTGAAGGACGAAAGTCGTGGCTCCGGCATTGCGCTTGTAGAAGGCGCGCTAGCTGCTGCCTGCTTAGGGCGAGCATGTTTGTTTGGGCGGCTAGTGGTGGCCCGTCTGATGCCGCTCTGTTGCCCAACGTGTGGAGAGAGTCCATTGCCACGGCGCGCCATAGGCTGCTTGCGTGCCCCGTCTACTTGCAGCCAGCAGCTGCTGAGCAGTAAAACAATAACAATATAGTTCATCGCTTCCCCCGTCCCTTTTTAGCAAAATAGCGCAGCATGACGTGTGCCGTGCCGCGCTATTTCAAGATTACCTTTGTGCGCTACCGTGTTGATTGTACCACATCGTTGGTGCTGCCATCATCGCTGTTGCCGTTACCGCTTCCACTAAAACCGCCTAGTGCACCAGCTATGCCAACGCCTGCAGCACCCACCGCAGCCGTGCCAGCAATGCCTACCGCTGCTTTCTTTTTGGTGCTCCACTTCTTGGGTGATTGCACCGGACGCTCCTGCTGTGCTGCTGGTCCGTCCTCTACTGCTTGAGGTTGTTTGCGCTGTGCAGCCTCGCGGCGAACTTTGCGTCCGCGGGCGAGCGCTTGTATTTTAGTTGCTGCGGTTTCTTCTTCACGTGTTGCAGTGGCTAGCTCGTTGTCTGCAGCCCTGGCAGGTTTTGCTTTGCTGCGCTTCCTGCTGGTCAATGCTTCTTTAGCATTGCGCGCAGTGCCCTTGAGATGGTCGAAAAAGCCGCCGGCCGACTCTACTGCTGGCTCAGCTGCGCGTCTTTCTACCCTGGCTATTTTTTTGTTATGCTTTGCCAAGCTTGCATCGCGTTGTTTGGTTAACCCTGCAAGCTCGCGTGCTCGCCGTTCATTTTCGCGGGCACTACCGCTACGACCATCAACTCCCCGGCGCAGGTACTTTTGGTTGATGGCAGCCTCACGCTGAGCAAAAGAATCCTCAGTTTCCTGGCGTTTGCTTTGCAAAGTTTTTACTTTTGACTCAGCAGGTTGGGATTTGCCGCCGAACCATCGGGTCCATATGCTGCTGCGTGCGGCAGGCGTGCTTGCTCGTTTTTGCAATGCCGCATGTTCTTTTTCAGACAAACCAAGGCTGTTGAAGGCATTTGGATTCTTTTTGTCTAACTGCTGCAGCTGTTTTGTGTGTTGCTGGTCAAGACGCTCTAGTTCTTTGTTCTGACGCTTGACCAGGGTGTCTTGTTTTTTGCGTGATTGCTCGAGCTGGCGCAGTACCTGCTGTTCTTCACGATTTGCTTGCTGCAGGGTTTTGCGCGCTGAGGAGTGGTCATTACGGGCAGCGGAGTTTTGGAGGGTTGCCTTTGCTGCGCTGCGACGGTCTGCTATAGCTGCCATGCGTTGTGCGTACTCGCTTCCATTCGTTACTTTTCCCTGGAAGCGCTTGGCCAGAGAGGCTTGTTCTTTTTGATGACGGTCTACCAAGCGATTAACCTGGGCTTCATGCTTTTCACGCATTACTGCCGCTGGTGGTTTTGCGGTTAGCTTGCGAATGTTTGCTTTGCGAGCGGCAAGGGCAGTGTTCCCACTGAGTAGGTGGATTGCAACAAGGATGGCCCCCAAGGCCCGTACAGAATAGCGTTTCATTTCAGACTCCAACCGGATATGAGACCTGGACATGCTTTTTTTAGCCTACTGGTCGTCAGCAGGGCCTTGCAAGGCTTCTGTATCTTCTTCCTGTCCGGTGTAGCCCTCGCCAACGGGTGGTTGATCGCTTTCATCTGGAGGGGTTTGTTTATTGTTGTCTTGCTGATTGTCAGACGTATCATCAAAGGCGCCTGTAGCAGCAGCAACGCCCACGCCAGCGCCAGCCGCCAGGCCCGTGCCAGCGGCAGCGCCAATGGCAATTTTGGTAGAGCGTTGCATGCGCGATGCCTTGGCCGGCCCATCTGCAATGTCGACCGTAGCCTGCGTGCGTGAGATGCCGTATTGCTGTGTGGCTTCATCATGTTTGCCCGTGGAGTATGCAGCGGAGCCAACATCTTTGTTGCGCTTTGCCGCTTCAGCAGCTGCTTGATCCATTTTCCCCTGGTACTTGCCTAGCTGTCCATTCATGACGCCCGAGGCAAGATTGCCAATCAACATCATGCGGCTTTGGTTGGCCATGCGGGCTGCTTGTCTGCGCTCATCTTTTTCTGCGCGGGTCAGGTTGAGTTCTTCTTTTTGTTTGAGAAGCTTGGCTTGATCTTTTTCAATTGATTTCTTCTCTTGTGCGCTGATGCCTTCACGGTTTTTTGCCGCTTCCAGTTTTTCAAATTGTGCGTCTAAGCGGGCATTTTCTTTTTTCTTAGCGCCCTTTTCTTTTTGCACCAAAATGTTTAGTCTGCTTCGATGCTCTCCGGAAAGGCCAAGCGTAGTGACCTTGCCACCGCCAGCAAGGTGGTGTTGTTGGAGAATAGCTTCATCCAGCTTTTTGAGCTGCGCCTGATAGCGGCTTTGTTCTTGAGGGGTGAGTTGTCTCTTTGGATTGTTCATCGTGGCTTCAAGCTGTGCGCGTTCGTCTAACCGCGAACGCAAGCGCTTTTCTTCAGAGCTTGCATTTTTAATCCTTTGGGCAGCTTGCTTGGTGCGCTCGGCCTTACGTTCAGCCCGCTGTGTGCGTCCAGCAATGCGCATTTCTTCTGTAATGACCGGTTTTGGTTTGGCCTCACGCGCCTTGTTGAGCATCGTCTCTAGGCTTGCGGGCTCTCCTGCTTGGGCGCCTTGTTTCTGCGCCTGCTTTGCCAAGTCTTCCAGCGTTGGGGATGCTTGCTGCACCCGCGATTGTTTTGCTCGCTTGGTAAGGTCGCTTATGTCCTGTGCGCCAGTGACGTTGAGCCGCTTGCCTGCCAAATCATTAATGTCCCCCGCACCGGTGCGTGTGAGCTTGCCGGCGCGTGCCATGTCGCCTAGCGCGTCAACGCCCCTGGTTTTAACGGCGTTTGCCTCTCGCGTGCTCAGCGAACTAAAGACGGCTTGTTTCTCAGGCGGTTTGTTGCTCCCGGCTGCCGTAGATTTGTTCAAGCCGCGCGTGTAAACGTGCTCAATACGTTTTTCCTCTTGGCGGGCTTGCGCTGCCGCCTTGTGTGCCACGGTCTGAGTGGTTTGACGCCGTGCTGGTCCTACGGTTGATGCGGCCGGCTTTGCCTTAGAAGATGTGGCCCTGGAGGTTGGTGATTTTTTAGAGCGTGCAAAGAAGCGCGCTAAGCGATCTTTCACTGAAGGCAAGGTAGACTTTTTTTTCTGTTGGCGAGGAGCGACTGGCGGCTGCTTTGTCATCTGCTTTTGGCGTTGTAGCTGCGCACGCTGATCGGCAGATTGCTCCATCATGCGCAGGCGCTGGGAAGCAGCTGCTGACCGCGCCGCTAGGACGGGGCTTCCAGTCCAGGTTAACAACAAGAAAATAAGAAGTGTCATCGCTTCCTTGTGCCGTCTACGCTCGTCCTCTGTTTTCTTATTCTTCGTCGTCGCCCTGATCGTCCTGCTCATCATCACTGTCATCAAATATCGCATCATCAGCAAGTTCCTGCTCGCTTTGATCATTAAGCATGCGTTGCTGATGAATTAAGTCATCAAGGGAAGTCTGGTTATTTGCTACCAGCCCGTTGCTTTGCTGGTCTGCTGGCGGTGCGTCCTGCTGATCGTCTTCTCCTGCATCGCCAGCATCATCTTGCAGATACGCGCTGCCTGCATCATCGGTTATGTCCGCCTCAGCGCCCTCATCAATGCCCATATCATCCGGGTATGCGCCAGCGTCAGGTGCGCTGTTGCCGTCGTCTGCAGGTTCATCACCAAAATCGGTGTTTGCAGCGAGTTGTGGGCCGTCGCTGTTAGCCGAGGTGTTCAAACCGCTGCTACCGGCAATTGATCCCATGCTATCGACTTGCGTGGCATTCAGGTTTTTCCCCGAGCTGCTGATCCCATCAATCCCGGTGGCAGTGTTTTGGACAGCAGTTGCGCCGCCACCACCACCGCCCATCATCATACCCATCATGGGGTTCATACCTGCTTTGCCTGCAGGTTTAGCGTTGCCGCCTTTTCCCGCCTGCAAAGCGGGCATGCTTGCAAGCAGTATGAAAAAGAACAAGTGAAGGATTTGCATGATATCCTCATTGCGAATCTTGATTAGGATCATATTCTGCCAGTTGGACAAGAGTGTCGCCTACGTAGACTTGTCCGGTTTTGTCATCTTGCCATATGCCTGCCTCTTGTGCAGAGTACCAGGCCCCATTAACCTGATAGAGCTCTTGTTGTGTGGTCTCATCCCAGGCATAAAAAACCACCGTCAGATCACTTTGGTTCTCTTGCGTTGGCTGCGCTGGGTAAAGCATACCCTGCGCTTGAGCTGCATCTTGATTGTTTATAAAGCCTTTTTGATTGCCTGCTATTATTAAATCGTTTGCCTGTGCGCGCTGATCATTGGTGAGCTGGTCTGCTTGATTAAGCAGTCCGTTAAGTTGATCATAAAAGGATTGAATTTGAGCCTCCGTTGGTGCCGCGCGACGACTGACGCTATTAACCAGATTATTTAATGCTTGGAATGGGTCACGGCTTGCTGGTTGAGGTGCTGGCTGCTGCACAGCCGGTCTGCTTGCGCTGCGTGGTGCAGGCGCTGCCGCTTGTGCTGGTGGCGCTGCTTGGCGAGGAGTCGGCGCTGAGACTGTACCATCAGCAGTATCAGTCTGGTCGCCTGGTTCAGCGGCATTTTGCAGTGCGGTGACATGTTGAGTAATGCGTTTGCGTATAGGGTTGGCGTCTTTGGCGCTAATTAATTTTAGCCCTTGTCCCTGGCCCAGCAGATAACTGAAGGTATCACACTGCGCACCATTCATCTGGTCAATCATGCTTGCAGCCGATTGCACCATCTGGTTGAATTGTGCAGCATCAGAAGCGGAGGCCGCGGCTTTGTTTGCTTGTAGCCCACTGATTATACTTTGCATTTGTTGCAGCACTTGGTCAACAGGCGAATTGCCTCCAGTGTGACCACCGCTACCGTTATTTGCTGCCGCGTCAAGTCCTACCCCTGCACCTGCGGTAGCGCCACCTACAGCAAGCGCGCTTGCTCCGCCGCGTACTATAGTGCTTTGGGCCATTTTGCCTACTAACCCTTTTGTGCCTGCCTGAGCAGCTCCTTCCGCAGTGGTAGAGCCTGCACCTTTTTCTTGGCCTTCAGGGCTCTTGCGAGCATCAGGATCTTTTGGATAATTTCCCTGAGGGACTTGCTTTGCTTCCCCTTTTTGCCCATGGCCAAAGCCGCGTTCATACTCGGTGGTTAGCGCGGCGGTGCGTTCGCGTTCACTGGCGCCGGTTTTTATAGTTTGACGCTTTGTGCGTACAGCCTCTATTTGCTTCTGTAGCTGCGTGCGTTTTTTCTGATCAGATGATGGGCTTATCAATTCGTTTATCAGTCTATTTTTTTCCTCTTTAGCATCCCTCAGTGCTAATTGTTCCTCTGCCGTTAGCGCGGTGCTCTTTGGCTTGCTCTTCTTAAGTTCCGTTCTTTTCAACCTATAGTATTCAAGTGCATCAGCATTGTTGCTCTTTTCTGCTCTACGCTTTTGTTTTTTCAGGTAGGCCGCTTGCTGCGTTTGTTCTGCGGGTGACAGGTAAGAGTATTTGCCCTCTAAGCTCGTGCGCATCTCACTGGTTATCTTTTTTTGCTTGGTTGCTTGTTGTTGTTGCAGCGCTGCCTGTCGCTCGTCCAGGAGCTTTCTCTGGGACGCAGTTCGCACACTTGCCAAAGTGTTTACCCTGCTCCTCGTGGTCCCAGCCACCGGCGCTAGCACAAGCAGACTGGCTACCAGGTAGCTAAGCATGTGGCGAATGTGATAGCGAAACATAATTTCTCCTCATGACTGCTCAGTGGCGTTGTACGGCACGAGTTGAACCGGGGTATTATCACCTAGGGCGCTTGTTGCTTCTTGTTCATCAACCCAAGCATTGTTGATCCAATAACGTTTTTCTTCGGCATCGCCAGTGTAGTACACTACAAGGACATCGCTTTCCGAGGGCTGAGGGTCACCGGCTTGAGGCTGCTGCAGTACATTGATTTTGTCTGCTAGTTCACGGTTGACTAAACCCTTTTGATTGCCGCTGGCTATCACCCCATTTAGTTTGTTGTAGTCATCGGGGCTAAGCTGGCTTGCCTGGTCCAGCAGATCACCCACTTGCTTGGAGAACGCCGCTATCTGTTCTGGTGTTGGGGTAGGGCGTTGGGTTCGACGGTTCACCGGTACCGCTTCAATAAGGTCATTCAAAGCTTTAAACGGGTCGCGGTCCGCTGGCTCCGAAACGGGTTGGTCATCTGGCTGATTTGTATCGTCAGCTGCTGCTTGGGTCGCTGGCTGATTGTCATGACCGCCACCGCCCTTGGTTGTCTCTTGCAGCAGCACTCCGCCGCCGGCAGCAAGTACAGCACCGGTACCGATTCCTAGCACCGTTCGTGCTGAGCCTCTAACCATTTCTGACCTGATCTCCTGGCTGGCTGATTGTTTGGTAGCATGCGCGTGTGCGCGAGCACTGGCTAGCGTTTTCACGCCCTGGCGCTCTTTGCGTTTCTGGTTTATTTCTGCTCGCAATCTGCGCTGCTCGTCTGGGTTATCAGTCCTAACAAGTTCTTCTATAAGTTTATTTTTATCTTGCTTAAGACTTGCGCGAGTTGATTGTTCCTTGCTGCTGTACGGATAGGCAGAGCTGGAGGCGTTTTTAAGCGCGTTTCTTTTGGCGGTGAGTTGTTCCAGGGCTGGTGTGTTTTTTGTTATTCGAGCGGTAAGTTTGCGCTGTGCCAGAGACTCTATCTTGTCTGCCTTTTGTGCAGGAGAGAGCCAACTATATCCTGTCGTTTGCTTCAGCAGCCTGCTCTTTTGGCGATAATAATCCGCAAGATCCTCGTTTCCCTTAGATAAAGCCTCATTTTTTTTGCGTTTTAGCTCCTCCAAAGCCGCTTTCTTTTTGCTTTTAATACTGTCGGCTTTCGCTTTCTGCTGTCTGGTAGTCAATGAGGTAAACTTATTTTGCAAGGCCTGCAGTCGCTCTTGCAGCGCGGCGACAGATCTTTTTTTTTGTGCTGCTGTTCCTGCCAGTGGTACCGATACCAGCAGTAGAATGAGCAGCTGGCTAAGCATGCAGCGAATGGCAGGGGATAGCACAGTTTTCCTTGATTTGAATCTTACTATTCTTCTACTTCATCTTCAAAATCTTCTTCTTGATCGTCATCGCTATCGTCGCCATCCTCGTCACCAGCATCAGCACCATCTGCATCGTCTGCATCGGCATCTTCATCGTCCTGGTCATCGTCATTGTCGACGTCTTGGCTATCATCTATATCGTCTGCAAGTGCCGTAGGCATTGGTGCTTGTACGGGTGTAGTTGCTGCCAGCGCGGAACGTGAGGCGCCACCCATGAAAAAGGCAAACAGGATGGTGTAAAAGAACATAGCTAATGAAAAATTGCTCTTCAGCATAGGTATCTCCTTTATAATATGGTGGATTAACCTTATCAATGCCCCGGGGACGCATGCAACAGTTTAAAAAACGGTGGGATTGCGCTGGTTAAAAGCCTTCACCGTACATGCTTGCAAATGACTCGCTGTCTTCGTCAGCCTGGCCATCAAACTCGTCATCCCCCCCGTCTTGTTGCTCTTGGAGGTAAAAATCATCGCTCATACCTTCATCAACCCCATCGTAGGAGGTTGGGTCTAGTGGATCCAGCGGTGGCAGTTGGCTGTCGTCTTGGGTGGGCTCATCATCTGCTTGCTGGCTGTTGAGGGGTGAGGAGGCATCTTCTTCCTGGTCTTGGCTATCTGGTTGTTGACCCTGCTCGCTGTCATCATCCTGGGCGGGGCCCTTGTAAACGATGTTACCCGCCTCATCGATAACAACTTTATTCAAACTGGTTTGGCGGTCTTTGAGCGGTCCTGTGCTGTCATCAGTTTTTGTGTGCTCGGTTTGGCCGCTGTTGTTGCTGGTAATCAGTGAGAGCGCTCCACCAAGGCCGCTGGTTGCAGCCATGACGCCGCCCATCGCGCCAACCTGTTTGATGTCGCTCGTTTTTTGCATCTTTGCTTGTGCTGCCTTGTCGTACTTGATTTCATCCGCACGTGCTTTAGCATCACGCACATTGTCGGCGTATTCCTGGTTGGTCGCCTTTGCTCCCCAGGAGGTTGATGCCGGTTGTACCGGTTTATTCATATGCGCTTGCTCGGCGGCTTTTGCTTGGCTAGACGCCAAGCTTGCTTGTGCAGAGGCTTGCACCTGTTGCTGCTTTGCTGCCAGTGCTTGTTGTTCTTTGAATTTATCGAATGGCGTTTTTGTAACGCCGTTCATGCTTGCCCAGCTGGCAAGAGTGACGAGTAGGGCGGTGTAGGCGCGCATCATGGCGATCTCCTCTTCCTATCAGCATCTTAGTGCGTGAGCGTGTAAATAATGTGGTTCAGCGTTTTTTCCCGTATAACAGCCTGGGCAAGCGGCGCCAGATTAATCATGGCTTGCGCATCATCCAGGCGTTCGGTGAGGGGCCGGAAATAAATGAATTCCTTTAAACGCTTATTCGAGAGCAGATGCAAGTACTGCTGCATGTCGCGCACATCAACGCGCAGATTTTCATGATGAGTGATGTGGTCGATGATGATTTCTTCCTTCAGTTGCTTTTCTGCCAACTGCTGGATGCATTCATCAAAATCTTTTTGTGCTTTGTAGACGTGATAATCGGGCTGGCTCATGAGGTTGTGCAAAATGTACTCCTCGCGGCGTAGCACTTGGTGCTTGGGGACTTCAAAGCGGTGCTTGGAAAGGAGTAAATGAAAGACCTCGTCGATGATGGCTTTGCGCTGAGAAATATCATTGCGGTAGGAAAAGACTTCCATCAACTTGTTGTGGATGTCAGCTTTGTTTTTGAGCTTAAAAGTGTTCTTGAAAATTTCCATGGAAAAGTGCGTGCCTTTGATCAGCGAGCGGACCGTGACCAAAAAGCGGTAGCTGCGTCGGTCGTAACCGTCCTCGCCATCGTTCATTTCCAAGTCGGTGGTATAAAATTGGTTGCCTAACTGTTTACCAAGTAGCTGGCTGATGAGCGGCGGCGTTACATCTTGATGGCCAATTTTGATCCAAAATGAGCTCTGGAGCTGGTCGCTGAGCACGGTGCCTTTGTCATCAACCATGAGGGCGTCAATCAGTACCCAGTCATTTTCCTCAACCAGCGTTGGATGGATTTTTTTGCTTGAAGTTCGGTTTTCTACAAAGCCAATTACCTGTTTATCAAGGTCTTTGTATTTTTTCCGTTTGGGAGACTTGAAGGCAAAATGTTTCCATTCCTTCAATTCAATAGGATCAGCAACCGAGAGATCGAAGTGATAGGTAATTGCATTGCTTGCTTGCAATTCAACGGAAGTAAGGCGGGGGTAGTTGGCAACAATCAGCTTTTGGCCAAACGTTTCTGCAAAAATAAAATCGATGATCAAGTGCTGCAGAAAATACTGTTTAACTTTTCCCCGGATCTGGCTGCTATAGGCCTGCTCGATATGATCTAAAGGCACGGCCTTGGTGGAGAAGCCTTCAAATGAGGCATTGCGAAACAGTTCGGTAGTTTGCGTACGTAGCAAGGTGGCGAGTGCTTCGGGCACCGTGATGGTTACTTTGTGCAAATGCGTCGATAGCGGTAGCAGCTGCATGGACAAATGGCTTTGGGGTGTGGATGGTTGCTTGCTGCTTGCCTGCTCAGGCGCTAGCGGGGCATGTAAATCAATCATATCTGCTCTCCTTTATATCTAAGCGCGTCGTACAAGCCTTTTTTCCTTGCACGGACGCGGTAGCCGCCTGGCCCCTCAGCTGAGGCACGCATCGTGAGCGCGCAGGTGCGCGTCATGGCTAAGCTGGTTGGACATGTGTTTGGCTAGTCTAGTAATGAAACAACGATAGATTGAAGTCTGGCTGTATCTATCACTCTAGCCAGGATCGAGGGGGGTATCAACATTGTTGTCAAAAGCCTCGCCTTGGTTAAAGCGGATTGATTAGCATCAGCCTCAGCCTATCAGTATTTTCCCTCTGCAAAGGTGATGTATATGAATAAAATCGCGTTTGCCGCGGCTGTGGGGATGTATATCTTCTGGTCGTCAGCGGCTTTGTGTGCTGGTGATGTAACAGGGCGCTCATTTTATCAGCCTCGAGCGATTACCCAGCAACCGGATCTGCTGTATGCCAGCAGCGTTTGGCATCAAGAGAACGAACGCATACGCGATCATTACCATCCCGCGCGCGTGAAGAAGGTGGTCAAACAGCACCCCCAGGCACAGCCTGCCGCCTTTTGGGATAGCGTGCTGGCAACTTACTGGCCGTTTGGTGCCAAGAAACAAGCAGCTGCCTCCTCAGCTGTCCATTATCGGACCGTAGAGGACCGTAGCGCCTGCGCCGCCTGCCTGGAGGTTGACGAGCCCTGCTTAACCTTTGGGATTGCAGGCCTCTATCAAACAACCACGGAGCGCACAGCCTTTGCACCATACTTTTTGCCTGGCGGCAAGAACGACTTGGTTATCAAGGGTGCAAATGCCGCCGGTCCTTGTGATCTTTCTGCTACCTGGCTGCAAATTGTGGGACGAAATACGCAAAATACCCTTGGCGCTGGCTCTGAGTTTGAACAGCTCTTGCTCAATGAGTACAGCAGCACCATCCGCCTCAAGCCCTCTTTTGCGCTGTGGGGTGCAACGCCAACGCTGTCATATGTTACGACGGTTCATCGCAACCCGTGCTACCTGACGGTGGGCATCCCTCTCTTGCGCATGCGGACACATATGCACTTGACGGAATACGGTATCAGCAATACTGTTGCTTCTTTTGATGAAGTGGAGCGGTTTCAGGCTGTTGCAGGTGCTGGTTGGCCGGTGACGTCCGAGTATGCTCTTTCAGCGCGTGCTGCACTTGAGCATCCCAACCGCTGGTACGGAAAAATAGCAAGCCACCCCCTGACCAAGACGGGGATTGGCGATTTGTTCATTGATCTTGGCATTAGGCCGCTAGAGCATACGACCTTTGGCGTGCGCGTGAGCCTGCCAACGGCAGAAAAAGCTTCTCCTGCTTACCTGCTAGCGCCTGTGCTTGGAAATAATGGTCGGGCTGCGGTGAGTGCTTACGCGCGTGTGCAGTATCCGCTTGCCGCGCGTAAGTTTGGTACCTTTAGTTTGCAAGGGCATGG
>Ga0214923_10002520_pt1 | contig 24196 bp, 33 predicted proteins | sample LL1510_MetaG_FD_177993 | JGI IMG/M metagenome (GOLD analysis project Ga0214923, IMG submission 177993) | Freshwater microbial communities from Lake Lanier, Atlanta, Georgia, United States - LL-1510 | ecosystem: Environmental > Aquatic > Freshwater > Lake | place: USA: Georgia | collected...
TGTTTCCGTTTTTGCTTTTTCTAATGCTTCTAATGCTTTTGCTTTTTCAGATTCCAATTCTTTTATTTTTTTCTCATCTTCTAATGCTTTTGCTTTTTCTATTTCCAATAATTGTTCAGCTTTTGCTTTTTCAGCTTCTAATGCTTTTATTTTTTTCTCATCTACTTCAGATATTCCTTTTTCTTTTTCTATGTCAGTGTCGCTATCACCTTTTGTTTTCTCAGAAATAGTTTTTTCCAATTCTCCTATAATCTTCTTCAATTTTGCATTTTCTTCATCTCTATTATCAATATTATTTTTACATTCTACAAGTTTCTTTTCAGCTTCATGTTTATCATTCAAATTTTTTAGTTTATCATCTTGTCCTAATAAAGGTTCTAATTTTTCATGTGCCTTAATTATATCTTCTAAATTAGACATCTTTTTTAATAAACCACTTAAAGATGGATCGTTTTCTTTAACTTCATCATTTAAGCTCTTTAATTGTTCCTTGAGTATATTAGTATTCTCATCTTTGATTTTATTATTATTATCGTTAAGAACTTCCTCCTTCTTTTTTACTTCTTGGTTAGCTTCTTCTATTTTTTTATCAATAACAAGTTTTTCTATTTCTTTATCTCTTCTAATATCATCTGACGGTTTATTATTTAATATTTTATCAATATCTTCCTTTTTCTTTTCAAGTGCTTCAATTTCCTTTTTCAGTTTTTCAATACCTTCAACAATATCTTCATTCTTAAGTTGTAATTTAAGAACATCGTGTATTTTATCACTTGCAGGTTTACGTCCAATTAAAGCGCATAATTCCATAATTTTATGTTTAAACATATTCAAATCTTTCAAATATAATTCTTCATCATCTCCAAAAACATCCCCAAAATACGGTAGAAAACCAGGATATGTTTTTTCAAATTCTTCTGAATTTTTAACACCATACACTTTTTGAAAGTTCTCTGAATCAGAGTTATAACCATCATAATTTAAAATATTTTTATAATCATCACTACTACCATCATCTGTATTAATACTTTCATTATCAGAACCATCAGGAGATTTTAAATATTTTTTATAACTTGACATTTTTATAATAAAAAATATTTTTTAAAATATATATATTTTTTATATCACTGACGATATTTGTATTAACATGTTAAATCTATGATACATTTGTTTCATTAGAATAGGAATTTGTTTTTTCTCATTTGAAATATTATATGATCGTAAATAACCAAACCACAGGTGTTTATGATTTTCTATTTTGTATGTAATTGAGTTTATATTGTACTCTAAATTTAATAATGAATGGTTCAAATTCTCAATACATATTTTAACTGTTTTACATAAATTTTGTTTTAAAGACATATCCTCAATAAAGTTTTTTATAATACCTATATCTTCTAGTATGTCAGAAGTAAATATTAAGTCATTTAGTTCATTATCATTGTAAGATATTTTAGATAAATATTTTATACTTTTTATAAGATTGGTTGTAATAGTTACACCATTTGTTAATATTAATTCTGGAGATATTATATTTGCAGTTACTAACGTAAACATTTTTATTTTATAAAAAATTATATTTTATTATAATAAAAATGTTAAAATATAAAAGAGGGTGTGGTTGTGGTGATGACGGTTCATGTGCTTCTTGTGGATCTTGTGGTACATATGCTACAGGTTCTGAAAAATTATTATTATTAGATGGTGGTTGCAACGGATGTAAATTAAAATTCAGAAAATTATTTAATAGACAATGTAATTGTGGACGATATGACTGTCCTTATTGTAATCAAGGTCAAGAACGACAATGTAATTGTGGGAGATACGACTGTCCTTATTGCAATCAAGGTAAACGTAAAATGAAAATTCTGATTATTAAATCTGATGGTAAAAAGAAAAGAAAAAGTAAAAAGAGAAGTAAAAGTCTAAGAAAAAGAACATTGAAAACACTTAGACGTAGCAGAAGACTCAAATAATTTCTTAAATTTATTCCAATAGTTTAGTTTATTTAAATATTCGGAATAAACTTCATCATCTAAAGTATTTGGATGTATTGGTCTTTCTAATTCTATACCGTAATATAGTTTCTTAAAACAGTTAATACATAAAGTGTGTTCACAATGTGGTCTCTTTATATTAATATCAATAATATTACATGAAGGACATTCAACTTTGGAATCTTTAATTTTTAATATACTACTATTATTAAAATTACGCCATTTTCCAAATAATGAATAACAATCCATACATATACCATCATCATATATATTATTTTTTGTCAAACGGTTATTACATACTATAAAATTAGGACATTTTAATAAGAAGAAATTGTTTGTAGGCATTGAACATATACCATCTTTGCATTCCATTTTAATTTAAACATTATAAGATAAATCTATAAATGGATATTTATACAAATTGGGAAAATACAAGCAATAGAATTGTCGACGAAAGCTTAACAGAATGGAAACAATTACCAGATGTTGTGATAATGTTAGAACATTTACATGAAGATCTTGGTAAAAAGTATTTAAAAATGTTAGAGAAGGAAAAGATTGATGTAAAAACTATTGCATCTTACAATGATAAATATGGAGCACCTAGACTATTTAAATTCAATGAGAATTTAGAATGCTCACCTTCATCTTTAAGATATATTAGTCATGCATATGATATATGTAAGTTAATCAAATCAAAAGAATTAAAGTCAGTAAACATAATTGAAGTGGGTGCAGGTTATGGTGGATTATGTCTTATTTTAAATGTTTTAAGTAAGACAATGAATATAAAAATAGATAAATATTATATTTACGACTTACCACATGTTGAGAAATTACAAAGATATTATCTTGGTAATTTTGATTTCTTAGATAATATTGAATGGAAAGATAATAATACATTCGGTGAAGATTTTTCAAATTGTGATAATTGTATTCTTGTATCTAATTACTGTTTATCTGAAATCCCTGCAGAGTTTAGAAAAAAATATCTCAAGAATTTATTACCTGTTATAGATGGAGCATATATGATATGGAATTCTGAATCAAAAGAAGGTTTACCTTTTATTATTAACGAGGAAGATGAAGAACCTCAAACAGGATTTATAAATAAGAAAATATATTTTTAGACTTAAAATACACCATACTTTTCTACAATATTAAGTAGTCCTAATTGTTTTTCAGACAACAAAGATACTATATTTTTCTTTTGATATGGTATTAAAGTCGATAATAAAGATTTGATTTGGTCATCTGAAAGTAACTTTAGTAATTCGCTAAATTGTTTTTCGCTTATAGGTTGACCAAGTTTCGATAAATATGTCATATAATTTTTTTTATTTAAAGGATAAATATTATCATTCTTAACATCATTCATGTTTATAAATGGTTTTGTTATAAACATGTTTTTAACCTGACTATCTGTAATTTGTGTTAAAGTTACTATAACTTCTTGATTTACTGACTTAATTAAATTGACCTTTTCAGGGAAAATGATCTTTAATTTATCTTCACTTAAAGTTGAAACTATATTATTTAATTGACGTGTTATATCAGGATAAAATAACAATACAAATTTAGAAGGTAATGAGTCTACTAAGTATCTTGATTTTTTGTCAAAAATATATTTTATCTGTTCATCAGTGATTTTCATTTTATTTTATTTTATTATAATAAAATAAAATAATAATATTTTTTATTAATTAAAATGATATTTAGATATGATTATGTTTTATCCATATGGATTTTAGCATGGTTTTGTTTATATAAATTTAAAATTGTTCCTTATAATCCTATATTAATATTATTAATAGCAAGTATTATTGATACTATTGCAATTTTTATAAAAATATATAACAATGAGACATTTAATAATCTTTTTAAATTTTTTCTTATACAATGTTTCATTAAATATATACCTTTATATATTGTTTGGTCTGAAAACATTTTCAACAGTACTAATATTATATCTACAACAGTGTTTATGATAATTTATTTCATATATATGTTTATAAATGTTGGAAATTTAAGAAATATTTTAGAAATTTACGATAAAATGCTTCGAACATCTACTTCACAAAATACTAAAGATAAATATCCTATAACTGCATTACTAGATAAATTTTTATAAAACTCCAATGTATTCATATTTTTCTTGCAATGATGCTATTAACGTGTTTTTATTGTTTATAGGTAAAAAAGATAATATAAAATTTTGTTGTTCTTTATTTAATAATTTAAATAATTGTTTTGCTAATTTTTCGTCTGAAGTAAGTAAGGTTGATATTAATAAATATTGTTGATATGGTGCTAATTTTTGCAATAATGAAGTTTGTTGATCAAGAGGTAACGGTTTAATTGTATTAATTTGATTGATAACAGATGAAAATTGAAACATATTTTGAACACCAAAAGAAAATGGCGAAGGTGCTTGTGTAGGAGCTCGTGTAGGTGCTTGTGTAGGAGCTTGTGTAGGTGCTTGTGTAGGTGCTCGTGTAGGTGCTTGTGTAGGAGCTTGTGTAGGTGCTTGTGTAGGTGCTTGTGTAGGTGCTTGTGTAGGTGCTTGTGTAGGTGCTTGTGTAGATGAAGGCACTTGTATAGGTTTTTGTAATGGTGTATATTCTGCAAGAATGTTTTTTCCCTGTATCTTTGTTATATCAGAATCTTTAATAAATACATACGGTATTGATAATTGTTTAGGAGAAATATCGGTTTTTAATGATGTGTCAGCAAATGAAAATAGTAAAGAACCATGAAAGTCTTGTAAACGAAATAAGTTTTGTTGTTTTCCATTTTCTAGAAATATATATATATTATTTACTTCAAATATACCATTATTATTATATGGATAGTTTATAATACGTCCTCCATTTAAAACATCATTTTCTATTTGATTAATATCGTTTATACATTTTTTACTATAATCATCTATAACATTTCTTACAGCATACTTATATGGGCAATTTGTTTTAAAACTTAATGGGTTAAAACAAATGTATGTTTCTGATTCATTAGATTTATTGTTAATTGTATCGGATCTTCTATCAGAACCAATACAATCTATAGTAACAGATGTATCATCATCTTTTAGAAAAACACTCGGTCTAGGTTGATAAACAAAATATCTACTTTTTGCGTATGTAATTGGAAAAGTTTGATAAAAACCTTGAAAGTTTGTAAGCGAATAAAATGTTATATAATATTTAGAACTCATATGATTTAATATATATATATATATTTTTTTTATTTTTTTTTAAAAAAAATTTTGAATACCTATAATTTGATTGTAACAATCATTAAGTGCATTATGACTTATTGTATTTTTTGATATTCTTTTAAGATTAATTTTACCTATATCATAAACAGTTCTACAATCTCTAATATTCCAGAATTTCCATGGTATTTCTAAATTACATTGAATAAATGCATTCTCCAAAATCACACAATCAAAAGACGGACTATTCGCCCATATATAGGAATGACCTTTAAGAAATGATGATAATTTTATCAATGCATCTTTAATATCAATCCTATCTTTATTATCAAATACCTCATATTTTGCTTCAGCTGTTTGTTGTTCCCACCATTTAACTGTGTTTTCATCAACATGCATTTTTAATTTATTACATGAATCTTGGTTTATTCTTACGTAAAAAGTTTCTAATTTATTTATATCTTTAATCTCATCATTTCTATTAAATTTAATAGCACCGATAGTTAATATTACAGCATTTGGTTTAGTAGATAATGTTTCTATATCTATCATAATTTCAGACATTTATATAATATTTTTTTTGATTTTAAATATATTTATATAATAAAATGTGTGTTAATAAAGATACTTCAATTATTGCTTTTATTCTTGGGACATTAATAAATATTGCAGTTATGTTATATTTTCAAACAGAAGTTGTTTTTATAATTTGTATTTGGTGGCAATGGGTAATATTTATGCAACTTTCAGAATATTTAATATGGATTGATCAAGAATGCGGTCTAACTAACAAAATTGGAACTAATATGGCAATGGTATTTAACATAACTCAACCAATTTTTATTTATTTACTGTTAATGTGTGTATCAACTGTACCCCTTAATTATAAAATTACTGCATCTGTAACCGTATTACTATATATTTGTTTTATGTTACAAAAACTAAATAATCAAACTAAGTATACATGTGTTAAACCATTAGAGAAGTGTTCTAGTTTAAATTTAGAATGGTGGTATTCAAATGACGGGTCAAATATTATTTATATATTATCATTGATATTTATTTTATTATGTCTTTTAAGACCTATGAATGTGTCTATATTTACAGTATCTTATATAGTAATATCTTTGTTTGTATCTGGTATTTTCTATAATTGTAATTTAGCGAGTATGTGGTGTTTGTTTGCTGTACCGTTCCCATTATTTTTTGCGATTTTTTATAATCAACAGCTGAAGAGACACTAATGTAATGGTAAATTGTTTTAAAATAAAAATAAAAAATTATTCCTTATAATAAATATGGAAAATGAATTATTTAAACTTGTTAAAGAACTATATAATGAAAATCAATCATTAATACTAAATACAATTATATTTTCAGTCATTTCGTCTACTTTTGATTCTATATTTATACCAAGAATGACGGCAAATATATTCAATAGTATAAATGATAGTGAGAAATTAAAATCAAATCTAATTACTCTTGTAGTATTCTGGATTATAGTTAAATTATCTTACACATTTACTTCTTACTATAGAAAACAGTTAGAACCTGAAATTACTAAGTTTATAACTCTTAAGTTAATTAAAGCTGTGTTTAAAAAATATGAACAAGAAAACGAAATAACAAATGTGACTGTATTGATAAATAAGATACATCTTATAAAAAAAGTGTTACAAGAATTGTCTTATTTATTATGTACTGTGTTTATACCAAGGATAATTGTCTTATTATTCGCATTCTATAACATTTATAATATAAATCCTACAATGGGTATGATTATAGTAATATGTATTCCAATACAAATTACATTATTAACATATAATGTTTATGATTGTGTAGATAAATCATTTGAAGATCTTGAAAACAAAGATGAATTATATGATCATATAGAAGATTTGTTCTATAATATAGATATTATTCAATCAATACCTAATGGCTTTAATAAAGAAATAAAAAATCTTGTATTTTTATTAAAAAATTCAAAAGATAAGGAATCTGAATCACTTGATTGTTTGTCTTATAAACAAAATCAAGGTTATATAATCAATATTATTATATTCTCAATCATACTATACTTTATATACAATTTATATATAACCAAACAAATTATACCAACTGACATCACTAAACTAATATTATCTATATCAGGGTTATTTGATAATATGTACGAAATGTCATATTATATACCTGAATTAGTTAATAAACTGGGTATAATTAAAAATAATGAAAAATTCTTACAAACACTACTTGTAGAAAATCATATTGAATACTCTGATTTAAATTTAGACAAATATGATATTAAATTTGAGGGTGTTTCATTTAATTACAAAAATAATAAAATATTGGACAACTTTAGTTTAAATATTAAAGAAAATAATTTTATATGTATATATGGGCCTTCTGGGTCAGGTAAATCAACCTTTCTAAAATTAATATTCGGTATTATAAATCCACAAATAGGTACAATTAAAATAGGAGATCATGAAGTATATAAAAATAAGATTGGTATAAGAAAGTATATAACTTATATTAATCAAAACTCATCTAAATTATTCAACAAGACAGTTTACGATAATATTATATATGGATACAAAAATACTCCTGAACTGAGAGAACAAATTAAAAATACATTTATCAAGTTCAATTTCTACGATGTATTTGAGAATCTCGATAAAAATAAAGAAAAATGGTCGTTTTTAGACCAAAATGCTGGTAAATTGGGTGATAAATTATCTGGAGGTCAAAAACAGATTATACATTTATTAAGTATAGACTTAAATGAAAATTCGAAAATAGTTATATTAGATGAAATAAGTTCTGCAATTGATAACAAGACAAAAGAAAATGTGTCTGACTATATAAAATATTTGAAACAAAAAAATAAAACAATTTTACTCATTACACATGATGAATATTATAGAACAATGTGTGATAATATCTTACAATTTTCTGAAAAAGAAAATCCGACTTTTTTTTAATTTTTAATTTATAGTGTTAAATAAATTAATAAAAATGTTAAGATCCGGAAAGATATGTATGTCATTGTTATATAAATATATAACAAATAGTATAACCGAAGATACAAATGAAACAGATGACATAATTAAAAAATCTTTAAAAATTAAATGCATATCAGAAGTATTTGAAAATTGTGGTGGTGTATTAACTAAAATATCACAAATAATGAATTATCAGTATGGTATTATCGATAGTACTGTTTTCTCAGAATGTAAACCTTATAATGAAAAAGAAACTCTTCAATTTATATTAGATAAAATTGAAGATAAAGATTACTCTAAGAACATACAATCATTTGATTCAAATGTTTATAAAAGTGGAACTGTTGGTCAAATACATAAAGCAATATACAAAGATGGTGAAGAAATAGTTTTAAAAGTACAATACAGTGGTTTACTTGATCAATTTAAATCAGACATAAATATTCTAAAATCTATCATAAATTTTTTGTTCTCTTCAATGTCAAATGTAATAGAAGATATTGAAAATAAATTATACGAAGAACTTGATTTCAGGAATGAATTTCAAAATCATGAAATTTTTTACAAGATTTGGGAAAATAATGAATATATTAAAATTCCTAAACTTATACCTGAATTATCTAATAATAAAATTATAGGTATGAATTTAATACATGGTGAGAGTTTAAATGATTTTATAAATAACTCTACACAAGAAGAAAAAAATAAGATAGGTGTTTTACTTGTAGATTTTATATTTACAAGTCTATATAAACATAGAATTTTTTATAATGATTCTCATTATGGTAATTTCATTATAGAAAATAAAGATACATTGCATGTAGTCGATTTTGGTTCAGTAAATGTGTACGATGTTGAACTATTAAATAAATTAAAAACATTTCATAAATCAATGATAAATGATGATATTGAAAGTTTTTATGCATGTGCTACAGAATTAGGATTAATAAATGATGATACTTCTAAAGAATCAAGAGACTTTTTATTCCCATGTATAAAAAGAATATGCAGACCTTGGATTCTTAATGAAGAATTCGAATTTACTGAAGATTACATTAATGAATTAACAATACGTGAAACAAACTTAACAAAAGAATGGAATGTATCTGGTGATATTATATATCTATCAAAAATACCTTATGGGTTATGTAATATCCTACATAAGTTAAATTTAAAATATAACTTTCATAATTTCTTTAATAATTTGATTTATAGTTAATATATAATATATAAAAATGTTATTAAGAAATGGTAAAAAGATTGATTATATTAACTTTAAAAAAGTGAATCAAAAAAAAGTTTTAACAAACTGTGTCAAATTCCTACCAAATGAATTACTATCAATTATAGCCGATTTTAATCATTGTAAATTATGTCATATATGCAATTATAAACATTGTAATAACTGTAATCAGTGTAATATTAACCCAAAAACACATTTAACTTGTAAAAAGTGTAAAACTTGTTATCCTAAATATATGACAAGAATATTTTTCAATCTCGTATTTTTGTGTACCATAAATATGCATATGCATTGTGAAAATTGTGATACAGTTAAACGTTATTCAATGCTAAATTATTATTATTATTGTCCTGAGTGTTCACCAACCGATAACCATCAACATAATTCATAACTTTATGAAAAGGGATTTTAACTGTATTGTATACACCATCTATAAAATTAATGTGATTATCCATTTTAGAACAACTACCAGTTATTTGGTCTATTTTTTGTTCTATAATACTTAGTTTATATTCTAATTCTTGAATTTTATCAAATAAGAGTTTTTCAGTAGACATTCTTTATTATTAAGAATAATATTATAGCTATAAATATTAATATTATTCTAATAAATGTTGTCAAATTAAATGGTGTTCTAATTTTATATTTTTGTTGCAATGATGGATCTAATTTACAAGCCAAAGCTATAGAATTTGATACAGCCGATTCTAACACTGTATATTTAATTGTTTGATGTCCGTTATGTATCCCTAAATTATATATTCCTTTTATCGTCTTACTATCGAAATCAATAAATCCTTGATTCATTGTTGATATAAATCCTGAATTATCTGATTTCCATTCTTTAATATCATTGTCATAATATATACCCGGATACATTAAACTTACTGTCGGATTTTCTAAATTTTTTCCTAAAGATACTTGCAATTGTCTGAATGCTTCATTTATAACTTCTTCCTTTGTTGATTCATTAGCAGTTTTATTTGTAACTTTGCTTTTCACATTTAAGATTGATAGAGTTGTAGAAATTACTGTTTGTGACGATTTTTCATTGAATTTCATATAATCTGACATGTTTATAAAAATTAATCCCCATTCAGAAAATGGAAATCCATGCACGTGAGGTATTTCAATTTCCCTATCCCAATGAAATGTTATTGACACATAAGTATTGTATTCTGTATTTTTCGCATAATTGTCTAAATCTCCGAAACAATATTTTACTTTATCTTCATTCTTGTTTAATATGTTTACTAATTGCATTGGTGGTGTTGCTATTACTAATTTTTTACATAATATTTCTTCATTAGAAGATATTATAATTGATTTTACTTCATTATCATTATTAATATTTATTTTTTCTATCGTAGTATTTGTTTTTATTTCAACACCAGACTTTTTAAGAAAAGTCTCCCATTTATTAAAAAGTCCTATGTCATTAGGTATTTTAGGTTCATAAATGTTATAAAATATATTTTGATTAAATAGTTGCAATAATTCATTTATTGTAAATTTCTCAATACCTGCTCCATCACTTAATCTACATAATCTGTCAATAACATCTATTGATTTGGGTTTAAAGTTATTGTCAGTCAAGAAAGTTTTTAAATTATAATTCTTACCATAGTCAACATCATAAACTAATTTCATAAATTCTAAACCTAATATAAATATCTCATAATTTGTCAAAATAGACAATAATGTTTTTCTAGATATTTCATTTGAACTAAACTTATATAATTTAAAATTCTCATAAAAGTCATAATCTATTTCTTTTAGAATTTCGATGAAAGATGTATAATTATCTACATAAACTCTTGGGGAATGCTCAGAAAACAATGTATTAACTCGTTCAACTTTATGAGCTCCACCTATTGAACTTTCTTTATCGATTATTAATATTTTTTTATATGTATTACGTAAATAATGAGCTAAAGACAGACCAGCTGGTCCAGCACCGATGATAACTAAATCATATTCAGTTGACATTTATATTATTAAATTAAAAAAAAATTATTTTAATTTATAAGATTAGATATGATATTATAAAATGGATACAGATTATAAATATATATATGATGTTCTAATGAAACAGCTTCTAAGATTTAATACATATAATAGGAATAAAGAAATAATACGTTTTGAAATAGATGCTATTTTAGAAACTAATTTATAGAATTAAATTAAATATATAATATAATGGTTAAAAAGAAAACAGGTGGTAATAAAAATAAAAAGAAGAAAAAGGAAGATAATTCTAATGAAGTTGAAAGAGAATTAGTTTTAAAAACAGATACACAAGAATATGCTCAAGTTACAAGATTACTTGGAAACTGTCGTCTTGAATGTAAATGTGTAGATGGAAAAACAAGATTATGTCATATAAGAGGTACAATGACAAAAAAGAAAATTTGGATTTTAGTTAATGATTTAATATTAGTATCAATAAGAGAATTTGAAGATTCTAAATGTGATGCTTTACATAAATATACTCCTAAAGAAGTTAACAGACTAAAAGTATTAGGTGAAATTCCTGAGAATATAAATATTAACGATGTTGAAAAACAAGATGATAAAAATGATATAGGAATTGACTTTGATGATGAAGAAGATGATGAAGAACACGAAGTAAAACAAGAAATTGATATAGATGCTATATAGTATCTTTGTCTTTCAACATGACACAATATATATACCAACCTAAGACTAAAAATTTAATCATATCTTTTTCTTCAATGTCAGTTGAATTTATATCGTTTATCATATTTTTAAATTTATATTGCATGAAAAATTCACCAACTCTTTGTTTATCATCTGGATTGATGTCATTATTTTCAATAGAATTAGCAATATCTCTTAAAAATAGTATTAATTCTTGATCTTTAGTATCCATTATTATATATAAAAATATTATCTTTTATATAATAAAATAATGAATATTTTTATAATTATCTTATCATTAATATTAATATCGATGATATATTATTACAATTTATTAAGATATACAACATTACATTTCTGTGATTCAGAACCTTATATAAAATCATATAAAACACTCAACAAATGTGTTGATAATAGAGTTATTATATCATTAACAACAACACCTGATAGAATAAAAAATATAAAACCTGTCATATTATCATTGTTGGATCAAACTGTAAAAGTTGACCAAATAGCTTTAAATATACCATATAAATGCAATGATAAAAAATATGTTATACCATCAGAATATAGTAATATGATAAATATATTTAGAACAAATAAAGATTACGGACCAGGAACAAAATTCATACCAACTGTCTTAAGAGAAAGTGAATGTGATACAATCTTTATATTAGTCAATGATGATTACATATATGGTAAGGATTTTATTGAAACAATATTAAACATATTTAAGCGACATCCTAGTAAAGCATTGATTTCGGATGAATTTATATTATTAAAATCTGAATTTGTTGATACCAATATTATTACAAGTACAAAAAAATATATAGACGATGAATGGATAAAAAATTATATAAAAGTAAACAAAAAAAATGTTTATTATAATAAAAATTTTAGATCATTTTTTTTTATATGATTATAATAAAAAATGAAAAAGTATATTTTATCTTCAAAAAGAAAGTCTTCTAAGTCTTCTTCGAAAAGAAGGTCTTCTTCGAAATTAAAGTCTTCTTCGAAAAGAAAGCATAAGTCTCTTACAAGAAAAGAAAAGTTACAAAGAATAAATGATGAACGTGAAAAATTGAGAAGGAAAAAACTTGAGATGGAATTTAGAAAAATTAAAAATAAATTACTTTAGTTTAATAAAATATGAAATTAACAGATTTTAAAAATAAATTCGGTCTTCCAGGTGAAGGAGTTCATTCGAAGAGAATATATGGTTTTGCATTAATGGATATTATTGGGACTATTATACTTGCTTTAATTTTATGGGTAATCTTATTATATCTACCATTAAAAGAAATATTACCTTTTTTTATAGTTGGATTAGTATTTTATCTTTTATTAGGTTTAGATAAATTAGACTTGAATGAAAAATATAAGTATTGGTTTGGATTGTTTTTATTAAATATTATATTATACAAAATATTTAGTTATAATTTACTACTATTTAGTATAATTTTTATGTTTGGTTCAGGTATATATATGCATGCAATTTTTAATGTTGATACAAAACTAAATACGATCATTAAAAATTTGTAAAAGTCCAATTACACATCTCAAATAATTTAGCACATACTTCATTATGAAAATTGAGTCTATCAATAGTTTTTAAAATAGAGAAGTCTTCTTTTTTACATGGATGTTTATGTTTGATTAATAATTGGTACAGACAGAATTGAGTATTTATAAAATTTTTACGATCAATATGTTTAAATGTTTTATCGTAAACTTCTGTCAATATATCAAAGTCTTCTAATAATTTATCTTCTAAATATCCAATATCATCTGGTTTAATACCCGTGATGTTATAATGAATTAGATTAATATTTTCATAATGTTTAGAATATCCAAGTTCTTTTAAGAATATTGCTATATGTTCTTTAGTAATATTCTTAAATTTTTCACTTTTATTTGTATTCTTGTCTCCGACAAGTAAATGATGTAATTCAAATTGTTTTTCAAGATCATCATACACTTTTTGAGATACAGTACTATTTTGTTTGCCTTGATATTGATTTATCTGATCTCTAAAATGTATTTTACGATCGTACATATATTTAGATGATACATTAATTCTATCAATATCTTTATAGGATGATATATTTTTAATTATATATTCTTGCGCTGAGCAATTTACACATATACATATATTTCCATCTTCTATATCAAATTCTTTATTATTACAATGTTTACATATAATTTTATCTTTCTTATCAGTATTATTTATATCAATATCTACATACTTACTAGCAATTTCTATATATTTATCTATGATATGTTTTTTGTCTTTGTTATTTTTCGTTATTTTACCTAAAAAATTTATCTTAACAGGTTTATTTAATATCTCCTTATATTTTTCTAATAAATCAACACTATCGATTATATAAAAATTTAATGATCTATCATTCTCAATGTCATTTATATAATCCTCTAACTCATTTTGAGTTCTTGTTAGTATATCTTTTATATTAGGTCGAAGATTATTTAATGTTAGACTGTATTTTACATCCTTTAATTTATCTTTATAATTTTCAATATTATCCTTCTCTTTTTTAAAATTTGATAATATCTTATTATCGATGTAAATAATATCTATATCAGAATCTGTTGACATTTTTTTATTATTTTATTTCTTTAAACATTTTAATATTCATCGAGTCTTTTAATACAATATCCATTTTCTTGATCACCATATGCATAAGAAAGATTTTTATATCCTCCGCATGGATTTTGATTTACAATTTTTGAATTTGGTACTGGATCATATAAACAATTAACATATGGTGTAACACCACCACTTAATCCAGCTGTATCTCTTTCTTTCATAATAGAATCTAAACGATCTTTAAAATTCATTCTCAAAGTACTTTCATTTATTGCTCCAACACCTCCATATGTATCATTTTTTATATTTGACGCAAATTTAAAAGTAGGAGCAGGTGCTAAAATATTATTTGGATTATTATTCATTTTTATTGATAGTAAATAAAAAATAAAATTGATTTATAAATTTTACTTTGTATATTAAAATCATAATTTATTATGGATTCTAAACAAATTAGTATTTTCTTTAAGAATGAAGACATCAAAAAGGATGTATTAGATAATGCATCATCTTATGAAAAGTATATTATATTGATGAACGAAACATTACAAGAAGAGAACAGAAATTTGCAAATTCAAATTAAAGAACAAGAATTAAAAATTAATGAGTTTGAAGAAGAGAATGAGAATTATGACAATTCCAAAAGATATACAAAAGGTCTTTTGAAAAATTTTGTACAACTTGATGTTCTAAGAACAAAAATTCATAGTATATATCATAAACGTAATTTTGATAATGAATTATTATATAAAAAATTGTATAATTACAATAATATATCTATATATTTTATCATATTCTTACTCGCATTTATCTGGAAAATTGAAGTGTTTAATAATTATCAATTCTACTTCTTCACATTTACTGTAACTCTATATGTATATATTATTCAAATGATTTTTTATAAATTAAAAGTATCTAATGATTATGATATAAAAATTAATGACTACGAAAAAGAAATTAAAAAAATTAGCGATTCTCAAGACTTTCTTAATGAGTATATAGATTGTATCTAATTTTGTTTTTTATTTTTAAACCTTATTTAGGTTTAAAAATTTTAATGAGCTTTCACTACTGTTTTATAATTATGTGTTACTTCAACACCATTATGATTAACTGTGACTGGTTCATAAACTCTGGTGAATTTGTAAGAAAATTCTTTATTTTTACTTCCTTGTGTTGTTTCCTTAACTGTAATAACTAAAGAACATCTACCTTTTACTGTAGTATTTTTACAGATTTGAGAACCTGCTTTACGAGCGGCACCTGCTGGTGTGCTTGAAATAAATCTACCACCTAAATTTGCTTTTCCTTTTTTTTTACCTTTAGAATCGGTAACATTAACAATCGTGAAAGAACGCTGATTTTCCATTTTTTTATTATTATAAATATAAAAAATAAAAAATAAAATAAAAATGAATATAAAAATACATATTATATTATATAATATAATACAATATGGGAGTATTTCATTTTTATTCATGGTTTAGAAAACAATATTCTAAAGATATATACAAGATTAAAAAATCTATATGTGAAAATAATCATTCTATTGATAACTTATTAATTGATATGAATGGTTTGTTTCATACATCTGCTCAGAAAGTATTTAAATACGGTTTATATAAGCAACCTCATAATATAATTATTAGAGAAACTAAAAAGACTCAAATAAACGTATTTAGTGATATATGTGATACTATTGAGAATATACTATTTACTGTTAACCCTAGTAAAAGACTTATATTATGTGTAGATGGTCAAGCTCCATTAAGTAAAATGTATCAACAACGGAAAAGAAGATACAAAAATGCTAAAGATAGAACAGAAGACGATAAATCATTCGATAATAATAATTTAACACCTGGTACACAGTTCATGGACTATTTATCCAAGTATTTAGATTGGTTTATAAAATCTAGAATATCTACAAATCCTTTATGGCAAAATTTGGAAATCATATATTCACCTAGTAGTGTTCCTGGAGAAGGAGAATATAAATTATTATCTTACATTCGAAAATATGGTAGAAATAATGAAAGTTATATTATTCATGGACTAGATGCTGATTTAATAATGTTGTCTTTATTAACACATTATCCTAAATTTTACATATTAAGAGATGATACATATGACAGAAATAATAATTTTTTATTGATTGATATAGGTTCTGTACGCACAAAATTAATTGAATATATGAAATGGGATAGTACTGAAGAACATAAATTTATTCCCGAATGGGTTATTAATGACTTTGTATTTTTATGTTTCATGGTTGGAAACGATTTTGTACCTAATATTCCATCTTTAGAAATTATTGAAGGAGGTATTGAAGTAATTTTACAAGTTTATAATTCAGTCGCAAAAGTTCATGGGCATATAACGAGAAATACTAAAGGTAATATTGTTATATGTAAAACTTCTTTATTGAAATTTTTTGAAATCATCGCTGAATCTGAAAAAGAATTGCTTCAACAAAAAATAAAACATAAAAACTCTTATTTCCCTGACGAACTCCTCGATAGTTGTTCGAGATTTAACGGAGAGAAGTTTGAAATAGATATTGATAAATATAGAGATATGTATAATTCTAAACACTTTAACGAAGAAGAAGATATGGAAAAGATATGTCATAATTATTTAGTTGGTATGCAATGGATTATAACATATTATACAAAACAAGTTCCTTCATGGAGATGGTTTTATCCATATCATTACGCACCATTAGCAAGCACTATGATCAAATATATTAACACTTACCAAACTCCTAGATATCATAGAGGTATTCCTTTAACACCTTTCCAACAATTATTAACTGTTTTACCTACTAAAAGTAGTTCGTTACTTCCTAAACCATTCAATGATATATTAGAAAAAAAATTAATTAAATTTTGTCCTGAAAATGTAGTGATCGATATTTCTGGTAAACGTCAGGAATATATGGGAATTATATTATTACCTAATATAGATGTGAGCACAGTCGTAAAATTATACAATGAAAATATAGATAAAGTAGATAAAAGAGATATTAAAAGAGATTCTTTTGGTAAATCTATGATTTATATTTACGACTCATCCATTTCAAAAGTTTTCTATTCTTATTATGGTAATATACTTGAATGTAAAGTTAATACTAAAAATATTGATATTTAAAAAATTAATTTATTTATACAAAAATGGAAAATAAAGGAGTTTTAATACCAAATAAAGAAAACGGTTATGATTATGAAAATTATAGATGGACACAACGTGCAAAAGAAGTATCTATATATATACCTTTGAATCCTAACACAAAATCTAAAAATATTAAAGTCAATTTTTATCCAACTAAAATACATCTTAGAATTGATAACTCTGATCTAAATTTAGATGGTGAATTATATAGTTTAATTAAAGCAGAAGATTCAACATGGTTAATAAGTGATAATGAACTAGTTATTGAACTTGAAAAGAAAAAATTTGATGAATGGTGGACTTGTCTATTAAAAGGTCAGGAAGAATTAGATGCATCTAAAATAGCACCACCTCAAGGGAATATATCAGATTTAGATGATGTAACTCGTGCTACTATTGATAAAATGATGTACGAACAAGAAGTAAAAGAAAAAAATGGATTTTATAAATAAAATTGATTTAATTTTTATAAAATTAAATAATAATACAAATGAGTAGCAACTTTCCTCTATATGATAGATTATACAATGAGATTACAGATGAAGAAGATTTAACTATAAAACAAAAAGATGAATTCATAAAAATTGTTAAAAATATTGATAGCGATGGACAAGAATTATTGTATGCTCTTATAAGAGTATATCAGTTGGAGAATAGTGAAGATAAAAGTACATTTAAAATACCATACGGTGGTAAATATATAAAGAATGACATTAAATTTGACTTTAATGATTTTCCTATAAAGTTAAAACATATGTTATATAAATTTGTTCAAATTCATATTAAAAGTAAGGTTTAAAGATTTATTTTTTTGTTATTAAAATGTCAGATTTTAATAACTTACCATTTAATAAAACTTGTGTATTTAATTCACACATTGAAGGTTCAGATACGTTAGTTAGAACAGGTACAATAGATAATGATATTTTAAGTATATTTAATTCTATATTGTACGCATGTTCAAAGAAATTTATAATTAATACAGACGAAAATGAAAAAATTAAACAAATTCATGACTTTAAAGATTATATTTTCAATATGTATTTAGAAACTGATAAATTTAAATTATTTAATAAAAATTTTAACGATTTTATTTATAACAAGTTAGAACAATTATACGGTTTCTTAAATGAAGAACTAGATGAAGTTGATAAAGATGTTAAATTCATTATGAACAAATTACTAATCGATGAAGATTCTATTGAACTTTATAAATTGGTCACTGAGATAATCCCTTTAGATGGATTCAGAAAAATTTATAATATTATTCTAAAAAAATGGACTAATAATTCAATTGAAACTTTTAGAAATATTTTACTCAAAGAAACGATTAAATACACAAGCTATAATGATATTTTTGATGAGATAGATAAAGAAAAAGGTGATTTTATTAAAAAAAATATACTCATACTATTAGATATTATAATTAATATAGCAAAAAATAATTTTACTCAACCTCAATTACCTGATGTTGTTGATAGTGAATTGATAAATTTTTTATCTGACAAATTTGAATATGATATATACTTCATTGATTCAAAAACAAGAAAACCTTTTATTCTTCAAGAACAAAATATATTAAATATAAAATCTATAGTTATCTTGTCATTTGATAATAAAAAATTCGAGATTGTCGGGAAATTACTTAAAAATAACAAGATACAACGAGAATTTATGCCTTATGATGACATCGTGAAATCTATTAATTTTTACTTAAATAAAAATCAAGAAGAAATTCAAGAAGAAAATCAAGAAGAAAAAAATGAACCTACTATCTCAGTTTAAAAATGAAAAAATAATTTTTTTTTATAATATTATATTATAAAAATGGATAAAAGTTTATTCATAGACGATGAAGAAAAATTTAATGAAACCGTGGCTGAAATATCTCCATGTGGAAAATACGCAAGAATAAATGAAATTGTAGGTGAAGGGTCGTCAAAAATTGTGTATAAAGCTCTAAATATAACAAATATGATAGAAGTAGCATATAATATGATTGATATTAGTCATTTAAAAAAAGAAGATAAAATTAGAATATATAATGAAATACAAATATTAAAAAATATAAATCATCAAAATATAATAAATATAATAGATGTATGGTATAACAAAGAAAAAAAGCAAGTTGTTTTTATAGTCCCATTATTTTCGTATAATCTGAAAAAATTTATTGAAAAATATTATGTATGTATAAATACAGAAAATAAAATTAGATGGATTAAACAAATAATAAATGGAATCTTGTATTTACATTCTCAAGAAATAGTTCATCGTGATTTAAAACTTACAAATATATTTATTGATAGTAATACAGGAAATATATGTATAGGTGATTTTGGTTTATCAAAAAAATTCAATTCAGAAATAAAAGCAAATACATGTTTAGGAACACCTGAATATATGGCTCCTGAACTATATTCAGGTGAATACGATAAAGGTGTTGATGTATATGCACTAGGAATGTGTGTATTATCAATATTTACAAATGAAGAACCTTATTCTGAATGTGATAATATAATGCAAATATATATAAAAGTTACAAATAAAACACCTCCTCAAATATTAGATAAAATTGAGAATATTAAAATAAAAGATATAATTTTGAAACTTATTAGTGATAAAGATTCGCGACCGAAAATTTATGAAGTTAAAAAATATTTTGATGACTTTTAATTACGAAAAAAATTATATATTCTTTCACATAACGATTTTTTATTATAATTATACATATCATTCCATTGATCTATAGTTTTTGTAGACATTGATAAATTACAGTTTGCACATATAGGCTGTAGATTATCTATATTAATAGCACCACCTCTAGATTCAGGTATATTATGCCCAACATGATAATCAAATACAGAAATAATATTCATACACCATTTTATATTACATTTACTTTCGAACTTACGACCATTATAATATAACCATACTTGCTGTCTTAATGCTCTTGGTATATTCTTTTTATATTTCATTCTTAGTATTGAATTATTTATTTTTAAAATATAAAAATGAATATATTTTAATATTATTTAATTTATTTTAAAATGACAAATCATGGTAATATTTTCTTATTTTTTTTTCTATCCTTTATATGTATAATATTTGTAATGACTATCCCAATATTTGAGATGTATATTGGAATAAATTTTACAAATGATATTATATGCCGAACTTCTACTTTAGGTATAACTTTACCTATTTGGTTGATAGTGAAGTCTTCGATTTCTTTTTGTATTTTATTATCAGTCTTTTTGTATATAATTACGAGTGCGAATACTATTTATAGTTTTTGTATTTATTATATTTTATACACAACTTATATATTTAGCATATTCTGGGTAATTATAGGAACTATTATATTCTTTAAAGACTGTAATAATTTGACACCATATTTTAATACATTTATGTGGGTTGATTTGATTTTGTCATACATGTCTATTTTTAATAATTTTATATTATGTAGAGAATAGATATTAAATTAAATTTTAAACTATTTTTAGTTTAAAATTATTTTATTTGTTATAAATAAATGATTAAAAAAATATTATTCTTTTATTATATACTTACAGATTATGTAAATTGTCAAAAATGTTTTATCGAAGCAGATATTGCAAATAGCAATACATTATTTACATATCAAAATAATGTTTATGATATTACAAATTACGATCATCCAGGTGGGCAAAATAATTTAAATAAAGTTATTGGAACAAATTTGGAAACATTTGTCGAACAACCTAGGTACAAGTTTCATTTAAATTCTAATAACTTTGACACAGATTTAAAAAATATGTTTGTCGGGATATTAAGTAATAATTGTAATCCTGTTCTTCCATCTGAACCAACTTTGCCAACAACTTTACCAACAACTTTACCAACAACTTCCTCAACAACTACAACAACTTCCTCAACAATTTCCTCAACAACTTTACCAACAACATCATCAACAACTTCCTCAACAACTTCAACAACAACTTCATCAACTACATTTAATAAAATAAAGTATTGTACATTAGTTGATTTTAATTCTTCAATTCCTTATAATCAACAAAATTTATTTGCTGAATTAAATGCAGATAATATAATTCAAACTAATGAATATATTATATTAACACAAAGTACAATTCCACCTATAATATCAAACACACAATATTTTTTATATGGAAAAGTTGATGCTACTATAAAAATAGCAAAAGATTCAGTAACAAAATTATACATGCATGCATACGATGGTAATGTAATAAGTTTTAATATATATGAAAATAAGAATAATAAATCAGTAATTGAAACAACTTTTAATAATATTATAGAATATCATATAACACCAATAATTTTATCTGAAACATTTAACAATTATACTATAATCTCGAATAAAAATTATTATGAATGGAGATTTAATGATATTGTTATTTCAAAGGCTAATTATAAAAATTTACCTAGTAAGGTAAAAATTGGTTTATTCGGATTAAATTTAAACAATAACTATAATACATATCTATCATCATTAAAAATTATATGTGATTGTAATAATAATTTGAGATAAATTTACGACAATAAGAAGAAAAAATATTTGGTTCAAAGATTATGGAAATATTGGTGAAAATTTTGATTATCGTTTTACTCAAGATGCTTAACTTGTACTATACTGAATATTCCTGATAAATGGAAGGGGGGGAAAGTTATTCCTATGAGGTTTCGTTTCAAAATAGTTTATAAAACAAATTGAAGAATTTTCTAATAACAGTAAATAAATAATTTTATTATTTAAAAATAATAAAATTTTATACTATATATATATTTCACTTTATTTTAATTTTGAATCTATCAGTCTATCTGACTTATTCTACTTGTCAGCTTGTTTATGAAGTATTTTTTGCAAATTGATAGTAAAATCCAAATTTTATAGTCTTATTTTTTATCATTGAACTTAAGGTTTTTAGATTAATATTATTTTTCTCAGATGCATTAGTCATACTTTCATAGACTTCAATAATTTTATTATCCTTACACTTTAAAACTTTTTTATTATGAGCATGTTGCAAGTTTTCTTTTGACGAAACCCATTCGAGATTTGATACATTATTATTTATTCTATTTTTATCTTTATGGTTAACTTCAGTTTTTGTTTCGGGATCTGTGTTTTCAATAAAATGTGTTGCTACTAAATCATGAACTCGAAATTTTTTTCTCCGTTCTTGTCTTTTTCGAGTATACTCTTTTTTTTCTTTTGTTTCATCACATTCTGTTGCATATAAATCAATCACATGATATTTCGAACCATTTAATGATGGATTTAAAAATCTTTTTAATTTTTTGGAATAAATTTGACCTGTATTTGTAATGATGTAATTTTCAAAACCTATAATTTCTTTTCCTTTTGGTTTTTGATGAACAATTGTTTCCTCTGCATATTTCCAAATATATCCACCAGCTGATTTTTGAGATCCATTACAAACACTGATTATATAATTATCGTATTTTAAAACATCTTTGTTGTCATTAAATGCTTTTGTAATTGAATCATAAACCTTGATTTCATTTGTTTTTGGACAAATTCTATGAACGGCTCGATGATTGGTTGCTATTAATAAACCATTAACAGATGCGTGTCGAGTATTTTCCAAATTTGTTGTCCATTCAAGATTTACTGAACGATTATCAAGTTTATTACAATTCAAATGATTTACAATATTTTTCTTTTTAGGATCATCATTGTCACAAAATAATTTTGCAACTAATCGATGTAGTCTTAATGGTTTTTTCTTCAAACCTTTATCATTTTCATCGGGATATAAAGAAACCTGAATATATCCATCACTATTAATTGATCCTTTAATTATTTTATTTCTTTCATTATGTTTTACATTTCCAAAATTAGATATTTTATATTTTGAATAATAGGGATATTCTTTCCATTCCTCTTCATATTTTTCCATTGTTTTTGTATCAATTTTTTATAAAATATTTATAAAAATCATTTTTATATTTGAAAATCAATTTTTATACAATTGTTTGTATAAAAATTTTTGAAATTGTAAAATAATTTTTGAACCACAAAAACAGGGTCTAAAGTACAGGGAAACCAAGGGCCGATTATTCCTGTTGTTTTCAGTTTGATTTAAATCAATCTGAAAGATGAATACCTTTACTTTCGCAAAGGAGTAGACTATATCTTAAGAAAATTTATAAAATTTCCCAACTACCATTTAGTCGTTGAACTGCATTCTACCAATACTGGTTTAGAACTTGGCTGCAGATTGCCCAATCTTTTGAAATTTTTACTATGCCCAC
>Ga0214923_10002521_pt1 | contig 24192 bp, 20 predicted proteins | sample LL1510_MetaG_FD_177993 | JGI IMG/M metagenome (GOLD analysis project Ga0214923, IMG submission 177993) | Freshwater microbial communities from Lake Lanier, Atlanta, Georgia, United States - LL-1510 | ecosystem: Environmental > Aquatic > Freshwater > Lake | place: USA: Georgia | collected...
AAGGGCAATCGCGAATTGCTTGTTCTATCGTTGTTTTTCTTCTTTGTATTATGGATGCAAATCTTTGACGCAATCTTTTGGAGTTATCCAACCGATACACTCATCAATCGTCAAGCAACTATGTATGCTATGTTTGTCAACCATCTTCAACCTATTGTCTTGGCGTTGTTAATCTATTTCTACATCGGTCCATTGAACAAGAAAACATTTGCTCTCTTACTGGTCTACATACTTGTAATCAGTGTCTACACAATACAAATCATGAAAAAATTAACGTACACAACTGTCACACAAGAGTCATCACCAAGCTTATATTGGTCTTGGAATCATGGAGAAGGTGCACCAATTGTATATGCACTTTTTTTAATAACGCTTGTTGTGTTGATGATCGAAGAAATACCTACATATGGTACATTTGCAGCTGTCATCACAGTTGTGTCTTTTGTGTTTAGTTATTACAAATACCAAATCAAAGGATCCACAGGACGATTTTGGTGTTATTTTGCAGCTTTTGCACCTATGATATTGCTTGCAAAATTATTACTTGGGTAACTAGTAAGGTAGTAAGTTGAGAATAAAAAACATGTTTTATTCAACCTAATTAGCAAGTTAAAACATTGCAAAAAATGCTTCTGGTTTGGTTGTACACAATCCAATAAGGATAGAAAACAATAAGAAAATCGTGAACAATTGTATGGTAGACCGTTCCATCGTTACTTGTAAAAATATAATATGTTCAACAAGAATATAACTTACTCTTACATAACAAGATATTTTTTCAAACTTTAAAATTTTAGCATTTAAAGCTTGTTCAGAAATACTAGGTAAAATTGATATTCAAAATGTCAAGCGATGAAGAAGAAATTCAAGTTGTAGCTGCAAAAGAGAAAAAACCACGTAAACAAAGAGCTCCTAAAGCACCTAAGGAAGATGACGAAGATAAACCTCGTGTCTTACGTTTGAAAGAATTTGATATGAGTTCTATCCCTCCTCAAAAACCAACCGATAAATCAGGTGTCAAAATCGTCGTGATCGGAAAACCTGGTTGCTTCGCCCTAAACACCAAAGTATTAATGTTCGATGGTTCCTTCAAGTACATTCAAGATGTTGTTGTAGGTGATCAAATTATGGGTGACGATACAACTGTACGTACTGTTGAAAAACTCATTACTAACAACGACGTTATGTATCAAATTAAACCAATCGATGGATATGAACCATACGTTGTGAACCAAACACACGATTTGTACTTGTTACACGTGGAAAGCCACGAAATCGTAAAAATATCAGTCTTTGAATATTTGTTACGACCACAAGAATGGCAACTACAACATAAACTAATGCGTTGTTCTGGTGTGTCTACAAACAGCTGGTCAAATCATCTTTCTGAAGAAGAAGCATACGCACAAGGTCAAAAGCATGATAGCACAGGTGTAAAAACATCATCTATTGAATGTAGAAGACAGTATATGGCTGGTCTTATTGATGCATTTGGAACATACGTAGAAGATGGCGTATTACAATCCAGGTATAAAATCGAGACATTGAACGAGGATGATATGTGGATTGCGCGATCTCTTGGATGTTGGGCAAGTCATACCTTCGTATATGGGCAAATTTTACCAACAAGAATTTTACCACAATTACAAGCAAGAGGAACAAATGTTGAACACATTACATCTTACTTTGAAGTCTTACCGTTAACAGCTAGTGAGTATTACGGATTCGAATGTGATGGTAATCATAATTTCTTACTCTACAATACATTTGATGCTGTAAGTAATACTGGTAAATCTAGTTTAATTGCAGATATTATTTGGTATAAATCCAATGTTGTTCCTGTGGGTATGGTGTTTTCAGGAACTGAAGATTCCAACCATTTTTATTCCACTAAATTTCCATCAATCTGTGTTCATAACAAGCTTGACTTGGAGATGATGAAGAACTTTGTTGTACGTCAAAAATTAGCTAAGAAGTACCTTCCAAATCCATGGGCATTTCAAATCATTGACGATTGTACAGACAATCCTACAGAGTTAAAGAAACCTATTTTTCAAGCATATTATAAGAATGGACGTCATTGGTCAATGGTTCATATTTTAAGTTTACAATACTGTATGGATATCTCTACGGTGATTCGTACCAACGTAGATTATACATTTATCCTTCGTGAAACCAACTTTGCCAACCGTGAACGTTTGCATAAAAACTTCGTTGCATGTGTTCATGATTTTCAGGATTTTCAATGGATTATGGATCAAATTACAGAAGATTTTACTGCTCTTGTTGTTAACAACCGTGTTCAATCCAACAACGTGGAAGATTGTTTGTTTTGGTATAAAGCGAATCCTTCACGTTTTCCTGAAAATTGGAAATTTGGTTGTCAAGATGCTTGGAAGTTTCATGAAGAACGTTATGATGAAGAATATAGTGATCCAGTTATTGCATAAGTCGTTGTTAATAAAACATTATTTTTATTATTACATGCAAGTTCGTTTAACCTAGATGAGATGATGTTGCAATCACGTGTGCTTTGCACTTGGTTACTTTATGATCACTATGGTCGTTAAAATGAGCCATATGTGGATCTTCTATAGACCATCGTTTGAACTCATTGTTTCGGTCTTCTACAACGGAAATAGAACGTTGACTTTTTACGCTTGTTTTATGTGTTATACCTAATGCATACCCATTATTGTCTTGGTCAACAGCATACGGGTATGGAACTGCAGAATTACCTATGTTCAAGTAAAACATGGTGATTGGTGATTTGGTTTTGAACGATAAAATACGTTCACATACATACACGTATGAACAATCGTCTACTTCAATGAGGATCGCACTACCTAAGAAGCCTTTGTAACGTTGATCTTTGCCGATCATCACGCTCTTATACGTAGTACAATATACATGTTTTGAAGCTACATATTGGTCACCTTCTTCAACGTCGTGGTATTTGACATCGTATATGTTAATTATGTCAGCCTTAACATCAACCACAAAACAAGCACCTCCGTTTGATTGTGTTATATACGTGCCCTTTCCTAATTGTTTACCTAGTTTTGATTGGGTGAATGCTAGTTCAATATTTTGTTTCTTACTACATCCTTTAGAGTTGTTACTACGTTTACGTGCACTACGTTTACTGCTGCTTCGTTTAGGTTTGACACCAGTTGGTGGTTGTTCCCATTTGTTTTTGCTATCTTTGCTGAAGCTGGTTTTTCTGCGAGAAGAACGAGTTGGTGAAGCTCGTCTACCATGTTTGGATGATGAACGTTTTTTAAACGAGTTGTTTGGCATATGTTTATAACTTGCTAAAATATAAAAGTTAGATAGAAAAAAGTTGGAAATAAAATTTAGAGTAAATTTGAATTCATATTTTCATTACATATTCTTTGTCTACAAATGGGTTCTCAATTGTCTAGTTTGTATTTTTCAGCTGTATCAAACCTTCCATGTTCGGATTGTAATGAAGCAGCAAAGTATGGTAACTTGAGTGAACTCAAACGTTTACATGAAGCTGGTCATCCAATTACAAAAAAGACGTGTGAACTTGCCGCAACAAGCAGCTTGGAATGCTTACAATATCTTCATGAGTGTGGATGTCCATGGGATTGGACGACGACTTCAAATGCAGTGAGTTGGGGAAGATTAGATACGTTCATGTATGCTCTTGAACACGGTTGTACAATGGATCTAGAATTTGCTGCATCTTTAGCGTCTCGAGAAAGTGACATTCAGAAATTCAAACTTTGTTTTCAATATCATGATCACTCGAATAGGTCATTATTTGAGTATCCACATTATGAAAAGTTAGACACTATAGTGAATGAAATAGACTTAGACGATCCGGTGTGGCAACCTTTGTTTAATGATGCACATTTACACAACTATCCTGCTCTTCAATCGAAGGTGAATGCAAAGATTGCGGAAAAAGAACGTATGAAGCAAGCTGCACTCTTACATCTTGACGGCAAGCTCTGTGTAGATATCATCAAGAATTGTGTGAACTTGTATATATGAATGATTTATGTTATCTCTTTTGAACTAGATAGACAATCATAAAGTATTGTTTATGCATCGTCTTTTTTAATAAAACATTATTTTTATTCCTACTCTTACTCTTACTCTTACTCTTACTCTTACTCTTACACTTACACTACTTACAAAGCAAGAAGTTAACCACGTGGTTTTTCATTTTGTATCCCACAATAATTTGGTACCAATGGTTCTTTTGGATCCCATATACCTAGTTGGGTTGCTCTACGTAATAACATATCAAAATTATCACGAAATTCTCTGGACACATGGTCGTTGTCATGAACAGGTGAGATACCATGTGCAAGTTCGTGTAATGCAACATATGCAAGCATATTATATGGGTAATATTGACCTTGTTCATCTTTCATACAAATAAAAATATGCTTCTTGTCTTCGGTGAACGATTCATTAGAGGCATTAAAGGTAAACAAGGCTGCTCGTGGATCAATCTTCAGCATGTCCATGCGTAATTTAAGGATCAACGGATCATCGAATGTTTCAACTCGATTGTGAAGGAGGAAAAAGTATAAAACAATGGAAACACCAAGTATTAAAACAAGCAAGTCTTCATTCATTTGTCGTTGTTACGTTATTATTAGTAGACGTAGATTTTTATTAATTAAATAAATTCTGAAATTTTCATCTTCTCGGTCTTGGTTGCAAGTTCTTCTTCATCGTTCAAAGGAATCATGTTTTTTTCATACATTCGAGTGAATGATTTGTCCCATTTTGCACACTCTATAACATCAAACGAATCATCGATATACTTTTGTAACTTGTAATTATACTTGTACGCTAAATCACACGCTACTTTATTGAAGTGAAGTACGTTGTGATAGACGTTCAGTATCATCAATCGAATGTCTTGTTCAGCATTAGCAGGTAGTTCGTCTTGGTTAACACTCCATCGAACGTACTCCAACACCGGTACCATCAGTTGAAAAATCATCTCAAACAACGTGTACATTTCTTCTGTGTATTCACGATGCTTTTCACGTTTCATGATCTGTTGTTCAAAAACAAACTCAGTCATACGTCCTAAAATGAACTTGACACGCAAGTCTTGATTGACGTTTGGATCATACCGTACAATACGAAACAAACGAAATTCAACATCTTGTATATGTACACACAAACGAAAAATATAATTGAGTTTGTACATAATGTTTCTGCTGACGGATGTATCTGGTAGAATGCGAGCAGCACGTATCAGAAACAAATGATCATCAAGAATGTTTTGTTCACAATTGGTGTTTGCACCAACGTGTCGTTGTAATTCTTGAATACGTGTTTGTTCTTGTTGATTGGTGTTTTGTAGGTAATCAAAGTAGTGAGGATTGTGAATACGACCAAGAATAACGGAACCCGTTTGCCAATCGAATGGTGTGAAACAATTCGTACAAAACATCTGATTGCAACCTGAAATCTTGAATATATACGTAGAACAAGAAGGACATTGTTTTGTGTCTCTACGAATAAGGGCAACGGTTTGTTTGACGTCTTCGTTGCAAACATGAACTTGGTTGTTTTCACCTTTGATTTCTTCTTCACAATCATAACATACTTTGGTTTCACAAACAGGACAAATAAACTTGGAGTTTAACCATCCTTTACATCCTTTACGAATACATTGTTTTGTAACGATTGTTGGTTTCGGTGTGGAAGACGAAGCTGGTGTGTTACTACCGACTTGAATAAAATGAGTTAAGCGAGCAGAATGATACTGTGGTTGTAATTCATTGATTTGTTGTTGTAATTCGTCTTTTTTTTGTTGTAACATTTGTGTAGTATATTTACGATATATACCTGTTTTTGTGACCTTAGCCTTAGTCTTTAAAATACGCTTGACAGTCCCGAGTTGTTTGTTCAACTCTTCGTACTTTTCTTGTATAAGTAATCCTTCAACAGCAGGTGTTGTTTGAGGCAATAATGCTTTTTCACGTTCTTTGAAAATCCTACTACGATACTTTTTGTACTCGGATTGGAACCATTCCATATACGTAGTTTGCCACACGTACACCAAGGACCATTCTTTACGACAAAACATACAATTGGGATACAACTGTGTTGTTAAATATTGTTGAACGCATGTTACACATGCTTGTTGTTGACAAAACAAACAGGTATGAACATCTTGTTCGGTTGTGATTGGATCTGTACACACATTACAATAATACATGATTACAATCTTATTGTTCTTGTTCTATTATTGCTCTTATAGATGTAAACAAACACAAGATTTAAATTAACAATGAAGAATAAAAACCAATGTTTTATTCTCGTGAATCAAGTTGATCGTTGTAACATCATACGTATCAATAAATCTAATTTCTGTTCAATACGAACTAGACGCTGTGTATCAGTTTCGTTCAAAGGAGATTGATTAAGTACAAGAGATGTATCAACATCGACAGTAGGTTCATATACGACGACGGATGTACTTTCGTTTTGTTTATCAAGAAGAGCTTGTTCAAGTGTTGGAAATATGAGGTTGGTACAATATTGAATCGTTTGATTGTATAAGGATTTATAACCTGCAACACGAGAGCATACAAATGTTTTGAAACAATCATCTGGTTGTTGTTGTTTGAATTTGACAAGAGAATCTGTATTCAAAAACACAAGAAACATAAGTTGATGTTGTAACACTTGTTGTAAGGACTCAAATGCAAGAAACATTTCTTCTTGGTCCATGAGCATATAAACCAGGTGAAAAAAATTGTTATCAAGTTTGGATTGTAATGGTTCTAAAGATGTACAGGTTGTAAAGTGAAAATAATAGTATAAACTGGGTTGAAATGTACAAAATTGTGAATCTATGTAGGTTTCAAATGTGTGTAAAAAGGATTGTATGGTGGAAGTAGAAGAAGAAAGAACAAGAATATTGACATCACGACTTTTCATGGTATATGTGTGAAGTATATAACACCAACAGAATAGAATGAACAACTAAGATGATAGATGATAAATGTTTAAAATATGAATATATATGAATATGAGACAGGCAACAATACAGAAAGTTGATAAAAAAATATTTTTTATTTAGTACATAATAAACGAAGATAATTGGATGGAACGTCGTCAACTGATACTTTTACTTTGTGTTTTATTAATTCTAACCTTGTTAGTCTTGATGAACCGTAAAACAAATGAATATTGGCAAGAAGAGGAATTAACACCTGAAGAACTAGCTGAACTTGAAAATTTAACACCTGAAGAGTTAGCAGCACTTGAAGCAGCAGTTGAAGAGGAAGAAGAAGAGGAAGAGGAGGAGGAAGAGGAACCACCTAAGAAACAAAAAGAGCAACCTAAGAAGGAAGAACCTAAGAAAGAAGAACCTAAGAAAGAGGAAAAAACACCTAAGAAGGAAGAACCTAAGAAAGAGGAACCTAAAAAACCAAAACAAGATTCACCTGCTAGAAAGATTAAACTTGGTGGTGGAGATGATACAGCACCAATCAACGATGAACCAACAAAACAGATTGAAATTTCAGCTGACAAGTTAGCTGAATTAATCGGAGAAAAGAAAACAGATGCTGATAAATCTGCAGATGTTGTGAAAGAGATTGCTGATCAAATTGAAAAACAAAAACAACAACAGGAACAACCATCTACAGAATGTCGTATGTCTGATTGGTCTGATTTTACAACTTGTTCAGATGATGGTATGCAATCACGTACACGTCGTGTTCTTTCAGGAGAATGTGGTTCTATCCAGTTATCAGAACAACGTCCATGCTCTATTGATTGTCAAGTATCTGAATGGGGTCCATACTCTCAATGTAGTGATGATGGTCAACAAACACGTTTACGTACAATTAATCGTCAACCTAAAAACAATGGTCAAGCATGTCCTGAATTAGTTCAAACTACATCTTGTGCTGTTGATTGTAAAGTTTCTGAATGGGGTGCATATACACCATGTAATGAAGAAGGTACAAAATCACGTGTACGTACTATTACCCGTCCAGCAAAGAACAACGGAAAAGCTTGTCCTGATCTTGCGGAAACAACCAATTGTCCTGTTGATTGTACAGTCACAGATTGGAGTGAATTTTCTAAATGCAATGCACAAAATCAACGTACACGAACAAGAACTATAAAACGTCAACCTAAAAACAATGGTCAAGCATGTCCTGCATTAAGTGAAACAGTTACCGATGCAGATGGTTGTGCACGTACACAATTATGTTCAACAGTCACCTCTAATTATAATCTTATGAACAAAGCATCCTTTGATACATTTATCTCTCAAGATGCAAATGCACAATTCTGGAACGGTTATAAATGCCAAGCATCTTTATCTGATGTCGCACCAACAAATGAAGCATTATGTCAATACTTGAATCAACGTAACGATGATGGTTCAAGACGTGGTAAAATCTTAATGAAATGCCCAGGTACTATCTTAAAACAAGGTAAATTCTTAGGTGCAGGTAAAGTATCAGGTAACTTCTTCACAATTACAGTTGATAAGACTCTTACACAACCAAGTCACAACAAGCCTCTGAACTTGGACAAGAACATCGGTAAAGAAATACGTATTTGGTATGACGACAATGGTAATCCAGTTGGTTGGGCCTTCTCCGATGATTGGGTCTATCCACCTCAATTTGGAACTCGTACATTAGCTGATTTAGGTTCTATTGATTTTACATCTGCATTGGAAATTATTGATAAGAAGATAGGTACATCCTATGGGTATAAATTCTTGTTATGGTTTGGTGCTAATTCTAGCGATCAAGTTCCAAGAAATAATCCACGTGCAGCTGTTGCTTGGATTGCAAAGAATCGTCCAAAAACAGTCAACATGAGTTTTGGTGGTGATGCAGGTACATTCTTAGGTTCACAATCCTTCCAAGGTTCTATTACCTATGGTTCAGGCGGCTTGAACGCACCAATTGTTGCTTCTGGTCCTATTGCATCTACACCAGTTCCACCTGCAATACAACAAGTCCAACAAGCACAACAACAAATCCAATCTACATCAAGTATTCCACCTGCTTCTAAATGCACAGGCTATGATTGCACGATTGAAGGACAATTATGTTTACCTGGAACTGAAGGGTCAAGTGGTAAAACATGGATATGTACAAATAAAAAGTGGATTGAGAAGAAGTAAAACAAGAGAGAAACTTGATAAAAATATTTATTTTATCAATCTGTTTAGTCAACAATCCTAGATGAATCATCACCACCTGATTTTATTACTTTGTGTGATTTTGATTGTAAGTTTGCTTGTACTTATGAACCGTAATGCAAACGAGTATTGGCAAGAAACAGACCAAGACGAATTGACACCTGAAGAACTAGCTGAACTTGAAAGTTTAACACCTGAAGAATTAGCTGAATTAGAATCATCATTAGAAACACCTGAAGTTGAAGCAGTAGAAGAAACTCGTAAAGTGACGCAAGATTCACCTGCTAAACAAATTGAAACATCAGCCAACAAAATTGCTACTCTCGTTGAAGAAAAGAAGACAATAGTATCACAACCTCCTCCTAGTTCAGTTGCTTCAAAATGCACAGGATACGATTGTTCGATTGAAGGACAATTGTGCTTACCTGGAACTGAAGGATCAAGCGGTAAAACATGGGTATGTACAAACAAGAAATGGGTTGAAAAACCAATAGTTGCTTCTCAACCTTCTCCTGCATCAGTTGCTTCAAAGTGCACAGGATCTGATTGTACAATTGAAGGACAAGTATGCTTACCTGGAACTGAAGGCTCATCTGGTAAAACATGGACATGTATTAACAAAAAGTGGATCGAGAAGAAGTAAGAAACACGATATCAACCATGTAGTAATCAACTAAATAAAACATACATCATTTTTTTATTTTACCACATTCTTCCTAATTTTGAACTAACTGTATGACTTGTTTACGGGACAAGATTTGAGATTGTTGAACAGCTTCTTTTTCCACTTGTGGGATAAGTTTAGCAAATGAAGTTGTAAATGGTAACAAGGTTTCTGGATTAAGTGGTGCTTGTGCACCAGATTGAACATTCATCTTGATCTCATTTTCCCTACGTAAGAATTGAAACAATAACTCCCAATCTTCTCTAAATTGACGATATTGTAAACATTTGATAGCAGCCTGTTTACCCTCTTCAAATTGATTCATAAACATACAACAAGATGCGAGAATGTGCCAACGTTTATAACCATACAAGTATTCAGTTTGTGGATCGACATCGTTAACGATAACAGGTTTTAATTTACATGCATGTGAAGCAAACAAATATACCAAGTTAAAATCAGCTTTTGTTTCCCCTTTGTAATTATAACGAAGATAATGATCTGCGATCTTAAGCAAGCTACCACAATCTTCAAATTTAATAAAATGATCTAAATAACGTCCTTGAATGTATTGCCATGGCATCTGGTTGTTAACGTGAGTTTGTATTTCTTTCATATCTTGGTCGTTGTTCCAGCCAACCCAGTACTCCAAGCCATATACAGAATTGGATTCTACGGATTTGATAGATTTAGGTTGATTCATAAGTTGTATGCCACGTTCTATGATTTTATCTTTTGCAATATAGGTACTTTCCCAACTGTATTGCACAGTTGCTTGATTAGGATGTGTACTTTCTAAAGATGAATAAGAAGAAGATTCCAAGGTAGGAATAGATCGTGTTTGTCCACTTAACATTGCATACATACGTAGAATTTGACGATTATTTGGATCCGAATCTTCAGCTTGAATGGCTTGAATGATTGCTTCCTTACCTTCAAATAAACAACCAACATCGATAGCTAACTTTGCAAGTGCACTCCATCTTACAAATGTGTAAGCACGACGATCTACGAACAAGATTTGATTGTGTGGATATAACAATTTTGCAGCATGAGAAGTAAACAAATAAGCTAAATGTTTACTACGTGGATTGTAAAAATCTGCTAAACGAATGAGACTTTCACAACGTTTGGAATGAGCAAAGCCTGATAAAAATAACATCAAGGATTCATAAGGTGAATGTCTCATGATAATTGAATGTTCAGCACCACGATTGAAACCATGAAAGATTTCCTCAATAAACCCTTCTTGTTTTGTACGTATTTTGTATAATTGGTATGCTTCCACCATTTGTTGTAAACACCCACATGTTTGAGCCAGATAAAACACAACACGTGGATCATTACGATCACGCAAGTATGCTTTATACAACAGTTGTTTATCACGTTTGAAACGTCTCATGGATTTATCATCATCCTTAGTACGATCTTGGAACAAGATAACATTTTCTAAACGTTGGATATCCTTCTCGTCTGCATTCTTTGGTTTGGTTTTCTTGTACGTTTTGCATATGTATTCGTGAACAACTTGGTGATAACGCCAATCTTCGTGAGACATACACATACGTATATTAAAGTATGAATCATACGAATTACCTGTCCACCATTGTTGCTTCAAGTGAAAACCGGTTTGTGTATCTGTAGGTTTACGATTTTTAATGAACTTGACTAGTTCTTCATGATTACGTAATTCATCGTTACAATCTAATAAGAGTAGGTATCGTTTATCAGGTGAACCGTCAGGTTTACGTAAGACTTCATCTGCAAAGTCCAACATGACGTTTCTGCTCTCTTCGAAATCTACAAAGGTACCTTCTTTCAAGAATAAACGTATGTTGTTACGTTTACAATATTCATGGCAAATAGAGACTGTGGAGTCAATAGAACCAGTATCGTAAATAACGAATGTGTCACATAAACCTGCAACTGAATCGAAGGAGACTTCTATACGTTTTTCTTCGTTCTTGACCATCATAACACAGGCAACTTTAGAACGAACATCTTCCCATGCTTTGTTTCTATTCATATTGATTGATCCTATTTTTCATCTTGAGTTAAAAGCATGTATTTGCTATTTTATCAACTTTTGCACAAAACATAATTTAAAGTCGATTGATCTTTTATTCGTGTTGGTTAGTTTTTACAATGAGTCTTCAAGTTGAATATGAATCAGATTGTGCTGGTACAATTGTCTTTGAAAATGAAACACACACAATGGGCAACCTTCTTCAACATTATATTCAACAAGATGCAGGTACTATTTTTGTAGGATACGTGATTCCTCATCCGTTGAAAACAGAAATGCGTTTAAAAGTGGTTCATGCTGAAAAAGATCCATTAACTGTTATGACTCATGCTTGTGAAACTATTATTTCAGAAACTCAATCATTATTGGATCAATTATCACCTTATGTTTCAGTTCAATTGTAGTAATCGATTGTAGTAATCGATTGTAGTGGTATTTACACCAATGGTTGAATGGATGCTGGGTGTATGATAGCTGGATCAAACACATGTGTTTTTAACTTGGGTGTTATGAACAAGTTGCTTGTTTTTACGCTTATTAATAAGATTACGAGTATAAGCAGTATAATAAAGCCTATTTGTGTGTTTGTTATCATTGTTTCTTTCTACTTGATCGTGAAGAAAATAATTGAAAAATTTCAACTTAAAGTTACCTTTACAAAAACACAATAATACGAAAGATGGACTTTTTATCTCTTTTAAATGATGAACATACGTTGATGTTTTATGATGGCAAACGTTTCAATTGCCAAACCAACAAACGTATCCTTCATATTTACGTGCAAAAAGAGCAACCTATTCAACAAGATGATATTTCCTTTTATCAAGTCATCGTTTGCTATAAACCATTTTGTTCCGTGGATAGCAGTTTCAAATTAGCATACAATTTGAACCAAATGTACGTGTACATTCACACCAAGTATTATGAGATCATCAAAACCAAGTTTATTGTACGTGTGAAAAAAGCTTGTAAAGCATCCACCATGTTACCTGCAAGTTATCAACTGCATTTTGAAAATAATTCTGTTTTCGTAGGACAACAACCTATGCATACAGTCGGGTGTGTATGCTTTGACATCAACGTTGAGATTGTCAATATTTTTGAACGTTTACAACAATACTGTCGTCTTGACAAGATTCAAATTATGGTGGTATCGTTATTGGATCGTCCAAAACGCAGAAGTGTGTTAGAACCTACATTACAAGGTATGAAGTTTCAATATTTTTGGGCAGTTGACGGTTTCAAAATCAATGTGTACAATCATCAAGAAAAACCAGGTCAATTCTTGGTTCAATACAAACAACAATTCTATGTTCATAATCCAAGCAAACGACAAAAAGGAATGAGCTACGGGGAATTTGGTTGTGCCTTGTCTCATTTTTATTTGTATGAACAACTTATCAAACACCCACAAAAAGAATACTTCTTCGTGATTGAAGACGATGCATATATTGAAAGTATGGATGAACTAGTGGAACAATTGTTGTATTTACCATCTTCGTTTGATTATATTATGATGCACAATGAAGCTATCTATGATGCACCCAAAATCTCACAATATTACAACTATAAATTTGGTTCCAATTTACAAAATACTGTGAATATGACACACGGGTATATCATACACAAATCCTTTGCACAAAAGATGTATGATGAGTTTGTGAAAGAAGGATTGAATTATCCAGCAGATGATGTGATTAATAAATTTATACGTGAAACCAACGTGTTAACGTATACACCATATTGTCGTGTTGTTGGTACTCAACAAGCAACATCAGATATATGGAACATACATAAACCAAATGAATCGTATGTAAACATTGTTTGGGACAAACCCGTGTATGAACCCAAGTATATTATTCCATCTAGCATGTCACCATGGGCACGTTTAGGCAATCAAATGTTTCAATATGCAATTGCATTAGCTATGGCGTTTCAACATAAAGGTCGTGTTGGTATTACAGAAGATAAATGTCAACTCAGTTTATTTCAACATTTCAAGCAATTGGATTATGACGTATTACACCCGAATGTATTAAAACATCCTGATGTTCAACTTGTGAAAGAAGCACACGAGTTTACATTTCAACCAAGTATTTTAGGTTGTAAACACAAATTGATTAACCTGGATGGATACTTTCAAAATGCCATGTACTTTGAAGGTATTAAAGATGTGATTGTAGATGTCTTCCAGTTTCATCCACATATTGAAGAAGAAGCAACGTCTTCTTTACGTAAATACATGAACTACCAAGTCGAAGGTCATGTGACTGTTGCTGTTCATTTACGTATCACGGATGCACCACAAGATCGTAACGAAGATTTTATCTACTATATATGGACACCTGAAGAACTCAAGAGTATGATACAACGTATACAATCTGAACTAGCATCTGAACTAGCATCACCTTCATCCAAAATTACCTTTTTATTCTTTTCCAACGATATACCTAGATGTAAAGCACAATTTCAAATTGATCAATTGCAAGTTCATCATGTCTGGGTAGAACAGAATGAAGCAGTCAGTTTAGCAATTATGATGAAATGCGATCATTTTATTATCAGTGCATCTACATATTCATGGTGGGCAGCATGGTTGAAATGGGTACGTAACAAATGTACAACAAAAGTGTTTATGCCAAAAATATGGTTTAATCCACTCGTAGAACGAGTACGTAACAATGATGTATCAGGTTTATATATTGAAGAATGGTGTAAAGTATAAAAATAAAAAAAATCAATTATTTTATTTGTTACACAAGTAGATAAACGAGAAGAATTAAAAAAGATGTTATCATCTACAGTTCAACCTTCACGTATGGTTATAAATCAAGATTTAGTCAAATATCATCCTTTTTATGGAACCTATACTGAATATCAAAAGAATTACAATGTGTTTCAACAAGATCCATATAATCCAGCCAATGCAAGCACAAGTTCTACGTATTTGAAAGATTTGGGTAATGTTCAAAACAATTATCGTTATGCAGCTGGATGGACTGCAGGTGAACCATATTATACCTTGATGAGTGATCAGTCTCTCGCATTTATGTCTAAGATGATCACTGGTTATCTGCAAGGTGTTCATCCTGAAGGTAAGAATATTATTGTGCCAGAATCAACCATACGTTCTGTTGCAGATGCTATTTATTCCAACGGTGCATCCAATACACAAACAGAACAACAGATGGTTATTCGTTTGATTGTGGATAAGATTCGTGAAGAATTCGATCAAATAGAAACCAACAATACCTTATCTGCATGGGTACAAAATTATGATGGTACCAATGGTCTCAAACAATTCAATAATATCAAGTTGAATAATAAAGGTATGAATTGGAATACCAACATGATGTGGAAATACTAAAAAATAAAAGCAACAGATGGTTTTATTGTCAATCACAATTTTGTTTTCTTTGTTTCATTTTTTCGTTTTTTTATTTTGTGATGTCACATGTACAAATATATCATTCTATTCTTGAAACACCAGAACAAATACAATCAAAGACTGTTTTATTACACCAATTACAACAAGTTATTGAACAAGCATGTCATGAACTATATCGTCCTCCCAAGATTGTTAACGCATCGCATCCACAAAACAACACGTCTTTGAAAATATGGTTCAAGCCATTTGGTTCATTTGCATGTGGTATTTCTACGGTTGGTTCAGACATAGATGTATGCATGTTTTCTACACACTCTCGTGCGTTCATATTCGATGTCCTTGGTCCTAAACTCGTAGAATACTTGGTTGTACACGATAGCTTAAGCACAGTGTATGTGATCAGTGACAGTAAGATGGCTGTTCCTATACTCAAGATCAAGTTTCAACAAGTAGAGTTTGATGTCTCCTATTGTTCTTTGAAACAATCGTTTGAGAACGATATTTTTCCTACTGACGTAAAAGACGTGATTTCCTACGTACACTCTAGTTCATTCCAAGATGTGTCATCGTTGTGTGGTGTGGTGGTTGGGGCGGGTATGCAAGAAGCAATTATGAACCTAGGTGAAAAATCCAAACGAATCATCGTGTGTGTGAAGCATTGGGCCAAGACACAAGGAGTTTATTCAAACAAGTTAGGATTTTTAGGTGGTGTGTCTTGGTGTATTTTAGTATTGTATTTTTGCAAGATGTTACAATACTTTCCTTGTACTCATCCATCGTTTCAAGATATGTTTGCGTCAAAATACTCGTTTGATGAACTTACACTCAAAGAACGAATATGGGATATTATTACATTAGATGATTCTATACAATTGTTCTTTATGTTTTGTAAACACTTTGATTGGCAACACGATTCTATCTACTTGCATTATTCACCTGCAAATAGAGAACAAGAAGTAGCAATCGTACAAAAAGTAAAGTCCGTAAATAAGCCATGTTTCATGTATATATATACCGATGTGTATCAACCGCATCATGGATGGACACTGTGGAATTCAACCTATAATGTATTTCAAAGTTCGTACGATTGTTTGCATCAAGCATGGTCACATGCATTAGAACGACTCCAAGTGTCATCGGATATTGATAACCGAATGAGTATTTACGATGAACTGGAACCTACATATCAAGAAGGAAATTATTTGTTCATTCAAGTATGTTGTAAACAGAAACCAAGTTATCTCTTCAAGTTGGAAGCTAAGATCAAGCAATTGTTTGTACTATTAGAGAGTGTACCAAATTTGTTTATTTATCCATGTTCAAGAAGATTGCAAGTACAAAATCATGTGTTTGAATATTGGTTAAAGTTTCAAACGAAACAAACATCCATCGATTTAACAGAGCCTATTGCCAAGTTCAAAAAAGACATGTTCGATGGATTTGAACATATATTGCAACTGGATTTTCACATTAAATATGTATCAAACATTGTCGTTTAATCTACTTAAATGAATTTTGATGTGTATACTTTGATGGGTGTACTTTGATGGGTTTACCTTGATGTGAAATAGTAATAAATGTGTTTGATGTTTTTGTCATTTAAATAAATAGAAATAAAAGATAAATTAGTAATAAAAATGCCAATATGTAAAAAATCATGGTTAATGGATAAGTTGACAACATGTGGTATTGATCGTTCGTATTGGCCATTGTATTTTTCTATCTTTTTAGAAGATCGTTCTGTGTTTTTGACAGGACCAGGTGGTACAGGTAAATCATTTCACCTAAATCATATAGCACAAATTGCTTGTTTACACTACGACTCCAAATATGAAGAATTGTATGCAAAAGACGATTCACCAGGAAAACAGATGGTTCGATTGAGTGCATTAACAGGTACTGCATCTGATTCCATCAATCGTGAAGTTGACAAGACACGTTTCAAGCAAAAAGATCTCTTTGAAAACATTGTAACAGCACGTACATTTCATTCTTGTTTTTTGGGAAATGCATTCGCTGTGGATCCACGTACAGTACCAACAAAGTTTAAAGATGCATATGAGATGTACACAAGCTTGAAAGACCAAGGCAAAGAAACAAAACACCTTAAAAAACTCCGTTTGATATTGATTGATGAAGTATCGATGTTAGGCAAAGTTACATTTGAATTGTTTGTTCATATCTTTTGTGAACAACATAGTAAAGGTGATGATAATGAAACCAAAGAAGATATCCTGCAATCTATACGATTTGTGTTTGCTGGTGATGTCATGCAACTTTCTCCAGTACATGATCAATATTGTTTTACTTCCAAGTACTTTCCTATGTTCAACTTTCAATTTTTTGAATTGAATAAAAACATGCGTGCTGAAAACCAAGCATGGTCGGATTTTTTACAACGGTATCGTTTGAACCAACTCATCCCTTCAGATTTACGTACATTTTATCAAATTATGAACAATAACCAAGTGACTCAACAAGGTAAATATTTGCGTTGTTTATATCAACATCGTGATGTCAATCAAGTGAACAAGGAGATGTATGATAACATTTTAAGCACAAATGAACGTATTTTTCCTAATGTATATATTCGATATTGGGAAACATTGGTGTACATTCTTCCAAAGAAAGATGAAGGTTCAAACAAAACCAAGGAAAAAACCAAGATACGTTGGGTACGAAACGACATGGAAGTTGAATATTTACCCTATGTTGCGTTGAATAAAAATGAACAACGATTATTAAAACAACATGTATATCCTAACGTTTCATTTGAACAACCACTTGAGTTGAAAACCAATGTGCAAGTCATGTTGACAAAGAATTTATCGATTGCAGCAGGTTTAATCAATGGTTCAATTGGTACTGTTATGCAAGTAGATGATGATTGTATATGGATACAATTTGATAACCAAAACAATAAAGCATTAGAACGTATTCTTGCAAAAGATAAACCTACATTTGGTTTTCGTATCAAGAGACAAGGTAAAGTGAAGAATGATTTTATTATTGGTGTAGACACATCTCTGTATTATACACCTTTTGATGAATACCGTGATTTACCAACAAAATATCAAGTTGATTCTGAACAAGAAAATGTACGTCGTAAATGTATTGGTTTTTATCGTTTTCCATTGCAACTTGCGTTTGCAGTGACTGTGCATAAATCACAGGGAATGTCCTTGAATTCCTTGTTCATAGATTTTACAAAATTGAATGTTACATCGAATAACAATGATATTCATTCTTTATTGTATGTTGCTATTTCACGTTGTAAAACACAACAAGGATGTTCTTTGAGTATGCCAGTTGCATCATTCAAACGTTTGTTACAAGAGTGTAGTCCGAACGCGTATGCATTGCAATTTGAACTTGATCGTCAATCATATACAAATTACTTACCGACAGAGCATGTTGATGTAACAACGGATGAGGATGAAATGCAAGAACAAAATTCAATTGATGAACCGATAATTACAACTGAAGAAGAAAACACGAGAATGCAAGAAGCAGATCAAAACACGAGAATGCAAGAAGACGAAAATGAAGAAGAAGATCAACTTGAAGACAACGTTGAATAAAACAACATGTGAATAAAGAATCTGAAATTTTATTCATGAACAGTAACTATTTAATCTAATGTACAAAATGAAAAAAAACTTAAACAAATAAACTCGATTGTGTTGACCATTCAAGGTCCATCTCGTTATATCGCAATGTATCTACTTCATCTAACATAGAATCTAAATCATCACTATCGTCTTGAAACTCTTCATTATCTTCGAACGATGAATCTAAAAAGGATGTATCTTGTTGTTCTGGATCATGTTGGTAATAAGGATATTGTTGAGATTGTGGTTGAAATTGTGGTTGAAATTGTGGTTGTTGATGATAGGTTTGAGCCATAATGTTTTGAACTTGATGATACAAGCAATAATAGCATTTGAAATCTGAATGTAAAGGTCCAAGACATTGTTTGCAAACATGAGGATTGTAAGCAGGTTGGAAAACCTCGTATGTTATTGGTTGTGTTTGTATTGGTTGTGTTTGTATTGGTTGTGTTTGTATTGGTTGTGTTTGTACTGGTTGTGTTTGTACTGGTGTCGATTGTTGAAATGTTGATCCTGTATTTTGAACTTGAAGAGACAATTGTGAAACACAAGGTAATTCATCGTGAATATCATGACTATAAGGACATGAGTTTCCTTTTTTACAACTTCCAGCGTACTTGAAAAATAAACATAATGGTTTCCTCAATTCTTCCAATGAATGTGCATAATAACAATTTGAACCATATTCACAACTAGATGGTGTGTTGCACATACTGGTTTTATATGCATTTTGATAACGAATATCTGGGTCTGACAACTTTTGTAAAACTTCTGTTCTTGATAACAAAAAGGAATGTTTGAACTGTTTGGTCATTGTGTAGAATTGTTGTTAAAATTGTTGCAGTTGACTAAATTGTATTAACACGAAAAGATTGATTGTGAACTCAACTAATATGAACTTCGAGCCTAAAAATATGATTATTGAAAATTGTTAAAAATGAATAGTTTTTGTTTTAACAATAGTTGTGAACTTATCTTTAAGTTGTGATATTCTTTATGGATGGAATTTCATTTCTATCTTGTAAAGTCATAACCACATCTGCAAAACCACCTGGATATTGTGAAACACGTTGTTCAATCGCTTTCCATAAACGAGGATCTAATGGGTCAGGAACACGTGAACCTTCTAATTGACCGAGTTGATTACCCCAACCTGGATTGATTGCATTAGGGTCAACGTATTGTTCATCTTCAAAGTCTTCTTCTTTGGATTGGAAGAATGTTTGAACAATCACGATGATCAGAACAAGGACTAGACAAATAATTGCGATTTGTTTCATATTTACTAAATACAACAGTGATAAAAAATTTTGTTTTTTCAAAAATTCAACAATAAAGGTAATTTCACCTATGAGTTTAAAGAATGTCATCTATTGATTCTATCAAAAACAGACGTAATCAACGTAAACAACAACAAGAAGAAGAAGACGAACCTAAAGTTTCCACCAAGCAAGTCTTATCTTCTAAATATAAAAAACAACAAGAAGAAGAGGATGATCATGACAACCATAGTGATCAAGAAGTTCATGACAGTGAAGAAGAACAATCCAAGTATGTAAGACCATCTAAAAAAGTGTCTAAAAAACCAACACACGAAGAAGATGAAGAAACACCAAGTGAAGAAGAAGTTCGTGAACCAATCAGACGTGCAACATCACAAAAGTCTTCCTCACCTCCTGTTGATGAAGAAGACGATTACAAACCATTAAAATCAAGCTCTTCTACATCTTCTAAATCAGTTGCGTCTTCGAGTGCTTCGTCTTCAAGAACAAAGGCAAGAAACGAAGATGCTCCTGCACCAACAACCAAACGTTCAGCAGGCAAGCGTTCAGCAACTAAAGTTGCCTTTGAAGTTAAGACAACTACACAAGCAGAATACAGTGCTATACCTGATAAGATTATCAAAGGTATACTAAAAGCAAATTTAGATTCTTTTTCAAGTGAATGTATTGATCAATCCAAAGAATTATTAGCTCGTATTGTATACAAGATTTTATCCAATAGTAAATCATCACAAATTTCAAGTGAATCTATCTGCAATTTTATGAACCAATATATAGCAGAAGAACATTTAAAAGAAGAAGTCTATATTCAACCTAATGTGTTTGTTAAATTTTTAGCACCTTTAGAACATGAACTTCAAGTTAAATGTCGTCGTGATGCATACTATATGTTACAAATGTATGCTGAATCTTTCTTAATCAAATTAATATCTTTATCTAAACGTATTGCAGAAAATACAGGTAGATCTAGAGTTCAAGGTTCTCATTTAGAATTAGCATATGAAATTCGTATGAATTAATGGAACAAAACGGAATACAACTTGAACGATTGAAGTAAAATAAAATCAACGTTTTATTAACAAGACAAACATTGAAACAAACAAATTAGGTTGGATACACAACATGCCGACTATTTACATTCATTTGGCAATGTTCATCTGACAAATTAGAAATATGTTTTTGAAACCAGCGTATACGTACATCTTCTGGTAGTTGTTCTTGTTCTTGTAGATGTTCATCTTGTTCCTCTTGCATAGGTTCATCCGACAAAGTATGATACAAGTTTGTAATGTGGTTGTGAAACAATTGTATGCGAGATTGTTCTTGTTCTATTTGTTGTTCGCATTCATCGCATTCACGTGGTTCTTCATACGTCGATTCTTCTTGCATTGGTTCATCAGATAAGGTATGATACAAGTTTGTAATATTGTTGAACCAAGATGATGAACTTGTTAAATCCTCTACTTGCTTGTCTTCTTGCACATTTGACTCCAAGATATCCATAACATGTTCAATGTTGTTAAACCAAGTAACTGTTGGTATATGTTCTTGTTCTTCTTTTTGATCGTCGTCTTGATTAGATTGAACGATAGCTGTGTGTTCACCTGTGTGTTCACCTGTGTGTTCACCTGTGTGTTCACCTGTGTGTTCACCTGTGTGTTCAGGATTTGTAAACATAATTTCTTCATAATCAAATGGTTCAAACAATTCAAGTTCATACTCTTCATTTAATTCTTCTTGAAGTTGTCGTAATTCATTCAAGGTCTCAGATAAACGTTCACGTTCACGACGATCCGCAATCAATTGTGCTTTATTCTTTTGTGTCTTCTTCAAATGTACAGTACGACGACATTCAGGACATTCTGATTTACCTGATTTGATAACACACATCCTACAATACCAATGACCACAAGGAAACAATGGACACTCATGTGGAAATCTGTTTTGACATACATAACAAACATCTGGTTTTGGATATAGTTGAAAGATAGGATCTGTACGATGTTGTTCACAACACCCACTTTTGTGATTGGATTTATGTTTACATTCAGGGTATAAACATTGTATATACTTCTTACGTTTATGGTAAGAACGAACTATACTACTGATAGATATTTTGTTCATGATGTGTACAGCAGTTAAAATTGAAAAATGAATAAAATAGGTTAAAATTGTGTTTTTGAACTAATGGGTATAATTATCAAAAAAACATTTTTGAAACATATGTTTTTATAACCACTGCGCAGATTTTTTTTACTAATTTAAAAGCTTCATTTAGGTTCATATATTGATATTTATTGATCGAATGAATTCAAAGCAACGATTATTTTATATATATTGTGCTTTATCATTATGTATAATTTGGACGTGTATTTTGAATATGTTTTTCGTAAATGAAACATATGAACTAGTTCAAAGTGGTAATAACAGTGATCATTTACATAGATACTATTATGGTCAAACCAAAAACTCTTGTTCAGAAATAGATAAATTAAGAACTTGCATACGTTATGCTACACCCAAGTTAAATACAAGTATGATCTTTATAAATAGGAAAGATCCAACCAAATATTCTCTTGGTAATGTTGAATTGATTTTAGGTGCAATGTACCAAAGCTCATCATGTGTAAAAACATTGGATTGCTTGAACTTACGCCCGATATATTTTGAAGAAGAACGTAAGTACAACTTTGATATTTTGGCAAGTATTTATGATTGTGGTCATGCAAATGATATACGTCAATTACATGGTTGTATGAGAAACAAGCTTAAAGTCAAAGAATAAAATAAACTAATTTATTTGCCTGACGAACCAATAAGATGAAAATCATTTCATTTGATATTGGATTACGTAATACATCCATATGTATTGAAGAATACGATCAAACAATCGCAGAACAAATTGAATTTCCAGCCAAGGCAAACCGTTATAACAAAGATGGTTCAGCCACACAAGAGATGCAACAATCCATTTTACAAATGGTAAACCTAGGTGAAATTGTACTTCTAGATAAAAAAGATTTAGGTGAAAAAGTAGATTACTTTTCTCATGATGCGTTTTTGAACTTATTTGAATGGTTGGAATCTTTACATACACAAAAGTATTTTGAAAATGTACATGTGGTTTTATTAGAACAACAATTGTTGAAAACTAATTTTATTGCATCTGCGATTATGCACAACATTTCAGCATGGTTTTTGATCAAGTTCAAGAAACAATTCCCTGTCATATTTTATCCTGCCAAGAATAAAACACGTATTATCGGACAAACGTTGAAGAAGGCGGATGGGTCCAATACCACAAAATATGAACGTAAAAAATGGAGTTGGCAACAAGCTGAAATCTACTTGATCCATCGTAAAGATGAGAAGTGGCACACGTTTATTTTCAAAAACAACAAGAAGAAGAAAGATGATCTCAGTGATGTTGTTTTGATGAACTTGTCCTATATGATTCAACAACGTATAAAATGAAAGCTGTTTTTATACTTGAGTGGAATGACGTGTGAACAAGAGTTGAAAAAATGACACGTTCGGACAAATGACGGATCGATATCTTTGTACATGAGTTGTTGCATTCTTGACATCATGGTTAAAAAAGTAGGTACACAAATAATCAATAACAACAGTACTTGAACGAGAAACACCAGCACGACAATGAATACCAACATTTTTCCCTTGTATGATGTATTGATGTATTTTGGGTATAACTCGGTTCAAAATCTCGTTCATACTTACGACTGTATCTAAGCTTGTATCATCATCAATAGGAATGATATCATGTTCAATAGTAGGTAATTTGGTGACCGATTCATCCATGAGAGACACCATGTATTGTATCTGAAAATGTTCTTGTGATTGTAATATACTACGTCCTGACAAATATAATTTACCATATGTTGAACCATCTGTTTCAGTTACAGGAAGTGGTATTTGGGTGGCTATCATACGATCATAACACAACCGTTCACAATTCGAAGTTGTTAAGATCGTATGTTTTAATATGGTTGTATAAAACTCGTGACTTGTTTCAAACAAA
>Ga0214923_10002524_pt1 | contig 24170 bp, 20 predicted proteins | sample LL1510_MetaG_FD_177993 | JGI IMG/M metagenome (GOLD analysis project Ga0214923, IMG submission 177993) | Freshwater microbial communities from Lake Lanier, Atlanta, Georgia, United States - LL-1510 | ecosystem: Environmental > Aquatic > Freshwater > Lake | place: USA: Georgia | collected...
ACCGTCCTGCTCAGTCCCGGATGTTCGAGCTACGACATGTTTAAAAATTTCGAGGAAAGAGGGGAGATATACAGGCAGTGCGTCAAAGCCCTGCCGAAGGAGGAAACCACCCAATGAGCGATGAACTGCTCGAATACTCAGCGAAACGCAGCAACCCGGCGGCGATGGAGACCGAAACCACCGAACGTCCAGCGAAGACCGGAGGCCTGAACCGGCTCTCCACGATCTTCCTGGTCGTTCTGGGGTTGCATGTCGTCGTGATCGTCGGCATCAGTGCCTACCACCTGCTCCGCGGCAATCCGGACACCGGCATGACCTCGACTACCGAGGCGATGCCCACTCCGGTGACGGAAACGGCCAAGGCACCCGAGGCCACGACCCCGGCCAATCCTGCGTCCGAGGTGACCAGCACCATGCCGAGCCCGGACGACAAAGTCTGGCAGGCCAATAGTCCTGCTCCGACCGAAGCCCAGGCTTCCGCGGCGGCAACCCCTGCTCCGACCGTGGTTGCCGTGGCGACAGCCCCGGCGGCCGAGCGGGTCCACGTGGTGGCGAAGGGCGAAACCCTCGCGAAGATTGCCAAGGCGAACGGCGTGACGGCGGCCGCGCTGGCGAAGGCCAACGCAGTCGATCCGGCCAAGCTGAAAATCGGCCAAAAACTGAAGATACCGGAAGTAGCCGGAACCGGCGCGGAAGGAAAAGCTCCGGCCAAGGCCTCGACACCCGCGAAGGCGGTGATGGCGGCGGCAGCCAAGCAGGATGCGAATCCCGCCGGCACATACACCGTGGCGGCGGGCGATACCTTGGCGAAAATCGCGAAGAAGTTCGGCACCAAGGCGGACACGCTGGCGAAACTGAACTCCATCAACGATCCCAAGAAATTGAAAATCGGCATGAAGCTTCAGGTCCCAGGCGAGGCGTCGGCCAAGGTGGAGGCTCCCCAGGCGGTACCGGCTCCCGCTGGTCCGACTGACATGGCGATGCTGCCGAAAACTTCGTCGAACTGATTCCGGCATGGGACGCAACACGGCGCACACCCTGCTGATCTGCGTGGCGGGTTTGATCGGGCTTGGCCTGATCATGCTCGCCAGCGTGGGTCCATTTTCCCCCGACAACCGGGGCCAACCCCTTTTCTTCCTCCAAAGGCAAGGGCTCTGGCTGGTGGCGGGGATCGGGGTGTGCGTGGTGTTGGCCCGGTTGGATCCAAAGCTCCTGATTCGTCATGGACTTTGGATCCTGATCGGGGCGACGGTGCTGGTGTTGCTTTGTCACGTGCCCGGGGTGGGTCGGACGGTGAAGGGTTCGGCCCGGTGGATTCCGCTGGGCCCCTTCGCCCTGCAACCGGGCGAGTTTCTGAAATTGGCGACGGTGATTTTTGCCGCCGGTTGGGTGCATTGGCAAAAAGACAGAATGAAGAGCCCTTGGTATGGGCTCGTTTTTCCGATGCTGATCCTTGGATTACCCATCCTGCTGCTTTTAAAACAACCGGATCTGGGGTCGGCGATGTTCGTGGTGATGGCTGCTTCGGTGGTGCTCTTTGCCGGTGGAGCGCCGATACTCCCCTTGGCAATTCTAGGTCTGTTAGCGGTGATCGGGGTCATCGCATTGGCATTCACGATGCCGGAGCGCATGGGTCGGTTGGTGGCATTCATGGATCCGGAAGCCCACCGACAGGGGGGCGGGTACCAAGTCTGGCAGGCGCTAGTCGCCCTGGGTTCCGGGGGAACGCGGGGCGTGGGATTGGGGCAAAGCGTGCAAAAGATGTTCTATCTGCCCGAGGCCCACACCGATTTCATTTTTCCAATTTTAGGAGAGGAATTGGGGCTCCCTTTCACTTTGGGTGTGGTGGCGGTGTTTTTGATGATCACCTTGCTGGGGGGCTACATTGCCTGTCACGCACCCGATCCGACATCCATGACCTTGGGAATCGGTCTGACGGCCTTGGTGGCCATGCAGGCGGTGGCCAATCTGGCCGTGGTCACAGGACTGCTTCCACCCAAGGGGGTCGGACTTCCTTTCATCAGCTACGGGGGTTCCAATCTGGTGTTGTGTCTGGCCGCGGTGGGAATTCTGGTCGCCCTGCACCGTCAGGCCCATTACCGCGAGGAGGCGCGGAGCCGTCGCCTCGTGGGAGGGCGGAGGTGAACGATATGGGGCGGCTGATGATTGCGTGCGGGGGCACGGGGGGGCATCTGTTTCCCGGATTGGCGGTGGCGGAGGCCGTTCGCCGACGGGGGCATGAGGTGAAATTTTTTATCTCGTCCAAGGAAGTGGACCGTCGGGCCCTTTCGGGTTCGGGGGAAAGCGCCCATGGGATTGAAATTCCTGCCGTGGGATGGCGAGGATTCCTTCGGGCGGGGTCATTTCTTTTGAACCTCCTGGCTGCCATCAAGAAGGCCGGTGAAGCCATGAAGGAGTTTCGGGCGGATGCCTTGTTGGGGATGGGGGGTTTCGTTTCGGGGGCCACGATCGGGGCGGCCCGCCGCAAAAAAATCCCGTATTTTCTCCATGAATCCAACGCCATTCCCGGGCGGGCCACCCGCCTGTTATCGCGGGGAGCCAAAAAGGTTTTTGTCGGATTTCAGGATTGTGCCCATCGCTTACCGGGTGCGACGACCGCCTTCACAGGAACTCCGGTCCGCCAACAGTTGGCGGGATTCACCAAGGAAGAGGCGCTCAAAAAACTGGGTCTGCATCCCAAGCGGCATCTGGTAGCGGTGTTGGGCGGCAGCCAGGGGGCCAAGGGATTGAACGAGGCGATGCTTCGTGGTTTGGGTGCGCTCAAGGGCGAGGCATCGACGATGCAGATCCTGCACCTGGCCGGAGAGGCGCACGCGGAGAAGGTGCGGAAAGCGTATCAAGGCAGCGGGTTTCATGCCGTGGTCATGGGTTTTTGCGATGAAATGGGGGCGGTCTATGCGGCGGCCGATCTCGTGGTGGCCCGCTCGGGTGCCGGAACGCTGGCCGAGCTCGCGGCATGCGGCGTCCCCGCGATCCTCGTGCCGTTTCCGGCGGCCGCGGGCGATCACCAGATGGCCAATGCCCATGCGTATGCCGACGGAGGAGCCGCCGAGGTGGTGGCGGAAAAATATCTTGTGGGGACGGAACTCGGTCAGCGGATCAGTCGTTTATTGGGAGATGCCAGCCGCAGAGCTCACATGAGCAAGGCGGCCCGCAACCAATGGGTGGCTCAAGCGGCCGAAAAGATCGCCGAGGAGATTCAGCATGTCTTTTGACGCCAAGTCATGGACCGGGAAAAAATGCCGCATCCACCTCATCGGGGTGGCCGGGTCGGGGATGACCCCGTTGGCCGAGATCCTGCTGGACCTGGGGCACGAGGTCAGCGGAAGCGATCTCAAGGAGATTCCCGAGCGTCTCATCCGCCGGGGAATCCACTTCACCCTGGGGCACAAGGCGGAGGCGTTGGGAAAAGCCGATGCAGTGGTCGCCTCCACGGCCGTTGCGGAATCGAATCCGGAATGGGCCGAGGCCGGGCGGCGAAAGCTTCCGCGTTTTCGCCGGGGAGAGATTTTGGCGCAACTGGCCAAAGAAAAAAAACTGGTGGCGGTTCTCGGTTCCCATGGGAAGACCACCACCGCCACCATGCTAGCCCAAATTTGGAAGGCGGCGGGGGAGGATCCGTCTTTCTACCTCGGTGGATACGCGCCCTCTCTGGGGGCATCGGGGGCGTGGCGGTCGGGCCCTTGGTTGGTGGCGGAGGTGGATGAAAGCGAGGGAGCCCCGACCCAGCTCCAACCTTGGGCGGCGATTCTTTTGAATGCGGATCACGAGCACGCCGACCGTTATCCGGACGGCCAGGCTGTCATTCAGGCCTACCGTGAAATGCTCGGTCAGGTGAACGGCCCCGTGGTGGTCGTCGCCAAGGAGGAAGAGGCGGCGATGAAGGCTACCGAACCTCTGCGTTGCAAAACCACCTTCGGCTGGGAAACCAGCGGCGCGGATTATGTGGGAACGTGGATGGGGGAGAATGCCGAGGGGGTCAAGTTTTCCGCCGGCAAGGGCAAGGTCGATCTGGGTGTCTTTCAAGTGGCGGCGACAGGTCGGCATAATGCGGGCAACGCTCTGGGTGCTTTGAGTCTGGCGCGGGAGGCGGGCCTGTCGGCCGACAACATTCGGGAGGGGCTGGCCTTGTTTCGCCGTGCGGACCGGCGTTTCGAGATCTTGCGAAGCGAACCCGAATTGGAGGTGGTGGACGATTACGCCCATCATCCAAGGGAAATTGCAGCCACTCTGGAGGCGGCCAAGGCGAGGGGCCGGAAACGACTAGTCCTCGTTCTTCAGCCTCACCGATATACCCGGATGGCAACCTTCATGTCGGGCTTTGCCGACGCAATGGCTAAAGCCGATGTGGTGGTTTTGCTTCCGGTCTATGCGGCGGGAGAAAAGCCCATCGTGGGGGCAGATTCGGCGAACCTGGCCGAAAAGCTGGGCGAAAAGGGTGTGAAGGTGGAGATAGCTTCGTCGACGGCCGAGGCTCGTTCCATTTTGGGTCGAATCTGGCAGGAGGGGGATCTGTATTTATTCCTAGGCGCGGGGGACATTACCCAACTGGCCCGGCGGGTGGCCCAGGAGGCAGAACTCTTTTTCCTAATCCGGCGGGTGGCCGGAAACGGGGCGGTCGTACGTTGGTATGAGCCGATGCACAAACACACAACCATCCGCATCGGTGGACCGGCGCAAGTATGGTTCGAGCCGGATTCCGAAACGATGTTGAGCCAAGTCGTCCGTACTTGTGAGGAAAAGAAAATTCCGCTGACGGTGGTGGGACGCGGAAGCAACCTGCTGGTTCGGGATGGCGGGATCCCGGGGGTCTGTGTGAATCTGGGTCGGCCCGGAATGAGCCAAATCGAGGCGATCGGGGGAAAGATCCGCGCCGGAGCGGGTGCTCGGTTGAAGCAGATCGTGTCCGCGGCCAAGGCGGCCGGGATCGGGGGGTTGGAATTCATGGAGGGGATTCCCGGCGCGTTGGGTGGGGCGATGCGGATGAATGCGGGGGCGATGGAATCGTGGACATTTGAAGTGGTGGAGAGCGTTCGGGTGATGGATCGCAAGGGGCAAGTACGGGACGTGCCCGCCGCCGAATTCGAAGTGAAATATCGAAAAGTGCCGCGTCTCACCGAGGATATCGCCGTGGGGGCGGTGTTGAAGGGATCGTCGGCCCAACCCGAGGACATTGCCGAGCGTTTGAAGAAGTATAGCCGGAAACGATGGGATTCGCAGCCGGCGGCGCCCAGCGCCGGTTGTATTTTCAAAAATGCGGAGACCATCCCGGCCGGGAAACTCATCGACGAACTTGGATTGAAGGACACCGCGGTCGGGGGCGCCCGGATCTCGCCGGTCCACGGGAACTTTATAGTGAATCAAGGGGGGGCCAAAGCGTCGGATGTACTGGCGCTCATGGAGAAGGTTAGGGCCAGGGCCAAGGCCGACCGGGGAATCGAGCTGGAGCCCGAGGTCATTGTGCTGGGGGAGGACGAATGAAGCCGGAGAAAATGAAAGTCGCAGTTCTTGCCGGGGGAGTTTCCGGGGAGCGGGAGATATCCCAAAAAAGCGGGGCGGCGGTGGCCAAAGCCCTGCGTTCCGTGGGAGTGCGGGTGGTCGAGGTGGATGTGAAAACCCAATCGGCAGACGTCCCGGCCGGGACGGACATCTGCTTCTTATGTCTCCACGGGGCCTACGGAGAGGACGGGACCATTCAGGCCGAATTGGATGCCAAGGGGATTATCTATACCGGGAGCGGAGCCGTCGCCAGTGCTTTGGCCTTCGACAAATTGAAAGCCAAGGAGGCGATGGCGGTGGCGGGAGTCCCTTTGGCGGAGGGGATGGAGTGGGGGCAAGAGAACGACTGGACGCCCCCGTACGTGCTAAAGCCCGTGGCGGATGGATCAAGCCTCGGTGTGCATCTCGTGCGAAGTGAGGAAGAAGCAAAAAAAGCCAAGAAAGAGGCCAAGGCATGGAAGGGATCGATGATGATCGAAAGGCTGATTGAGGGCGCGGAAATGACCGTGGGAATCCTGGGGGACAAGGCTTTGCCGGTGGTCGAGGTGCGTCCGGGAAAAGGGTTCTACGATTTCCGCAACAAGTACACCGTCGGTGCGACGCAATACCTATGCCCCGCCCCCATTGGAAAGGATCAAGCGTTGGTTTACCAGGAGCTCGCCCTCAAGGCCCATCAGGCCCTGGGTTGTGAGGTGGTTTCACGGGTGGATCTGATGGTGGACGCGGCCGGTCAGGCGTTCGTCCTCGAAGTGAACACGTTGCCCGGAATGACGGATCTCAGCCTTCTTCCACGGGCGGGTCGGGCGGCAGGAATCGATTTTGCGTCCCTCTGTCTGCGAATCATGGAGCTGTCATGGGCGCGCAGCCGGAAAGGAGTCGTCTCATGAAGTGGAATGGAATCATCGGGAAAAAATCCCGCAATCGGACCCGCCGGCCCAGACACGTGTTGCAGGCGCGCATGAGCGCCAAGGGCCAAGCGCGGGAGTTTAGTCGCCGCGTCGGAATCCTTCTTTGTGTTGCGGGATCGTTGGCCACTGCCGCCTTGGTTACCTCGGTCGGAATGGATGTGATTTTGGGCAAGCTTTTGTACAGCAACCCTGACTTCACTCTTCGCCGCTTTCAAGTGGAGCAACAGGGTAAGATGGGCAAGGGCGAACTGGTGGCCGCCTCGGGGGTGCGCATCGGACAAAACCTCCTTCGGATTGATCTTGAGGATGTCAAAGAGTCCATCCAGCGACTGCCCAACATCGCCTCCGTGCGGGTGGAACGCCGCCTGCCCGACACCCTTTTTCTCGCGGTGGAGGAGCGTCGCCCGGTGGCCTTGATCTGCCCCACCCCTTCGGCCGGAACGCAGCTGGCCCAATCGACCTACTATATCGATGCCCGCGGTTTTATTCTCAAGCCCAGACCGGGGGAGAAACTCATGTCCCTGCCCATGATTCGCGGAATCTCGGCCGACGAGGTGGTGGAGGGGGAGCGGACAAACAGTGCCGATCTGAAATCGGCTTTATTGTTTCTCAAGGTCGCCCCCTTGGCGCCGGTTCGGGACGGCTTGGATTGCTCGGTCATCTTGATTGAGGGGCCGGGACGGTTCCTGGTTTCAACGCCCCGCGGGGGAAAGATCCGTTTTCGTAGCGGGTATTTGGAAGAACAATTCGATCGTCTGGGCGTGATTTTTGACTATGCGGAAAGCAAGGGGCGGATCGTTCACACCGTGGATTTAACTCCCGAACGGAACGTCCCTGTCACCTTCACCAACTAAACCGGAGAACCCATCCCATGATCATGCGAAGAACCCCTGCCAACGAAATCCTCATAGCCACCGACCTCGGCACCCAAAAAATGACCGTGGCCGTGGCTGAAATGGCCGCCGACGGATCGCTCACCCTTCTGGGAGTGGGCGAATCAGTCTCTGCAGGCATGCGCAAAGCCGAGGTGACCGACTTCAACCACGCACGGGCGGCCGCCCGCATGGCCTTGGCGGAGGCGGAGCGTCGGACCCAGGCGGAAATCTCCGAGGTGTATCTGACCCTGAGTGGAACGCATCTCTGCTCAAGGAATGAATCGGTCCGGGTCGCCACTCTGGCTGAAAACGAGCATCGGGTAACCGAAGAAACGCTGGAGGAATTGAACAAACTTGCCTCCAACCTTCCGCTGAATCGCGACCATGCGATCCTGCATGAGTTGCTTCGGGGTTACTCTCTGGACCGCGGGGTGGCTTCCAATCACCCCATCGGGGTGCATACCGAGCAAATCGAGGCACATTACCATTTGGTGAGCGGAAAAAGGACCCGTTTGCAGACCGCTGTCCAATGCGTGGCCGACCAGAAAATTCGGGTCAAGGGTTGCACATTTTCCGGGTACGCCTCCGGGCTGGCGGTGTTGGGAGACGAAGCAAGGGAGAGGGGAACCGTGGTAGTGGATCTGGGCGCCGGGGTCACCGATGTGACGGTCTGGAGGGATGACGCCGTCGTTCATTCTGCGGTCCATGGCGTGGGAGGGGATCATTTGAGCCAAGATCTGTCGATCGGGCTCGAGATCCCCTACGCCCGAGCGGAAAAACTAAAGCGGGAGTGTGGGAGCCTCGTTCTCGATCCGGCCGAAAGGGACGAAAAAATGAGCCTACCCCGTGAAATCAGTTTTGACGGGAAGACGTTTTATAAGGAGGCAATGGTGCAGATTCTCCAGGCCCGCACCGCGGAGATTCTCGAGATCATCCGGGACGATCTGGAGGCGCAGAATTTGTGGGGCGCGGTGGAGACCGATGTGGTGATCACAGGGGGCGGGGCCCGGATGCGCGGATTGGCGCGTTTGGCCTCGGAGATCCTGCCGCGGCCGGTGCGCATCGGGCGAGCCAGGGACTTTCTCGGCGAACAAGGCGACCTGGAGAGGCCGGAGCTGGCCACGGTGCTCGGCACCTTGAAATACGCAGCCGATTGTGAACGCCGGGAAGCCGGTCAAACCCAAGGATGGCGGAAGATCCAGAAGTCCCTCGGACGAATGGTCTCGGCCATGAGATTTTTAGCTTAACCCAAGGAACCCCACTCCATGAAAACCATCCATCCCCAAACCCAACAAGTCGCCATCATCGGTGTCGGTGGAACCGGCGCCGCAGTGCTCGACAACCTGGCGGTAGCCTGTGAGGGCGAACACCGAACCATTGCCATCGACACGGACGCGCTCGCACTTCGGGGAACCGTGGCTGCGAAGAAAATCTTGGTCGCACCGGAAAGAGTGCACGGGATGGGGACAGGGGGGGAGTGGGAGCTGCTGGAGGGGTTGAGTTTGGAAGAGGGTGACAGCCTCGATCCGATCCTGGGGGGTCTGTCCACGGCGATTGTGGTTTTTTCCGCCTGCGGGGGTACCGGATCGGCTCTGACCGCAGGATTAATCAAACGATTAAAGAAGCAGAGCACCGAGGTGGTAGTGATGGCGGTAACCCCCTTTGGCTTTGAAGGAAGTCGCAAAAAAGATCGGGCCACGCGCTGCCTTCATGAAGTCAGAAAGCTGGGGGATGCAGTGTTGGTTTTTAGCAATGAGAGATTGCTGGACACCTCCATGGCCAAGGATCTTCGGGAAGCCCAGAGGGGATTGGACCGGGCACTCGCCCGGACAGCCCATGGTCTCATTCATGTCATGAGCCGAGATGGTCTGGTGCATTTGGGCGTGGGAGAATTGAAAGAGGCCGTGGGGACCGGAGCCGATGCCATTGGCATGCTGGAGAATGCCTGGACCGGGGTGGCTGAGGCCTCCGGGGAAGGAAGAGAGGAGGCGGTGATCGAGGCGGTCTGTGAGGATATTCTGTTGGAGGATGGTCGCGCCTGGAAGGATGGGAACCGGGTCCTGGTGAGTGTGATCACCGGACCGGAGACTTCCCTGAACGAATTTCACGGATTGCTGGGAAAATTGCGGTCCCGTTTGCCGGTGGACCTTCCCATTTCGGCGGGAGCGGCGGTGGATCCCGAGAAATCGGAATCCCTCAGCATCACCCTTTTGGTGACCCGCAGAGGAGAGGACAGCGTATTGCCCAAGCTGGAGGAGTTAAGTCGACCGCAGGAAGCTCCCAAAGAGGAGGATGAGTCGGTAGCGGTCAAAGGAAAAAGAAAGAGGAAATTCATCGCGGCCCAGGGAGAACTGGAGTTTGATCGGACCCCAAGTCGTTTTGTCCATTCCAGTCCCACCGTGCGCGGGGCGGAGGATCTGGACCGTCCGACATTTCAGCGGAAAGGGATCGTACTCAGGGTTTAGCGTGGGCTTGAGGTAGGGCTTGGAATCAGGGTGGATTCCGCTGAAATCACGGAGATCCGTGAGCCGTTCCCTTTTCCTTGTCCTCCTTTTTGTTCTTTTCGCGGCGCAGGCGCAGGAGACAAACCAGCCGGCCTTTCAATTGGGCATCGATGTATTGGCCGACCGGGGGTTCCGGGAGTTAAGGGGCAAGAAAGTGGGATTGGTGACCAATCCCTCAGGGGTGGATGGTAAAGGGACGCCGACCTGGCAAAGACTTCGGGAGGCTCTGGGAGCAAATCTGGTGGCCCTGTACGGTCCGGAGCACGGGGTTTTTGGCAAGGTAGGGGCCGGGAAAGATGTTTCTGGCGAGAGGCATGGGGTGGATCGCAACAAAGACGGCAAGATCTCCAAGGACGAGGAGACAGGAATCCGGGTGTTTTCGCTGTATGGCGACACCAGAAAACCAACGCAAAAGATGCTGGAGGGAGTCGATGTGATGGTTTACGACCTGCAGGACGTCGGATGTCGGTCTTACACCTATATCAGCACGCTGGGATTGGTCATGGAGGCGGCACAGGAGAAAGGAATCGAGGTGGTGGTGCTGGATCGACCCAACCCTCTCGGCACGTTTCGGGTGGAGGGACCGCGTCCCCAAGGGGAGATGGTGATTCCTTCCTTCATCGGACAGTACGACATCCCCTATGTCTATGGGTTAACCATCGGGGAGTTGGCCAAGTGGATCAACGAGGTGCATCTGCGTCGTTCCTGCCGTTTGACGGTGATTCCCATGAAGGGGTGGACCCAGAAAATGACCTGGGAGGATACGGGGCTGAAATGGGTGGCCACCTCACCGAATATTCCGATCGCGCGTTGTGCCCGTGGTTATGTGGCCACGGGATTCTTCGGGGAGCTCGGCGTAAGCAACGGGGCCAACCCGACGGGGATGGCGACCACGGGACTGGATGGATCGGTCGTCCAACCGTTTGACATTTTTGCGCTGGAGAATGTGGATGCGGAGGAACTTTGCCGAAGGATGACGGAGTGGGGGTTCAACGGGGTGAAGTTCACTCCTTTTCGCTTCAAGCCCGCCACCGGAAGATATCGCTCGGTGGTGATGGCCGGGGCCCGGGTGACGACGGACCCGAAGGCTCCGGCCAATCTGACCGCCATCAACATGGCCGGCTTGGAAATTCTGAAAAAGCTCCTTCCCCATAAAAACTTTTTTGCCGATGCGGAAAATGTGTTGATGTTCGACAAGCTGAACCGGACCCGGCAGACGCGGAAGATGGTGGAGGCGGGCATGACGGCACGGCAGATTGTGGGCACATGGGAGGCGGGGGTGGCAAAATGGCGGGAAGAAAGGAAGCCCTACCTGATGTATCCGGAGAGTTTGGAGCCGGTGCGGAGTCTCTCGACAACGGGGTCGGCGAGGCTGAAGCCGTAGTTAGGCTTTTAGGGTTTTAGTCGTTAGTGATGGAGGGAGCTTTCAAGCTGCGAAGACTCCCTTCATGGCTAAAGACTAAACGGCTAATCAGCGTGGCAGCCCAACAGGCCAGGGGATGCGGCGGCGGATGAGCCAACCCACCCCGATCAGATCCTGAATCCCAACCCAGGCACGTCCGGCAATGGTGTACTTGGAGACACCGGCACGTCGCGGTCGGTGGCGGACCGGTATTTCACCCAGTTTCAATCCGGCCGCGCCGAGCAAGGCGGGTAGATAGCGGTGCATGCCCTTGAAGGGGACCAGAAAGCGGACGTCTTCCCGTTTCATAATCTTGAGGGAGCAACCCGTGTCGTGGGCTCCATCCAGCAACACGGCCCGACGAATGGCGTTGGCGATGCGTGAGGCGGCACGCTTTTGCCAGGAGTCTCGTCTCGGGGTGCGGATCCCGCAGGCAAAATCCGCCTGGCGGCCCTGCAAGAGTTGGAGAAGGGAGGGGAGGTCGGCGGGATCGTTTTGGCCGTCGCCATCCATCATGGCGGCGTAGGGGCGACTGGCGGCCAGGAGGCCCGCGTAAAGGGCGGGGCCTTGGCCAAGATTCTTGGGGAAGTGGATGACGCGGATATTTTTTTCCTGATCGAGCAGGGCGGGGGTGCGGTCCCGGCTCCCATCGTCCACGGCGATGATTTCGGCTCCGGGCACAGTGGAACGAGCCTCGGTGATCACGGCGGAGACGTTTTCCTCCTCATTATAGAAGGGGATGATGAGGGAAAGTTCGGAGGACATTGCTTATTTTGCGGAAAGGAGGGATTTCATCCGGTGAAAAATCTTGGGGAAGAACGTTGGGCCGACTCTTTTCCAGAGTAGCTCCAGCCAGCGGGCAATGAGCCAAGTGTAGAGCATGGAAAGGGGAATGGAGGCCAAGACATCGGTGGGGTAGTGGTCGCCCGTGTAGATTCGTCCCACGGCGGCTAAGGCGACGAAAACCCAGGGCCAGCGGAGGGACGGTCCCCAGATCAGGCGCGCGGACATGGCGGCGGCGGTGGCGTTGGCCACATGGGCGGATGGGAAAGAGCGGCCGTGAACCACCTCCTTTTCAGGAATGCCGGAGATTCGAACCGAGGGTTCCCAGCGATGTTCCCCGGATCCCGGACTGACGTCGCGGACACCCTCCACCGCCTCGAACGGGCGGGGGCGGTCAAAAAGGTGTTTGAGGGGGTTACAGATGAGGGGATCGCCGATGGCGATGCTGCAAAGGGTGAGGACGACCCACGATTTGGCGCGATCTTTTCCCGCCAAGAGAAGCACCAACCCCATGCCGATGAGAATGGGGGTCCAGAAGCGGCCATCCGCCAAAAGATTAAAGAATTGATCCAGCCAAGGGTGGTTGAACCCCCGGTTGATCCAGCGGAACACTCTGAGATCCAACGAATAAACTTGGGAGATCAACTTGACGAGGCTAAGTTAAGCGAAATGGATCGCCAAGCCGTTTGCGTGGTAGTTCTCTTCGCATTTTTGTCCTGCGGGTGGGGACAAAACCGTAACGTTACCTCGGCCAAGACCGTGGCGGGCAAGGAGGGGCAAGGGAAACCGGTTTCCGAGGAAGATATCACCCCCACCCCCCGGCAGATGCAGAACTTCCTATGGCGGACCCTGGTCATGAAGGACCTGCGGTTGACCGGGCAAGTGCAGAGCGGGAACAAAAAGATTCCCTTGCTGATCCGGACCAAGGATCGGCTCCTGCAGTTTGAATTCCAGGATCGGCCCTTGCAGATCCGGGTCCGGTTCGCGCCCGAGGGAAGTTTGATCCAGAAGCGGGGCAAGGCGGATGGGGAATGGCAGGTGGTCACCGGGGCGGAAAAGACGAAGGCGGTGGCAGGAACCGATCTCGCGTTTGAAGATCTGGGCATCGACTTTCTGCGTTGGCCGGATCCCCAACCGAAAGGAGAGGACAATGTGATGATGTTGGACTGCTGGGTCTACGAGGTGGTGCCGCCGGTGGAGAGCAACTATGCCAAGGTGCGTTACTGGATCAGCAAGGGGTACAAGGCGATGATCCGGGCGGACGGGCTCAACAGCCAGGGGCAGGCGATCAAGCGGTTCACCTTCAACAGCGTGATCGAGGCGGAGGATACCGTGGTGATCGGCGAGATGAAAGTGGCCAAACTTACCCCGGGGACGGATGTTTCGGCCTCCCGAACCTTCGTGCAGGTCGAGACAGTGGAGAAGGGGTCCGGGCTCTAACCTTTCACGCGGTGTGAAATACCGGATCGATCTGCATTGCCACTCCCGCTTTTCGGCGGACGGGGTGAGCGAACCGGAGGAGATGGTGCAGGCGGCCAAAGAAAGGGGCCTCCACGGCTTTGCCATCACGGATCACAATACCTGCGCCTGCGTGGACTACTTTCTATCCGCCGGGTTGATGCGTGAGGACGGTCATCCGGTGGACGGTTTTCTGATTCTCCCCGGACAGGAGATTACCACCGCCGCGGGACACCTCCTGGCCCTGGGGGTGAGATTGCCCGACCTAAAGGGGATCGGCCCGGCAGAGGCGGTGGGATTGATCAAAGAGGCCGGCGGGTTGGCCGTACCCCCGCATCCCTACGACAACTTTCGGGCCGGCATCCGCGAGAGTGTTCTGGATGGACTGGCCTTGGAGGCGATTGAGGTGTTCAACGCGGCGGTCACCTTCAAAAGAGCCAACCAAAGGGCCTACGAGTATGCGCAAAAGAGGGATCTGGCGATGACAGCCGGAAGTGACGCCCATCATGTGGAAGCGATCGGAACGGCCTGCACGGTGCTGGAGATGCACGATTTCACGGTCAAGGGGGCCTTGGCGGCCATCCGCAAGGGGGCCGCGGGATTGGAGCAGCGATACATGAGCAGGACCCAGGCCCTGAAGAAGACCTGGAGCAATGTTTTCCGGATCGGATCCAAGAGGCGCCGTCACGTTCCCCGGCCCCACCCATGAAGCATCCGGCTCCTGTCACCCGATCGATCATCATCGGCAACGTGGTGGTGGCGGTGCTCGATGTCCTGCTGACTCTGAACCGGCCGGGTCAGGATTCGTGGATCCGAAGCATGCTGGCCCTTTCCCCTTCCAACCTGCTGGACGGAGCGTGGTGGGAGCCGTTCACCTACATGTGGCTCCATGCCCCGCCCGTGGGTTTTTGGGTGACCCATATCCTTTTCAACATGATGACGCTTTCGATTTTTGGGGGACCGGTGGAAACCCGAATCGGATCCCGAAGATTTGCCGTGCTGTACCTTCTGGGCGGTTTGGCGGCGGCCGCCGCGTTTCTTGGGCAGGCGTGGTGGCAATCGGGTCTGACCCTATCGGGCCTGCATGCCCACACGCAGGAGATTGTCGGGGCGAGCGGCGCCGTGCTGGCGGTGGTGGCGGCGTTCGCACTTTATTATCCGGACGCGCGACTTTTCATTTTTCCGTTTCCTTTTCCGGTCCGGGCCAGGAAAGCGGTCGGCGTCTTTATTGTATTGAGTGTGGTTTTTATGTTTGTGCCCGCACTCTCCTTCATCGGACATAGCGCCCACATCGGGGGATTGATTGCCGGCTATCTCCTGGCGCGTCTGTGGAAGCGGGAGACTCCGCAGCCGCCGATCCTCACCAAACCCGTGCGCTTGGGTATGGAGGCGGCCGCGGCAGCCCTGATGGTGGCGGACATGTCGGAAACCGATTTTCGCCGGGAACTGAGGAGGCTGTTGGATGAGTTGGGGCACGGGCGCTGGCGCCCTCTGGACCCCAGGGAACGGGCCATTTTGCGCCGGGCCCATTTGTTGGTCTGAGCAGACGGGAGGATGTGGGTGAAGCTTCAGCCCCGTTGGAAAAACCTATCGGAGGCTTGGAGCTCTTTCCTTCGTTTTTCCCCTGGCAGTTTGGAAATTCTGGGAACGAACATAATGCTGGCTTCCTGGGTGAAGAAACCAGACCAGCTACTGGAGGATAGGGGGGCGGGAAAATACCGGATTGAGTGGAAAGAGATCAGACGGCAGGCCGATTCACCCAGCCGGAGGCAGTCGGCTTTGCGGGATTGGCAACGGGCCGAGTTGGTCCGGTTGGGCTTTCTTGCCTACGCCAGCATCGGTACCCAAGAGGAGTCTTCCCGACGCCTGTCTGTTTTGGCGGAATTCACCCTGGAGGCCCAACTGGGTTTGGTTGGGGAGAGCGCCCCGGCCTCAGATCAGGCCGGCTTGGCGGGATTTACCGTGATTGCCTTGGGCAAGCTGGGGGCGGGAGACCTGAATTTCTTTTCCGATCTGGATCTGATCTTTTTACGGGGGGTGAAGGACCAGGCCGACCCCTGCATGCGACTGGCAAGAGCGTTCGTGGGAGAAATGGATGCCCGGGGAGGCGCGGTGATCTATCGGATCGATCTGCGGTTACGACCTGAAGGGGACCGGGGCCCCTTGGTGTTCACCCAAGAAGCCTTGGAGGATTATTATGCGGCGTATGGGGAGGTATGGGAGCGCTGTGCCTGGATCCGAGGGCGGAGAGTCGCAGGAAGTCAGGAAAACGCGTATGAGCTGTTGCAGTCCCTGCAGCCCTTCATTTATCCCAAGGGCTTAAGACCCTCCGCCTTGGGGGAGTTGTTTGATCAGAAAAGCAGGGCGGAGGAGGAGTTGATTGCGGACAGAGACAAGGAGCGGGAGATTAAAAGAGGGCGGGGTGGATTAAGGGAAGTCGAGTTTCCGGTACTGGGTTTGCAACTGTTGCACGGATCCAGGCATCCAACTCTCCAAACCCAGGATCTGCGCCGGGCGATCCGCAACCTAAAAACTCTCGGAATCTTGCAGGAAACGGAAGCAGCGACTTTGCTGGGAGGATATGACTTTTGGAGAAAGCTCGAGGATCTGTTGCAGATCCGTCAGATCCGCCCGACCCATCTGTTACCCGTCAGTGAGGATGAGCTTTCCCCGCTGGCCCAGGCGATGGGTTGCCGAGGGACCCAAGAACTGATGGAGAGAGTGGGGGAGTGGCGAAACAAGGTCAGGGCGGTTTATGAATCGGTCCTCGGAGGATTGCAGCCTTCCTCCGTTTCCCTGTCCGGCTGGCCCGGGGAAATCAAGTGGAAGAATCCGGAGACCGCCAAGGCCGCGTGGGAGGGGTTGGCGCCCCGCGGGGAGATCCATGCGACGGCGAGAACGTTGGGGAACTTTGACAGGTTGCAGCCACTTTTGAGTAAAAAACTGGCCAAATGTGTTCGCCCGGATCGGGCCTTGATGGGATTGGCCGGCTTCGTGGGTGGATATGGGGCCCGGTCTCTACTCTACGAGAGTCTTTGCATGAGCCCGAAGGCATTGGAGCTGTTGGTAAGCTTTTTTGAGAGTAGTGCTTTTCTGGGGCCCAAGCTGGTGGCGCGTCCCGAGTTATTTGAGGAGGTCACGCGAGCGGGATTGGACGGAGAGCGAAGCCTGCAAGACCACCAAAAAGCCTGGAAACTACCAATGGATCCTGACGAGGCGCTGGATGGGACCCGAGGGTATGTGGTGGGTGAAGAGCTGCGTATTGCGCTGCGCGGCCTGCTTGGGCTGCAGGATGTGGAAGGATTGCAGCGTGAGCTGACGGTTCTGGCGGATGCCTGTTTGGGGTGGGCCTGGCAGTTCGCCGGAAAACCAAAGTGGACTTGGATAGGGTTGGGAAAAGCAGGCGGCGGGGGATTGAGTTTTGGTTCGGATCTGGATCTCCTGGTGGTGGGTGAAGGGGAAGAGTCGGTGCAGAAAGCCGTTCGGTTTCTGACCGAGGAAAGGGCGAGCGGTACGCTTTTCAAGGTGGATTTTCGGCTGCGTCCTTATGCCGAGGGAGCCTTGGCGGTGCCGGTGAAACGCTATGCGGAGTATTATGGGAAAGAAGCGCAGCGTTGGGAGGTGCAGACGCTATGCCGGGCTCGGGCCATTGCCGGTGCCAAAGAGCCAGGGTCGAGGTTCTGGCCGGCGGTGGAGAAAATTTGGCGGGAGACCGGAAAAAATCCTGCCTTTTTAGGCGAGCTCAAGGGGATGCGGGAACGCATTGCGACGGAGCGGGTGCCGGTGGGGCAAGAGGCGCGTGCCTACAAGACGGGGCGGGGAGGGTTAATCGATGTGGAATTCGCGGCCCAGGCTTGGCAGATGCGGGAGGGCTATGTGGAGGTAAATACGGGAAAAGTTTTTCAAAAAATGGCCAAGAAACTGCCGAAGGAAGCTGGGATTCTGTTGGAGGGCTTAAAATTCTGGTCCACCGCAGAGTGGTGGATGCGGATGGATGAAGGCCGGGGCGGTGCCTTACTTCCTGAACAGGGAGTGGACCTGGATTGGTTGGCTGGAAAATGTGGAAACGGAAAAGGGGAAAAGTGGATGGAGATGGCGGATTGCGTCAGGGCCGATGTTCGCGGCGCATATGAAATAATTGTGGGAGAAGCTGGGGGTCCGATGGCGCGGGATCGCAAGCAGGCCCGCTGCTAGCTACGGATTTCTTTCCATGCGGGGTAAAACGTGGGCCTGAGAGGACTTGAACCTCCACGGGTTACCCCAACAGATCCTAAGTCTGTCGCGTCTGCCAGTTTCGCCACAGGCCCGTCTCTAGGAATGTACCGAAGCAGGGGCGAAAAACGAGCGGAACTACCCTTCGGGGCATTGTTTCATACCGAATGAACGACATCGTCATTGCGTTTTCCAGAACCTGAAATCTGCGGGTTCGGTTGCCCGGTTCTTGATTTTTTAGTGGGCACCGCACCCATTTTCATATTTTCCGGTTCAATCCCGTATGCAGCGAGGAAGAGCATTTTGGGTGTACCTTTGGTTTGTCTCCGTGGGGTGGGGGGGGCTTCCTCTTGTGCCTCCAGAGGTATGCACTCCAAGGGCGATTTCGCAGGGCGACAAGGGTTCTGTGCCCATACTTCCCTGGAAATGGATGACCTGGAATCTGCAGTGGTTTCCCGGACATCATCCCCAATCTTCTCCGGGTGCGCAGAGTCAGCACACCCAATCCGTGGATCTTATGATGGGAAAACGATGGCCCCAAGTGGCTGTTTTGCAGGAGGTGTTGAATGCGGGGGCCCTACAGACGGCTACCCCGGGATACCCTTGGAGAGCGATGACCGATTTTCAAAGGGCGGGGGATGAGGAGGAAAAACTACCGCCGCAAAATATCGCGCTCATTAGTCAGTGGCCCTGGAGTGAGATCTGGGAGATTGATTTCCACCGTTTGCCACTGACCCCCGACCGTCCGGTCCGCGGTTTTTTGGGAGCCCTGTTTCAGGACGATCAGGGTCGAAAGATCACGGTGTATGGGGTTCATCTAAAAAGTAATCGTGGGGGGAGGGAAGGGGCGGCCAAACGAAGGGTCAAAGCGATCGACTATCTTCGCTGGGACTGGCGGCGGCGTGGTTTGGATCCAGAGAGGGATGCGATTCTTTTGGGAGGAGACTTCAACTGCTCGACAAGAAATCCTGAATTCACAGAAGAGACAATCCGGTCATTGGTGGGCGAGGGGTGGGCACTGGCTGACCGGGAACTGGGATGGCCGGAGGGGGCTACGGTGAAACCGGACCCGGAGGGAAGATTTCCGGTCGCCGACTTTGACCATTTTTTGCTCTCCCCAGGTTGGCAACAGGCATTGGGAGTGGAAAAACCTCAGGTCCGAATTATTTCAGGGGAGAATATTCCCAGTGATCATTACCCGGTAGAGCTGATTCTAAGAGCCAACCTCAACACACCGGCAAAGGGCTCCGTCGTGAGGGAAGAATCAGGCCAAAAGGGGTCAGGGCCACCCTGATCGCCTACACCAAGCCGGCTCGTTTGAGGGTGGCGTAAGCACCCTTCTTCGAGATCGTCTTCAGCGCCCGGGCCGTCAGGCGAATACTCACATGGCGACCCAATTCAGGCACGTAAAGCCTCTTGCGGCGTAGGTTGGGACGAAATTTGCGCGGGGTGTTGGCGGTGACGTGCATTCCGATACCGCCGGACTTTTTGGATTTACCGCTGCGGATGATCTTCCTCCCGAGGGTCGGAACAGCTCCGGTGATTTGGCAACGGCGGCTCATTTGAGGAGGAGGGCATTCCGCGCCCGTTTAATGGCTTGGTTGAGACGGCGGTGCAGGACGGCCGGCATGCCGGTCACACGGCGGGGCAGGATCTTGCCGCGTTCGGTGATGAATTTGCGGAGAAGTTCCACATTACGAAAATCGATGGCGTCCGCGTTGATGTCGATCCGCCGGCGGGGGGCGGACCGGTTCATGCGACGGGGGCGACGGGCTTTTTTATTAAACATGATCCATTACTCCTTGGCTTTGGTCTTTTCCTCGTCTTCGGACTCCTCGCCACCCTCCTCCTCAGAGGATTCGACGGTGTCCATGAACGGCTGGGCGCTCTCCCACCGATTCTTGCCTTTGTTTTCCTGCTCAAAGCGGGATTGGCAATCGACGGTGAAACGCGCGAAGGGGATGGCTTCCAGACGAGCCACCGGGATGGCTTGGCCAGACATTTCGCAAACCCCGTAGGTGCCCCCAGCGATCCTCTTCAAGGCCTCTTCAATCTCATACAGGGCGTCCTGCTCCTGGCTCAGCAGGCTTAGGGCGAAATCTTTTTCATAGGCATCACTTCCGGCATCAGCCTGGTGCATGCCGAAAGCGGAACCAGCCCCCTCTCCGCGCTCGCGCAGGCTGTCTTGGGCTACCCCCTGCATCTGGTCGAGGATATGATCCCGCAGATCGGCCAACTTGGCCTTCTGTTTTTCCAGGAAGGAGGCAGAGAACTTGGGGGGTTTTGCGGCTTTGCTATTCATTTCCTCCAGAGGGCGAAGGAACTTGGTCGGCATTTTGATGGGGAAGGGGGGTCCCGAGGGCTTTTTGGCCGGGACGGGCTTACTGGAGGCTTTCGAGGGCTTTTTGGCCTTGGCGGAAGCCTTCTTCTTCAAGGCCTTGGGGGCCTTCTTGGAAGAGGTCTTGGATGCCTTTTTTGCTTTGGATTTCTTCGCCATGAACAGTCCAACCTAGCGAACCCTCAAGGGCTTGCCAACCGCAAAAGGGGCCGGATTTAGCTGGCTTCGAAGCTGAGGTAGGTGGGGTGGGAGAGTCCCTTTTCGTAGGAGTCCAGCAGATCCATACCCTCGGTGGCCTTCATCTTGTCCGCTTTGATGGCCTCGTCCACCTGCGACTTGATCAGGCGGGAAAGTTGGGAGGGATCGTACTGGACGTTGCCCAACACGCGGGCGATGGAAAACCCCGGGATGGTTTCCTCGATGTAAAAACCGTCGGGCTCATCAGAGTCGAGATAGACATGGGCCTCGTTGACCGATCCAAAGAGATTGTGCAAGTCCCCCATGACGTCCTGATAGGCACCCAAGAGGAAAAAGCCGAGAATGTAGGGTTGGCCCGAGGGGGCGTGCAACGGAAGGGTAGAGCGGATTCCGGCTCCGGCGACAAACTGATCGATCTTCCCATCGGAGTCGCAGGTGATGTCGACGAGTCGTCCGTTGTGGACCGGAGCTTCGTTCAGACGATGGATGGGAACAATGGGGAAGAGTTGTTTGAGGGCCCAATGATCAATCAGGGACTGAAACACGCTGAAATTGCAGAGGTACTGTTTGCCCAACTGATCGTTCAGCTTGCGGATTTCCTCAGGCGGGGGTCGGCCGTTGACATACAGAGCCGTGATCCTCTCCACCAAGTGCCAGAAAGTGTCTTCGACCCGCGCTTTGGTGGCTAGGTCCAGGAGCCCGAGATCGAAGCGGGTGGCGGCCTCCTCCTTCACTGCGAGACCGTCGTTGAGGGATTCCCGCCGGTTTTTACGGTTCAGGTTGACCACCAGATCCGAAAGGGTGCGGACAAACTCGGGGTCATCCTCCTTGGCCGGAACGAAGGGGCGCGGTGTTTTTTCAATTGTGCCGAAAACCTCCACCAGCAGGACCGAGTGGTGGGCCACCGTGGCCCGGCCGCTTTCACTCACCAGGTTGGGGTGGGGGACTTTTTCCTGACGGCAGACTTCAGCCACCGAGCGGACCACATCTCGGGCATACTCCGCCAAGGTGTAGTTCATCGAGCTTTCTGAGTCCGAGCGGGAACCGTCGTAATCGATCGCGAGACCGCCGCCCACATCGAGGTAGGCGGGCTTGAGCCCGAGATGGTGAAGCTGAGCGTAGAAACGGGTCGCCTCCCGCACCGCCCTTCGAAGGGCCAAAATATCCGGGATCTGCGAGCCCACATGGAAATGGAGCATTTGAAGGGCCTCCGGGCAGCCTTCCTTCCGTAGGTATTCGATCGCCTCGAGGAGTTCTCCGGTGGAGAGACCAAATTTGGCGCTATCGCCTCCGGAGAGAGCCCATTTGCCCACGCCCCGGGCTGAAAGGCGCACCCGCACCCCAATCAGTGGCTGGACTTGCATGGCCCGTGCGGTTTCCACCGCCAGTTTGAGCTCTTCCGGCTTCTCAATGACGAGAATGACTTTCTTTCCCAGTTTCCGGCCGATGAGGGCGGTGCGGATGAATTCGGCGTCCTTGTAGCCGTTGCAAATGAGAAGGCTTTCCGGATCCCGGTGTTGGGCCAATCCGGCGAAGAGCTCGGGCTTGCTTCCGACCTCCAGCCCGAAATGGAAAGGCTCTCCGGCATCGAGGATCTCCTCCACCACCTCCCGCATCTGATTGACCTTGATCGGAAACACACCCCGATATTCGCCTTTGTAGCGCGTGGCCTTGATGGCATCGGCGAAGGCTTGGTTGATGGCCCGAACCCGATGGCGCAGGAGATCGTGGAAGCGGATCAGCAGGGGGAAATGGAGGCCACGCTCCTTGGCCCGGGCGGCGACTTTGGCGAGGTCGATATCAGCTCCCTCGGCCGCGAGGGGTTTGACGGTGATGTTTCCCGCAGGATTGACCCCGAAATATCCGCTCCCCCAACGGGCGATACCGTAGGTGCGAATCGCGTCCTCGATCGTCCAGGTTTCCGGGGCAGATGCCACGGCGTCATTCATAGACGGCTTGGGCATCGGAATGCAACGATTCGCTGAAACTTTTGGTTCTCTTGCGACCGCCCTGTCGGCAGTTAGCATCATTTCATGGCGAGCGATGCGATCCATGTGCAAATTCTCGGACTGATGCCGGCGGCCAGCGGCATGGCGGTGTTTTTGGGGAACGATACCAAGACGTTCAGCATTCATGTGGATCACGGTGTCGGTACCTCCATTGCACTTCTGCTCAAGGGGGAGAAGCGGGAACGGCCTTTAACCCACGACCTGATTCATCTCATCCTGCAGGGGTTCGGCATCACCGTGGACAAGGTGATCATCAACGACCTTCGGAATGACACCTACTTTGCGCGTTTGACCCTGCGTCAAGTGGGGCCGGGGGGGACTTCGATCACGGAGATTGATGCCCGTCCCAGCGACTGTGTGGCCATCGCCTTGGAGACGCAAAAGCCGATTTACGTGGCCAAGACCGTCTGGGACAAGGTTTCTGACATGACTCCCTTTCTGCAGGAGCTCAAAAAGAAGTTTGAGACTGGATCCGTGACGGGTGAGGAAGGCGGCGAGGAGACCGGGGGGGAGGAGAAGGGTGGAAACGAGAAACCCAGAAATCCAGGAGGAAAAGGACCCAAAAAAAGCTAAGCGTGGGATTTAGTGGGGAAACGAAGCGGGCAGGTTGGTGTCGGTCAGGGTTTTCAAGAAAGCCACCAGGGCTTTTTTATCTGCGGATGCCAGATCGATGCCTTCGCGTGGATGTTTGGCCAGATTGGGGTCAAGGGTCGGGTTTCGTTGCACGCCGGACGAGTAGTGGTCGATGACTTCTTCGAGGGTTTTGAACCTTCCGTCGTGCATATACGGGGCGGTGAGGGCGATGTTGCGCAGAGTGGGGGTGGCAAACTTGCCTGAATCCGAATCCTTGCCGGTGACCTTTTGCCGACCGAGATCCTTGGGAGAAAGATCGAGACCGTTGTTGTGGAACTGGTGATCGGAGAACAGGGGGGCTCCGTGACAATGGAAGCAGTCGGCCCCGCGTTGTCCCATCCTGGGTTCGTACTCGGTCATGAAGAGTTCGAAGCCTTTTTGCTCTTCCGGGGTGAGTCGGGTCAACCCGGCCATCGCGAGGTCAAATTTGGATCGGTAGCTGGTCAGGGTGAGGAGGAACTGCTCAAGGGCGAGGGCAATCTTCTCCGCGGTAATTTTTTGGGAGCCGAAAGCACGGGCAAAAAGGGGAGGGTAGGAGGAACTGTTGGAGAGTTTGTCGGCGACCCGGTCGAGCGATTCATCCATCTCGTCGTGTTCCTGGACGGGCAGTAGCACCTGCTGGCGGAGGGAGGTAGCCCGACCATCCCAGAAGAAGTGGTTTTTCCAGGCAAGGTTGTGGAGGGTCATGGAATTACGGGTTCCGAGATCCCCGTGAATGCCAATGCTGACCCGGCGGGGATCAGAAAACCCATGAGCGGGTTCGTGGCAGGAAAGACAAGAGAGGGTATTGTCCCGCGAAAAGGCGGTGTCTTGAAAAAGCTTTTGTCCCAAAGCAACGCGTTCCTCGATCAACGGGTTGTCTCGGGGCAGGTCCGGGATGGGAAACGTGGCGGCCATCTCAAAGCGGTAGGGGGTGTAGTTCTCGGGGAGATACAGGGGTTTGACCGGTTTGGGCTTATCCGTGTTGGCGGCGGTGGTGGCGAACTGGCGAACGCGGAAGGAACCGGGCAGGTTGGCCCCCAGCTTGTCAGCCAAGGGGTCCTTTTCGCGGGAATGGGTAGAGACTCCGTCGCGGAGGATGGAGACCTGACGTGGGGAATTGAGGAGGGTGGCTAGGTCGAAATCCAACTGCAGGGCCCCATCGTGACGCAAATCAATGGAAACGGGCAGGTTGATGCAGGTCCGGCGGGGGTCCCGGGCGAAGTGGTAGGAGTAGCCCGTAGGTTTGTCGTTGCCTCGACGAAAATAGCCCTCGAGGGCCAGGAAGATATATCCTCCCTGCCAATTCCAATGGAGGTTGTTGAACACCGGATTGAGGGGATCGTCGGCT
>Ga0214923_10002526_pt1 | contig 24168 bp, 29 predicted proteins | sample LL1510_MetaG_FD_177993 | JGI IMG/M metagenome (GOLD analysis project Ga0214923, IMG submission 177993) | Freshwater microbial communities from Lake Lanier, Atlanta, Georgia, United States - LL-1510 | ecosystem: Environmental > Aquatic > Freshwater > Lake | place: USA: Georgia | collected...
TTGTTGTTTATTACTAACAATGTCTTCTGTTTGATAGACATTCATATTTTTATCTAGATAATAAATAATACCTTGAATATCTTGTGCCCATACTTCTACTTTTTGTGTAGAAATAATATCCAATTCACCATTTTCATTTATAATTCCGTGTGGCGTGCCTTTTATATGAGTACCACAATATTCGTGACCATCTTTTTTTCTTCGTGTACATTGTTCATTATTTGCTCTTTTTGAACTACATCTATCGCAAAATGGAACAACATTTTTAATTCTTTTACGATTTGCCAAATCTTCTTTATCAATAGTTAGTCTATCGTATTCATATATATATTTTAACAAATTATCAATATTATGTTCTTCTGTTGCCTTGTCACGAATTGAATCTTTAAATTTTGTCAAATAAACTTCAATCTTTTTGTTAATCTTTCTTTCCATTGTTATCTATATTACATTTTAATAGATATAACTTTATTTTCAATTTTTAGATTATAAATAAAATGTATTTAAAGTATTCTTATTTTTCAAGAATATAAAATGGTTGATTTATGTATCGTTTTTGGAACTGTTATAGCAGTACATTTTGTATATATATGTATTCAAAATTGTAGAGAACATCATTCATATTGGCCTTGAGACGATAACTAAGTAGAAGTAGAAGCAGCTGTTGTTGTTTCGCCTGTTGTTGTTGTTTCGCCGGTTGTGGTGGCATCGCTTGTTGTGGCATCGCTTGTTGTGGTTGCATCGCCTGTTGCAGCTGAATCATCAACAAGCATTCCTAAGTTTTTTAAATTCGTATTATCATATATATAATAATTACATGATATTGCAAAAATTAATGTTATTATAAATAAAATATAATAGATTGAATAAATGTTTAAATAAATTAATCCAGATGGATTATAATATTTTATTATGATTGACAATGAAATATACAAAATAACATAACAACAAAATATAATTAATAAAAGATTAAATTTAGATACCATAATATAAGTTTGATATTTATATTATGCAAATAACTTATTATTATAAATATTATTCTTCTTTTTTTGGATATGGAACTGTTAGTGGATTGATAAATGAATTTAATGCAATTGCAACCAATAATATGATAAAAAAAGTATAATAATATGAACTATATACATCCAAATATATCATCCCATTTGGATTATAATGATACATGATTAATCGTATTGAATAATATAATATTAAATAAAATATAAATAATACAATAATAAGTGTAATTTTTGATAATCTCATTTATAATTATAATTATATTAATTTTTTAGAAACACTACTTAAGTTCGTTTTTACATGAACAGATAACACAAAATATTGATTATAATTTTTAATTATAAATGTATTTTTCTTTGAATTGAAATGTTCTGTTGTGATATATAATACACTATCAAATAATAAATCCCATTTATTATTCCATTCCGTTACTTTTTCTGTTACATCATTTGTATCATCATTATCATATATTATTTTTGTTTTATCTGGGAAAATAACACACCTAATTAATCCATATTTTAAATAATTTGGTCTTAATGAATTTTCATAATCAGTAAAATAATAATAATTTCCTAATATCCCATTCTCCATTTGAATCCCAAATGTGGCAACAAAATCCATTTTCTTAATATCACACGTTGAATATCCAATAATAGGTAATTGATAATGATTCACTTCACTATCTGTTAAATAAGATAATTTTTCATAATTATAAAATAAATCAATTATATAATCATCAATAGGATAATCACACACACTTTTATAATTGATAATTTCATCAATTATAACTAACCATAAATCATTATATTCTGTCATTTTTACAGTATCAATTATCATGTGACTACAATCAAAAAATAAATATACATCTTCTTCTTCTTTGATAAATCCTTTATACTTGAAAACTGTATCTTTATAATAAGAAGAACATAATACATTAATAACAGACATTGCTTTTGTCAATAAATCCATCTCATTTTTATAAACAAAACTTGGGAAAGAAAATGATGTCTCATTATAAGGTTTATACAAAAAATATTGTAAAAATGGATATTTATGTAAAGTATTTACATTATATGCACATATATGAATATTATCATTTTCTTTTAAAAAAGAAGGAAATTCTTCATCAAAATATTCTAATCCAGGATAATGATACATTAATCCTTGATTTGGTATATTCAACGAATGATATAATTCATTTATATCATTATTTATATCTTCTTTAATCATTAAATAAAATTATATTTATTATTTAAATTTTAATTTATTTATCTATTTTTCTTTTTATGGTTTCTCTAATTATGCTTTCTCTACTATTCAAAATATATTCAGTAACTTCATCTGCCGTAGAAGGATTTGTAGAGAAATATGTTTTTAATGTATTTAACAACATTTTTGAATTGATTGGTTTTTTTGATACACTTTTTTTATATAATATTTTTCCTCCATTAATATCAAAACAATCCAATTGATTTATTTTCATTACATTCACTAATGAATTTGTTAATGTTTTTTGTTTTTTCTTTAATTCTTTCATCTCTTTATTTAAACGAAGTATATCATTGTCTATTTTTAACCATTCTTTAATTCTTTGTATTAATTCTTCTTTTGTATCTAATTTTTCAGTCATTATTTTATTATTTAAAAATATTTAAATAATAAAAAATTATACATTATTCATATTTAATATATTATAATGTTTTGTACATAATCCATCCTTGACTGATTTGAATGAACATTGATTTCCATTTTTTATAATTTTTGAACATTTAGGTATATTTTCTTTTTCCTTTTTCTTGGACAACTTTTTCTCTTCTTTTATCTTTTTTTCTTGTTCCTTTTTTAATTGTTGTTTTTTTAACAAATAATTATAATGATATTCATTCTTGTGATCAATACACAAATATAATTTAAATATATTTATATATGCAACTGTTTTATTATCACATGTTTCACACATTTTATTACTTAATGGATGTTCTTTAGAATATTCACAATTTGATTGAATCCACAAGTAATCTTTTTGACTATTATTAAACAACAACACTTCATCATTAATATAATTTACACCATGAATTTTTGGAAACTTTTCATTTGTAGGTAATAACATTTTATGTACTGTTCTACAATATGGACATCTTATTTCATTTGTTAATAAATATTTTCTCTCTAATTTATTAAACTTTGTTTTGTGATTCAAAATATCTTTAAATAATGGTTCATAATTAAATTTATGCTTACATTTTAATTCAACATAATCTTCAGTTAAATCTTGAAATGTAATTAGACATTTATTTTCATCTTCATTTTCATATTCATCTTTATTTATTTCATCATAAAAATTTATATTATCTTCAACAAGAAACATTTATTATAATTAATAATTATATTTTTTATATTCTTATCAATTATAATATGTCACCGCCAACCATTTGGGGACCAATAATTTGGAGATTTATTCATATTCTTATAGAATCTATTAAAGAAGAACAATTCCATAACATTGGATACCAAACTTTTCATTTAATAAAACAAATTTGTAAAACTTTACCTTGTCCAGATTGTTCTATGCACGCTACAATGTTTTTATCCAAAGTTAATTTTAAACATATCAAGACCAAAAACGATTTCAAAAGTCTGTTTTATATTTTTCATAATGCAGTCAATAAAAGAAAAAGTAAAGAATTATTTAATGTTTTAGATTTGAATAATTATAAAAATCAAAGTTTAATCAATGCATATAATAATTTTGTAAATGTTTATACTGTACGTGGTAATCATAAATTAATGGCGGATAGTTTTGCAAGAGATATTACCCTTAAACAATGTAAATCATTTTTATTAAAAAATCGCATTTTTTTTAATATTAACTAGAAGCAGGTAAATAACCAGAGTTTGTTGTTGAAGAACTAATTATTTCTCCATTTTTATATACTGTACATTTAAATGTTTGTTTAGATGGCATTGAACAAATAGTTGCATCCGACACCAAGTCTTCACTAAATAATGTTCCTGATAATCCAGCAGCTATTAATATAATGATTGTCAATGCAACACTTGTCACTGCATAAATAATATTATATATAGAAGTTGTTATATCACTACATTCATCTCTTTTATTAAATAAAATTACAATTACCATGTATATTCCTAAAAAAGCAATAACATAAATGTTGAAAATATTATAAATAAACATGGGAGCAACAATATATCCTGTTACAAATGTTACAAAAAATACAGTAAACCCATCTGTATTTGTATTTTGAAAAACATTAAATGGACTACATCCAGATTTTTCACTATTTTTACTTACTTTTATTGATGAAAATAATATTTTTCTTATAATACCAAAAAATGTAACAAATATAAAAAATACTAATCCACGATATGTTTGATAAAACACTGAAATTATCAATACACAAAAACTCAATATAATCGGTGAATAGTATACTATTACATCTATCATATTCTTTGACAATATTCCTGTATTCGTATTTATTATAGAAGCAGTGGTTAATGTTTGAGTAGCTCTATCTGTTAATGTTCCTACTGGAGATGTTTCTGTTGTTGATGTTGCTATTTCAGGCATTATACTATTATATATCATAAATTAATTCAAATACTTCTTGAATTGTTTCAACTGGATAAAATTGTTTGTCGTCTAAAATATTAGAATCCTTATATTTCTCTACTAATTTATCATAATCTTTCATGTTTCTTTTAGGAAAAATAAAAGATGTTACACCTGATTTAATTGACCCTATTATTTTCATATCTAACCCTCCTATCTCACATACATTTCCCATTAAATCTATTTCACCTGTTATACCAAAATGTTGTTTTATTTTGTAATCATTCATTAAACTATATATTAATACAGTCAAGGCAACACCTCCACTTGGTCCATCCTTACTAACTGCTCCTTCTGCCGCATGTATATGAATTCCACACATTTTTTTCTCTTTATAAATATATTCTTTTCTTTCTTGAGAAAGTAGAGAAAATGCCAATGTCTCGGCAACATGAATACTTTCACTCATTACCTTTTCCAATGATCCTGTTAATTTTAATTCCAAGAAATTATTACTAGGATAATATTTTGAATATAATTGTAATATACCACCTTGACCTAAGGCATTTGCCCACATTCCATTAATGATACCTATCTTATTTTCTTTTTCTATTTCATGAGGTACTAATTCATGTTTATCCTTTACATATTTTTTAATATCTGTACTTTTCAACATAATTGGAAATGTATCCACACGAAATGTATTTTTAAATATACACAAATTTATTTCTCCTATTATATCAAAAAGTATCTCTTTTAATTTTCTTACACCAGGTTCTACTGTATATGTTTCTATTATATATTTAATTGTGTCTTCTTCTAAATCAATCATATTATCTAATCCCATGTTTGTTAATATTTCAGGCAATAAATGTTTTTTCACTATAATTATCTTGTCATTTAACGTTAAATGATTAAACTTAATTCTATGAATCCTATCTAATAATATTCTATCTATTGAATTTGGATCGTTATAGGATAAAACAAATAATACTTTTGACAAATCTATATTAATTCCATTAAAATATTTATCCTGAAAAGAATCATTTTGACTAAAATCTAATAAATGTGTCAATATACCTATTAACTCTTTTCCATTTTCCGTTTTACTTATTTTATCTACTTCATCTATATATATTATAGGATTCATGATTTGTTTATCCATCAAGATTTGAACAATGGAACCCCATGTTGAACCTACATAAGTATAATTATGACCGTGTAATGTACTTCCGTTACTATCACCTCCCATTTTTATAAATGCAAAAGGACGACTTTCACCATTTTCATCCTTTAAACAATCAGCAATACCTTTTTTCGCCAATGACGTTTTTCCCACACCAGGACAACCTTCAAATCCAAAACAATATCCTTTATTTTCACCATTAATCCATTGACCTATTATTTTTTCAATTTCTGTTTTGGCATGATCATGTCCATATACCGATTTATCTAATGACGATTTAATCTCTACAAAATATTTTTTTATGTATTCAAAATTATTCTTTATTTTATTCAAATTTGTAATTAATGATTCGTATTTAGTATTACATAAAGTAGAACGCTTTTCTGGACCATTTATTATTAAATTATATAAATGAAACATTAATAATACATTGTTCGTATTTTCATCTATAAAAGAATTTATTTCCTTTTTTAAATCCTGCTTTGTATATACTTTATTATTACAATTGTGAATTGTAATTTCTTTTATTTTATTATAATTTATTTCATTATTTACTATTTTTGATACAACATTATTTATTTTATTTATATTTTCTAATATTTCTGTTTTATCTCCTTTTGTATAATAATTTTTTATTGTTTTAACTTCATTATCTGTAATTTTAAATAATATTTTATCTTCTAATAATTCAGTAATATTCTTTACATGATAATTTATCTCTACACTTGTATATTTTTCTTTTAATGGAATCGTATAATTAAGTTCGCTATATTTATTTAATATCATTCCCAACTCTTTAACCAAACAACGATTTATATTCATTATATTTAAAATCGGTTCCTTTTTGAATATACCAAATGGAATTTTTAATAATCCATCCAAATATTGTTTTGCTTTACTACATGATTCATCTGTTTTAGTTTTTACTTCTTTTAATTTAATAAATGCCTTTTCTTTCACAGTATCATTTACTTTTAATAAATGAATTTTATTTTCTAACGAAACAGAATTCATATCTTTATTTAATTCTATTGTATTTTCTACAATTTTTTTCATAATTTCATTAAAATGTTGTTTTATATTTGATGGCAATGAATTATATAATTTATTTTGTACATCTATATTATAAACATCATTTATTAATAAATCATACAATATATTTGCAATATATGCATTATCATAATCTTCACTATTATAAATTAACAATAATAATGTGTTTCTTTTTGAAAATAAATCTCCAATCATAAATTCTTTAATAATGTTATTTAATGTTTTATTTTTTAACAATTTATATAAATAACTATATCCAACAAACTTGTTATAAATTTCATCATGGTCATGTATAATTAATTCTTTTAATGATAATGAATTGAAATATTTTTTATATGCCTCTGTCATAAATAACGAATCTTTTGGTAAATTATCTTTTATCATTTTTATCTTTTCATTTATAAATACATCATTTAATAGTGAAATAATTACATCATCCACAATTCCATAAACAACTATACTTTTATTTATTGTTGTATTTTTAATATACACTTTCATACCATACACTTTTGTATGAAATTGATTTGTTGTCAATAATATATCATTACATTCAAAATTAGGTGTATCTACATTTAAATTTAATACCTTATATCCTGTTGGATGAAAATACTTTTTTAATAATTCATATTTTAATAAATTATTCTCTGTTTCTATATATTTTTGACTACCAAAACATACAATTAATAAATTTTCAAATGAATCTGTACCATATATCTTTATGATTCCTGATAAATCATTATTTATATTTTGCAATTGATTAATTAATACTTCTTTGTTTGAACATGTCGGTATTGTCTTGGTTAAATTATTTATCTTTTGAATTAAACTATTTAATAAATTAAAACAAGTATCATATTCACTTTCACAAATTATATTGTTTGTTTTATTGACTTTGGCGTTTAAAATCGTGTTTTGAATAATATTATTAAAAAATATTATTTTTTTATCAATTAACCGAATTACATCGTCAGGTACATTCATATATTATAAATAATATTAATTTATAAAAATATAATAATTATATAAAGATTCATTCATATAATATAGAGAAATGGGGATTCCAAGTTATTTTTCATATATAGTTAAAAATCATTCTAATATTATAAAACCATTGAAAATTTATAATATTAATACGACACACTTTTACCTTGATTGTAACTCTATTATTTATGATGTCATAAAATTAATCCAATCAACTAATAAAATATTTGACAATAAAAATATAATTACGAAAATTACAAAAAATAAAATAATTAATAATAAAAATATAATTACAAATATTATTTCTCAAATATGTAAATATATTAAACTTATTTCTCCTACAAAATTAGTTTATATTGCATTTGATGGAGTGGCTCCTATTGCCAAATTAGAACAACAACGACAACGAAGATTTAAATCCTATTATCAAAATCAATTGATGAATTCTATTCATAAATCACAAGATAATAATTGGGATACATGTCAAATCACACCTGGAACACAATTTATGAATGAATTAAATGATGAAATAATAAAATATTTTAATGACCCATCTATATTTAACGTAGAACAAATTATCGTTTCAACTAGTAATGAAATAGGTGAAGGAGAACATAAAATATTTGATTATATTCGTAATTGCCCTTTTCACCCAGATAATGTAAATATTGTTTATGGTTTAGATGCCGATCTAATAATGTTGTCTATAAATCATTTATATATTGGAAATCCCATTTATTTATATAGAGAAACACCTGAATTTATTAAATCTATACAAGATGACTTGGAACCCAATCAAGATTATTTAATGGATATATCTCTTCTATCTGAATCAATATCCCTAAATATGAATCATTATTCTCTACATAATTCAATAAATAGATTAGATGATTATATATTTATTTGCTTCTTATTAGGTAACGATTTTATGCCTCATTTTCCATCTGTAAATATTAGAACAAATGGAATTGAAAAAATTCTTTCGGCATATAAAAATACAATTGGTAACACTGATAAAACTATTATCGTTGAAAAAAATATTTGTTGGAAAGAGTTTTTTTTATTTATAAAATGGTTGTCATTAAACGAAGAAGAGTTTTTTAAAGAAGAATACAAACTTCGTAATATAAAAGAAAAATCATTTTCTAAAATAAATGATAATTGGAAAAAAATAGAATTATTACCTAATTATGATAGAGACATTGAAAAATTTATTAATCCTGAAGAAGATGGTTGGGAATCTAGATATTATCGTACTCTATTTTTTAAAAATAGTAGTGAACCAATTTCTAATATTGTTGATAATTATTTAGAAGGTTTAGTATGGAATTTAAAATATTATTCAAAAGGATGTATTGATTGGACATGGAAATATAAATATCATTATCCACCTCTATTTATTGATTTATTAAAATATGGTAAACAATCTATTAAAAATATTCATTTTAATGTTAATACTACTGCTGTAAATGAATTAACACAATTATGTTATGTTGTACCTCATAGTTCTCTATATTTAATTCCCAAACATATTAAAACACAATTAATGAAATATTCACATTTGTATCCAATAGATTGTGATTTTATTTGGTCTTTTTGTAAATATTTCTGGGAATCTCACGCTATTTTACCAGAAATAGATATTTCTTTTATTGAAAAAATTGTTAAAAAAACAATTTTATAAGTTTAACCTATCATAATTTTTTATGATTATTATATATTTATGAAACAAATTAGTAATAATAATATTACAAAACAAGTCATTACTGAAATTGAACATAGAGATAAATTTTTTGCAATATTAAAAAATGTAAATCCTGGTTTGTTTATCATAAAATTAGGTGCATCATGGTGTGGCCCTTGTAAACAAATTGCTCCTATTATTGATGGGTTTTTTGCATCTTCGCCTAATAATGTTTTATGTGCAGATATTGATGTAGACCAATGTTTTAACTTGTATGCATTTCTTAAAAGCAAAAAAATGGTAAATGGTATTCCTGCTATATTATGTTATCATAAAGGAAATGAAAATTTTATTCCTAATGATATGGTTACAGGTGCAGACCCTCTTGAATTACATAAATTTTTTAAAAGATGTGGAAGTCATTTATCTAAAATTACACATACTTGATTAAATATTTAAAATTATATTAAATATTTAATTAAATGGATTTTGAAATAAAACAAAAAGAATTTTTAAGAATTCATTATGAATATCATTATATCTTTGAAATAGTAAAATGTTGTGGATATACTGAATGGATTTCTGTTTATAAAAAAGATACATTAGAACAATTATATCATAACTTGAATATTCAATTTGCCAATAATAACAAAACAAATAATCAATTATTTATGATGGATAACCATTTTAATAAAATATACATTGATAATAATAATACTATTATTAGTGATTTTATAAGAAATCATCCTTCATTTTTTACACCTATTTATCCTATACCTAATTGGATTGTATATAGATTATATTTAGACGATGGAACTTGTCATTGTCATTATTAAATAATTGTGATTTAATATTCAGGAACATGTTTTTTAAATATACAACCTTGAGAAATTAATCCTTTTATTTCTTGATTTACCATTGCTGCATTTTGATGTTTGCAATTAGACATCCAAATTTTTATTATACAAAAATTCTTTTTTGGAGAAATAGTAATTCCTGTTACAGAAGATACAAATGATTCATTTGAACTAATTGTTTCTCCAACCAATGCAAATGTTAAATCTCTCCAAACTTCACAAACATTTTTATTTACCACTTTATAAGAAAAACAACCTCCATTTCTATTTAATGGGTCTTCCCATACTGGTTTTACATTTTCTTTCATAATAAAAAGCATACAATTTTTAACCAATGTATCTGGAATAGTTTCCGTAATTGTTATCATTTCTTCAATAGAAGAAATAGTAAATATATTTTTATAACTATCTATCGTCCAATCTGTATCGTGTGGCAAATGTGCCCACATTGTCCATTTGTTCATTGTTGAATGAGATTCAACATTTGACATGAATATATGTTTATAATATCAATATATTTATATTAAATATATTGATAATTTAATACTCAAAATCTTCATCATTTACAAATTTCATGTGATTTGAAATTTTTTCATCACTTTTAAAGATTGATTCGTCATCTTTTTTATCTACATCCTTTTTTAAAAAATAGGTATCCTTTTTTAAAACAATTTCTTCTTTTTCTGTAATTATTTTATAATTCATTTCATGATCCAATAATTCTATTTTATAATTTACAATGAGCGGATCTATATAAACTTTATATTGTTTATATAACAAAAAACAAATGAAAAATTTATCAATCGTATTATTCACCATATAATAATTATCTAGTTGAATAATAAACGACTTGTTTTTATCTAAAAATTGAGAATTAGTTATACTTACATGCATTAGATAAAATCTGTAATCACATTTCTCTACATCTAGAGAAAGATGTATATCTTTACTTACTATTTTATTTAAAGTATAATGGTCTGTATATATAAAAAAATCAAAATATTCTGGATTATAAGTTACCACTTCTTTTAAACTACACGTTTTGAATACAAAATTACTTTTTATTATATCTACTTCATTAAACATGTACATGTTTATTTTATAAATTCCATGTTTTACAATAGGAAAATTATATATTAAATTTATATTTTTTTTAACATTTATCTCTACATAACTATAAAACAATACTGTTTCATAAATTATAGTTGAAAATAATTCATTATATTTATCTTTGGGTAGAGATATAAGATAATATGTAAATCCAATACTACAACCAAACAAAATTCCTTTTATAAAAAAATTCATTTTTATTATAAAAATAATTCTATTTATATTATTATAATTATTTATTAATCAAATGCACTAAATGACAATCGGTTTGCAGAACAACAACCTGATGTACAACATACATTTCCTAATCCTGGAATTCTAGTACCACAATTTGATTCACAAGATGAGTTTATTCTGGATGAAGCTTGACAATAAGAATCATATTTATTATTACCAATTATAGAACATGTTGGAGTTGGTTCAGGTGGTGGTGTTGGACCAGGTGGTGGTGTTGGACCAGGTGGTGTTGGGGTTGGACCAGGTGGATGATATACATGAATATCTGGATATGGAATAGGCAAATGATGTTGATTTGTATTATAAGAAATTAAATATATATTTTTTTCTTCAATAGGTGGATTATTATTAGGTGGAATTGTAGTAACCACTTCAGGTAAAAATTTAGGTGGAATAGGCGGTGATGTATATCCTGTTTGTAAATAATATTGTTGTTCTTGTTGTTCTTGTATGGGTTGAATAGATTTACCTGTTGCTGCATCATACCCTAGAGCATATAATATAAGACTAACAATTAATGTCATGAATAAAAATGGAATCAAAACAATAATCCAAGATATAAATCCTAAATCCATTTCACATAACATATTCAAGAAAAATGTAATAATTATAGTAACTATAATCTTAACAAATGCAGTATTATACAAACCGTTTATAAAATCCAGTATGATTTGAATTGTACATAATAATAAATATAATAATGCAGGTGTACATATCATTATATATATTGATATAAATTATATTTTATAATATTACATTTCTTAGGATTTTTAATATATAAAAATATACATTTATTATAAATATGGACGAACAAATTGATATAATTATGCGTCAAACTAATTATAGTAGAGAAGAATGTATTGAAAAATTACAAAATAATAATACAACTGATATTATTAAAGAGTACATGGGAATTTCTCTACAACCTCAATCTAATAGAAAAAAATCATTACAACAAGAAATATATTTTCAATTAAGAACACAAATGGATTCATCTATTAAAGAATTTAATAAAAAACAAAATGAAAAATTAGAAAAGGAAATCAACATGATAAATTCTAAAGATGTATAATAATTATATGAATCTATTATATATGAGTAAAACAAATCAAACAAATAAAAAAAAACAATTGACTAGAAAAAATAAAATCCAAACAGATTTTTATGGATATATAAATAATGATTGGATACATTCACATCAATTTCAAACGAGACAAAAACCATATATTACAAGTTTTGAGATATTAACTGATAAAATAATGAATGAAATAAAACAATTAATAATGAATAAATTAATAAAAAATGATAAAAATATTAATAATTTATTTCAGTCGTATATCCATAATGAAGATTATATTATAACAAATTACATTTTGTTGCTTGTTCGTGATTTAAAAGAAATTATGAAATTAGATTTTAAAACTGGCATTTATAAGTTAATAGCGTGGGCACATGAAAAAAAAATAACTCAATTATTATCCATATCTATTTCAAATGATGAAATGGATTGTTTTAAATATAGTTTATATATTCAAGAATCAGGAATTATTACAATTAATGAACCAGACAATTTTACAACAAATACTAAAAATAGTAGAGAATTTATGAAAAAATATAATACTTTTTTGAATCAATTATTTTCTTGTATTTTTGGAGAAAATCATGAATATAATTTACAAATTATAATTGATATTCAAAAAGAAATGTGTAAATATGTATATCCATCTTCAATGGAACGAACTACAGATAAAATATATAATGTTTTTAATAAAAAAACAGAAAAGAATATTTCTCTAGATTTTAATGAATTGGCAACCCAACTTGGATTTAAAAAAATACCAAACATGTTTATTGTTGAAAATCCAGAATATATAAAACAATCCATGATTTTAATGGAAAAACACTGGAAAGATTTATTAGTATATTATATTTATAATATATTAATGTTATCGTGTAATTTTCATAATAAATTATATAAAATATTTCGTGATTATTCAATCATTGATAAGAAAGCAAAAATGTCTTCAAAAGAAGAAAAAGGTGTTAGTATCATTACTACCATTATGAATACAACTGTGAATAAATTATATATTCAACATTATGAAAATAAAAAAGAAATACAATTAACAAAATATATAATGAAACAATTATTAAATACATTTATAACAAATCTAAAAAAAAATAATTGGTTATCTGCAGAAACAATAAAAAAAGCGTTGGAAAAATGTAGTAATTTAAAAGTATATATTGGAACAAAACAACATTGGATTGCAGATCCAAAAATTATATTTTCTGACAATATTTTTGAAAATGTAGAGAAATATTTTTCTTGGAAAAATAAATATTTTATTCAAAATTTTTATAATAAAACGCCAAATACAAATGTATGGGATAGATGGTTAAATATAGATACATTTACAGTAAATGCTTTTTATAATTCAAATAGGAATGAAATTGTGATTCCAAATGGAATATTACAACCACCATTTGTAAATATTCATAAATCAATATACTATAATATTTCTTCAATAGGAACCATTATAGGACATGAATTATCTCATGGATTTGATAATCACGGAAGTTTATATGATAAAAATGGTAACTATAATAAATGGTGGAAACCAGAAGATTACATAAAATACGCAGAAATACAAAATAATATTAAAATGTATTATTTAGAAACTGCCAAACAAGATAAATTTAAAATTAGAGAAAATTTAACACTTGGTGAAAATATTGCAGATATATCAGGATTTCAACTTGCCGAACAAACATTGATACGATTATTAATAGAGAAAAAAAATATATGGAACGGAGCAAAATAAATATTTGACTGAATTTTATACAAATTATGCAAAAATATGGAGAACAGTGATTCATCCAAAAATATTAAAAAAATTATACATGTACGACATTCATTCTTATGCCAAATATCGCGTGAATTGTACTCTTTTATTATCAAATCATTTTCGTAATATGTACAATTTGAATACAGATAATACAAATAATACTCATATTAATATTTTTTAAAATAATCATTATTTCATAATAATCATTATTTATAGATCTATAATTGGTTTTATAGAACCCCTTTTTAAATTTTGAATATTACTAGAAGGAATGACTTTATGATTAATAATAAAATCATCATTTTCTTCATAATATTCTGGTAAAATTCGTGTCAATGGTTTATCAATCATTAAATATAAACGATGACTTTTTAATAAATTTCTATATTCTTGAATAGATAAATTTCCATAAAATTTTTCCAACATATAATGTGGATTGGGAGCAGGTTTAATATTATTATTATATTCATAAATTTTTGAATATATATTATTAAGTAGGGCATAACGTTCAAATTTAATAGAAGAATCAATACTTTCTTCCATTAAATAAGCAACTGCACATTCAGGACTACAAAAACAACCATATACATGATATGTATCCTTAATTTGGTATTTAGGAATAAAAATAGAAGGATTATCAAAATCACAAGTACACCAAAAACACGCGGATTTTTTATCAGAAATATTATTATGCAAATTATGTTCCAAAATCTTTATTTTTTTCCATATTTCTTTTGTCTCTACATTTAATGGTTTGTCTGTTGTATTTGTTAAAATAATATTTTGTTCTGTATCAAATTCGTCATATTTATATTCATTTTTATTCATTTCACAATTATAAGGATCTATTTTTGAACTTGTAAAATTGGAATTATAATCTCCTACCACATTTAAATCTTTTAAAGAACATTTTAAATGAAGTATCACATTTGGTTTCAAAGATTTATCTAAATCAGTCATGCTTTGTTGATTAATAATTTTTCCTCCTTTGGGTTTTCTGCCTCTTTTTTTACAGACAATTTCTGTAGATGGGTCACTTGTCTTTTTACGTGTAACTTTTTCTTTAGTAGACATTTTTATAATACTTGACTTTTTTCTTTAAACTATTTCTTTTATTTCTTTTTCTTCGTTTTGTTCCACCTTTTGATTCCAATAATTCATCAAGTTCTCTCATATTTCGTTCATGTTCTTCAGACGTTATTTCTCTGTCTTGTATTGGTCCGAATGCATCAAAAAAATCATCTTTTCTATATGGATATTGTTTTAAATCTTCTTTTAAAACTTTGATTATTTTTTGAAAATAATCTCTTACGTTGTTTTGTTCTTGAAAAAAAAATTCGTAATTTGGGTTAGCAAAATTATTAGTATATGAAGGTCTAGGGTCTGGTGTGCGTATTTCAATAAACATATTTTCAAGATAATCATTCATATATTTTTCAATTTCTGTTATATGATATAAATCTTGTCTGTATAATAACCTTCTCTTTCTATATGTTTAATAAATTTTTCTATTTTTTTAAAAATATCTCTACTTGTTAAAGGTGGTTTCATATTATTAATTTTATAACGATGTGTCAAATTAGGTAATTCAACATTTTTTCCAAATAAAGAATATGTATCTTGATTTAAATTATATAATCTTCTAAATTTTGAATCATAGTTTGGAAAAAAATGTTCTTTTATAATTTTACCATTTTTAGGTTTATAATTAGGTGGTAAATTATATGGCTGTGCAACATATCTATTTCTTTCTAACCATGCTGAGTTCATATATAATATATATATTAATTCGTTTCATAACATTCTCTACATACAGGAATATAATTATCGCTTCCAATAAGGAATTGTTCTTTTTCTTTTGTTAAACGTAGAGAAAATATTCCAGGTGTACCATCTTTACAAATCCCACACAAAGAAGTCATCTTGGTTACTTTATCACATAATGGAATTAAATCTAATATATTCCCAAATTTTTTTCTCTCAAAATCGCCATCCAATCCACAAATATATATCTTCTTTTTTTCTGTTAATAATTGTTCAACACAAGAAATTAAATCAGGAAAGAATTGTCCTTCATTAATTAGGACTACTTTGGCTTCTCTAAACTGAAAATGTGTATTCATCAAGTCTTCATCTATAGGGTCTTCCAAATTATCATAATTCCAAATGTTTAACAAATGGGTTGTTTGAACGCATGGTATCATTATTTTATCGTGAGTACTTAAATGTGTTTGATGATATCTTGTGTCTGATGAATGATTAATTGCAATAATAGGTATTTTGCAAAAAATGTTTTGTTTATATATTTCCAACAATTTACTTGTTTTTCCAGAAAACATGGGTCCAATGAATAATTCAAGATATCCTGATGACATTTTTGTTGAATAGTATAGAAATTATATTATATATTTGAATCAATTTTATTATTTAATAATTATTAATATTTATAAATTATTAGTATTAATAATTAATGAGTATTCCATGGGTTGAATTATGGAGACCAACAAAAATAATGAATATTATTTTAGACCCAATAAATAAGGAAATAATGAATAATATAATAGAAACAGGATATTTTCCTAATTTATTAATATATGGACCTCCAGGAGTAGGAAAAACATCAAGTGTAATTGCATTGGTAAATGAATATCAAGAGAAGCATAATTTCAAGACAAAAAGTTTAATTATACAAAATAATGCAAGTGAAGATAGAGGCGTGGATATAATACGAAATCAAATAAGTCAATTTGTAAATTCAAAACCGTTATTTAATGAAGGAATGAAATTTATAATATTGGATGAAGCAGATTATATGACAAAGAATGCTCAACAAGCATTAAAATATTTACTACAAGAATATGCTCCTTCAGTAAGGTTTTGTTTGATTTGTAATTATATAAGTAGAATAGATGATGGTTTACAAAATGAATTTTTAAAATTAAGATTTAATCAATTACCAGAAGAAGATATTCATGTATTTTTAAAACATATTGCTTATGTAGAGAAATTACATATTAATGATAAAATAATCAAATCAATTCAACAATTGTATAAATCGGATATAAGAAGTATGATTAATTATATGCAAACAAATCAGGATGTATTTACGGCAGATTATAAAATAATAAATAACGAAACGTTAGAAAATATTTATGTAAAGATAATAAATAAATCAAAATTACAAGAAAATAGTTTGAATGACTTTATAGAATATATAAGAAAAATAAGTATTGATTATAATATTGATACAAAAAATATTATAAAGTATTTAATAAATTACATTATTCGTTTCAAGCAAGAAAAAATAAATAAAGAATTATTAGATATAATAGAAAATATTATGCATAATCAATCGTGTAATAATAATCATTATATTGGTTATGTATATACTCAATTATCTAAAAAATTGATTTAAAATAACTTAAAGAATATAGAAACATTCACACAAAGATATATTAACATGAACGATTTAAATATAGACGATGAATGGGAAAGTTTTTTATCAAGTCAAAATGTTGCCGATATAGAAATGGATATATATCATAAAGATTCATTGCCGAATTGTTTTGGGTATCATTCATTGGATAAAAAAATATTGGATAAAAAAGAAGTGGAAATACATGAAAAAATAGACGAGACAGATGGTGATGTGCCTATTGCAAGTGATATATATATTTCTACAAAATCAAAGATTGCATATTTGAATCAACCGATTGATTTGAATCGTATATTTTGGGGAATAAAAATTATTCCATATTGTATTCCAAACGAAGGAATTATAAAGAAGCAAATGAAATTCAATTCATTGACTGAAGAGGAATTGAATAATATAAAAGAAAATTTAAAAAATGAGGTTTATTTTGACGAACAAATTATTACAAGTATTCAAAATCCAACAGGAAGGATTAAGTTTAAAGACATAAGAAAAATTAGTGTGGGTATATCTAAAAAGGATATTATTAGTTATAGGATAAAAAAGAAGAGTGCTTTTTATAATTGTTTTGTGATGATAATGAGAATAAAATTAGATGGAATCTATAAAGAATATCATATTAAAATATTTAATACAGGAAAAATAGAGATTCCAGGCGTTCAAAATGATGATACATATGAATTAATATTAGGTAGAATTATTGATGTGTTGGGTCCATTTATTACATCAGGAATAAATTTGGAATATAATCAAAAAAGCATTACTGTATTGATAAATTCAAATTTTAATTGTGGGTTTTATATAAATAGAGAAAAATTACATGAATTGTTTAAATACAAGTATAATATTCAAAGTATTTACGATCCGTGTTCATATCCAGGAATTCAATCAAAATTCTATTATAATCCAAATGTAGAGATACAAACAGGAAGTAAAATACCAGAATCAAAAAAACATTTATATAATAATATTATTGAAGTATCATTTATGGTTTTTAGAACAGGAAGTATATTAATAGTTGGAATGTGTGATGAAAATGTATTGTATAAAATATATGAATTTTTAAAAGAATTGTTATCAAACGAATTTCATAATATTAATCAAAAAGTGATTACAGAAGATATAAAAGTGGTCAAGGATAAAAAGAAGAAAATTAGAAAAAAAATATTAATCGTTGATATATAATTTGAATAATTTGAATCGTTGATATTTAAAAAAACAATTGGATCAATTGTGTTGGTGTTAGGGTATAAATGGGTGTATTATTTTCAAAATATATTTTTTCTTTCATATATTTTGTATTTATATTTGTTTTATTTATTTTTTTAGAAAATTGTTCAATACAATTTATATATTGTTCTGTTGTATAGATAGTAACAAAATTAGAATATAATATTTCTACAAAAAACAATAAATTATAAAAATTATTTTCTATTGTGGAACTATAATTTTCTCTAGAAGAATAAATATTTTCTAATATATTTATAATTGGTTTTATATCTAATGATTCTTTACTATTTTTATTATAAATAAAAGAAAAAATATATTTAATAATATTAGAGTTGATAGATAATATGTTGATATTATTTTCAACAGATCCATCTTTAATTAATTTTTTATTTTCTCTACTTTTTATAAATTCTTTATTTATTTCATAAATTGTTTTTTTGTAAATAAAAACAACAGCGTCATTTATTTTTAAATTCAATAAATTATTTTGTTCATCTGTAATTTGTTTAATAAATTCAATATACATGTAAATTGCTTTTTGTGTATGATAAAAAGAAAGACAAGAATTTCTTGTATAATATAATAAATAATTATAAATGTGTAATAGTGATTCAATGCCTTTAATAATAATTAGTAATTGATTATCATAATTAGTGATATTATTCTCTACAATATTATGAAAAAATTCATTAATGATTTGTAAATGATGGTTTAATGAATTTGTAATATTACCATCAAAATTTAATAAATAATTATCTGAAAGATTTAATAAATATTGATTCGTTTCTATTTTAGACATATATATTATTATATTATATATTTAAAAATTAATATAAAGACATTAAAAATTAAATAATATATGTCTTCGGAAAACTCCCAAGTAAGTTCTTCTCTTAATTATAGATTACCAAGTGATGCAACTATGAAGCATGCATGTAAATTATCAGTTGTTGAGGATAAACCAATCATGTTGGATTATTGGACGAGTTCATTGGATAAAAAAGCGTTGATTGGTGTGAGAGAAAGTGGAGAAAAGTTGTTAGTGAAGAGTGAAGATGAATATACTTCTCCTGTTGCCAAATTTTACAAGAGTGGAACGGAATATATTGTCATTACAGAAAACTCTATTTATATTGTTTCTAGTGAAATTCCTACACGAAAAATATCTTAAATTTATATTTATTTTTTCAATAAATATAAATTATATTACATATTATATAAATGACTTATGGAAGTTTTTATTTTGGAAAAGATGGATTTTTTTATAAAAAACATCAAAAAATAGGAGCAAGAAAAAATCCATCTGTTGGTATTATTTGTAATCAACCACAAAATGTTTGGAATAAATATGTACCTGGTTCAGGTGTTGGAGGTCATTCAGTTGCAACAAGAAGAGCTGCGTTATACCGAGCAACCAAACCTGTATATACTGCTCCATTTGGACAATGTATTACTACATTAGGATTGTTTTCTAAATATTCAAGTAGTTCTAATAATTATCCATTGAATTGGTATATTCAATAAAATTTAAAAAGAAATTAATTTATTCATTTACGATGAATAAATTAATAACAGTTGCAACCCTAAATAAAGAAACCATTTATAATTTGATTCAATCCACTTATAAAATGAAAAATTTTAGAGAAATGCCTCTAAAAAATAAAACGCTAATTAATTATTTTTGTGAACCTTCAACAAGAACATCTGCTTCGTTTCATAGTGCAATGATTAAATTAGGTGGAAATGTCATTCCTATTCATGGTGAAACAAGTAGCAATAAAAAAGGAGAATCTATTGAAGATTCAATTCAAACCTTGAATTATTATGGAGATATTATTGTATTAAGACATCCAGATATAGAAGCAATATATAAAGCATCTAATGTCTCTACTATTCCATTAATTAATGCAGGAAATGGAAATGGTGAACATCCTACACAAGCATTATTGGATTTATTTACAATTTATGATGAATTGTTGGAACGAAGTGAAATAAATATATTTAATAAAAAATTTACCATTACATTTACAGGTGATTTACAAAACAGTAGAACGATTCATTCACTTATTAAAATATTATGTCTTCTTCATACAAACATTACTTTTATTTATTGTGGAGAACAACAATTAGGAATTCCTATTGATTTGTATAATGATGTGTATAGATCTTTTCCAAAAATAAGACAAATCACATGGTATTCTATTGAAGAAGCAATGAAAATAACAGATGTTCTCTATATGACACGAATTCAAAAAGAAAGAATACAAAATACTGTTTCATATACTCCTTTTTCTTTGAGTAAAAATACAATTACACCTTTGAATAAATATGCAATTATTATGCATCCATTACCAAGACAAGAAGAATTATTGCCAGAAATAGATGATGATGACAGGTCTGTTTATTTTAAACAAGTAGAGAATGGAGTATACATGAGAATGGCGTTGTTAATGGAAATGTTACAATAATTATAAAATTGAAATTATAATTTTATAATTAATTAATAATAACTAACACACAAATGACGGAATATATCATTGATACCACAATTGAAAATATACGTCATTATGATGTTCATCCTGATGTTATTTATACTTTGTATGTAAAAATAGATAAAATGGGAAATGTAGATATTAGAAGTGGGACAAATTTTAATAATTCAACATGTCAACTATTAACAATAAATGATAATATTCCTATACCTTATTATATTATTAACAGTTTAAAACAATTATTTTGTTGTCCAGACAGAAATAAATCAGCCATTATACGTAGTGGAACTAATTTTACGGGTGGGGCTAATAGTATGAGTCATTATTTCAATGCAATAGAATGTTTAAAATATTAAAAGAAGATATTGCAAGGTTATATAAACCAATTATGGACGAGTTAATATAATAAATTGAAATATAAATATATTATATTAATAATAACAACAAATAAAATGAACACACCTGAATACAGAAAAGCATATTTATCCAACCTAAAATTGGAAATCTCAAATAATAATAAAAATTTAGTTGCAAATAAAAAAACACCATCATTAAATCAATATGTCCAAAATGGTGGAAGTGTTATTGGAAATATAACGAATACTCAAGCAAAAGGTACTAAATTTAAGGGATTTAAATAATTATAATCTTATATTTCAATATTTAATATTCTTTTCATTAATTCTTCCCAAGAAAGTGTATTATAATGTAAATAATTAGAATTACAATCATTTATTTCTTTTTTATGATTCATTATGTATTCATATCCTTTATTTTTTATTTTTTCTAAGCAGGTTTTATATGCTCCTAATTGTGCTAATTCATAATTTTATGCAGTTGGATAATAATTATTAATTTGTAATATTTTATTTTCTACAATTTCATCAAACGTGATTGAATTCATATTATATGTTACATAATATGAATTTATATTTTAATACCAATTACAATAAACTATTTATTTGTCAATTTATTTTTCTTTGTTTTTGTTTTTCTTCTTTTTCCGCCGTTTGTTTTTGTTGTTTTCTGTTTAGCTTCCGTTATTTGTTGAAGTCTATAAACATGTTTTCTACTTTTCCTTTGATTTTTTGATTCATTATTTTTTTTATCTGTATCCTTTTTTAATTTATCTATTATATCTGTTTTTTCTTCTTCAGATAATGTAGGATACAACGTAAAATCTGGTAATACAGGTTCTGTTAATATAGAAATTTCTATTTTGTCGTTTATTTTATTTTCATGTTTCATATCTTTTAAAATAGTATAAACTTCTTGTAAGTTGTTAAATTCTTTTAAAATTTTTTGTAAAATATTGTTTATTGTTTTATATGTTTTTTCAGTATGTTCAATACTTATTATATATTTATCAGATAGTGAAGCAATGTATCCTAATTTTCTTTTATTATTTTCTATTATTTTAGATAATCGTAATGCATCTTCATACTTTTTTTTCTTATTTAATTCTTCTAATTCTTTTTCATTTCTTTCTATATTTTGTAGTGTTGGTTCATATTCATTAATTGAATAAATATTATTACTATTTCTTGATAAGAAATGATCCAAATCTAATAACAACATAGAAATGCTTTTGGTTTCACTGTTTATATTAAGATATTCTACTTTATTTTTTAATTTTTCAAGATTATTTATAATAAAATTAATAATTTTTTCTATATCTTCATTTTGAAGATTATCATCATAATATTTAATTAAGTCGTTAATACTTTTTAATAAGACAATACGTTGTTCTTTTAATATATCCTTTTTATTTATTAAATAATTATATGAACTAATTATTCTATCTTCATTATTTGTTATATCATATATATCAGGTATTAAAACAGAATCACTAGTGGAACTATACTCATTAATATATTTTTTTTCTGTTATTTTATTATCGGCAAGATTTATTCTAACTACCTTACATTTTACTCCAAACGCTTGTCTTAAACTATCATATGCAATATAATATAAGTATTGTAAAATTAGTTCGTTAGTTTTATGTAAATATGAACTATTTATATTTTCTACAAAACTTATAATATATTGACTTATTACTGCGTCTGTTAATACAACATGAGTTTGATTTATTTTATTAAATGTTTTACAAGTATCATATTTTTCTTCAAATTCACTGTTTGCTAAATTAACTAACGGATTATTTGAAAAAATCATAAACAATAAATCTCTTAAACCACATATTGTTTTTTTCTTATCTTTTATATATTTTTTTTTATCATCATTTGTTCTATATTTTTTATAATATGCTTGATATTCTTTACACAACATATCTATTATATTACGACCATCTTCATTATATCTATATTTTATAATATCTTCTAAATAACTATAATCATTATCGCCTAAATATAATCTTAAAAATGTTTTATTTAAAAATGCCAAACAAATTAACATTTTTAAATTTGAATCTATATTTTCTTCAAACTTACTATCTATTTCAGCTAATAATTGGT
>Ga0214923_10002527_pt1 | contig 24167 bp, 19 predicted proteins | sample LL1510_MetaG_FD_177993 | JGI IMG/M metagenome (GOLD analysis project Ga0214923, IMG submission 177993) | Freshwater microbial communities from Lake Lanier, Atlanta, Georgia, United States - LL-1510 | ecosystem: Environmental > Aquatic > Freshwater > Lake | place: USA: Georgia | collected...
GATCGGGTCGCGAAACGCGATCGACGTCGCTTCTTTCATGAAGCAAAGGTGGCTGCCCGGCGTCATTACCGAGCGGAGGAGCCTGGTCGCAATCGAGCCAGTGCGCTTCGTGGCCGGCTTTTTCGCGAGCACTCCTACTCGGTATTCGCTGCATACAACGCGATGGACGCGATGCGTCGGGGTGCTCGCCGTGGTGCGGGCATGGTCTATTGGCCGACGCGGCGGGCGGTTCGGAAGGCTATGCGGCTCCTCTACCGAACGGCTCGCCTCGTCCCGGTTGACAATCGCATCGTCGTGTTCTCGGAATACTGGGGGTCAGGATATGGCTGCAACCCCCGGGCAATCTTCGAGCGAATGCCGGAGTTCGCCCCGGACCTCAAGCCGGTCTGGATCATTGACGAGGCAAAGGCGTCACTTCTCCCACCGGGCACGAGGTGGGTGTCCCCCACGTCATGGCGCCAATGGCTGCTGTTCGTCCGCGGACGCTTCTTCGTCAACAACGTCAATTTCCCGGGTGGCTTCGTCAAGCGTCCGGGTCAGATCTATCTGCAGACGATGCACGGTACTCCCTTGAAGCTTTGTGGCCTTGATGTATTGGCGAGCTCAGTGGCCACGACTGCCGTTGATCCCAATCGTCGACCGGCACGCAGCGGTGGGCGAGTGGTCACGCCCAGTAGGGACCAAGTGATTGCAGAATTCGCGGATCTCCTGCGGCGCAGTGATCGTTGGGATTTCGCGGTCAGTTCGAATGCCTTCTCGACGGAGGTGTGGTCGCATGCGTATCCATGCAACTACACCCTTCTGGAGGTGGGTTACCCTCGCAATGATGCGCTGGTGAACGCGACCCCCGCGGACATTGAGAATGCCCGTGCCCTCCTGGGGATCGATCCTTCGGCAGTAGCCCTCCTGTACGCCCCAACGTTTCGCGAGTCCCCGGGGGATACGTCCATGAGAATCGACCTCGAGCGTGTCCTTGACCGACTCTCTCCTGAGTTTGCTCTGATCGTCCGAACACATCACACCGTGACAAGAAATCGTCATATAGACCAGTTGATTGACAAGGGACGCATCATCGATGGCTCAGGGCCCTCGTCAATCGTCCCCTGCTACCTGGCCGCGAATGCGCTGATCACCGACTATTCATCCGTGATGTTCGATTACGCGCTGCTCAACCGACCGATCATCATCTATGCCGATGATTGGCGCAGCTACCGCGAGACCCGAGGAACCTACTTCGATCTCGTTTCCCATCCCCCGGGGCCTGTGGTCATCGACGAGGATGAATTGGTGTCGGTGATCTCCTCAGGCTTCTATGACTCAGACGAATCGACAAGGCTTCGTCAGGAATTCCGGGAGCGCTTTTGCACGTTTGACGATGGACATGCTGCGGAGACAATCATCAAGACCGTGCTCGCAACGCCGTAAAGCCCTGCGCTCACTTCCCTGACCCCAGGGTGTGTCCCTCACTCTAGCCTTGGGACGCGCTCGCCGAGGGGGTGGCAGATGGCTGCGATGCGTCACCCGGATTCGCATCTATCGGTGGCGAGGGAACTGGCATCATGTCAGCCACGCGGCAACTATCTCGAGCGCACTCGGAAAGCGCCCCTAGCTGCCTCCGAAGCATCTGCACTGTCTCCCTTGGGGCCGTGGAGAAGATGTTGCTCATTTCAAAGGGATCTGACGACAGGTCGTAAAGCGCGCTCTCCCCCTTGTAGTCAACGAGGAGCCATTGCTTGGTACGGAGGGCTCGATAGGGAGGCGATTCCACGTCGTGGAAGTCTGGATCACCCTCGTCAGGCGTGTTGAAGTGCTCGGTCAACACGCCCGTTCTCCAAGGGCCTTCGGGGTCGGCCAGAAGTGGAAGGAGGCTGCGACCATCGACGATTTCGCGCGCTGAGGCCCCAAGCCATTCAGTGATCGTCGGGGCCACATCGATCATGGAGGTCATGGCGTCAATCGTGGTGCCTGGTCGGGCGCCCCCTCCGATGATCACGACAGGAACGATGGTGTCCTCGCGAAAAGGACTCCCCTTTCCGGACACCATGCGATGAGTGCCGAGGTGATAGCCGTTATCCGAGGCGATAACCACCAAGGTGTTTTCCAAGACACCTTTCCTGCGCAAGGCGTCGACAATCGCTGTGGCGGATCTTGCGAACGAATGTGCAGAATCGAGCCGCTGAGCCCATGTTCGGTCAATCGCCGACAGCCGCCCTCTCTTGATGGGCGGAAGGTCTCGGAGCCACAAGACGTCTTGGCTGCTTGTCACATTGAATGACGGTGGCCTCGGTGCCCGGGCTCCCGCATGCTTGCCTACGTCGCCCGGCGAGGCCGGGGCTGGACTGTGTGGAAGGTATGAGCTGAATTCGAGATAGAAAGGGGCGGAAATGCCCTTGAGCCAATTCAAGGTGTCAGTCGTGAGCTTGTCATTGAGGAATCTGGCTGGCCTTGAAACCCTGCCGTTGGTGGCTAGCTGATAGTTGTATCCAGTGTAGGCAACGTTTCCGTTGACCGTTGTCTCGAAGTGATCCCATCCAGGGGGCACGTAGGTTGCGGGGAGCTCTCCTGGAAACCCGTTGAGGTACTTGCCAATCAGGGCGGAGGAAACCTTGGCTCCCGAAAGCCAGGTGGGCAGGTTGTTGAGCTGGAGATTCCTCTTGAAGAAGGTAGTCCAGCCACCTTGAGTCCTGGGAACGTTCGACTTCACCAGGTGGTTATGCACGTACTGGCCACGCAGAAGAGAGGTGCGGGATGGGCAGCACAGCGAATCGGTGACCACGAAATTTGTGAGGGTCGCCCCCTGCTTCTGGAGGTCCTTAAATTCTGGAGTTGCCGAAAAGACGGACCAGTCGAGGTCGTCAGCAAGGATGACGACGGCATTTCGCGGTCCCGCGGGCACCGCTGGAGCGACCGTTGGGTCAGGGGAAGGGCTCGGGGGCTCGGCGGGAGCTGCACTTGCCTTGGCTTCGCCATGGGCCGTGATGGGAAGCGGCGAGAGCATCGCCCCGAAGCACACCGTGATGACAATGATCGTGAGGGCCGCCGTGGTGATGGGCACGCGTCTTACCCGCACGATCAACCGGCTAAGCATTGACGTCTCCGTGGTCGGTAGGCGGCCTCACAGAATGTAGCCGTGAGCATATGTCATGTGGGTACCATGTCGTCGTGACGCAACGCGACCCTCACGTGTCGCCAGTGTTGCCTGATGATGCGATCGTCCTGCATATCGGCGTGCACAAGACTGGCACGACGGCAATCCAGACTGCGCTTGCGCGGAGCAGAAGCGATCTTCTTGCTCAGGGCGTCCGCTATCCAGGACGTGGCATGGCTCACCGGGACATTGCTTCGGCGGCTCTCGGTCGCCCGATTGGCTGGCGAACTGATGGGGCGCGCAAGCCCGACTCTCGATTGTGGAAGCGTACGACACGAGATGCAAGATCATGGCCTCGTCGTACTGTCCTATCGAGCGAGTTCCTGGCGGAGGCAGGTGACGAGGCGGCTCGTCGAATCGTCCAGGAGGTGGGTCCGAATCGAATTCGAGTAGTGATCACGCTCCGCAACTTCGCGAGAATCCTCCCGTCGGCTTGGCAGCAGAACCTGAAATCGGGGTTCCAAACTCCCTATCAGGAGTGGGTACGGCGCATGCTCTTCGACGATGACGAGGCGACTTTGAACACGATCTTCTGGAAGAGGCATCGCCACGACCTGCTGGTGAGACGGTGGGCCGACATCACTTCTCCCGAACGGGTGACCGTGGTCGTCGTAGATGAAGCGAATCGAAACGGAATATTCACCAGCTTTGAGTGCCTTCTGGGACTGCGTGAGGGAACCTTGGCGCAGCATGCTGGCGCAGTCACGAACCGCTCGATGACGCTTGCCGAGGCGGAGTTCTTGCGCAGACTCAATGTCAGTGTGGGTGGTGCTCCCGGCTGGGCGGCATATAGGGACGCCATTCATGATGGGATGGAGAAGGGCTTGGTCGAGGGCAGAATCCCCGGTGACGATGAGCCTCGACTGCAGACTCCCCAGTGGGCCTTGGATCGTGCTGCCTGCTTTGCTCATCAATTCGTTGATGCCATCGAGGAATGCGGAGTCGGCGTTGTAGGTGACCTTGCCGTGCTGAGGTCACACGTCACCGGGCCCGAGGCACCGGCTGATCTTCCTGATGCGCTTCCCATAGATGCGGCGGTTGCGGCCGTGCTTGGGTCGATGGCTGCTGGCAGCAAGATTGCCGCTCTCCCACCGTGGATGGGACCCGTGAGACGCGTGATCAAGGGCGGCCCTTTCCGGCCTTGATGTGCTCGTAGCGTCCCCACCACGTGATGCCACCGTGGTGGGGACGCTCATTGCACTGCGTTGCTCAACTGCGCTTGGGTGATGAGCGCTTGGGTCATGAGTCTGCGGTGATTGGCTGTCAGGTGTTGTGCTTGTCGAAGAAGGCAAGAATGATGGGGTTGATGAAGCTCGGCACCTCAAGCGTGGGACTGTGCCCGACCTTCTCCAGCAGCAGGAACTCCGAGTTCGGGATCCCGTCGGCAACCTCCTTGCCCCATGACGGCGGGCGCGCGGTGTCTTCTTCACCGGAGATGATCAGGGCCGGGCAGGTGATGTTGGGCAGCAGGGGGACGGCGTTCTCGCGAAGGATCACGCCCTTCATCGCCGGATAGAGGCTGCGCGGGACCGCGTTGATCCGCTCGGTCCACAGTTCAACGGCAGCCACGCGCTCCGGATCGGTGCTCGAGCGACTGGTCGGCCCGAACATCACCTCAACGGTCTCCTGCAGCGAGTCGTTGATGAAGCCCTGCTCGCCCGCCTTGCCGATCCACGCCATGAATCGGTCGCGCTGCTCATCGGGCTCCGAGCGGCACGATGATCCCGCCATGACCAGGCTCGTGAATCGCTGCGGCTGACGGCCCGCCAGGCGGGCAGCAACGTCGCCACCCATGGACTGGGCGAGGAGGTTGACGCGATCAAGCCCCATGTAGTCCATCAGCGCGAAGATGTCGTCGGCGTCCTGATCCATGGTGATGATGTCGGTCTCGCGGCCGTCACTACGGCCCTGGCCGCGGAACTCGGGGCGGATGACCCGGTACTTGCCGCGGGCCCGCTCGACGAATCCATCGAACATTCGCGAATCCAGGAACAGCGAGTGGAGGCACAGCACCACAGGCAGATCGGACTCGCCGGTGTCGTTGACGTAGAGCTTGATGCCATTAATGGGCAGCAGGCTGACGGGCATCAGTTGTCTCCTCACGTGTTCGTGGCTCCGGAGTGGGGAGCCTCGGGCAAGATACCGGGGAGTGGATCCAATCGTCTTGAGTTTGGCTCAAGAATCGTGCCGATTGCTGGGTATTGGATCCACTCAGCGCTGTGCGTGGTTCACCAATGGAGGTGGCGGTGGCCGGAAAGGCTGCTGCCGGGCTGCTGGATCAATCAGGGGATGTCTTGGTTCGCAAGTCGCGAGCGCACCCGCTCCACGGGCAATGCGTAACTCAGGTGTCCGTCGCGGCCCGTCATGTCGGAATTGCTCACGAGGCAGTTCAGGACGGCTTCCTCCGTTGCCTGCACGACCGCCTCGAAGAAGGGATCCATCCAGTTCCACGGCACGAGGGTCATGGTTCGAAGGTGTACGTCACGGCGGTCCTCGAGCGGGAATCCGCTGTCCAGCGCGCCGGCATTCGCGGTGGAGAAGGCGATGAAGATGTCCCCACTGAAGTGGCTCCCGGTCGTGCCCGTGCGAGCCAGTCCCAGGGGTACCCGACGTGCCAGGGCTTGGCACTGCTGCGGCGTCATCGGGGCATCGGTGACGATCACGGCGATGACGGATCCGGCCCCGGGTGGTGCCGCGATCTCGTCGACCAGCCAGGTGGTCTCGCCCATCGGGTAGGGCACGTCCAAGTCGGCCATCGACACGCCAGCAATCCGCAGTTCATCCCGACTGCCGAAGTTCGCCTGCACGAACACGCCCACGGTGTACTCTGCTGCCCCGAGGGGTACCTGTCGTGATGAGGTTCCGTTGCCACCCTTGTAGCCGTAGCAGTTCATCCCGGTGCCGCCTCCGGCGCTGCCCTCGGTGACTTGGCCGGAATGGGCATCGTCGATGGCCTGCCCAGCATGTTGTGGCTGCACGAACGGCTCGTTGATGGAGTTCAGGTAGCCGTCCCACGTCTCTGCGACGACGGGGAGCATCCATTGGGCGGCAACGTGCGGACCATGGGTGGTGGCCCAATCGATGACACCGCGGTGCACCGGACCGACTGCGTGCGTATTCGTGATCATCACCGGCCCGGTGAGCGCCCCGGTCTCGCGGATCCAATGCGAACCGGTCAGCTCGCCATTGCCGTTCATGGAGAAGATGCCAGCCGGCACGCTCGTGCCGACGCCCTGCGCTCCCAGCGGAAGGATCGCCGTCACGCCGGTCCGGGCGCTAATGCGCGAGTCGTCGGTGTCCTCGATGAGCGTGACCATCCCCACGTGCACGCCTGCGACATCGGTGATCGCATTTCCGGGTCCGGGAGTCCCATCGAGAGGGATGCCGAGGTCGCGCGCGCGCATCTGTATCTCGCTATGCGCTGGGTGACGGCTCTGGTGCTGCCGACTCGGCAGCGGGTGCTGGTTGAACGCCGATCTTCTGCTCGAGCTGGGCCACCATGGTCTGCAGGCGGGCAAGCTCGGCAAGCACCTCGTCTGCAGGCGCCGGAGTCGTCGAGGCCTGCTTGACGAAGGTCGCGGCCAGGCCTGCAGACACCGCTCCCACCGTCGCGATGCCGAAGATCATCACGAAGACGGCGATGATCCGGCCGGCCCACGTCACGGGGATCATGTCGCCATAGCCCACCGTCGTCACGGTCTCGGCCGCCCACCACAGGGCATCGGCCAGTGTCGTGATCGTCGCATTGGGTGCGGTTCGCTCGACATTCAGGACCATCAGCGAGCCCACCCAGATGATGATGACGGCCGATAGGGCAGCAGTGGTGATGGCCTTGCCGGAGAAGACGCCCTTGCCCTTGCGGGCGAGGATGCCACCGGAGGTGAAGGCCCGCAGGGCCCGCAGGGCCCGCAACTGGGGAATGACCACCGTGATGGTGTCGAGCCAGTTGGCCCGGAAGAATCCACGCTTGGGCTTGGTGACGACGAAGCGCAGCGTGAGGTCGCACAGGAAGACCACCCACAGCAGGTAGCCGAACGCTGTTGCCCACCCGTACCAGGCCTGATCGGGTCGATAGAGCATCGACTGCAGGGTGTAGACCCCGAGGTAGACCAGCGCCAGGCCCGACATGATCGGGGTGGTGACCGCGAGGTACCGCTTGAGGAACTGGGCGCGGCGGCTGACCGGGGCGGCCTGCGCCGGGGACTCCGCAGAAGCCATGGCTGCAGCCTAGGCGGCTCTTATCCCGGTGCCCTGGGGATCCCGGGGTCGGCGGTGAAACTAGAAAACCTCTTCCGCTCGCACCCGTCGGGCCCTAGCGTCGGGGCGTGGCCATCGCCCGGGGCACCTACCCGGCAACCCAGTGGAACGCGTCGGATCATGATGTTGCCGACGTCGTGATCGTGGGCGCGGGAGCGTCCGGAAGCGTGGCGGCCCTGCTGCTGAGCAAGGCCGGCTTTCATGTGGTCTGCCTGGAGCAGGGCACTTGGGTTCCCGATGATCGATACGCCTCTCGACGTGACACCTTCGAGCTCACGGCCTTCGGCGACTGGCATCACAATGGCAATGTCCGTGGCCTGTGGGAGGACTACCCGGTCAACGCGCAGGCCAGTGACGTGGGCCCCGTCATGTTCAACGCGGTCGGTGGCGGCACGATCATGTGGGGTGCACAGTGGCCGCGCATGCTGCCCAGTGACTTCCGCACCCGAACCCTGGACGGGGTCGGCGAAGACTGGCCGCTGACCTACGAGGATCTCGTCCCGTGGTACGAGGCGAATGATCGTGACTTCGCCGTGGCGGCGATGCCCGGTGATCCCGCCTACCCGCCCGGCCCGGCCGCCCCGTATCCCGCGTTTCCCATCAATGCCTACGGTCGACGCTTCGCCGAGGGCATGAATGCGATGGGCTGGAGCTGGTGGCCGGCCCCGAATGCCATCGCCCGAAGGCCCGTGCATGGCCTGCAGCCATGTGCTCGGCTCGGCACCTGCGAGTTCGGCTGCCAGAACGGATCGAAGGTGCAGACCGACATCACGCACTGGCCTACCGCACTGAAGAACGGCGCAACGCTGGTGACCGGAGCTCGCGTGAGCTCGGTGACCGTCAATGGGCGAGGCCTTGCCGACGGGGTCACGTTCGTCGACGTGGCCGGGAGCGAGCACCGGGTGCGCGCGGACGTGGTCATCCTCGCGGCGAACGGCATTGGCACCCCGCGCATCCTGCAGCTGTCGACGTCCGCACGCTTCCCCGACGGCCTGGCCAACAGCAGTGGACTCGTCGGCCGCAACCTGATGCTGCATCCCACCTGCCTCGCCGCGGCGGTGTACGACGAGCCCCTGGGCTCGTGGTCGGGGCCCTACGGGCAGAGCGTGCACTCCTATGAGTTCTACGAGACGGACACCTCGCGTGGATTCGCCCGCGGGGCCAAGTGGGTTGCCATGCCCTCGGGTGGACCGCTGCATGTCAGCCTCCTCGTCGCTGATGATGACGGCGTCGGTCCGGTGGGTGCTGAGCTGACCAGTGCGGTCACGCGCATGCTCGGCCACACGCTGCTCGTCGGCATCATCTGCGAAGACCTTGCTGATCCGAGCAATCGGGTGGACCTTGATCCGGTCCTGGTGGATGCCAGCGGCCTGCCGGCCCCTCGGGTGACCTATGCGCTGTCCGAGAACAGTCGGCGGATGGTGGACTGGCATCTTGATGCCTGTGCGCAGGCGCTGCGCGCGTCCGGAGCGAGTGAGGTCATGTGCTTTCCGGTGATGCCGGATCAGCCCGGGCACCTGATGGGCACGGCGCGGATGGGGGCCGATCCGCAGACGTCAGTGGTCGATCCCTGGTGTCGATCGCATGACGTGCCCAACCTGCTCATCGTCGACGGATCAGTGTTCGTGACGAGCGCCGGCGTCAATCCCACGAACACCATTGCGGCCCTCGCGCGCCGTGCGGTCTCGGCGCTCATTGATCGCGCGGCGGAGCAGGTCGCCTGATGGATCCGCAGGTGGACCTGACCGTTGAGCAGCGGGACCGCTTGGTTTCGGCGGGCGAGGCGCTCTTCCCGCAGCACGCGACCTTCCCCTCCTTCCGGGAGGCAGACCCGACAGGCGAGGTCCTCGATGCGGCTCTGGTGGAGCTGCGTCGAGATCTTCCACGCATCATCGAACTTCTGGACAGTGCCGGCGATCGAGGTGTCGATGCGTGGCTGGCTGACCTGCGCGGCGAGAATCCGAGCGGATTCGAGACCCTGCGCGTCCTGCTCGCCGGCTCGTACCTGTCCTGTCGACCGGTCTGGCGCGCACTGAACTACCCCGGTCGAGTGGACAACCCCGTTGCGGATGGGGAAGAGGTCGCGTGGCTGACCGTGGACGGCGAGGCCGATGGGCTGCTGGCCGCAGTTCGCAAGCGTGGACCGGTGTACCGACCCACGCCCGCGCAGTGATGCCCGCTACTGGTTGAGGCCGGCCACGAGGTTGATGGTGACCGCAAGGATGATCGTGGCGAAGCTGAACGACAGCAGCGCGTGGAAGAGCACATGCCGACGAAAGACCGACGTCGTCAGATTCGTGTCGGCGACCTGGAAGGCCATGCCGATGCCGAAGGCAACGTAGGCGAAGTCGGCATACGCGGGACTGGCCGTCGTATTGAAATTGATGCCACCGCCTGCGGAGTAGTACAGCCGTGCATAGCGCAGGGTGTAGACGGTGTGCAGGACCGCCCAGGCCAGCACCACCGAGATGATCCCCAGGATCGTCCGCATCACGAGGTGCACATTGGCATCCGCGCCCACCTTGGAGAGCACCAGCACCACGGTGGCGAGGCTGACAATGGACGCGAGCAGCAGGACCACGTCGCCCGTGGTGCGCGAGGGCTCCTCGGTGCCGGCCAGCTCCTTGGTCTGCTCGGCATCCAGCGGCCAGATCTCCCGCCACGTCAAGGCCAGGAACACCGACGCTGCGGCATCCCAGGCGAGTGAGGGAACGACTGTCCACGGCAGCAGCCACCACGTCACCGCGGCCACGACGACCCCGCAGAGGGCGGCGATGCTGACATGCCAGGTGGATCGTCGACGCATAGTGCTGTGCAGCGTAGGTGATGCGGGACCGTCACGTACGCTGCCGGGCAGGGCGTGCGACGAGGGCTGAGCGACGAGGGCTGAGCAACAAGGGCTCAGCAAAATGGGCAGAGAAGCGAGGGCGAACCTGATGAGCAAGCATCCCCCGGTGCTTCGGGACCGGATCGACCCGGAGTCAGCCCAAGGCCTGCAGGCCTATCTCGACATCGTCGGTCCCCAGGGGATCAATGGAATCCCCGATCTTGGTGCCCGCCGGGCACGCATGCGGGAGTTGACCGCAGCCCAGCGGGCCCAGACGCCCAGCAATCCGCGCGTGGAGATCCAGGCGCAGGACATTCCCGGCCTCGCCGGGGATCCGGACGTTCCGGTGCGCCGCTACCGGCGCGCGTCAGCGCAGCGTGCCGGTTCCCCTGAAACGGGTTCCGATGAAGCAGGCGCGGCAGGTCGACCCGGGGTGCTGTTCATCCATGGTGGCGGCATGGTCCTCGGCGACCTCGATGAGGATGAGGCGTCAGCAATTCTCATCGCCGACGAACTCGATGCTGTCGTCGTGTCGGTGGGATACCGCCTCGCACCCGAGGACCCGTTTCCTGCTGGAACTCGGGACTGCCTCGCCGGCCTGCGCTGGCTCGCTGGGCATGCCGATGAGCTTGGTGTTGATCCTGACCGACTCGCCGTCTACGGCGGATCGGCCGGTGGTGGCCTGGCCATTGCGACCTGCCTGCTGAACCGGGACTGCACGAAGAGCGAGCTCACCTCCGCCGACCCCGGCTATCGCGCCGACCGTCCGGTGAACGTGGCGTTCCTGATGGCCATCTACCCGATGATCGATGATCGGGAGTGCACCTCGTCGTCACAGAGCGTGCTCGACCTCGGCGCATGGGATCGGGATGGAAATCGAGAGGCCTGGGGCTGGTATGTGGGCCGCGGAGCACCGACGCATCTCGAGGCATATGCGGCCCCGGCTCGCGCAGTGGAACTGGCCGACCTGCCGGCGACCTTCATCGATGTGGGCGACCTCGACCTGTTCCGCGACGAGGACATCGATTTCGCCGCGCGGCTGATGCAGGCCGGGGTGCCCTGCGAACTCCACGTCTATCCGGGCTCCTATCACGCCAGTGAGCTCATCGCCCCCGATGCTTCGCTCTCACAGGTCATCATCGCCACGCGGTTGGCGGCGCTGCGGCGGGCGTTGCACGACGCCTGAGCTCTCGACAGGAAATCGATCGACAGGGAAAGGACATCGGCCATGCTCAAGGGCATCGACCCGCTGCTCAGCGGGGACCTGCTGAAGATCCTCGACGACATGGGCCATGGTGACCAGTTGCTGCTCGTCGACCGAAACTACCCCGCGGCCGCATCGGGACGCCCGGTCGTCCGACTGGGCGAGGTCGGCATCCTGCGCGCCGCCCGCGCGATCCTCAGCGTCCTGCCACTCGACTCCTTCATCGAGCACCCGATCGAGCGCATGGAAGTTCGTGATGATGCCTCGATCGTCACGGACCTGCAGCGACAGGTGCTGGCGCTGGTCAACAGTGTGGAAGGTCGATCCATCGAGTTCGGCGTCGTCCCACGGCTGTCGTTCTATGCACGCGCCCAGCGGGCCTATGCCGTGGTGCACACCTTGGAGAGCCAGCCCTATGGCTGCTTCTTCCTGCACAAGGGAGTCATCTTCGATCCGGAGTAGGGCCGGCAGCAGTGGGCCGCAGTGATGGCTGCGGCAGGAGCTCGCACGTTATCGGGGGGTGTGGCAATGCGCAGAGGTTGGCTTGCCGTCACCGGCGCTGCCCTGGCTGCCGGCCTGGCGTTGCTGTCCGTCGCGCCGGCACATGCCGCCGAGCGCAAGCCGGTGACCATCCTGCTGGCCTCGCTGCCGGTGGGCCCCGAGCACGTCGGCGGGTACGAGCGCTCGCTGTTCCGGCATTGGATCGATGCCGATCGCAACGGCTGTGACACCCGGCGCGAGGTGCTCATTGCCGAGGCCATTGCCGGCCAGTCGGTGGGCTGCGACGTCCCGGGAGGTGCCTGGCTGTCCTTCTATGACGGCGTGCGGACCGAGGATCCCGCCACCTTCGACATCGACCACATGATTCCCCTCAAGGAGGCGTGGGATTCCGGGGCGTTCCGCTGGACCCCCGCAACCCGGACCGCATTCGCCAACGACCTCTCCTACCCCGCAGCCCTGGTGGCGGTAACCGCCTCGAGCAATCGGTCCAAGGGCGATCAGGACCCAGCGACCTGGGAGCCCGCGCAGGGCCGGTGCCGATATGCCAAGTCGTGGATTGCCGTGAAGTTCCGCTGGCGATTGAGTGTCGACACGGCGGAGAAGGCAGCCCTGCAGCGCATGCTGCAGGGCTGCCCACTGCTGGTCGTGGTTCCCCAACTCGCCGATACGCAGACCTCGTCCTGAGTCACGGGAGCACTTGCTCGACGGGCTGGGTTTTGCGAGGGTTGCCCGATGGGTCGTCTCGTTGCCGGTGTTGACTCCTCAACCCAGTCCGTGAAAGTCGTGGTCCGCGATGCCGATACCGGGGAACTGGTGCGATCCGGTCGCGCGGCGCATCCGGACGGCACGGAGGTCGATCCCGCGGCGTGGATCCACGCTCTCGATGCCACGCTGCCGGGCTTGCTGGAGGGCGTTGCTGCCCTCTCGATCGGGGGCCAGCAGCACGGCATGGTCGTCCTTGATGATGCGGACCAGGTGATCCGTCCGGCCCTGCTGTGGAACGACACTCGCTCGGCACCGGATGCCGATGACCTGGTCCGCGAATGGGGCGGGCCGCAGGGCTGGGCCGATGCCGTCGGCAGTGTCCCGGTGGCGGCGTTCACGGTGAGCAAGCTGCGCTGGCTCGCCCGCTGCGAGCCGGAGAACGCCGCTCGCGTTGCCCGCGTCATGCTCCCGCACGACTTCCTCACCTGGCACCTGATGGGCCGACCTGCCATGTGCGCAACCGACCGCGGGGATGCCTCGGGCACCGGCTACTTCTCCCCCGCGTCGGGGGACTATCGCACCGACCTGCTCTCGCTGGCCCTCGGCCACGAGCCGCAGCTTCCGCGCATCGCTGCCCCGCATGAGCAGGTGGGGGAGATGACCGGGCCGGCAGGTGCGATCGCCATCGGACCGGGAACGGGAGACAACATGGGTGCGGCGTTGGCCCTTGGCCTGGGTCCCGGTGACGTCGTGATCTCCCTAGGCACGTCCGGCACGGCGTTTGCCTGCTCGACTCGGCCCACCGCGGACCCGACCGGCCAGGTTGCCGGGTTCGCCGATGCGACGGGACGATTCCTGCCGCTTGTCTGCACGCTCAATGCGGCGCGCGTGCTGACGTCCAGCGCCGCGCTGCTGGGCGTGGACCTTGACGAGCTCGCCGACCTCGCGCTGCAGGGCGAGCCGGGTGCCGGCGGCCTCGTCCTGCTGCCCTATCTCGATGGCGAGCGGACGCCCAACCTGCCGCATGCGCGTGGTTCGCTGCATGGCATCACCCGGGAGAACCTGACGCCGGCGAATGTCGCTCGCGCAAGTGTCGAGGGCATGCTGGGCGGACTCGCCGATGCCGTTGACGCACTGCGCGCCTGTGGCGTCGAGCCGGGCCGGGTGCTGCTGGTGGGTGGTGCGGCGGCGAATGCCGCCGTGGGCCCGATCGCCGCCACGCTGCTGGACGTGCCCGTCTTCCTGCCGCCCCCCGGGGAATATGTCGCTGATGGCGCAGCGCGTCAGGCGGCCTGGGTCCTGATTGGCGGGGATGAGCCCCCCGCGTGGGAGTCGGGCCCGGTGGGCAATGTCGCTTCGTGGCCGACCTGGGAACCGGCTGAGGTGCCCACCGTGCGTGCGGCCTATCGAGCAGCCCGCGAGCAGCTGTACCGGGCCTGAGCGCTGCGCCTGGCCTTGCGACTGACCGTTGCGCCTCGCGGCGAGGGCCGGAGTGCGTCAATTGCGCAACAGCAGTGCGTCGGGACTTCGTAAGGGTTTGGTCATTTGTCCACACGGTTATTGAACTCAGGCCAATTGGCCTGCTGGCTAGGGCAAAATGCACTTCGCCGCCTGTCCCCCCGGGCGGCCGGGCCGCAAGGCCCCGAGAGCCCGTGCGACAGCCCCCCAGCCGCACGGGCTTTCCCTTTTCCCCTCACTCCCAGAGCACGGCCTCACTTGCTGGCGGCTCAGCGTTGACGCGAGACCGCTCGGCCACCAGCACGCCGAGCAGGACCACGAGCCCGCCGACGATCTGCACGGGGCTGAGCACCTCACCGAGGGCCGCCCAGGCGATGAACGAGGCGATGAGCGGCTCCGTCATGCCGATCGCGGAGGCCTGCGATGCGCGGATGAACCGCAGGGAGACCACGACCAGCCAGAAGGGCACGATCGTTCCCAGCACGACCATCCACGTGGCCAGGCCCCACACCGGCACCTCCACGGGAACGGCATCAACGGGCTGCGCCGATTCCGCGAAGGCCTGCCAGGGAAAGAGCCACCATGGCCGGACAATCGCCCAGAACAGCGCGCCGGCGGCGAAGCCCCACAGGGTAAGTGCCAGCGGATCAAGCGGATGCGGTCGGCGCAGCTGGGCGTCGCCGAGGACGTAGTAGACGGTGAGCGCGCACGCGGCGCCCAGGCCTGCGATCGCGCCGATGGGGTTGAGGGAGAAGCCCTGCCAGACCTGGGCGACGAGCATCAGGCCAATCAACGCCATGGCCAAGCCCAGCCACACCGTGTTGCGCGTGGGTTCGCGGTATCCGAAGCGAAACCACAGGGCGACGAACAGCGGTGCAGTGAACTCCAGGATGAGGGCGAGGCCCACCGGGATGTTCTCGATCGCGACGAAGTAGAGCCACTGCGTCATCGCGACGCCGAGCACGCCGTACACCGCGAGCCAGGGCAACTGGCGGGCGCGCAGGCGCAGCGCCGCTGGCTTGACGATGGCGGCCACGATGGCGAGCAGCAGGAAGGCAGCCGTGATGCGCAATTGCGAGAGGAAGGTCGGGCTCACCCCGGACAGGATGATCTCCTTCGCCACCGTTCCATTGATGGCGAAGAGCGTCGCGGCGAGCAGGTACAGCGCGTAGCCGACCGCCCGATTAGAACGTGGCAAGGGTCTCCTCGTAGACGCTGACCGTCTGCTGCGCGATCGCCTGCCAGGAGAAGTGCGCCATGGCCCGCTCACGCCCGGCACGGCCCATGGCCGCAGCGCGCTGCGGCTCGTGCGCGAGGGCATTCACGGCATCGGCAATCCCGCGCTCGAATGCCGCGGGATCATCGGGGGTGTACGCAACCAGAGTGCCGGTGTCCCCTTCGACGACGACCTCGGGAATGCCGCCGACGGCACTGGCCACCACGGCCGTCTCACATGCCATCGCCTCAAGATTCACGATCCCGAGGGGCTCGTAGATGGACGGGCAGAGGAACACCAGTGCATGCGTGAGGAGCTGGATCAGCGTCCGTCGGTCGACATGTTCGCGGATCCACACCACGCGCCCTGCTCCGCGCTCACGGCCGAGCTCGGCGATGGCCTGCTCTACCTGTGCGCCCAACTCGGGAGTCTCCGGCGACGACGCGCAGATGACGAGGTCGAGACCCGGGTCGAAGTGCCGTGCCGCGGCGAGCAGGTGGGGCAGGCCCTTCTGCGGAGTGATGCGTCCAACGAAGAGCGCATAGGGACGTGAACCGGAAACACCGCAGGCGGCCAGGGCTGATGTGTCGGGATCGGGGCGAAAGACGCTCGTGTCGATTCCGTTGTGCACCACGCTGATCGCGGCTGGGTCAACGAAGGGATAGGCCGCGGTGATGTCGGCGGCCATCCCAGCGCTGACCGCGATGATGCGATCGGCTCCTCGGTAGGCGGATTCCTCAACCCACGACGAGAGCCGGTAGCCGCCCCCCAATTGCTCGACCTTCCATGGCCGCAGCGGCTCGAGGGAATGCGCGGTGAGTACGTGCGGAACCCCCTGCAGTCGTCCAGCGACCTGACCGGCGAGATTGGCGTACCAGGTGTGGGAATGGACGAGGTCCACCGGGCCGAGTCCGGCAACCATCTCGATGTCGACCGCCAAGGTCTGCAGGGCCGGGTTGGCAGCGCGCAGGCCCTCGGGCACGTCGTAGGCGTGAGCGTCCGGGCGCGGGGCGCCAAAGCACTGAACCTCGACCTCGATGAGGCGCTGGAGCTGCTCGGCCAACTGCTGCACGTGGACGCCGGCTCCGCCGTAGACATCAGGCGGCCACTCCTTGGTCAGCAGCCCGACGCGCACTCGTGGAGCATAGGAGGCCGTCACCCGGCCCATCCGCGGAACACGGCACACGGCGGGTGTCCCCGGGATACCGTGCCGATATGGCTTCGGACCCGCACGTCCTGTGCATGGTCCTCGCTGGCGGCGAGGGCAAGCGCCTGATGCCACTGACGGCTGACCGAGCCAAGCCAGCCGTTCCGTTCGGGGGTTCCTACCGGCTCGTCGACTTCGTGCTGTCGAACCTGATCAATGCCGGGCTTCGGCGAGTCTGCGTGCTGACCCAGTACAAGTCGCATTCCCTGGACCGGCACATCACGACGACCTGGCGAATGCCCACCCTGCTCGGCGACTATGTGACCCCGGTGCCGGCCCAGCAGCGCCTCGGCCCGCGTTGGTACACCGGAAGTGCGGATGCCATCTTCCAGAGCCTGAACCTTGTCTATGACGAGGAACCGGACTACGTCGTGGTCTTCGGTGCGGATCACGTCTACCGCATGGACCCGATGCAGATGATCGAGCACCACATCGCCCATGGTGCGGGGGTGACGGTGGCCGGAATCCGCATGCCGCGCGCCCAGGCGCATCAGTTCGGCGTCATCGAGACGGGAGATGACGGCACGCGCATTGCGCAGTTCATCGAGAAGCCGGCCGATCCGCCCGGCATCCCATCAGATCCGCAGAGCAGCTATGTGTCGATGGGGAACTACGTGTTCACCACGGACGTGCTGCTCGAAGCCCTGCGCGCCGATGCCACGGACACGTCGTCCGTGCATGACATGGGTCGCGACATCATCCCCATGCTTGCCCGACAGGGGCAGGCCATCGTCTACGACTTCGCGGAGAACGTCGTACCAGGTGCCACCGACCGCGACCGCGGCTACTGGCGAGATGTCGGAACCCTGGACAGCTACCACGATGCGCATATGGACCTCGTCTCCGTGCACCCGATCTTCAACCTGTACAACCGCCGCTGGCCGATCCTGAGCAATCTCCCGCCCATGCCACCGGCGAAGTTCGTCGAGGGGGGAAACGCGCACGAGTCCATGGTCGGTGCCGGCACGATCATCTCCGGAGCCCACGTTCGCACGTCCGTCCTGTCCTCGAATGTCACTGTCGACTCCGGTGCCTACGTTGAGGGCAGCGTGCTCATGCCGGGGGTTCGCATTGGCCGCAATGCGGTGGTTCGTCGAGCCATCCTCGACAAGAACGTCGTGGTCCCCGATGGCGTGCAGATCGGAGTCGATATCGAGCATGATCGACAGCGCTACACCGTGAGCGATGCTGGCGTGGTGGCGATCGGTAAAGGCGTCATCGTCGACTGAGCGCTCCTGAGATCTGTCGTGACGCGTGCAGGTTACGGCGTCGAGATGAGTGATTCATCCGGCGTGCTGATGGGCGCCGCCAGGCCGTAGTTCGTCAGGTTGATCAGGGTCGTGGCAGTGATGGCCAGTGGCGGGCTGGCTGCCCCATCCGCGGCATCATCAGGATTCCCGGAGCCCTGCTGCGGATCCGTCAGCACGCGCAGGATCCGGACGATGCGACCCTGATCATCAATCCACACGGTGACGGCAACCCTCGATCCACCGGCCAGTGCGTCCGCCGTCTCCTGATCGTTCAAGCCCAGGGCGTCGGCCCCTGCAGGCAGCGTCCCGGTGTAGCGCTTTGTGCTCAGCTGTTCGGTGGTGCCGATCTGCTCCGTTCCATCGAGCACCCATGCGGGCACATCGGGCAGGCCGGCGAACACATCCGCGACCCGGCTCGTCGGCGTGCCGTTCGGGAAGGCCAGCCAGTGTTCATCGTCGGTTGACAGGAAGATCCCGTCGCGGGTGACGAGTTCGCGGGCGGTGCCGTCCGCAGTCCAGGTGATGTCCGACCAGCCGCGGCCCACATCGACGACGCCATTGCCGGTCAGCATGCGCTGTGCACCGTCCACGCTGTTCGCGACATCGATGTCCGCCTGCGCGGTCCCCAAGGAGCGGGAGATCGACATGGCATTGATGACCGGATTGGCCACCGGGGAGGGCGGAATAGGTGCCGATGCCGATGCGCCCGCCGAGGGGTCGGACCCGGACGCTGATGGACTCGCGGGCACCAGCGCCGGTGAACCCGCAGCCGACGTCTGCGATGTCGTGGAGCCCGGGGAACAGCCGGTAAGTAGCAGGCCGGCCAGCAGCGCCGGCGCAGCCCTTGTCAGGCGCCCGGCCACTGGTGCACTTCTGCCGCGATGGCGGTGGGCTGGGGGCCAGTGAACGCTCGGTGCACGACGATCATGCCGCCGGGCTTGAGTGCCGGCGTGATGCTGTCGTTGAGCTCGCTCATGCCTGCCTGCTGGCTCAGCACGCTGATCAACTCCGGGAGAACCGGCCGGTGCGTGCAGATGACGATGGGCTGGTTCAGCTGGAACAGCTCGCGGATTCGATCCCGGCCAGCCTGCGGATCGGCGCTGAAGCCGATCTCGCTCAGGGTCGGCTCCGGGTGAACGGCGCGGGTGAGCCAGTGCGCGAACGGTGCAGCGGTCTGCTGGCAGCGCAGGGCATCGGAGGAGTGCACCTGCGTCACCCCGTAGGCATCGAGCAGTGGCACGAGTTGTTCGGCGTCAAAGAGGCCGGTGGGGGTGAGGGGGCGATCCTGATCTGAGGAGCCGGAGAAGTCGGCGCGCTTCACGGCCTGGGTGTGCCGAAGCACGATGAAGGGAACGGTGGCCGGCATCGCCGACGCGGCGTTCACCAGATCATGGTCATGCTCGTAGGTCAGGAGCTCTGCCGCATCGGAGGGGGGGAGCCAGCGCACCTCGTCCACTTCCTGCGTGGGAGCGAATCCCGAGTCGTGACGCACTCGGCCAACCCAGTAGTGCACGGTCTTCGGCCGACCCTGGACGAGGTATCGCAGGAGCGGAAGCGGCGCGCCGAGAGAGGCCAGGTATCCGGTCTCCTCCAGGCATTCCCGTACGGCAGCGGACGCCCAGTGCTCACCGGGTTCGAGCTTCCCCTTGGGAATCGACCAGTCACGCCGACTGGGGCGATGAACCGCAAGGACTTCCGGCTTGCCACGTCGACTTCGGATGAGGACGACTCCCGCGGCGCGGATCGGCTCGCTTGTGGCCATCAGCCACCCAGACCCGAGCGACGAGCAGCCTTGCGGGCCTGCGGCCACACCCGAGTGAACGTGAAGCGCGCCTGGAGCTCGCGGTCTGCTGCCTGCTCGTGCATGCGGCCGAGGACGAATGACACATGTGCGCTGGGGAGACCGGCGGACGAGCTGCCCTTCTCGACGAGCAGGCTCAGCACCTCCTGGGCTACATAAGCATCCTGATGCTCACCGAGGGCATCCGTCACGTCGGATAGGCGCTCGGCGAACTGCTGCACGGGTTCGGCGAAGACCTGGCTTGCGAGGTCGACGGCATATCTCGCCCGCTTGGCCTTGATGCGCGCGGCATGCCAATCCGGCGCAGGGCCGTCCAACTCCAGGAGGCGCACGGAACGACTCAGGGATCGCCAGGAGCGCCAGATCAGGGGCGGCAGGACATCGTCAACGGGCAGCGAGGCGTGCGGCAGCAGTGGTGGATGGCGAATGAAGTCAACGAGATCATCGAGCAGCAGGTTGTGCCGATCACTGCGCAGGGCGGCCAGGGCGCCTACCCGTGCATCGGCCAGGCGACCGGTGAAGTGGCGGGTCAGGTACTCAACGGTCGGTGCATCCGCTCCGAGGTCACTGACCTGAACGCCCAGCTGCTCGGCGATGACCTCGGTGTCGCGCCAGGGACCGAGTTCGGAGGCCAGCCACCCGAGTTCCATGCGCAGCGGCTCACTGACGCTCGGATCCAGCAGGGAACTGAAGGTGCGCAAGGCGCTGCGCAGACGCCGACACGCCACGCGCACCTGGTGCACCGAGTCGGGAGCATCCCTACGGACGCCGATGTCCGCGATGATGAGATGGCGCGCATATCCCGCGAACGCCGCGAGCACGGCGTCTGCAGCGGCGCCCTGTGGGCCCGGCATGGTCAGTGTCGGGATATCCGGAGGCAACTGTGCCCGGGGGCCGAGCACCCCGGCGGCCTTGGACATCGTGGAGGGGCGAGCACCCTGCGCGATCAGGACGTCCGCGATCGCGTCCATGACGGACGTGTCGACGCTGGCATCCGTGGCCTCGACCTCGACCTCACGGAAGGCGATGACCCGTCCGGACGTGCTGTGCACCTCGACCCGATCGTCGACAATCTCCGCCCGCACCTGACCCCGCGCGTCAAGGACGCTGATCGGCGATCGATTGGTCAGCACCGTGGCCTGCGGAGAAAGTCGCTCGCCTCGAGTCACCGGCATGAGCAGGTCCGCGAGCTCTGGTGGCACGAAGTCGGCAAGGGCGACGTGGATTTCCTCGCGCTCCCAGGCCCGGGCCGTGCTGATCGGCAGTTTCACGTGCCAGCCCTCGTCTGGACCCCCTACTCGGCGGCGCAGGGTTATGCCATTGCGGATGAGTCGCAGGTCGTCGGTGTCGTAGTAGACGGCGCGAAGTGCGAAGGCAGGTATCGCCTGCCAGCTCGCCACCACGCCGGTCGCCACGAGGTCGGGCAGTTCGAACTCGGCCGTGACGGTGAACTTGTGCTCAACCTCGCGGTGGCTTGAGCCAAGAGGAGTCATCAGCCCGCCTGGCTGTCGAGGATGAGCGATTCCTGGAAGTCCAGCAGCGGCTCGCCATTGTCGTCGTGCATCCTTCGATGCCAGGTGCCGTCGGCCGCAAGGCGCCACGAGGACGTTCCTGGATCCAGGGCCCGATCGAACAGGCGAATGATGGCGTGCGCCTGCTCCGGGTCGCTCAGGCGCACCAGCGTCTCGACTCGGCGGTCAAGATTTCGGTGCATCATGTCGGGCGATCCGATCCAGACCTCCTGATCGCCGCCATTGCGGAAGCAGAAGGCACGGGAGTGCTCCAGGAAGCGCCCGAGAATGGAGACCACCGAGGTGCGCTCACTCAGGCCGGGAACCCCCGGTCGCAGGGCGCAGATGCCGCGCACCCAGACGTCGACGGGGACGCCGGCGCAGTCCGCCGCATAGAGCGCGTCAATGATCTTCTCGTCGACGAGGGCATTGCACTTGAAGCGAATGCCGGCAGGTCGACCAGCCCGGTGGTGCTCGATCTCCCGGTGGATCCGCTCGATCAGACCGGTGCGCACCGAATGCGGGGCGACCAGGAACCGCGCGTACTGGGTGTTGAGCGAGTACCCAGACAGGACGTTGAAGATGTTGGACACGTCATCGCCGACCTGTGGATCGCAGGTGAGCAGGCCGAAGTCCTCGTAGAGGCGCGCCGTCTTGGGATGGTAGTTGCCCGTGCCGATATGGCAGTAGCGGCGGATCCGGTCGGCATCGCGACGGACCACCATGGACAGTTTCGCGTGCGTCTTGAGGCCCACGAGCCCATAGACCACGTGCACGCCTGCCTGCTCGAGCTTGCGTCCCCAGTCGATGTTGTTCTGCTCGTCAAAGCGTGCCTTGATCTCCACGAGGGCGAGTACCTGCTTGCCCTGCTCCGCGGCATTGATCAGCGCGTGGACGATCGGGGAGTCACCGCTGGTGCGGTAGAGGGTCTGCTTGATGGCAAGGACGTTGGGATCCTCGGCGGCTTGCTCGAGGAAGAGCTGCACGCTCGTGGAGAAGGAGTCGTAGGGGTGATGCAGCAGGATGTCCCGCTCGCGAACGGCAGCGAGCACGTCGGGCGCCGATGCCGACTCCACCTCGGCCAGGGCATGTGATGTGCGGGGCACGAAGGCGGGCACCTTGAGGTCATCCCGATCCAGCAGAACGATTCCCCACAGCCCGGTGAGGTCCAACGGTCCGGGCAGCCGGAAGACCTCCTCGGCACCGACGTCGAGTTCGCTGATGAGCAGGGCCAGGACGTGCTCGTCGATCGACTCCTCGACCTCCAGGCGGACGGGAGGGCCGAAGCGCCGGCGCATGAGCTCGCGCTCGAGCGCCAGCAGCAGGTTCTCCGCGTCGTCCTCCTCCACCTCGAGGTCCTCGTTGCGGGTCACCCGGAAGAGATGGTGCTGCACGATCGTCATGCCGGGGAACAGGTCACCCAGGTGTGCGGCAATGACCTCCTCGAGGGGCACGAATCGCTGGTCGCCCACGCGGACGAACCGCGGGAGCGAGGGCGGCACCTTCACGCGTGCGAAGAGGTCAGCCCCGGTGTGCGGATTGCGGACCACGACGGCGAGGTTCAACGACAGCCCGCTGATGTAAGGGAAGGGATGTGAGGGATCGACGGCAAGGGGCGTGAGTACCGGGAAGACCTGCTCGACGAAGAACGTGTCCATCGATTCGCGCTCGGTGGACGTCAGGTCTGCCCAATGCAGCAGGTGGATCCCCGCTTCGCTGAGAGCCGGCAGCACCTGCGCGTGAAAGGCGTGCGCGTGCTCCCGCTGCAGGAGGTGGGACTGCCGCCAGATCGCCTCGAGGACATCCCGAGGCATCTGCCCGGTGGCGGCGCGCACCGCGATGCCGGTGGCGATCCGGCGCTTGAGGCCCGCCACTCGGATCATGAAGAACTCATCCATGTTGGACGCGAAGATGGCGAGGAACTTGGCCCGATCCAGCACGGGCGTGTGCGTGTCACAACTGAGTTCGAGGACCCGGCGATTGAAGGCAAGCCATGACAGCTCGCGGTCTAGGTAGCGAGAGGTCGAGGTAGCCGGGACTTGGCCGGTGGGTGGCTCGTCGATCTGCTCCGTGGTGGGTGGAGTGCTCACGGTTGCATGGTTCCACAGTTCCACGGACCCGGGCCCCCGGAGTGGGCCACGTCGTCAGCCGTTAACCCGCTGGCAGCCGGGCGTACATCACGTCGGTGTCCCAACGGGCGAAGCCAAGGGTCTCGTAGAGGTGAATGGCAGCGAGGTTCTCCGCGTCGACGTAGAGCATGGCCTGGTGCAGGCCCGCACTTCGCAGGTGTCGCAGGCCGGCGATCGTCAGCGCCCGACCCAGACCGGTCCCACGCCAGGCGGGACTCACGGCCACGACGTAGACCTCGCCGATGTCCTCATGGGCGGACTCCCCACCGTGCACCTTCGTCCAGTGAAAGCCCGCGAGCTCACCGTCGGCCCAGGCCATCAGGAACCCGGATGCGTCAAACCAGGGCTCGGCCATCCGGATGCTGAGATCCTCGCTGCGCCATGAGCCCTGCTCGGGATGGGCCGCGAAGGCAACGGCATTCAGGTCAAGCCAGACCTCCTCGTCGATCCCGGGTTGAAAGGAGGTGAGCCGCACGCCGGCGGGCAGGACGACTGGTGGCAGTGGTGCGAGAAGGGATCGGCGCATCTGCCACAGCACGCGGATGCGCCGGAAGCCCATCGCCGCCGCCAGCTGCCCGGCCGCGGCCTGCTCGCCGTGGGCCCACAGCCGCAGGCGTCGACCGGGATGCTCCTCGATCAGGGTCTGGACCAGCAGGCGGCCGATGCCGGTGCGACGGAACTCGGGCGCGACGGCCAGCTCAGCACTGGGACCGGCAACGCCATCGGTCACGTCCAGGTGCGCGTAGCCGGCGAGCACGCCGTCCTCGTAGGCCAGCAGGTGGGTGCTGCGCGCGTCCGCACCGCGATGCAGGTGCAGGAGTGCATGCTCGGAGATGGGGCTCAGCCCATCAGCCTCGGTGACGTGGTGAATCAGCGCGCGCACATCGGCAAGCTCCTGCGCATCGAGCGCCTTCTGCGAGCGCAGGGCCGTGCTCATGTCAGCAACGACCCAT
>Ga0214923_10002528_pt1 | contig 24163 bp, 24 predicted proteins | sample LL1510_MetaG_FD_177993 | JGI IMG/M metagenome (GOLD analysis project Ga0214923, IMG submission 177993) | Freshwater microbial communities from Lake Lanier, Atlanta, Georgia, United States - LL-1510 | ecosystem: Environmental > Aquatic > Freshwater > Lake | place: USA: Georgia | collected...
AAGGAAGAGATTCTGCACTTCTTGAATCCAAGAACACAACGGTGCGACTGAAAGACGGTTCGATCGGATTTTTGCCTGAGGAATGGATAGCGCGCTATTCGACCCTAAAGGGACTAGGCGAACAGTCCGAGCCGGGCTTGCTTCGCTTCAAGAAAAGTCAGGGACTTCTTCTGAATGCGGCGCTTGGAGACGATGATGATGTCCGCGGAGACAAGGGCTTTGAATCATTCCGAACCCGCATCCTGAAGTATGATCTGACAAAAACGGTGAAGGCGCCGGTCGGATTTAAAGGAAAGCTTCGGAATTATCAAAAAGAGGGCCTGACCTGGCTTACATTTTTAAAGGATTTTGAATCGGGCGGAGTTTTGGCCGACGACATGGGGCTTGGAAAAACCATTCAGGTGCTGGCGTTCCTGCTCTCTAGAAAAAAAGAATCGAAGCTTCCGTCTCTCGTAGTTGCCTCAAAGAGCTTGGTCTTCAACTGGATGGATGAGGCCGAAAAGTTCGCACCGACCTTGAAGGTCGTCCGCTATGTCGGAGAGGGGCGCAAGAAGATCACCCAGGAAATCGGAGACGCGGATCTCGTGGTCACGACCTATGGCACGCTTCGGGCGGATATCGAAAAGCTCCGCACTCAGGAATTTGATGTCGCGATCATCGATGAAGCCCAGTTCATCAAGAATCCAAAATCGCAGGCGGCTGTTGCCTGCAAGCAACTGCGGGCGAAACACCGGATTGCCCTCACCGGCACGCCGATCGAAAACTCGATTCAGGATTTGCTGTCGATTCTGGAGTTCACGAATCCAGGTTTGCTCACATTCCCTGCGGGTGCGGACGCACCAAAGGATGTGGAATCAGCGCTCGCGCGGCTCCTGCGGCCATTCATGCTCAGGCGTACCAAAGAGGCCGTTTTGACCGAGCTTCCGGAAAAATCAGAACAGGTCTTGTTCTGCGAAATGAGTGCAGACGAAGCAGAATACTATTCAGTGATCCGGGAGCGGTACCGCGAATCGATCGAGCAATCGGTCGAGAAGAACGGACTCGCGAAGTCGAAGCTCCACGTTCTTGAGGCCTTGCTGCGCTTGCGTCAGGCGGCCTGTCACGCAGGTCTTATTGACGAGGCGAAGCGGGATGTTCCGAGTGCCAAGCTTGAGCTGCTTTTGACTCAGCTGAAGGAAGTGATTGCAGAAGGGCATAAGGCGATTGTGTTTTCGCAGTTCACGAGTTTGCTTTCGATCGTGAAGTCATCCTTGGAGGCAGAGGGGATTGCATACGAATACTTGGACGGGCAAACCGTAGACCGCAAGTCCCCGGTGGATCGCTTTCAATCCGAGGATGGCGCGCCTGTGTTTGTCGTAAGCCTGAAGGCGGGCGGAACCGGTTTGAATCTCACGCTTGCGGACTATGTGTTCATCCTCGATCCGTGGTGGAATCCGGCAGTCGAGGCGCAAGCGATCGGGCGCGCCCACCGGATGGGACAGAAGAACACCGTATTCGCCTATCGCTTGGTCGCGCGCGGCACGGTAGAGGAAAAAATCCTCGAGCTCCAGAAGAAGAAAAAAGGAATCGCCGAGTCGATTGTGTCCGAAGACACCGATTTCATGAAGAAGTTGTCGAAAGAGGATCTCGCGAATCTGTTTGAGGTTTGAGTGGGTCTTGAAGAGAACTCTCGGCGGGGAAAGCCTTAGCTTCAGTTCGGGTTTCAAGGCGATGAGGCGCCCGCTTTTCACTTATCCATACGGTCAAAGCCAAGCAACAGGGACTCGAGGAGGTCACCGTTCATTGGATTTACATAGGTAGCTTTTCCGAGAAGTTTCATTCCAACTTTTTCGAGAACTCTTCGGGATGCAAAATTGAATTCGGAAACAAGTGCGACGACCCGTTCTGCCGGATTATTTTTTGCGGAGTATTCTATCGCAGCTCTGACGGCCTCGGTCGCGTAGCCTTTTCCCCAGGTTTCCGGAAGGAAAGAAAAACCGATTTCGATGCCTGAGGTACACTCTTTTGTGGCAGGCGGGCGTAAGAGAAGCGTGCCAATGTCTTCTCCTGATTTCGAATCCTGGACGATCCATTGACCGAGTCCGGGTTGGGACTTGCGAAGGGCCAGATTCCGCTCCACAGAAGTACCCACCTGCTCAGGAGTTCTCACCACTCCGTTGCTGATGTGCTTCATCACCCCCGGATCACTTTGGAGGCGAACCAGAAAGGGAAGGTCCTGGGTGGATAGCGGCCTAAGGGTCAGTCGATCGGAGTGAATCACGGGGGCAGTCAAAACCCGGTGCCCCGCCCCTCGCAAAGTGTCGACGCTCTTTTCGAGGTCGGCTTCCTTCACCAGTAGATAGTCGGTATCGAAAGTGGAAACCGCAAAAATACTGATTTCCGCCAAAGCCAAGGGGGCGGTGAGAGCTGCGAGAATGCCCACGAGCGAAAAATCCAGGGGTCCTTTTACCTGAAGTGCGCGCCAGTCGGTGTTGGCTTGAACACCGGGAGGGACGAGCTTGGATTCCACGACCAAACTAAGCTCATCAGCGGTCCGGGTGAGCGACCAAATTGCGCCCGAGGTTGCCCAATCGGAAATCGCCGCATCGGAGTCGAGCCGGCAAATGGCAAAGGTTTGGGGAAGGACTTCGAGGATCATGGGATCCGAGTTTACTTCAGCTTGAGGAAGGGAGGCAATTTCATAAATCAGCATCCAAAAACGGAAAGCAGGCTTCTGAATAAACCCGGTCGGGTTTCTTCATGAAGGTCATCTTTTCTTTTTGGCTGGCTTCATTGAAACGATCGCTTTGTGAAACTCTTTCAGGTGGGTTTGCGACCAAACCCCCAGGCTTTCCAGAACCGGGCGAAGGGCAGCCCCGCTGTCTGTGAGTTTAAAAGCATTGTTGCGGGCCGATTTTTCCGGATGAGCGCGTTCAATTAATTTGAGTGATAGAAGGAGATTCAGTCGGTCGGCAAGAATGTTTGTCGAAATATGCTCCGGGGACTCAAGAAGATCGGAGTAGGTCATGGGGCCATGAATGATCAAATCACGAATAATGAGCATGGTCCATTTGTCGCCGAGAACATCAAGGCCGGAGCAAATGGGGCAAACCGAACGCCACTCAATTTTCTCATCTTTCTTGGTCATGCTTCATTTTATGTCGTATTTCTCCCCTATGAAAGATCTTCGGGACAAAAAAATGCCAACAAAGAACGGCCGATTGCAGCTCACCCGGATGGTTTAAAATTTACATCCCTTCAATCAACAGGATTTGCCCGCTTTCGGTCAATTCGTTGATCCTGAGTGCTTTCAATGGTTGATATTCAGAAGAGTGATACCAAGTTTGCGCCATTTCCAGGCTGGGGAAACGCAGAATTGCTGCCCAGCTGCCGTTCCATTGGCCTTCCAATACGGTAGGGGCGGGTGTTCCTGCAATCATCTCTCCTCCGAATTTAATCAAGCTGGGGATTGCATATTGAGCATAGCGCTCAGAGAGTTCCTCCAAGCTCTTTGCTTTGACTTGAACTAAAAAATAGGCTGGTTTTTTGGTGCTGGAATCAGTCATGACAGGTTTCTCCCTTTATGCGTTGTGCGGATGAGACAGGTGCTGAATTGAAAAACGGAGCCCAGTTACGGCGAAATAGCGGCAGCCATTTCCCTGAACGAAGTTTCAAGGGGAGTGGGCTTCCAATCGAGGATTTCAAAAGTAGCTTTATTGTCGAATGAGGCTCTCTGACCCAAAAACGGAATCATTCCCTTTGCTTCAGGGTCAAAAAGAGCAGCGATTCTTAAGAGCAAGCTCGGTGCGCGACGAGAAGGCACCTTTGAGTAGCCCGCATTTTTTAGAATGGCTGCTACCGTCGCCATCTCTATGGGCTCTGCACTTGCCGCAATAAAACGTTTGCCGGCCGCGCCGGGAGTGGTCATTGCCTTTACATGGAGACGCGCAACATCTCGAACATCAATCATCCCCATGCCCACATCCGGAATCATCGGGACTTTTCCCTGGATCATTTTTGTGACCATGGCAATGTTCTGAGCGTCAGCCTGAGCGCCGATCGAAGGGCCAAAAACGGCTCCCGGATTGATTACGACCAACTCCATGGTGGAGCCCTCGTTTGCTTTCCAGGCAGCGCGTTCAGCCAATGTCTTGCTTTTTGCATAGGCGCCGATGCTTGCCCCGGTATCAGACCAGTCGGAAGGACTGAAATGGCCGCTGGCTTTCCCGGCGATGATCGCAAAGGTGGACGAGGTAAGGACCAGGCGTTTGACTCCGTTTCTTTGGGCTGCCATCATGACGCGCTTGGTGCCCTCGACGGCAGGACCAATCATCTCATTCTCGTCTTTAGGTTCTTTCATGAGAAATGGAGATGCTACGTGCAGGACATAGTCGCATCCTTTCATTGCGGCATCCCAACCTTGGTCAGAAAGCAGGTCGGCCTCTGCAAAAGTCAAATGCTCGACTGGGGCGACCTTTCCGATTGCATCACGTGTGGAGGCGGCTTTGCGTTCAGAGCGAATCGATCCTACGACTGCATAACCTTGTTTCAGAAGCTCCGAGGCGCAATGTTGGCCGATGTATCCGGTGATTCCTGTGACGAGCACTCTTTTACTCATTTTTATTCTCCTGGGCGATCTGCTTATCGCTTGTGAAATGCAAGCTTAGAGGCTTCACTTGTGTTTTGCAAGTTTAAAAAATAACGCCCCACGGGGAGTCACTCGCCACATCCTGTGGCTCGCCCTTCGGGCGGCACTCACGAGGTTCGCGCCGTGCAATTTTACCGTCGTAGCTGGCGCTGCTTCCTTGGCAAAATTGTGTTGCTCCCGTCCTGGTCGCAACCCTGCGGTGCTTCGCACCTACGGGCACCGCTCGTTTCACTCGCTTTGCTCGCTCGGCCCTCCATGGGCCTCGCGAACGAACCCCTGAGCTCGCTTGCGCTCGCGCGAGCCTTCACCTCCTCCGTGGGGACGCCATTCTACTCTTCATCTCAATGATTCGTTGGCAGCAAACAGTGGGCTTTCTTTTTGAAGGGGATACGAGTTCCGCAGGACGAATGGCAAAGCCTTAAGTCCGAGGAGAATCGTAGAATCGTAGAATCGTAGAATCGAATCGAATCAGAGTAAAATGGCGTCCCCACGGGGAGTCGAACCCCGGTTACTGCCGTGAAAAGGCAATGTCCTAGGCCTCTAGACGATGGGGACGCATAAGAAAAGAGGAACCATTTTTCTAGCCGAGACGCGCCATGAATTCAAGAGAAAACCCGAGGGACAGATTCTTTTGACGGCGCACGGTCGCTCTTCAAGGATTGCTCAAGGGCGCCTGAGTAAATTCCTATTAATATCAACAACTAACGGCAACTTGAGCGGTAAGAGCCTCGAAGGTTTAGGTCGGAGTGAGCTTTCAGAAGGCGTTCGCGGAACCTGGGTGGGGTGGGGCGTTCCAAAAAAAGCAGCGGGTCTTTACACAATGGATGTAGAATAAAAGGATATGAGCGAGATCAAGAAACGGAACATCAATCCACTGGCGTTGATCATCGGCCTCTCGGCCACCCTGTTCGCATTCTTCCTGATTTTTTCATTCGTTTACAGCTTCATGAAGGGAAATTCGGATTCGTGGAAGGACTCGGATTCCCAGAAGATGTTCGATCAGAAGAGCGAGTACGTCGCGATCATCGAACTCAAGGGTGTCATCATGGAGTCGAAGAAAATTCTGCGCAATTTGAGAGACGCCGAAGAGGACAAGGAAATCAAGGCCGTGGTGCTTCGGCTGAATTCTCCGGGGGGCGCGGTTGCACCCTCGCAAGAAATCTATGAGGCTGTGAAAAAGTACAAAAAACCCCTGGTGGTCTCGATGGGAAGTGTCGCGGCTTCGGGTGCATATTACATTGCCGCCGGCGCCAAGAAGGTGTTTGCGAATTCAGGAACGCTCACGGGTTCAATTGGGGTGATCATGGAGTTCATCAACCTCAAGAAGCTTTATGATTGGGCGAAAGTAGAGCGGTATTCGATCAAGACTGGGAAGTACAAGGATAGTGGAGCCGATTATCGCGATTTGAACCCCGAGGAGCGCGATTACTTCCAGCAGCTGGTGTTGGACACGCTTGAGCAATTCAAGGGAGCGGTCGGAGAAGGCCGCAAGATGACTCCGGATGAAATCACGTCGGTTGCGGATGGACGAGTATTCACCGGTGCCCAAGCCAAGAAGCTCAAGCTCGTGGATGAAATCGGAACCTTGCAGGATGCAGTCGATGCCGTAGCGAAGGAAGCCAAGATCAAGGGCAAGGTGAAGACGGTTTATCCCGCCAGAAAACAGAAAAGTCTTCAGGATTTCCTTCTCGGAGCGGGTCATGATGACGAGGAAGTCTTCGAAGAGGAGCACTCTTTCGTGGATCGTCTGGTGTCCCGGCTTGCGGACCGGATTTCGGGTGTGAAAAGTGGAGCAGAAGTCCTGCCAGCAGGACTTTATTCGATCTGGAATGGCGCCCGCTGAACCCGGGCGTAGGCCCTCGCAGTCATTGGTGGAGTTGAGGGTCCTCGCGGCTCAGGTGCTCTCGCATGTTTCCCAGTCCAAAGACTCGGTCGAAGAGTCGGTGAACTCGGTTCTGACTCGTGCGAGCGGGGCGACCTTTCAGGATTTCGATCGGGCCTGGATCTATGAAATTGTTTCGGGGGTGCTTCGATACAGAGGACGCTTGGACCATATCATCGACACCTATTCCCTGAAGAAGAAGCCCACGGGTGAAATCCGTCGGTTCCTTCAGATTGCCATTTATCAACTTTTGGCGCAGGAGGTGCCCTCCGCGCTCGTTGTTTCGGAAACCGTTCAGGTGATTCGCAAGGAGGACGGCGAAGTCCCCTCAAAGTTCGCGAATGCGGTACTCAGAAAAGTCGCAGATTCGCGCGAGTCCTGGCAGAAGTGGCGGGTCACCGAATCGAGCCCCTTTGATGAGCAGGTGGCCTGGTGCAGTTTGCCCGAGTGGCTCTTCAAAAAGCTTCGAAAGGAGCGGGGATCTCCTTGGGTTTATGCCTTTTCGGAATCCGTCCTTGAGCGCCCACAGGTTTGGTACAGAACTCCTTCCGAAACGATTCTTCTTCAGGATGGATATCGGGGGAACGAACCCCCAGGGTTCGTGCAGGACATCTCGAATCAAAAGCTCGTCGATGCCGTGGTGGATCTTCTCAAGGATCAAAAACGAGTCGATCCCCATCGGCCCGAGCCGAAGATCCTGGATCTCTGTTCCGCGCCCGGAGGCAAGGCGCTCGGATTGGCATTTGCTGGTTTTCAGGTCGAGGCCACTGACATCAGTGAGGAGCGCTTGATGAAGGTTCATGAGAATGTGAATCGCTTGAGCCTCAAGGAACGGGTTCGGGTGCTTCCGTATGCCGAGGTGCATGAAGGCGACCGCAAGTTCGATCTCATTTGGATTGATGCCCCGTGCTCCAGTACCGGAATCATTCGCAGGCACCCTGAGATCAAATGGAATCGGACTCTCCACGATGTAGAGCGAATGATGGTGGCCCAAGAAGACCTCATGACCTGGGCCGGTCGGCATTTGGAGGAAGGGGGGATGGTCATTTACTCGACTTGTTCAGTCCTCCAGTCGGAGAATGAGACGCGGGTTCCTGGCTTCCAGGAGTTCAAGCGCCTGGAATGGATGCCTCAAAGCGCGCCAGGCGGCGACGGAATCCGTGCGGTTTTTTATTTACACAAAAATTGTTGAATCCTCGAAAGGCCTTTGTTAGCTTCCGTCCGGATTAGGGAGGAAGCCAGGCCATGAAATGGATCACCTTTTTGCTCGTTGGGAGTTCCGCCATCGCAAGTCCGATAGTTCCGGGAAGTGTTGATGATCCCCGAGCCTTCGATACGACCTGGCATCCGGTGACCTATGATCACCACTTCAATGTCCTTCCCTTGCAGGGGTCAGTCGAAAACGAGCACATCCCTTGGGCCGACAGCTATTGGCCGATGCAGCGGGGGGGGATGGCCTACCGCTGGCGTGAATCTCAAGAGGACGGGATTGAGGCGCCCTTGCTGGCAAATGATCGAAAGCGCCAGTTCTTCCAGGTTCATCGATATTCCAAGGAAGAGCTCCTGAAGATGACGCCCGATGAGCGTCGCGAGCGGGTCGCGAGTTTGTCGCCGCTTGAAAAGTACTCCCTCCTGTTGGGCGACTATGATTATCGACTCGTGAACAAGTTCTCCAAGTCCGGGGATGCGGCGCTGAGCTCCTGGCAGGGGTATTGCCATGCCTGGGCCCCGGTATCGCTCCATTATCCCGAACCGAATCCGGTTTCTGCCGTGAACGAAGACGGAATCGAGATCGATTTTGGGTCTTCTGACATCAAGGCCGTGATGATTTCAAGTTACGCAGAGCGAGTGAAGGTGTCGTTCAACTCATTCATTAACGGAATCGGACGCAGAATTGGCAACGTGATCAAGCGAATGGGCGGGGGGCAGGTTCCTGATCCTGATGCCACCTTTGTGGGTCAGCGCTGCACCAAGCGATTTCTCTATCCCACCACCAAGATTAGGAATGGGAAGGAAGTGTTTGCTGATTACGGTGATCCGTCGGGAATCCTCGACTCCGAATACGCGGGAGTTCTTGAAACTTTTAAGGACAAGGCCGTGGCTCTTCGGTATTTCCCCGAAGGAGGACCGTCTCCTACTGATCCTGATTTCGTGAAAAAGGCGCTCGCGAATAAAGAAGATGCCGCGTGCCGGGATGTGAATGCAGCCGCATTCCATATTGTCATCGGCAATCAACTCGGCCTCAAGAAAGAGGGCTTCCTCATCGACAAGACCCGCGATGTCGAGGTCTGGAATCAGCCTGTATTCAGATTCGATTCAAAAGTCGTGGACTGGTCCCAACCCAGCAAGGATTCGAGCCCTGGAACGGATCGCGTGGTTCGGCTCAAGACCCGTCTCTACTTTGCGGATGACACGGATTATGGCTGGGCCTTCTGGTTTCCCACGCTCCCGGGACTCTTTGGAATGGAGTCCCCCTTTCGGAGCGAGTATCAGCGCTATCAGGATTTTTTGATCCGCGAGGGAGACATTACCGAACCCGGAAAGTACCCAGAAGGAATTCTGGATTATGCCGACTACGAATACACGCTCGATCTTAATGCCGATGGCACCATTGTGGGAGGAGACTGGATCAGCTTTGACCGTCCGGACTTTCTTTGGCTCTTTCGCAAAGAAGGCTTCAAGGGCGAGTACTCGAAGTTGAACTCCATCTATCGTCCCGTCAGCTTGCCCGCAGAGATTCCGATCAATCTCGGGGAATAAGATCTATTTTTTCGGAGGAGCGTTCAGGGCGGCCGAGGCGGTGAGCACTGCGAGGCGGATGTCCGGATAGTATTCGGCTTTGCGAAGCGCTTCTTCGTCGAACAACTTCAGGACTTCCTCGAGGAGACTCTTGTTCTTGTTCCTAAGCTCTTCGTTTTCGGCAAGCGAGGCCTTGATCTGCTCGAGCTTTCGTTCCAGTACCCCGGATTGGACCTCCAACCCGTCTTTTTGAGTTTGCAAATCCTTGACCTGATTCACGACCGTTTCTTGGACAATGATCTCGGCCTTGATGTTCATAGCTTGATCTCCATGCCGTAGGCCGTCTTGAGTTCTTCGAGGGCTGTGGTGACTTTCTGTGAGTACTCGGCGTCGCTGGGAGTGGACTTGACCTGCTCCTTCATGCGTTCTCCCATGAAGGAAAGGATCCGGCTGAGCATCCGATTCTGTTCCTTCAGGGTGATGTTCTCAAGAATGATCTTTTGAGCTTGGTCGGCATCTCCGCCCAGTTGGTCAACTTGGGCCTTGAGTTCATCCACGGTCGAGAGCAGCACCGAGATCTCGTCCTCGAGGGTGAGGCGTTCGCCGATTTGACGGAGCTTGAATCCGCCCAGACGTTGAAAGAGGAGGTTCAGGCTCGGAAAATCCGAAAGTCCCTTGCCCTTGCCGATCCAGTAAATCTTGTGGTTTGAATTCTTGGAAAGCAATTTTTTGAGATCGATCAAAGGCTTGAGGTAGAGCGGATCCAGCTTCGCCAGCGTGAAGTTGACCACGAGCGGCTCCTCAAGGGTTTTGACGAGCGTTTCAAGTCCAATGGCAAGAATCCTGAGCTGGGAGAGTTCAACCGGACCGCGGATGGCAAAGCAGGAGATGCCCTCGAATCGTTCAAATTTTAGCTTCATTTTTGATCTCCGGGGTCAATGCCAGGTCAAGGAACTGAAGTTCCGGCAAGGTATCTCCCACGCGGCCAGCACCTTTGAAATCAGAACCGGTCACTCGTTCCTTGAGCGCGGCGCCAAGCATGGCCATTCCGCACAGGTCATGCACATCTCGCAGACCGCTGATCCAGCTCAAGTAGGGAGCGCCCCAGATCGACATGGCCTCGTCAAGTGGGGTGAATTCCGGAATCATCTGGGCGACGAAGGTGGCGATGATCCCGTGATGGACTCCGAACTTCTGGGTTTCCATCGAGAGACGAACCGGCTCCGTGTATTTCAATGAGGAGAGTTTTTTATAAAATTCCGGACCCTCGGACGGACGAAGCAGGCAAATGATGATTTGAGCGAGCTGTCTGACGAATGCGGCCGCAGGAGTGAGCTTTTCGAGAGAGAGCTTTTTCTTGTAGCGCGCAACCTTCAGGGTCATCTGACCCTGCTCTACAGCTCTCTGGAAGGCTTGTGATATGGGCTCGTCGAATTTTGCGCCTCCGAGACTCAGGAGGGGAGTCTTCGAGAGGTAGATCAAGAAATCGAAAATGAGGCCGCCGGCGAAAACCAAATCTTTGTAGCGGCTTTCATCGCCGAATAGGACTCTGGCCTCGTTCGAGAACTTCAGGAGCTCCGGTGCCTTCCCGGGAAGTTTGCCCGTGGCTTCATCCATTTGGAGTTCCTTGATCTTGAGCACCTGGTTCATGAGGTTCACGATCATCCAGAGCTGAGTGGCGCGAGTGGTGTAAAAGCGGATGTGTTCCTCGAGCGGAACTTCGATATCCTGAGGGTTCAAGGACTTGATGAGCGTTTGGAACGGAGGAATCAAATACGGGTGAAGCCCGAAAATATTCACCAGGTGGGTGACCCGGTCTTCAACATTGTCAGGCTCAAAAAGGAGGGGAGTGATTTTGGTCGCGGCAAAGGGCCCGATGATCTGTTTGAACAAATCCTCGATGAGCGCTACGCCGGGATTCACTCGATGAGTTCTCCCAAGGGCTGGCCGAGCGGTACCCAGGTCTCAAGCCCCTTCGAGCTGTTGAGAACGAGATCCTCTGCAAGCTTGATTTTTCCCTTTGGTAACAGCCAGATCACGGTCGACCCCCCAAATAAAAAATACCCCTTTTCGAAGCCCTTTTCAAATGCAAGTGGCAATGGAGTCCGTTCGGAGTAAGCACTTTGCACGATTTTTCCCACTCCCAGTGCGCCGACCTCGATCATGGCACAACTGCCAAAATCCGGGTGCTCGATGACGGCCACTTGGCGCTCGTTTTCGAGAAAAACGCGGGGGGTGGCCTCTATGGCTACCGGATTCACGGAATGAAGTGCGCCCGGCACCCGATAGTGGCGGGTGAGTTTGCCTGAAAATGGAAAGTGAAAGCGGTGATAGTCGACGGGGCAGAGTCTGGCGAGGACGAACGATCCCCCTTCAAACTTGCGGGCAAGGTCCGCATCCCCAAGAAGTTCCGGGAGGTCGATCTCAATCCCTTTTACCGAAAATTTCTGGTGGGTCCTCAGGTCCGAGAACACCAGGTACCGTGCCTCCGCGCCTGCGCAAAAGACCCGGTGGCCTGGAGTAAAGTTCCGCTTTCCGGGCTTGAACCGTCGGATGAAGAAGTCATTGAAGCAGGTGTAGTCCGCCTCTTCGAAATCCCGCATGTCGATGCCGTAACGATCGATGAAAGGCGCGATCTTTGAACGGCTCAGGGTCGAGTCCTCGACCGCGCCGAAGATGCGGCTGACCCAGGTTTTCGAGAACACACGATCCGTGAGAAAAAAACCCAGCGGATTCCGGTAGGCCCAGTTCAGGTAAGAGCCTCCGTAGACCTGCTCATGTTCGATTTTTTGGGTTACGCGATTGTAGTAGGGGATCATGAATCACCTCGCCTCGATAAATGGGTTTTCTCGGGGTGGTCTCGTAAGTGAAGCGTTCAGGACGGCACACGAGATTCTTGAGTCCGCCTGAGGTCCGGATCGGATCGCTGATCACCCGAACGAGGCCTTTTGCGGGTTGAGCCGCTTTTTCCGAGGATTTTGCGGCAAACCAGATGTATGAAAATTTGAGCCAGTCCCTCACGCCTCCGAGTTTGATCGAGAACTTGCGAAAGAAAGTTCCGGGCAGTTCTGCGGGTACCGAGAAGTGGCACCAGTTCTTACCGCTCGATAAAGGACATTTTTCGAGGTGCAGGCAAGGGCCCCACACGGGGAGACGGGACTCCGAAAGCACCACTTCGTCGCGAATTACTGAGAGGCGCTGTGAAGGTTCGCGAAACGCGGGCTCGAGAAGCAGCAAGCCACCCCCCTTGGGATTCTTCAGAAAGGGCGCCAGTCCTTGATGAAATACTCCCGATTCCGGGTCGGACTCATTCAAGACGTTTCCAAACAAAACGAGAGATGCGTCGAAGTTGAATCCCTTCGGATGCTTCCACCAGGGACGAACTTCGAGCTTCAATTCAATCGAGCCTTCAATCTCGGGGAAAAGCGAAAGCAGACCGTCCAAGAGTTTTTCGCCGTCCTTGAGAATGGCCTCATTGTGGTCGATCCAAAGGAGTTCAATCGAAAAGGGAAGGGGGAATGCGCCGCCCTTCGGGTCCAGAAGCCCCTCGAGCAGAAAGCACAGCAGGGCCATCGACGCGGTTCCCGGGCCGGCGCCCACATCGATGATTCGAAGGGTTCCGGTCTTGTGCGCTTCTTCGAGGGCGGCTTCGATCGCCTTGGGGTGACGATCGTAGAGGGTCAGGAATTTGGCCCCCTGAAGCCCGAAAAAGTACAGGAAATAGCTCGAGCGGAATTTCGCAGTCGTAAAGTAATTGGGGAGTTTTCCGCTTTCCCGTCCGGTCGTGAAGAATTCAGAAAGCTCGAGGAGTCCTTTCGAGAAAAAATTGACGTCTTCTTTTGAGAAGGGCTTGTCCTTCCATGAGTCGCGCGGCGAAAAGCGCTCTTTCACAAAGGCAGGCAGGGTCTCGTCGAGGAGGCGTGTCCATCGAGAGGGAAACCGGGGAGCCTCGGCAAGCGAGAAGGATTTTGCAGCAATTTTCATTGAGGCTTTGGTATACTCTTTTTGCGGCGTAATTGAAAAGGAGTTTCAATGTGGCCTAGGAACAGGAATTCAGCCATGAATCAGTGGCTGAAAAAAATCGAGAACCAGGGATTCAGGTTTTTTTGTGCAAGTTGCAAGCGGGAGCGGCGACAGACACCTCCGGCCAAGGTCGGGTCGGTGCGCTTTTTCGTTCAGATCTTGATTGCGACGATGTTTTTCACGGTGCTCTGCTGGCCGTGGATGGGGCCCAAGGGATTCCTGGCCTTCCTGATCCCGGTGGGGGCGGTGCTGGAGACCGTCTTCAGACTGAAGATGCGTGCGGCCATGGTGTGCCCCGATTGCAAGTTTGATCCGATCCTGTACCTGGTCGATCGCCAGAAGGCGGTGAAGCAGGTGGAGGATGCCTGGCGAAATAAGTTCACCGAAAAAGGGATGCCTTTTCCTGAGAAAACAAGGACCTCCCTGCACTCTCGAAGAAGCCTTGACTTGCGTGCTGCAACCAGCGTAAGTCAGAGGCATGTCAATTAATAAAGTGATCTTGATCGGGAATCTCGGGCAAAATCCGGAAGTGAAGCATTCGGCTTCCGGCCAGGCCATCTGCAACCTCAGCATCGCAACCAATGAGTCATGGACCGACAAGAACGGCCAAAAGCAAGAAAAGACCGAGTGGCATCGGGTGGTGGTCTTCGGAAAGCTGGCCGAGCTTTGCGGACAGTACCTTCAAAAAGGTCGACAAGCCTACATTGAAGGCAAGCTTCAAACCCGCTCTTGGCAGGACAAAGACAACCAAACCCGCTACACCACTGAAGTCGTTGCTCAATCCGTGCAATTCCTCGGCGGAAACGCGGGAGCAGGACGTTCCCAGTCGCAGGACTATGGCAACTCAAGCTATGGGAATTCGAACTATGGTGGCGGCTCCTATGGATCGAACTCCAATTCGGGTGGAAACTCGAACTACGGCGCCGGGGCTTCTTTCCAGGCTGAACCGACCTTCACCGAAGAAGACGTTCCATTTTAAATGACTTCCCCAACACCGAAGTCGCTCATTGTCATTCCAACGTACAATGAGATTGAAAATATCGGGCCCATCACGCGTGCTGTGCTTTCGTGTACCCCGGAAACGGTTCATGTTCTGGTGGTGGACGATGGTTCGCCTGATGGAACAGGAAAGCGCGCGGACGAGCTGAGCGCGGCAGATCCTCGAATCCATGTCCTTCATCGCACCAAGAAAGAGGGCCTTGGGCCCGCTTATATCGCGGGTTTTCGTTGGGGATTCGCACAGGGATTTGAACGGCTGGTCGAGATGGACGCCGACTTTTCTCACAAGCCGGAGTTCCTTCCGACCATGCTGTCGCTCTTGAATGAGAACGATTTTGTCATTGGGTCACGCTATGTGCCGGGTGGCGGAACGGTAAACTGGGGTCTGGGTCGAAAGATCATCAGCCGGGGAGGCAGCCTTTATGCTCGAACGGTTTTGGGTGCGCCGATTCGTGACTTCACGGGTGGATTCAACGGATGGAATCGCAAAGTGCTCGAAGCAATCGACCTCTCGACGCTCGAAGCCGGTGGATACTCCTTTCAGATCGAGTTGAAGTTTCGCGCGTTCAAGCGTGGATTTCGGTTCAAGGAATTCCCCATCATTTTTGAGGATCGGCGCGTCGGAAAGTCGAAAATGAGTTCGAGGATCGTCGTTGAGGCGCTGGCCCTTGTACCGAAACTCCGCTTTAAAACTTGAATAAAAACAGTTAGACTCCGGGCCAAGATGACAGGCTCATTGAGGTTGAAACGGAGGCGGATCCTACCAGGATTCTTTGCGCTCTTCGCTCTCTGCGGGAGTGCGTTGAGTCTCCTTGCGACCCGAAATCCTGCTCAGGCCGTTCAACGATCTTCTCATGACCGGCATCTGCACACCCTGATCCTCGTCGACAAGAAGACCAATCTTCTTCACGTCGCCCATTACGAGGCTGACGACTCCTTGAGGATCGTGAAGACCTACCATGCCACCACCGGCAAGGTGAAGGGAGACAAGGAAGAAGAAGGGGATCTCAAGACCCCCGAAGGGGTCTATCAGTTTTCGTCGAAGATCCTCCCGCCCAAGATCAAGCCCAAGTTCGGGGCCATGGCTTTTTATGTGAATTACCCGAACCACTATGACCAGATCGCGGACTGTACGGGCAACAACATCATGCTTCATGGAACGAATGAGCCCGAGAGACTCAAGAAAGATTTCGACAGTGAGGGCTGCGTGGTCGTCCTGAACGAAGATTTGGCAGAGATTCAGCACTCCATCCAGGTGGGGCTTACCCCGGTTCTGATTTTTGATGCCCTGACCCCTGAGTATCAGAATGGGGGCCGGAGCGAGAAGCTTCATCGATTCTTTGAGAGTTGGATTCGGGACTGGGAAAGCCGCGATGTTGAAAAATACATGAGTCACTATCACACGGACTTTTCATCACCCATCAAAGGAAAGACTTTTGATCGGGCCTCATGGCGCGAATACAAATCGGCACTCACCCAAAAGTATTCCTCGATCCGGGTCAATGCCAGCGACCCTTATTTTTTTAGGCATCCGAAATACACCATGATGATGTTCACGCAGGATTATGATTCGGTTTTGAAGAATGGGCGTAAAGGTTTGGTCTCTCGCGGAACCAAGATTCTCTATATTGCTGAAGAAAATGGTGAGCCGAAGATCATTTCGGAAACCTTTAGTGAAATGATGTGGTGAGAGGACCCGAAGCATGAGTGCCTCGAAAAAAACTGGAATTTTGATTGTCGGCGGCGGACTCATCGGAAGTGCCATTGCCATGGGGCTTGCCCGTGCAGGGGCGCGTTCAGTGGTGGTTGTGGATCTCGATTTGGGTGGAGAGTGGAGCAGTAGCGAGCTCAATGCCGGAGGCGTCCGTGCGACCTGGTCCCAGAAGGTCAATCTTCTCGCCTCGAAAAAATCGATCGAATACTTTGGAACCGTCGCCGAGGCCATCGGCTATCGGGATTGCGGCTATCTCTGGTTGCATCGGCCAGAGACCTTTGCATCGGCCCTTCAAGCTCGGGAAATGCACGTCTCCCAAGGCTGGGATGTCGAGGTCCTCGACGTCGCGGCCATTCAAGCGAAGTGCCCATTCATCGATAAAACCTCCGATCTTGCAGGTGGGCTTTTTGGTGTGAAGGACGGATTGGTGAACCCGAACCGACTCAAGGAGCACTATCGGGAGCTAGCCCGAGCCGAGGGCGTGGAGTTCCTGGATGGTGTTTTTGTGACCGGCGCTCGGCGCGGTCAGGGAACCCCTTGGACGGTAGAGGCCTTTTCTTTTAAAGAGGGGCTTAAGAGCGAAGATAAACGCAGGCTTCTGGTTGAGAATCCGAAGTCCCGAGATGCGTTTGATCCGGCCTTGGGCAATTGGATCGAGTTTTCAGCAGATCAGGTCGTCAATGCGGCAGGAGCCTGGGCGCCGAAGCTTGCTTCGATTTTAGGATATGAGTGTCCATCCGAACCTGTGCGTCGGCAGATTTCTCTCTTCCATGCACGGGACCTCGATCTTACCCCTTACGGGATGATCATTGACCCGAGTGGCGTTTACTTTCATCCGGAATCGATCTACGGGCTGTCGGGATTCGCCAATTCCCATGAAGCTCCCGGGTTCAATTTTCACTACGATGCGGATGCGTTTTTTGAGGAACATATCTGGCCTGCGCTTTATGAGCGGTCGGGCTCATTTGAAAGCCTGCGACACGTCAGCGGTTGGGCGGGATTGTATGAGAACTCTCCCGATCATCACGCGATTGTGGGTCCAGCCGAGGGCGTTTCAGGAGTGTTTGAAGCACATTCATTCTCCGGACACGGGGCAATGCAGAGTTATGCCGTGGGCCTTGCTCTTGCCGAATTGATGGCCATGGGGCGCTACGAGACCTTGGATTTTGCCGAGCTGTCGGGTTCACGCTTCAAATTCGGGCGCACCATTGCCAGTGAAACCTGGGTGATCTAGATGAACCCAAATGGCGTGAAAGCCCTTCTCGAATCCGCAGTGGATCAGCGAATCGGGTCCGGGATTGCCGCTTCGTACGGAAAAATCGGTGATTCCCGAAAGCAAAGGGTCTGGGTGGGACGGCATTCACGATTTCCGGGGGCGCTCCCGATCACCCAAGAATCATTTTTTGATCTGGCTTCGTTGACCAAGATTCTTGCGACCACTCTGCTTTGCATGCATCAGGTGGAGCGGGGGAGTCTTTCGCTCGACTCGAAAATAGGCGAACTTCTCACGCATCGCTCAGGGCTTCCCGCGTGGCGGCCGTTCTATGAGGCCATGCGAACCCGATTTGGATCACGGCTTGGCGAGATCTCCCGGGAAGAGCGGAGTGAGTTCTTTTTTTCGCTCGTGAACGCAGTGAGTGTCGAAGCGGCAAACCGGGGTCGCGTGATCTATTCGGACTTGGGATTTTTGCACCTCGAGAGATTGCTCGGTGCCGATTTCGAAAAGCAGCTGCAGGAACTCTATTCGCAAGTTCCCGGCCTTGAGCTTCATTATCGACCTGCCTCGGGTATTCCCGCTCCTGATCGAGATCGATACGTGATGACCGAGATTTGTCCGTGGCGAGGCCCCTTGCAGGGTGAGGTGCACGACGACAATGCCTGGTCGAAGGGCGGTGTCGCGGGCCATGCCGGACTGTTCGGCCGAATCGGGGATTTGGAACGATGGGTGGACTCCCTCTTCGCGGGGGTTTGGGTTTCGCACCGAACCCTCCGGGAGTTCTCGAGAGTCACCGAAGATGCCCACGGCTCCCGACGTGCATTTGGATTTGATGTTCCCGCGCTCGATGGGAGCGGTTCAACAGGGACCTCGTTTTCTTCGGCAACGATCGGTCATTTGGGATTCACGGGGGCTTCGCTCTGGATGGATTTGGATCGAGGCGAGTATGCTGCGCTGCTGGTGAATCGGGTTCACCCCGTCAGAAGCGATGATCGGATTCGTGACTTGAGGCGTGAATTCCATGAGCGAGTGAAGAGGGAGTCGAGATGAGAATGAAAATCAATAAAAACGGCTGGAAGAACGCACTGGGCTTGGGTGTGCTTGGAGTTCTGATCGCATGTGCGACTTCTCCGCTCGGGCGACGACAAGTGGTCCTGTTGAGTGCTTCACAGATGGACTCCATGGGAGCGCAGTCATTTGAGGAGTTGAAGGCGAAAACTCCGATTGAGAAGGATCCTGCCATCAATCGTTATGTTCAATGTGTGGTGGCTCCGATCGCTGCAGCGGCCCAGGGCCGGGTGTCGGTCTCCCATTGGGAAGTGGTGGTGTTCAAGGATCCTACGGCCAATGCCTTTGCGCTTCCTGGCGGCAAGATCGGCGTGCACACCGGAATTCTTCCGGTGGCCAAGACACCGGCCCAATTGGCAGCGGTTTTGGGCCATGAAGTGGGGCATGTGATGGCTCAGCACGGAAACGAGCGGGTATCCCAAGGGCAGTTGGCGGCACTGCTGATGGGAGTGACAGATCTTGCGGTGAAGGACATGAGCGACGGACAAAAGAAGGTGCTCATGGCAGGACTCGGAGTGGGGGTCCAATACGGAGCTCTCCTTCCCTTTGGTCGAACTCAAGAGAGTGAGGCGGACCTCATTGGATTGGATCTCATGGCCAAAGCGGGGTTCGATCCTGCTGAGAGTGTTGAGCTCTGGAAGAATATGAGTGCTGCCGCGGGTGGAAAATCTCCCCCGGAATGGATGTCGACCCATCCCTCCAGCGAAAGCCGGATATCGAATCTGAAGGCACATGTTCCTGAACATGTTCGGGACTACCAAAACGCGATCCAAAGAAGTGGTCCGCCCCGATGCCAAATGAATCAATCCTGACTGGTCAGGGGCGTCGGGATCCGCTATGCTCGGCGCCATGCCGCTCATGAAAACTGCATCCTGGAAAGACACTCTGTTTTTAAGAGCCTTTTCGTTCGGCAAGATCCCATTGTTGTTTGCGGCAGGGCCGACGGTTCTAGAGCTCGATGATCAGCATTGCGTGATTTCATTGCCCTTCAAGCGGCGAAATCTGAATCACCTGGGTTCCATGTACTTTGGCGCCCTTTGCATCGGAGCGGATGCTGCGGGCGGCTTGATTGCGGCAAAACTTCTTCGAGAGGTAAAGTCCGGCAAGGGAACGCTTATTTTCAAGGATTTCAATGCGAAGTTTCTCAAGCGACCCGAAGGGGAGACCCACTTTACCTGCAATGCAGGAGCGCAGATCCGCGAGGCGGTTGCCCGAGCGGACACCACGGGTGAGCGAGTGGACTTGCCCGTCGCAGTGACCGCTACGGTGCCCTCGATTTCGGGCTCGGAGCCGGTGGCAGAGTTCGTGCTGACGCTCTCGTTGAAGGTGAAAAGGAACGGATAATGCCACGAAAATCAAAGGCGATGAAACCGCCCAAAAAAGCCCGATCGGCTTTCGACAAATATGCGCATTATGAGAATTCGGTTCAGACTCCCGAGGAGCACGTTCGAATTTTTGACCGGATGTTTCGGGATGTCCGCGGACGTCAGCCACTTTCCTTGAGAGAGGATTTCTGCGGAACCTTTTTGATTTCTTGTGAGTGGGTGAGGTCGCATCCCGATCGGACTGCGATGGGACTCGACTTGGATCCTGAGCCGCTGGCTTATGGACGCAAGAACTCCTGGTCACGCCTGACTCGTACTGAAAAGAGTCGGATTAACCTTTTGCGTGAAAATGTCTGCGTTCCCCAAAAAGAGAAGTCCGAAATCATCGGAGCGGGAAATTTTTCGTTTTTTATTTTCAAGACGCGCGAGGAGTTGAAGGTTTATTTTCGAGCGGCATTGCAATCCCTTGCCCCTGACGGAATCTTTGTGCTCGAAATGGCGGGCGGCCCCGGTTTCATCAAGACGTGCCGTGAGCAAAAAACCTATCAGGTCCCGGGGCTTGGGAAATTCACGTATTATTGGGATCAGCAGTCTTATGATCCCATCACTCATCATGGGGTCTATGCCATCCACTTCAAGGATCGGAAGGGCCAAATGCATCGTAACTGCTTCACCTACGATTGGCGGGTTTGGACCATCCCCGAATTGCGCGAGATCATGATGGATGCGGGATTCCGGGAAACGAGCATTTATTGGGAGGATCCGGGTCCGGATGGACAAGGAAATGGCGAATATGTCCCGACCGAAACGGGGGACAACGCGTACTCCTGGATCGCTTTTGTGGTTGGCATCAAGTGATTTCTCTTTCACAATAAAAAAATGATCGAAGGTCCGGTTTCAAGTCGTTTCAAGCACGTTCATATCATCGGTGTCTGTGGAACCCTGATGGGTTCATTTGCCGCTTTTTTAAGGCGTTCCGGGGTCCGCGTCACAGGGAGCGATCAAAATGTATATCCGCCGATGAGTGATGTCCTGAAACAGGCCGGGGTAGAGCTTTTTTCGCCCTACGATGCTGCAAATCTCGACCGCATTGGGGGCAAGCCCGATTTGGTCGTGGTCGGGAACGTGATCAGTAAGGGGAATCCCGAAATGACGGCCTGCGAGTCCCGAGGCGAGAAGTTTGTATCCTTGCCTGAGTTCATGGAGCAAAACCTCCTGCCGAAGACACGCAACCTCGTAGTGGCTGGAACCCATGGAAAGACCACGACCTCGAGTCTTCTTGCCCATGTCCTCGCCGCTGCGGGAAAGAGTCCCTCGTATTTCATTGGCGGAGTGTCTCAGAGTCTGCCCCACAGTTTTCATGTCGAGTCGTCCGGAAACTTCTTTGTTCTTGAGGGTGACGAGTATGACACCGCATTCTGGGACAAGGTGCCCAAGTTCAATCACTACCTGCCCAATGATGTGATTCTGACCTCGGTCGAGTTTGATCATGCCGACATCTACGCGGATCTGAATGCCGTGAAAAAAGCCTTTTCGGGTCTGGTTTCTCGAATCCGTCCGGGAGGGCGGTTGATCGCGTGTGTTGAGACCGAGAACGTTCGAGAGCAAGTGAGGAATGCAAAGGTTCCCGTGATCACATATTCGAGGAACTCTTCGGATTACGCCGATTACACCTTCTCTGGGTTGGTCTCATCGGCCGAGGGGATTGAATTTGATGTGTTTTGCCGGTCTGAAAAGATCGATCGGATCCGACTTCAACTGCCGGGCGAGCACAACGCCCTGAATGCACTCGCGGTTTACATTGAGTGTCGTGAGCTTGGCCTGACTCCTGCCGAGATCAAAGCAGGGCTGGCATCTTTTCAAGGGATCAAGCGCAGGCAGGAAGAGCGGGGAGAGGTGAGGGGGGTGCTGGTGATCGATGATTTTGCCCATCATCCCACGGCTGTTCGTGAGACGCTCAAGGCGCTTCGTTCGAAATATTCCGGACGCAGGTTGGTCGCGGTTTTCGAGCCTCGCTCCGCGACTTCAAGGCGCAAGGTGTTTCAAAAGGAATACGGTGAGGCCTTTGATCTTGCCGATTCGATTCAAATCGCGGCCGCATTCGACCAGAGCAAGATTCCCGCGGACCAGCAGTTTTCAAGTCAGGAGCTGGTTGCGGACCTGAACGGGCGCGGAAAGGAAGCCGCCTTTTTCGAGTCAGTCGAAGAAGGCGTCAAGTCAGTGACGGCCCTGGCAAAATCCGGGGACGTGATTGCCGTTCTTTCGAACGGGGGGTTTGGAGGATTTATTCCAAAGCTCCTCGATTCCCTGAAGGGCTGATTCACCCCTCGACCGTCTTACCCGTGAGCTTGGCAAAATTTGCCGGTTTTTACGGGATCAAGCTTCCCTTATCCTGATCAGAGATGTCTTCGGTCACGGATTCCACCTCTTATTCCCGATCGCTGCAGAAGATGCAGGACTCCTACGAGTCCGAGCTCGATAAAACGCGCGCCCAACAGGAGCAGGAGCTCAAGCGGCTCGAGCAGTCGCATTCCGAGGAACTGAAGAATACCCGCAATGAAGCACGTGAAGAGGTGCGAAAGCTCAAGGATGAGTTGTACGATGCTCAAGGGCGAAGGGCCGCCACGATCGAGTCCTCCTTGCGTGAGAACGAAGCCAAACTTGAAGATGCCATCGAAGCCCAGAAAAACTCGCATCGGGAGGAATTGAAGCCGCTGCTCGCCGAACTCGCCCTCTACCGCAATGAGGGCAGGGATCCCGAGAAAGAGCGGGCCCAAGCACGGCAAGAAGAGATCGAGTCCTATGAGGCGGGACATATCGAAGAAAAGCGAAATATCGTCGACTCTTATGAACGCACGCTGAAGCGCCTTCAGAATCACGAGGAGGAGCTCCAGGATCTCTACTCCCGCAAGCTTGCCGAAGCGGAGCTTGGCAATAATGCCAAAAGTCGAGAGGCCATCGGACAAATCAAGGCGGAATTCGCAGCGGCGATGAAGGCCCAGCGAGCCGAACGGCAGAGGATGGAGCAGGCCTATCAGGAGGAGCTCCGTGCCGAGCGATCGAGAAGTGAGAGTCAAAGTCGGAGCCTCGTCTCTCGAAGTCAGGAGGACACCTCTCGCGCGTTGAAGGATAAGGATCAGGCCTACCTCGCTTACCTTAAATCGAACGCGGCACGCGTGAACTCCGAAATGAAGGCCCGTGAGAACGTGATCCGCGACTTGTCGACCACGACGGATGCCCGGCGGGTATCGCCCGCGCTCGTCGAAAAACTGAGGACAAGTGAAGCCCTTCGTTACGAAGATAAGCTAGAGAAGCTTCGGCAAAGCGAGCATGCGCAGTTGGGAGCGATTCGGGAACGGGATCATGTCGAACGTGCGGCCATCCGCGATCGCTATGAAGAGATGTCGCGAGTTCAAGGACGCGAGATGATCAAGGAAAGCGACGCCCACCGAAAGGGGCTCGCCGCAGCCTACGCGGGCATGAGTGAGTTGCACGAATCCAGGGTTCAGGACATCGAGAGCAAGACCCGCGAGATGGTAGGGAAGCTCCATCAGGATCAGGAAACGAGTCTGATCCAACAGGAAAAGCGGAATCAATTGGCCCTTCAGGAACAACGGGATTCGTTGAAGGACCAGAAGGATCAGGAAGTCGACGACCTTAAACTCGAGTCACACCTCAAGGATCGGGCCTGGGTGATCAAGGTCAATGAACAGAGGCGGGACTTCGAGAAGAAGCTCGACCTCGAAAGGGATGCCCATGAGCGTGAAGTGGCGGCCTTGAAGAGCGACTTTCAGCAAAAGCTCCATGAGCAGGAGCGGACCGCTCGACGCATAGTCGATGAAAAAGATCGGAACCTGGAGCACCAGACCAAGCAACAAGAGATGGTTCACAAGGAAAAAGAGCGATTTTTGGTCGAGCATTATGAGGAAGAGCTTGATAGGATGAGGCGCACGAATGCTCACCTCATCGCGAAGAAAAGTTAAGATTGTTTGTACGCTGGGCCCATCCAGCAATACCCGTGAAAAAATTGAAAAGTTGATCTATGCCGGTCTCGATACCGCTCGATTGAACTTCAGTCATGGAACCCACGAGGTCCATCGAGGGCTTTTCCAGTCCGTCCGAGATGCGGCCAAGAGTGCGGGAAAGCACGTGGGGGTACTTCAGGATTTACAGGGACCCAAGCTCCGAGTCGGAAAGCTCCCTCAAGGAGGGCTCCAGCTCAAAGCGGGAGACGAGGTACTTTTGTATCCCGAGGGAACCGATCCCCGGTCTTCGACGACCGGACGGATTGCGATTCCCATTTCGGCTGAAATTGCGGAACCGCTCTCGAAGGACGTCCGCAAGGGCTCAAGGATTTTGTTTGATGACGGCAAGATCTGGAGCGAAGTGAAGGAAGTGCATCCTCCCGAGATGGTAGTCACCGTATCGGTCGGGGGCAAGCTGACTTCGAACAAGGGCATGAATCTTCCCGGAACGCCCCTTTCGCTTCCGTGTGTGACCGAAAAAGATCTGAAAGACCTGAAGCTTGGTCTTGAGCTGGGTGTAGACTCGGTGGCGCTTTCTTTTGTTC
>Ga0214923_10002529_pt1 | contig 24161 bp, 27 predicted proteins | sample LL1510_MetaG_FD_177993 | JGI IMG/M metagenome (GOLD analysis project Ga0214923, IMG submission 177993) | Freshwater microbial communities from Lake Lanier, Atlanta, Georgia, United States - LL-1510 | ecosystem: Environmental > Aquatic > Freshwater > Lake | place: USA: Georgia | collected...
ACGAGTTGGTAGTTGAACTTGAAAGGCTTTGTGAACGGGTGGGTTTTGGTGAGTTGCGTACGCTCGACGACGATGCTCTTGAGTCGGCAATTGCCGAAATCGAAAAGTTTGAACTTGCGCGTTCGGCCGAACGCAAAAGTTTGTTCGCCAAAATCGATGCGCTGACCACCGAGTTGGTCAAGCGATACAAAGACGGTGGCGCAAATGTCGAAACTCTCTTGACCGACTAACGGTTAACTAATTATCAGTTGGCAACCGACTAGTTACCTTGAGTAGAGGCAATACCCGACTAAAGCGATAGGTTTAATCTTCAAATGCAGCGCGTTGCGGTCATTTCTATGCACACATCGCCCTTGGCGCAGCCAGGTGTCGGTGACGGTGGTGGAATGAACGTTTATGTTCGTGAACTTGTTTCGGCGATGGCCCAAAAAGATGTGCATTGCACTACATATACACGTGCGTGGCGAGAAGGTTTGCCGAAAATTGTAGAAGTCGAACCAAATCACCGAATCGTGCACATTGAGGCGGGTCGGTTTGACCTTGCCAAGGACGAATTACTTGATGTCGTAGATCTGTTTACGCAGTTGGTGGCCGAGCACATCGAGTCATCGGGTGGCGTCGACGTGCTTCACGCAAATTACTGGCTTTCGGGTCTCGTCGGACATCGACTCAAGCATCAACTCAATCTGCCTTTGGTGACGACTTTCCATACTTTGGCTCGTGTTAAGTCGCTTGGTGGTGACACTGAGTCTGTTGTTCGAGAGCGAGCAGAACTTGAGATCATCGGTTGCGCTGACGCGATCTGTGTGAGTTGTCCCGAAGAGTTGAGTCAATTTCGCGAACTATACGGAGACTCGCCTGGCGCAATTGCGGTCGCATCACCCGGTGTAGCCACCGCATTCTTTTCGCCCGGAGATCGTCGGGGCGCGAGACGCGCACTCGGCTGGGGCGATAAGCCGTTGATGTTGTTTGTCGGTCGCATTCAACCGCTCAAGGGTGTCGATGTCGCGGTAAACGCTTTGGCGAAACTAAAAAACTCTGAAACAGAATTGATGATCGTTGGTGGTGCGAGCGGCGCATTTGGTTCGAGCGAGTCTGCCCATGTGCGCAAACTCATTGGTGATCTGCACCTAACTGATCGCGTGCATTTCGTCGAGCCCCAGCCACACCATTTGCTTTCGTCTTATTACCGCGCCGCCGATGTCGTGTTGGTGCCATCGCGAAGCGAAAGTTTCGGATTGGTGGCCCTCGAGGCAGCCGCCTGCGGAATACCGGTAGTGGCAAGTGCGGTAGGTGGTCTTTTGAATCTGGTCGAGCATCAGCGAACCGGTTTTTTGGTCAAAGATAGAAACCCTGAAGAGTTCGCGAAATATGTAGATCTGTTGTTGGCTGATCCGTTGCTTGGTTTGACAATCGGTAACCGGGCCGCACATCGCGCCAAAAATTATTCATGGTCAGCGACGGCAGACAGCGTGATCGATGTATATCGGTCTCTCTTGGCCAGCCAACTGGTCACCTGCTCATAGTTTTGTGAGCGATCTCTTTGACGATTCAGCGTTGGCTCGAATCGAGCGACAGATCGATGAATGGTTGGGCCGGGCGCGAACTAGTCACGCCAATATTTTGGCTGTCGACCGCTCAGAAGAAGATGAATTTCGATGGTATGTGCGAATGGCCGGCGAAGAAAAAGATTTCACGACTATCTGGTTCACCCTCGGTCAGCGCACACTGCGTTACGAGACTTATGTAATGCCTGCACCAGAACAAAACGCCGAAAAACTTTATGAAACGGTGTTGCGACGAAACGAAAAACTGGTCGGTGCGCACTTTTCGATCGGTCTTGAAGATGCGATCTATCTGCGCGGTGAGATTGGCTTGGCGGCTTTGAACGAAGTCGAACTTGACAGAATTATTGGCACACTCTATTCAACGGTCGAGCAACTGTTCTGGCCACTGTTAGAAATTGGTTATGCCAAAGCGGCGATGTTGCGCACACAACGAAATAGCACTCGGACTGTCTAGCGTTCGGGGAAGTCGCCTGGTAGTTCGAGTGCACCTAACTAGCCTGAACGATGTGGTGAATTTATGACCAAATTGAGTCGACCGCTGTTGAGCGTAATTGGTGGCGGCAACATGGGCTCGGCCCTAGTGCGAGGTTTGTTGGCCGGCGATTTCTCGGCAGAGCAAATCGCGATAGTTGAAAAAGATGGTGCTCGAGTTGCTGAACTCAAAAAAGAGTTTGCAAATGTCGAAGTGACTTCGAAAACCCCTGATTGTGATTCGGTGGTTTTGGCTGTCAAACCAACAGATGTCGTTGAGGTGTGTCGCGGTCTCGCCAATTCAGGTGTTCGACAGATTTTGTCGATCGCCGCCGGTGTAAAAATTTCGAAGATTGAAAGTGCGATACCGGGCAAAGTTGCCGTGATTCGCGCCATGCCAAACACGCCAGCCCTAATCGGCCAAGGGGCATCGGCGATGTCGGCAAGCAAAAATTGCAACGTCGAAAATATTTCTTGGGCTAAAAAGATTTTGTTGGGCGTCGGTACGGTCGTTGAAGTAGAAGAAGAGTTGCTCGATGCGGTGACAGGGCTTTCTGGCAGTGGCCCCGCCTACATTTTTTTGCTGGCAGAAGCATTGATTCAAGCCGGAGTTCAACAAGGTTTGTCAGAGCAGATTTCTAACGAACTCGTTCGGCAGTTGTTGGTCGGTTCTTCGCTTTTGCTCGCAGAGAGTTCTGAGACGCCCGAACAGTTGCGAAAAAAAGTTACTTCTCCCAACGGTACGACTGCTGCCGGAATTGCTGAGTTGATTGGTAAACAATTCACCGAGATTATCGGTGGCGCCGTGGGCGCGGCAACCGCGCGCAGCAAAGAACTCGGAAAATAGTCGCGAAAATTATTGTCATAGTTTTGGTTTTATATCCCTAATTTGTGTCTAAAGTGAGAATAGAAATGTCGCAAGATCACCGGACGGGGTAACCCCCCAACTGGGAGTCGCGCTCGAAAGAGTTGCGCCGTTTGAGCCGGTGCCGTCGGGGGGTTGGCACCGGCTCTTACGTTTCTCAGTATCGTGAGAACGCCATGACGCATAAATATTCAACAGTTTCGTTTCTTTCTGATTATGGAACGAGAGATGAATTTGTGGGTGTCGTCAAAAGTGTGATCTACGAAATCGCGCCGCAATGTCGAGTTGTCGACTTGACACACGACATCGAGCCGTTTGATGTGCGGGCTGGTTCTTTGTCGCTTGCGCGATGTGTTTCGTATGTCGCCAGTGGCGTGGTGTTGGCCGTTGTTGACCCCGGTGTGGGTTCGTCGCGACGTGCTGTCGCCGTTGAAGTAGCCGAAGGCAAGGGTGTTTTCGTCGGTCCCGATAATGGATTATTGGCGATGGCGATTGCGCTTGCTGGTGGTGCGGGTCGCGCAGTTTGTTTGACGAACACCGAGTATCACCTGAGTAGCCCTGGCGAAACTTTTGCAGGGCGAGATATTTTTGCACCAGTCGCGGCGCATTTATGCAACGGCGTCGATCTCAGCGAACTCGGCGAGATGATCGACCCCGCTTTGTTGTTGCCTGGTGTCGTGCCGTTGCCGCGCGAAGAGGGCGGTGCTTTGCACGGCGAGGTGACATGGGTCGACCGCTTTGGTAACTGTCAGTTAAATATCGGACCAGATGAAGTCACACATTTTGGTGAGGTTTTGCGGGTCGAGATTGGTTCAAATTTGAGTGGGGCGAGTGTCAGCCGTGAACAAGTCGTGCGCTCGTTAAAAATTGTGCGCAGTTACGATGCGCTCAATGGAAATCTTGGTCTCGTTGTCGACTCATATGGCATGCTCTCGCTGTGTGTCGACCGGGGCTCGGCCGCAACTGAACTAAACATTGGCAGTGGCGACTTGGTTGTTTTGTCGCAACTTCAAGAAGGCGATCAGAACAGCACGATTACCACTGCGGTGAAGATTGCGCCAAAGAGATAAAGTTCGAACATGCGACCTGCCACCACGTTGACGCTTGGGCTATTGCTCGCGATTATCTTTATCGCGGGTCTCATTTCAATAGTTGGTCGGTAGTTCTTTTCTCTTTTGGGTCGAGTTGCTGGCGACCAAAAAGCCGGCGAACAATATGCACAAACCGACTAGCAGCGTGATCGCGAATGCTCGGTCTTTGCTCAGGCGACCAGCAAGTGTGCCACTTGCCGAGAGAACGAGTGTGCCGGTGGCGACCAACAAGTTGCCGACAGCCAATCTTGCGGGTGAAATAACCGTTCGATGAGCGGCCGACTTCATGTTTGGTGTCTGAGAACTCACGACTCGCCAGATTGACCAGACTGCTCCGAAAATAATCACGAGCGCGGGTAATCCCGAACCGACGGCCGCCATGATTCTCGGTAGAGCACCAAAAATTTCACGAGCCGCAGGAAACTCGCCTGCGGTTATGTTTCGTTTTGTCGGTGCGACGGCGATGACCCCGATACTGAACGCACTGAGTGCGACCAAAGTGCGACGCAATCGATCAGCAAATTTTTTGTTTGCCAACAAATAGATCGTCCCAAGTGCGAGCCATGCGACATTGAGCACGGCGCCAGCAAGAAAAAAGATTCGAAAGACAAAGATTGACCAGCCTGTTGACTCGGCCCACCAAAGAGCACCCGAACCGATGGCGAAAAGTGTCATGGCGATCGACCAGGCCAATTCGTGCAGCTGTCCACGTCGATGCCAGCGATCGAATGTGCTGAGTGCGAAGGCCGTGGCAACAAGGGTGGCGCCTCCAGCCAAAGCCGAATTCAGTTGATTTGCCTCGGCAAAGGTCGGCGAGAAAATCACGCAAGAACGATAACTCAGGGTCTCGGTCGACATAACGGCCCTTAGGTGTCACCAAAGACACACATTAAATGAGATTGATTTTGACGATTTCTTCGCTTCTGACTTTGTGAAAATATGCACTAAGGCATAACCTGAGGTCATGACACAACCTCAACGACGCAGAATCCCTGAAGCAGCCGTAAATCGTTTGCCTGTGTATTTGCAAATTCTAAATAATTTGCACGCGACAAGTGTCTTGCGTTTTTCAAGCGACGAACTTGCAGTCTTGGCGGGCGTCAACGCCGCCAAAGTGCGCAAAGATCTTTCGTATCTCGGCAGTTATGGAACCCGTGGCGTCGGATATGAGGTCACATATTTAATTCACCAAATCAAACGCGAACTTGGTCTCTTGCGCGAATGGAATGTCGTCGTTGTGGGCGCGGGCAATCTGGGTTGCGCGCTCGCAAAGTTTGGCGGCTTTGCACCGCGCGGGTTTCCGGTTGTTGGCATCGTTGACAATGACCCGAAAAAAATTGGCCAGAGCACTGGGTGGTTGACGATTGGCGATGTTCGAAATCTCGGCAAAATTGTGCGTGACTTGAATGTCACGATCGGTGCGATCACAACTTCGACAGCGACCGCTCAATCTGCGGTAGATGCGTTGATTGATGCCGGTGTTGCTTCGATTCTTAATTTTGCGCCGATCGTTTTGGCGACCCCGAGTAGCGTGTCGGTGCGCAACGTTGATTTGGGTGTAGAACTTCAGATTTTGAGTTACTACGAGCAGATGCGCACCGAAAAAATCGAAGGTGCCAAAACTGCGAAAGCACCGAGCTCGGTTTCGGTCTAGTTCGGCAATATTTCGCGCCTAATCTGAGAAGGTGCGTCAATTATTTAATTTGCGTCTTTGGGTTTCTCTCGGCCTTTTGACTTTCGGCGCGGTGATCATTCTGCTTGTTTCGTGTGACGACTGTTTTGGACGCGGTGGCGAACCTGCTTCTATATCTGTCGGTGTCGAGAAAAACATCGAGACCGTTGCGATTGCGACAACATTTACGCAGAGCGAAGGTTGGAGAATCGAAAACGGACGAACCATTGGTGAAGCGTCGGTGACGCTTGATGACGCGCGACAAATATTTATCGCCGCAGATACGCCCGGCGAGAACAACTGCACAGATTTAAATGCAGGCTCAAGTTGTGTGTTTTTGGCGAACATGTTCGGTGATTCGGTGATGTGGTTTGCGTTCACCGACACCAATTCTTCAAAGCCGACTCGAGTTCTTGAATTGCCCAGCCTCGTTGACATGCTCGACTCGGGTAATCGCGGAGTTTTGGCCAACGATTGGATCGTGCGTCTGGCCAACGGAGTCAAAAAGACTTGCGGAGAAGACGTCGGCACCCTGCGTGAATTCATCAACGACTATTCGCCCGACAAGAGCGTGACTAAGTTGAACTTGATCACCGACGAAGTCGACGAAGTTGTGTGTACGGGTTAGAGACGATTCTTCAAGCGTTAGGAAACAGCCGAACGATTTTGGCAGCAGCCTTGTATGCGGCTTCGGCAGGCCCGAGTTCGTCGGGTCGCAATAAGTTGGCCATTATGCGCAAGACCCACTCCATCAATGTTCGGCTGTGAATGCCGACTCGTGAAAGTTCGCGCATTAAAACTGGTTGACCAATAACGCGAGCAAACAGTCGCGCAACTTTGAAGTATTGACCATATTCATCGTCGATTAACTGCTCGTATCTCTTGAGTGCCATTGCATCGCCTGAGACGAGGGCATCGTGGGTTACATCGGCGGCCATGTGTGCGGTCTCGTAGGCATAATCGATGCCTTCGCCGTTGAATGGGTTGACACTGCCCGCCGCGTCGCCGATGACGATGTGCGTTGGTCCTATTTTTGGTCCGACCGAACCGCCCATAGGAATCTTGCCGCTGGTGGCTTTGCACTCAGGTTTGGTCGGGTCGATCTCCCACTTGTCGGCGACCATGTGTGCATATGAATCGAGCAAGTGCGAAGTGTTTACGTCCTTGAAATTTTTAAATGTCGAAAGAAGTCCGACACCGATGTTGATCGTTCCATCACCAACAGGAAATATCCATCCGTAACCGGGCATCGAGTTGCCGTTGCGGTCTTTGACATCGAGCGCCGATTCGATCCACGGTTCTTGGTGGCGCGGGCTTTGCCAATAAGTGCGAATTGCCGTGCCATATGGCCACGACTTCTCGCGCGAGGTGCCCATGCTTCGCCCAAAGCGAGAGTTGGCACCGTCGGCTATCAGCACATAGTCGGCGTTGATTGCAACAGTCGTGTTGTTTTGTTTGTTGGTCACCATTGCCCCGCGCACGCAGCCTTTCTCCATGATTGGTGCAACTGCTTCGTGTTCTTCGAGAAGTTTTGCGCCAGCGTTCTGTGCGTTGCGAGCGACCATCATGTCAAGTTCTCGGCGACGCACGACATAGCCATATTGCGGATAAATCGGGTGTGTCGGCCATTGCAACTCGAGTGCTTTGCCGTGCGCTGTTGCTCGCAAACCTTCGTAACGGTGAAATTGTGAGAGTTGTGATGACAACCCCATGTCGTCGAGTTGCTTTACTGCGCGGGGAGTGAGACCGTCACCGCACGTCTTTTCGCGCGGAAATTTTTTTCGTTCAACAATCGTGACATCATGCCCGAGTTTTGCGAGCCAGAAACCGGCGGCCGACCCAGCCGGACCCCCACCGATGACGAGAACTTCTGTGCGAAGTATTTTTGTTACTTCGCTAGTTAGATCGAGGGGTGCGATCTCAGTTTCTATTTATTTTCCTGAGGGGCGTGCATCTGTGCCGACATTTGTAGGTGGGTTCGGAAGCGCCGCAAAAGTTTCGGCGAGATTGTCGTAATTGACCGAACCGTTTTCGAGGCCCAAAAATATTTCAGACTCTGGCGAACACCAAGTTTCGTATTCGGTTTTCCATTGTTCGCTTTCTTTGTCGGCTCCACCGATTTCATAGCGTTCATGGCAGACAACCCCGAGAATTTCGGCGTCAGTCAGACCGCCGCCGAATTTTTCTCCTTGTTGTGGCATTGGATTGCCGTTGTAAGAAAGTGGTGCATGGGCGCCACCTTCACGATTCGGGTCACCGTAAACACTGATGCCCGCAGAAACGAATTGTTGCGAACCGGCATAGACGAAATTCAACATGTCTTCGATCTTTGGAAATGTTTTTAGAACTTCGCCCTGATAGAGAACTCGTCCCGCACCACCCGCGCCGTTTGCTCCATGGCATCCTGCGCATGTTCCGAAAACACCTGCACCAATTGCCATCGGGCCTTCGACAGTTTTTTCTTGCGGTTTCACGGCGAGCAAATACATGAACGCCCAGAATGGCAATAGGCTCAAAGCAGCCATCGCCCAAAACGGAACTTTTTTTCGAGTTTTGGCGGCGACTACATAACTTGGATCTGGTGGTGGTGGCGGTGGTGCGCTCGCCACCTGTGGCGTCGGCGTCGGTTTTGTTTCGGAGGTTTTTGCTGGAAGATTTTGCTCGGTACCCGACGCGTCGGTTGACGGAGTTTTGCCAGCCGCTTTATCGCGCGCCTCTTGCGCACGCTTAAGTAGATGCTCGGGTATTCCGGCCACAATTCTCCTTGAATCAGAATTCTGCGATGTACTTGACTTCAATTAATAGGTTAGACGGATTGACGAGAAGAATTATAAGTTCACGATCGCACAACCCTGTGACTGTTTCTTCAGACCGTGATGACACCGAAGAAGTTGAGCAATCGTGAATAAATGTGACCTACGAGTCAGTCATGTTTGCTTTACAAATACTGACCTGAATGTCTGCCCGACTAGGCTAAAACCAGATTTTCAGGCGAAAGGCAAGCCCTCAAATAATGCTCGCAATTGACATTCTCAGGTGGCCAGGAATGAACCAGGCATTCTTGTTTTCGTTCGTGCTGACGACCCTGATGAGCCTTGTTGTTATTCCAATTGGTATGCGTCGCAGGTTTGATCGCAAAGCAACTTGGGGTGAGGCGATGATGGCATCCGCCTACATTTTTTTGGTTCTGTTCCTGGCGTTTGGTGTGGTGCCGCATCAATTTATTGACCACGCCGACAAAGAGTTGGGTTGGCGCAAAGACAAACTTGTTTATGGGCCGTTCGACATTTTGAAGTCTGACACGATCGGTGGCAGCTTTCCGATCACCATTAGTTATGAAGCGATTCGCGACATCATCGTCGTAACGATTCATGTTTTCTATATAGGTTTGATGATTTATTTGTTCAGTTGGTGGCAGAAGCGCGGCGAGGTTAAATCGAAAGAAATTGTTTCGTCGAGTTACGGTCGTCCTCTGGTGAAAAAGAGCTGAGTGATGGCAAAAACTGACGCAAACCCGCCAATGATGCCTTTCACCGACGACTATCAACTAGTCGAGGTCGATGCCGAATATTTGAACAAGGCGGTCAAACCCAAACAGTTCATTCATATCGATCAGTCAGAGTGCATCATGTGCGAAGGTTGCGTGGACATCTGCCCATGGAAGTGCATTCATATGGTCAATCTCGATGCGATCTCAGAAGCGAGCGGCACCGAGTTGCCCGGTGAAGATCCGTCAGACAAAGTTGTGTTCATAATCGACGACGATGTTTGCACGCGTTGCGCGCTTTGCGTTGATCGTTGCCCGACCGGTGTAATAATTCTTGGCAAGGTTGGTGCGGCACCTGCAACCGGCGAAACACATATGCGAACAAACAACCACGGCTACTCGTACGGCATGAGATTTTAGGAACGGAGAAAATTAGATGGCAAAAATTATTGAACAAAAGTCGCGACCAACAGTCAAGCAACGAATGACAAAACTCAATGAGTCGATGCAGTCAAGCCAAGCTTGGAACTCGATTTTTCGACCTGGCTCGATCTTCCGCAAGGGTTATTCAGACTCACCACGAAACCGTTCATATGTCGTGATGAACTCGGTTCTCTATCACTTGCACCCGGTCAAGGTGAAGCGACACGCCGTAAAGGTCAGTTACACCCTTTGTCTGGGTGGATTGAGTTTCTTTTTGTTTATTCTTCTCACGATCACAGGCATTTTTTTGATGTTCTTTTATCGACCGACAGCGGCGAACGCTTGGCAAGACATTCAGTCGTTGCATACCTCGGTGACATTCGGTCTGATGGTGCGCAACATGCATCGATGGGCTGCTCACTTGATGGTGCTCTCGGTTTTCTTGCACATGGCGCGAGTTTTTTATCATGGTGCATACAAGGCGCCGCGTGAGTTCAACTGGGTGATCGGCGTAATTTTGTTGACTCTCACACTGTTGCTTTCGTTTACTGGATATTTGTTGCCGTGGGATCAACTCGCGTTGTGGGCCGTGACAGTGGGTACCAACATGATGGGTTATTCACCAGTAATTGGTTCGCAAGTTCGATTCGTGCTGTTGGGTGGCGTTGAGATCGGCCCCGAAACTTTGTTGCGCTGGTATGTGTTGCATGTTTTGTTGTTTCCGTTCGTGACAGTCATCTTCCTCGCGATACATTTCTGGCGCGTGCGCAAAGACGGCGGAATTTCAGGACCACTCTGATGGCCGGCATTCCAGAACATCTTCTCAAGCGTGCGCAAGAAGCGCGCGAAAAAGCTGCCGCTGGTGCATCTGGTGCGACGACGAGCGCATCATCCGAGGGTGATTCTCGAATACCGAGCGAGTTGCTTGATCGCAACAAGAGCGCGGTTGCAGTCGCCGAAAAACCAGGTGGTGCCGTTGTTGCATCTCAGTCGAACGGTGGCGTTCCGGTCGGGGCTGGACCAGGCGGTCACACTCAACGTTTGTTGACCGTTGTCAAGTCAGGTTCAATTCAAGATGTCAAAGCAGTGCCAGTCGACAAGGTTCACACTTGGCCCCACTTGCTGGGCATCGAGTTCGTTGCGGCACTTGCTTGCACCGCGTTCACATTTATGTTTTCGTGGTTTGTGAACGCTCCACTTTTGCAAGCGGCGAACTTCAACAAGACGCCTAATCCATCGAAAGCGCCCTGGTATTTTCTTGGGTTGCAAGAATTGTTGACGATGTTTCACCCGATGATTGCGGGCGTGACGATTCCGGGTATGGGTCTGATCATTTTGATTCTCGCGCCGTATCTTGATCGCAACGAGTCGAACCGTCCTGAAGATCGCAAGATAATGACAAGTTTGATGACCGTACACCTGATGTTTTGGGCGGTGCTTGTGATCATCGGTTCGTTCTTTAGAGGCCCTGGTTTCAACTTTGTCTTCCCGTGGCGTGAAGGCATCTTCTTCGAACTGTGATCGGATAAAAATCTCATGAACTCAACAACCATCATCACCATTGCGATCGCAGTTCTTGCCGTGCTCGGTTTGGGTGTCGTGCTCACCGCGACACGCCGATCAGATATGAGCGGTATCGGTGTCTTGTCGCGTGAAACTCGCAAGCGCGACCGAGACGCGAAAAAATCTTCGCGAAACGCTCGACGAGACGTCGAAGCTGAAGCTGTGGCTGCTCGAAGCACTGCAGTCGCAGTGATGCCACCCGCTGAAATCGAACCATGGGTTGCACCAGACCCCGAAATGATCGGCGAGTCTCGTCGGGCTTTTTTGAATCGCGCCACTGGCACATTGCTGAGCGCAAGCCTCGGTGGTTTTGCTGCTGCGTTGATCGCATTTCTTTGGAAGAGCGCCGACGGCGGTTTCGGTTCAAAGATCAATGCCGGAAAATTAGAAGATGTCATCGGTCAGATTCGTGCCAACAAAGGTTTCTTGTATTTGCCAGAGGCTCGTTCGTGGGTCACCGAATATCCAAAAGAAGCGATTTCAAAAGCCGATGCAATTTATCGAAGTCAAGGCCCCGTGTTTGCCGGTATGTCACAGGGCATTGTTGCTCTGTATCAGAAATGTCCGCACCTTGGCTGTCGAGTGCCCGAGTGCAAGACTTCGCAGTGGTTTGAGTGCCCATGTCACGGGTCGCAATACAACCGCGTCGGTGAAAAAAAAGGTGGGCCGGCACCTCGTGGAATGGATCGCTTCGGCGTATCCGTAAATAACGGAATGGTCGTCATTGATACGGGCACGGTCTTTGGTGGACCACCAATTGGCGTCAACACAACTGGTCAAGAAGCAGAAGGTCCGCACTGTGTCGGTGGAACTGGTGGTCACTAAATGAATGGTGCAGCGATGATCGCCGATACAACGACAACTATCGCTTGGGTAATTCTGCTCATCTCGGTTTTGGGTTGGATCATCTATGGCCTCGGCAATTTGCGATCGTCAAAGCGTGAGATTGGTTCAGAGATCAAACTTGCAGCCAACCGCAAGCCCTATTACGACGACGAGCGACTCGAAGGCGAAAAAATTCAGCGCACTCAGTTGATCGGTTTGGCTTGTCTTGCCGTCACGACAATCGCATTGCCGCTTTATTGGATTCTTGAACCTGGCCGCATGGTCGGGGCAGAAAAAGAGTTTCAACATCAATTCGAAGATTGGGGCACGGGTCTATTTGCGACGACGGCCGATGGTGGCTACAACTGCGCCGGTTGTCACGGTGGCATGAAGGGCGGTGGCGGCGTGGCTTCGTATGCAATCTCAGACCCCAAAACAGGTCAGGTCAAGCAGGTCAACTGGAAGGCACCAGCGATCAACACAGTTTTCTATCGCTATAGCGAAGAAGAAGTTCGATTCATTCTCGAATACGGTCGTCCTTTCTCACCGATGTCGGCCTGGGGTCTGGTTGGTGGTGGCCCGATGAACGAACAGCAAATTCAAACGGTCATCGAATATGTCAAGAGCATCGAGATTCCGCGAGACGAAAACGGCAGGTTGCCGGTTGAAAAGCAAAATGAAATTCAGGCAGAAGCCGAGCGTTTGGTGAAAGCCGGCACCTATTCATCGATTGGTGAGGCGCTTTTCAATCTAGATTTAGGCAGCGGCAATTATTCGTGCGCTCGTTGCCACACCAAAGGCTGGTCATATGGCGAGCCTGAAATAACCGGTGGTGGTGCCTTAGGCCCGAACCTGACCGGTGGTTCGACGGTGCGACAATTTCCGCAGCGTGATGCGATGATCGAATTCATCAAAGGCGGCAGTGAGTTCGGCAAAAAATATGGCGAACAAGGTCAAGGTTCAGGTCGCATGCCGGCATTCGGTTTGATGCTCAGCGACGATCAAATTGGTGCGATCATCGACTACGTGCGAGGTCTATAAAAATGTTGTCGCTTCTCGCGGTTAACTTTGAACCGCAACTTCGCGGCATAATTATTGTCGCCATTGCCGTAGGCGTGTTGATCGGCGGCACTTATTTGGTGGTTGGCACAAACTTGGGTGCGCGACTCGGGTTTCTCGTCGTATTGGCCGGACTTTTCGGTTGGATGGCGATCATGGGATCAATTTGGTGGACATACGGAATTGGTCTTAAAGGTCGTGAGCCGTCATGGCAACCGGGTGAACCAACCACGATCGTTCGAAGTTCAGACCTGCTTGACGATGCAGAAATTATGCTCACGCCAATGCAGCCATCTGGCGATGCAGTTGCAGACGCGGCAGCCGCTTCGACGGCACTGCAAAGTGAAGGTTGGATGTTGTTGCAAGAGTCTGACCCGCGTCGAGGTCAGGCCGTTGCCTCAGCCGATGAAATAATTCAAAAAGAAGCCGAAGAGTTCGCGCTAGGTGAATATGTCTCTGTCGCCGTATACGACAAAGGTGGCGATCGGTGGCCGAAGATCAATGATTCTCTCGACTTCGTGGCATTTTTTCACGAGCCGCATTATTCAATCGTCGAAGTTGCGCCGATCGTGCCACAACGAGTCGAGCCTGGTCGAGCGCCGGCTCGTCCTGTCATTGACGAAACCCAGTCACATCGATACGTATATATGTTGCGTGACCTTGGTTCGAAGCGTCAGCCTGCAATTTTCATAACCATTGGCTCGTTGATCATCTTCTTGTTGTTGTGCCGATTGTTGCATGTGCGAGATTTGCGTCTACGCGAGAACCTGACTGCAGACTCTGGTTCGCGTTCTTCAGCGAAGAGCTAATTCGTGGGTCAGTATCTTCCGATCGTCGTATTGACCGTTCTGGCAATCTTGTTTGGCGTCGGTTCGTTGGTTGCGTCGAAATTATTGGCACCTCGTCGACCAAACACAGCAAAGCAAGCGCCATATGAATGTGGCATCGTTCCGAGTCTCGAGGCCCCCGAACGGTTTCCGGTCAGTTTCTATGTGGTGGCGATGTTGTTCATCATGTTCGACATTGAAATCATTTTTGCCTATCCATATGCCGTGGCCAGCAAATCGCTCGGCGCATATGGCTTCTATGAACTCGTGGCTTTCAGCGCAGTATTTTTTGTGGCGTTTGTTTATGTCGTGGCTCGTGGCGCACTTGATTGGGGTCCGATCAAGAAAGCCCGCAAGTTGGTCGAAATAGACGGGGACATTCTTTCTGCGTCAAGATCGACAACGACAACAATTCGCCGTGTTGGGCTCGAAGGTCGTGAGCAAGAGAAGGTGTCGGTCTGATGGGGTTGATTCAAAATGTTGCCGACGACGGTCTGGGTGGTCTCGAACATAATTTTTTGACGGGTCGCGTCGAAGAACTCGTTAAGTGGTCGCGCTCGCGATCAAGTTGGGGTGCAACCTTTGGTTTGGCGTGTTGTGCAATCGAAATGATGACAGCCGGCACCGCACACTACGACTTGGCAAGATTCGGCATGGAGGTTTTTCGCGCCTCACCGCGTCAGGCCGACATCATGATCGTCGCAGGGCGGGTTAGCCAAAAAATGGCGCCGGTATTGCGTCAGGTTTATGACCAGATGATGGAACCAAAATGGGTTATCTCGATGGGCGTTTGTGCCAGCAGCGGCGGGATGTTCAACAACTATGCAATCGTCCAAGGTGTCGACCAGATTGTCCCCGTCGATGTTTATGCACCAGGATGCCCGCCGACACCAGAAACTCTGATTCACGCCATCGAAACTTTGCATCAATTGATTGAAGACGGCGAGATTATGCGTCGTCGTGCATCGACAGGCGCTGGTGCGCAGGTTCATATCCAAGAAATCGCTGCAGGCACGACTACGCCTGTCTCTTTAGGGTCGCGTTGAGCCGTGACGCAAGTTTCGAGTCGAGTTGCTGATGATGTTCGCTTCGTCGCTAAAGCCGACTACTTAAAAACTCTCGCCAAATTGCGTGACGAGGGTTTCGAGATGTGCGCCGACTTGACGGCGGTTGATTATCTGACGCACCCAGGCCGCAACATCGCCGCCGAAGTTTTGGGCGAAATAAAACTCGAGAGGTTTGAAATAGTCGTCAACCTACTCTCGCTTTCTCAGCGTCGTCGCGTGCGATTGCGTGTGCAAATCGCAGAGTCTGACACAACGATCGACTCGGCTTTTGATCTTTACCCGGGCACCGAAGCGATGGAGCGCGAAGTTTTCGACATGTTCGGCATCAAGTTCAATGGTCACCCAGACCTGACGCGAATATTGATGCCCGAAGACTGGCAAGGACATCCGTTGCGCAAAGATTATGGCGCCGGAAACATACCGGTTCAATTCAAGGGGGCGGCATCATGACCGCGACTGAAAATATTGTTGCGCCCAAGGGCGACGAAGTGACGGCGGCTGGCACCAACGAAGGTCGACAAGAACTTCAACTTCGAAAAGATGTTTCAGCAAAAGAAATTTTGCGAGGCTCGGGCGCCGTTCTGCGGATGAGCGAGTCTGAAGTTGCTGCACTCGCGGGCACTCAAAGCGAAGATCAAACGATGATTATCAACATGGGCCCTCAACACCCGAGCACCCATGGGGTTTTGCGCTTGATGCTCGAACTAAGTGGTGAAACGGTGTTGCGTTGCAAGCCGGTGATCGGCTATTTGCACACCGGCATGGAGAAAACTGGCGAATCGCTGACATTCATGCAAGGTGGCACAAATGTCACTCGCATGGACTATGCGTCGCCATTGAACAACGAGCTTGTTTTTGCGTTGACCACCGAGAAGTTGCTCGGCATCGACCAAGATATTCCGGAACGCGCGACTTGGATTCGAATGTTGCTTTCAGAACTGAATCGCATCAGTAGTCACTTGTTGTTTATGGCGACCAACGGCATGGATATCGGCGCGGTCTCGATGATGCTCTACGGGTTTCGTGAGCGCGAAGAAGTGCTGCGATTTTTTCAAAAAGTCACTGGTCTGCGAATGAACCACAACTTCATTCGCCCCGGTGGCGTCGCGGCTGATTTGCCGGCAGGGTGGCGCGACGAGGTTCTTAAATTGCTTGAGGCTCTGCCACCGCGACTCGCTGAATACGAAATTTTGATGACTGGTCAACCAATTTGGCGTGAGAGATTGCAGGGTGTTGGTGTGATAACCCGCGACGAGGCGATCGCACTGTCGGCAACTGGCCCAATTTTGCGCAGCACCGGGTTGTCTTGGGATTTGCGTCGCGATATGCCTTATTTGCGCTACGACAAGGTCGAATTTGACGTGATCGTCGGAAGTTATGGTGATGCCTTCGATCGTTATTCGATTCGCCTCAACGAGATTCGCGAATCAATGCGCATCGTGCGACAGGTGCTTGATGCGATGCCGCAGGGCGACTATCGAATTCAGGACAAAAAAGTTACACCACCACCTCGTGGCCGAATCGACGAATCAATGGAAGCGTTGATTCATCACTTCAAGATTTTCACCGAGGGTTTCAAAGTGCCGGAAGGCGAAGCATATGTGGCGATCGAAAGTCCGCGTGGCGAAATCGCGTGCTACATCGCCAGCGATGGCTCGGCGACGCCTTATCGAATGCATGTGCGCGCACCGAGTTTTATCAACATTCAGACCATGCCACATATGATGCGCGGCGGACTCGTTGCCGACGCCGTTGCCGTGATTTCGTCTGTCGACCCTGTTCTCGGCGAGGTTGATCGATGAGTCGTTTGACCGATGCGAATACAAAATTGGCGCACGAGATCATCGCCAGATATCCAAGACCGAAATCTGCGTTGATCCCGTTGTTGCATCTGTCGCAAGAACAAAACGGCTACGTCACTCGCGAGGCGATGCAACACCTCGGCGAACTTGTCGGTGTAACTTCTGCCGAGGTTTATGGAACCGCAACTTTTTATGAGATGTTCAAGTTTGAACCAGTCGGCAAATATTTGATAAATATCTGCGGCACCATGTCGTGTGCATTGATGGGTGCGCACGATCTGATGCATCATGCCGAAAAGAAATTGGGCATAAAGGCCGGTGGCACCACTTCAGATGGTGTGTTCACACTCGCGCATGCCGAATGTCAGGCGGCTTGCACCGAAGCTCCGACGCTGCAGGTCAATTATCGCTATCGCTTGCGCGTGACACCTGCCGACCTCGACAACTTGATCGACAATTTGCGAGACGGCAAGTTGAAAGATGAGTTTCCGCCGCATGGTGTGTTGTCAAAAGTTCGTCAGACAATCGGCGCCGATCGAGCAGTCGGGGCGAAGGCCCCAGAAGATGTCAATGAGTCGCCTGCGTGGCTAGATGGCAAGGCCGCGTTATGAGCAAGACTTTCGTGCACGCACCTGGATATGTTTCTGGTGACCGACCAAAAATAGTCACTTCGCGATTTGAGTTTGCCGATTCGTTCACGCTCGAGAGATATCTCGCAACAGATGGATACAAAGGTTTGCGTGCGGCTTTGTCGCGACCAGCAAATGAAATCCATGAAGATGTAAAAAGTGCGACCGTACTTGGTCGCGGTGGCGCCGGGTTTCCGGCCGGCACGAAGTGGGGTTTGACCCCGCAACAAGTTTGGCCGCGATATTTGGTTGTCAACGGCGACGAGAGCGAACCCGGCACCTACAAAGATCGTTTGCTGATGGAGCGCGACCCGCATCAGTTGATCGAGGGTTGTTTGATCGCGTGTTATGCGGCGGGGCTTTCGCAATGCTTCCTATATATAAGGGGAGAAATGGCTGTGGCCCAAGAGCGTGTCGCGGCGGCGTTGAACGAAGCGTATGCGGCTGGTTATGTCGGCAAAAATATTTTGGGTTCGAAATTTTCAGTCGACATTATTTTGCATTGGGGTGCCGGCGCTTATGTCGTCGGCGAAGAAACCGCGCTTATTGAAAGCCTTGAAGGCAATCGTGGAATGCCGCGACTGAAGCCACCATTTTTTCCGGCGGCAAACGGCCTTTACGGCCAGCCGACGATCGTCAACAATGTCGAGACTCTTGCGAATTTGCCGTGGTTGATGAATCATGGCGTCGCTGCGTATACGGCGATCGGCACAAAGACCTCGCCGGGCACGCGAATGGTCGCTGTCTCGGGTCATGTCAAACGGCCTGGTGTCTACGAGATAATCAACGGCACGACCACATTTCGTGATTTGATTTTCGGTGAAGAATTTTGCGGTGGCATTCGCAACGGCAACGCGCTTAAGGCATTTGTTCCTGGTGGTGGCTCGGCGCCATGGTTCACCGCAGATCAGCTCGACCTTCCGTTCGAGGCAAGTCAAGTTGGTCCCGCTGGTTCGATGCTTGGGTCTGGCGCCGTGATGGTGATGGATGAAACGACCGATATTCCGGCAGCAGCATTGACGCTGACACATTTTTATGCCCATGAATCTTGCGGTAAGTGCACACCATGTCGCGAAGGTGGCACCTGGCTCGAGAGAATTCTTCGTCGTGTTGTTGATGGTGATGGCACCGACGCAGATTTGCAACAGTTGCTCGAAGTCGGCGCGATGATCTGCCCTGGCGCGTTTCCACATGCGTCGAACGAAAAACTAGGTTTGACAGCCGTGCCCTTCCCATACAAGATGACGACGATTTGTTTTGTCGGCCCATCGGCTTTTGCGCCGGTGCATTCGGCGTTGACATTGTTTAGAAGCGAGTTCGAAGCCCGCGTCAAAAAGCGCGTGACGATTCCGGTGACTGCGATTTCAAGTGTCGCTGCGAATGTCGGTGCATCAGCATGACGATCGTCGACCCGATTAAAGAAGTGGCGCCAGTCGACCCAAATATCGTGAACATCACGATCAACGAAAAGCCGGTCGTCGCGCGAAAAGGCGAATTAATTATCGCTGCGGCCGATCGCACCGAAGATTTCATTCCGAGATTTTGTTACCACCCTCGCATGGCCCCGGTCGGAATGTGTCGGCAATGTCTTGTTGAAGTTGAGACACCGCGCGGGCCGATGATGGTCGTGTCGTGCATGACACCGGTGGCCGAAGGTCAAATTGTGCGCACCGCAACTGACGGCGTAAAAAAAGCCCAAGAGGGTGTGCTCGAATTGTTGCTGGCGAATCATCCACTCGATTGTCCGGTCTGCGATAAGGGTGGCGAGTGTCCGCTGCAAGATCAGGCGTTCAGTCACGGCCCTGGCGAGAGTCGGTTCGTCGAAGAAAAGCGACACTATGAGAAACCGATTGCGATTAGCGACATAGTTTATCTAGATCGCGAGCGTTGCATTTTGTGCGATCGGTGCACACGATTCGCCGACGAGGTTGCTGGTGATGCGTTGATCACGTTTACGAGTCGCGGCAACGACACACAAGTTTTGACGTTTCCAGATGAACCATTCAGTTCATATTTTTCGGGCAATACCGTGCAGATTTGTCCGGTTGGTGCGCTGACTGCAAAACCATATCGATTCAAGGCGCGCCCATGGGATCTTGAACAAACCGAAAGCACTTGCACGTCATGTTCTGTTGGTTGTCGAACTGTTGTTCAGAGTAGTCGCGACGAACTGGTGCGATACCAGGGCGTCGATATCGACCCGGTTAACTGGGGTTGGTTATGTGATCGTGGCCGCTATAACTTCGAGTCGGTTAATTCGCCTGATCGTTTGACGACGCCTTTGATTAAAAACGGCTCTGAACTTGTCGCGACTTCTTGGTCGGTTGCCCTTGAGAACGCTGGTCGTATGATTCGCCTCGCATTGGCGCAAAACCCGAATAGCGTCGCGATTTTGGGTGGGGCGCGTGGCACCAACGAGGATGCTTTCGCTTGGGCGATGTTGGCCGACAAACTCGGCATCAATCAACGTGATGCCCAACTCGGTGATGGGTTGAGTCCTGAAATTTTCAAGCTTGACCAGGCGACGATTGATCAGACATGCGCGGCCAGCACGATTGTTTTGCTAGCCCCTGATCTGAAAGAAGAATTGCCCGTTCTCTATCTTCGGTTACGAGACGCCGCGCAAAAACGCAAGTCGCGAATAATCGAATTTTCATCGCGTGATTCTGGTCTGACGCCGTATGCCTGGCGTTCGGTTGGATTCGAACCTGGTAGCCAGGCCCAAACTGTTCGCGATGCATTGGCCACACAAGAAATGAAAGAGCAAATTTCGCGCGGCGAAGTTGTCGTTGTGGTTGGTCGTCAAAACTTGGCAGAGAGCGAAGTGTTCACTCTGCAGGCGTTGGCCGAAGTTTTTGTGGCCGCGCCAAATGCGAAAGTTTTGCCGGTTTTGCGTCGCGGAAACGTGCGTGGCGCCGTAGTTGCCGGCCTGACCCCGAAAAACAATTCTGGCGACGCGATTGATATTTTGAATTCTGCCGCCGCGGGCAAAATTGATTGTTTGATTTTGTTGGGCGCAGACCCAATTAGCGATGTCGCCGACTCGGGCGTAGTGCAGCGAGCACTGGCTCAAGTTAAAAATCTGATCAGCGTCGACACGATGCTCAATAACTCGAATCGCAAAGCCGATGTTGTTTTGCCAGCGGCGGCGTATGGCGAAAAAAACGGCACGACGACAAATCTTGAAGGCCGAATCAGCAATGTGGTGCAAAAAATAACTCCGCGTGGCACCTCGAGACCTGACTGGATGATTGCCACCGAGTTGAGCATCGTCATGGGTGCAGATATCGGTGTTTCAAGCCTTGAAGATCTCAGCGAAAAACTTGTCGGTACGGTTGCGGCGTTTGCGCCGAGCAGCGATGCAAAGTCGACAAACGGTGACGGTGTGTTGATGGCACGTGAGACACCAGTGACCATTTCTGGCAAGGCGGTAAAAGCCGTTGACCGAAACGCTTACAACTATCGTCTGGTTGTTTCGCGCACGATGTATGACACGGCTCAATCAACGGTTGCGAGCCCTTCACTGGTCGGCATCATCACCGATTCGGCGATTTTTGTCAACCCACTTGACCTTGCGCGCATTGGCGTTGTCGAAGGTGCAAGCGTTCGTGTCGGTGCCGATGGCACAAACATCGTGATCGCGATCAAGGCTCACAACGGTGTGCGCCGAGGTTCTGCATGGTTGCCGTTCAATCATCGTGGCGTCGATATTCGTCCGCTATTGAATATCGCCAGCGATGTCGTTGATGTGAGAATCGAGCCGATCAAATGATCGCCCTTGACTCGATGCTTGTCGACAAACTTTTGTGGGCGCCGTTGTTCATCGTTTTGTTAAAAGTGTTGGTCGTGTTCGTCGTCGGCTTGCTTGCCACGATGCTGATGGTCTGGTTTGAGCGCAAGGCGATTGCCGGAATGCAAAATCGAATCGGTCCAAATAAAACCGGTCCATTCGGAATATTGCAGACACTTGCCGACGGCATCAAGTTGTTCTTCAAAGAAGATTTGTTTCCGAGTCGGGCTGATCGATTTGTTTTCGCCCTCGCGCCTTTTTTGTCGTTCGTTCCGGCGTTCTTGGCGTTTGCGATAATTCCGCTCGGCGGCGATTTTCGTAACGGTTCGTCGGGTGAGGTGACGCTCTTTGGTCAAGTTACGCGAATTCAACTCGCTGATCCGCCGATCGGGGTTTTGTTCGCGTTGGCGATTTCGTCGATCGCCGTTTACGGCATCATGCTCGCCGGTTGGTCGAGTGGTTCGAAGTATCCGTTGCTCGGTTCGGTTCGAGCGTCGGCACAGATGGTCAGTTATGAGGCGGCACTCGGGTTGTCGTTGGCGTGCGTGTTGTTGCTCGCTGGCACGCTGTCGACGAGTGGCATAGTCGCCGCTCAAGCAACCGTCACCGACTGGCACTTCGTTTCAACGGGAATCGTGCCGTTCATAATCTTTTTGATTGCCGCCACAGCAGAACTCAACAGACCCCCATTCGATTTGGTTGAAGCCGAACAAGAACTTGTTGGTGGTTTCAACACCGAATATTCGTCGATTCGATTCGCGTTGTTCTACTTGGCTGAATTCATGAACACGGTGACGATGTCGGCGCTGATCGTGACCTTGTTCTTTGGTGGTCCGCAGCCGATTGCGATCGGCGATTTCGTGTTTGATATTCCGTTGTTGCCGAACGCGCTAGAAGGCACCGTTTGGTTGTTGGCGAAAATCTTGGTGTTTCTCTATATGTATATTTGGTTTCGCGCGACACTGCCACGTTTGCGATATGACCAACTCATGGACTTGGGTTGGAAGTTGCTCATTCCGGCTTCGCTGGGCTGGTTCATGTTGCTCGCCGCGCAACGCCTTGCGCGCCAAAATGGTTGGAACATCGTTTTTGTGACGGGCGGTTCGATTGCCGTGCTGGTGATTTGTTATTTGTTAATGCAAGCGGCGTTCGCCAAAAGCGCGCGCGATCGCTCGACACAAGGGACAATGTTCTAATGGGCTATCTCGGCGGATTCTTAGTAACTTTTCGACAACACGGCCCGAAAAATCGAGTCACGACCCAATATTCAGGTGGGCGGATGTTTCGTCGCAAGAAGCGCAACGCCAAAAAGATGGACGTCAAAATTGACAAACCAGAGCGCCTACACGGTCGCCATGTCTTGAACCGTTACGAAGACGGAATGGAAAAGTGCATCGGTTGCGAATTGTGTGCGGCTGTTTGTCCCGCCAAATGCATTCATGTTCGTGGCGCCGACAACAACCCGACTTCGCCGACGTCTCCGGGTGAGCGCTTCGGGTGGATTTATGAGATCAATTATCTGCGTTGCATTCACTGCGACCTTTGCGTAGAGGCATGCCCGACTGAAGCAATCACCGAAACAAAAATGTTCGAGTTCTCGTTCACCAATCGCCAAGACGCGATTTATACGAAGAACGAATTGTTGGTCGATCTCACGGGCAAGCCACAACAACTTTCATGGGAAGACTGGCGCGATGGCGAGGACAAAAATACTTCGGGCTGGATGCGAGCGACCGCCGCATCGGGCGACGCAAACTTCACCGGCGTCGTGTCGTGGAGTGGCGAACTCGGTCACGGCGTTCGACCCGCAGAAGAAAAGAGCGAGTAAGTGGAGTTCTTTGTTTTTGTTTGCGCATCGTTGATGATTCTGTTGGGCGCCGTCGGTGTCATCGTGCGCAAGCACCCCGTGCATGCGGCGTTGAGTTTGGTTCTGACGCTTTTTGGCGTCGCCGTGTTGTTCGTCGCCCAAGACGCACACTTTCTCGCCGCCGTGCAGGTCATCGTTTATGCCGGAGCGATCGTCGTGTTGTTCTTGTTCGTGATCATGCTCTTGGGCGTGGATCGCGTCGAAAATTTGCGCACCGAACCTCTCTCGGCACAACGCCCTTTGGCGGTCATCACCTGTCTGGGTTTGCTTGGTGTTCTCGTCGCCGCAATAGTCAACGGCGATGGCGCGCTCAACGAGCGCGGTGAGGGCATCAATTTGCCAGACCTACAAAACGGCCCAGATGCCAACACCGTGCAATTGGCTGAATCTATTTTTTCTCGTTATGTCGTGGCGTTCGAAGTTACTTCGGTGCTCTTGGTGATCGCCGTTGTGGGCACGGTGTTGCTTACCCGCAAAGCAAAGTCGAGCGTCAAGTGATCGCGCTAAGTCTGACACCGACTTCGTCTTGGTATTTGATTCTGTCGGCCGTGCTTTTTGCGATCGGCACTTTTGGCGTGCTGGTTCGCCGCAACCCGTTGGTGATGTTCATGTGTATCGAGCTGATGCTCAACGCCGTGAACCTTAGTTTTGTGACTCTCGCTCGTGAATTGAACGACATCAACGGTCAAACGATTGTGTTTTTCGTGATGGTCGTTGCAGCTGCCGAAGTCGTCGTCGGTCTCGGAATAATCGTTTCAATTATGCGCAATCGAGCAGCGATGACGGTCGACGACATGGCTGAACTCAAGGGCTGATGATGCTGAACTTCATCTGGTTTATCCCGTTGCTGCCGCTTGCCGCGGCTGTGCTCAATCTGGTCTTGGGTCGCAAGTTCGGTGATCCGCGCTCTGGTTGGGTGGCAACTATCGCCACCGGCAGTTCGTTCTTGCTGACGGTTCTCGTTTATTTAGAGATGCTCGGTCTTGAGGCCGAACAGCGAAGCCATGTCGAAGTTTTATTCTCGTGGGTACCAGTCGGAAATCTGCAGGTTGATTTTGCATTGCTCGCAGACCCGCTAAGCGTAACGATGGCTTTGTTCGTCACCGGAATTTCTACTTTGATTCATCTTTATGCGATCGGATATATGCACGGTGA
>Ga0214923_10002531_pt1 | contig 24156 bp, 19 predicted proteins | sample LL1510_MetaG_FD_177993 | JGI IMG/M metagenome (GOLD analysis project Ga0214923, IMG submission 177993) | Freshwater microbial communities from Lake Lanier, Atlanta, Georgia, United States - LL-1510 | ecosystem: Environmental > Aquatic > Freshwater > Lake | place: USA: Georgia | collected...
GGGAGGAGTTCGAGGTGACTACGCCAGGGCACATGATGTGCACTAGGCGAGTGGGTCGGCGAACGCTCGACGAGCGTGGGCCGCTTCGGCCCAGCGAGGAGACTTTTGCCGCCCACGAGCCGACGACTACGCCAGGGCACATGATGTGCACTAGGCGAGTGGGTCGGCGAACGCTCGACGAGCGTGGGCCGCTTCGGCCCAGCGAGGAGACTTTTGCCGCCCACGAGCCGACGACTACGCCAGGGCCGGAGGCCCGGGTACGAACCAGCGACCGGAGGTCGCCAAGGAACCATGAGCCGGATGCTCATGGTTTCCGTGAAGACAGAATGGGCTCGAGCTCCTCCACGAAGTCGCGGACATCCTGAAACTCGCGGTACACGCTCGCGAACCGCACGAAGGCCACCTGGTCGAGCCCGCGCAAGAGTTCCATGAGCCGCTCGCCGATCACGCGGCTCGGCACGTCGGTCTCGTAGGTGCCGTAGAGCTCTGCTTCGAGCGCCGTCACGACGCCCTCGATGTCGTCCTCGCTGACGGGCCGCTTCCAGCAGGCCTTGGCCAGGCCCCGCTTGATCTTGTCGCGGTCGAAGGGCTCGCGCACGCCCCCCTTCTTCACGACCGTGAGCAACTGCCGCTCGACGCGCTCGTAGGTCGTGAACCGGCGGCGGCAGGCGATGCACTCGCGGCGGCGACGGATCGACGAGCCGTCGTCGCCGGCCCGCGAATCGATCACCCGGTCGTTGTCGGTCCGGCAGAAGGGGCAGCGCATGGCGGGGTCCGGCCTCGAGGGTGATTCATCGTACGACCGGCCCGCCACGATCGACAAGGCGAATTCGCCGTCACTCCGCCGGCCGGTTCCCGCGCGGGAGCTTCCAGTCGCGCCGCTGCCGGGAGCTGGGAATGTCCATCGCCTTGCGGTACTTCGTCACCGTGCGCCGGGCCACCGTGATCCCACGCCTGCCGAGCTCTTCGACGAGCGCGTCGTCGCTGTAGGGATCGTCCTTCGGCTCGTTGCCGATGATCTCCTGGAGCTTGAGCCGCACCGTGTCCCAGGCCACCTCGTCGCCGTCGGCACTCACCGTGCCACCCACGAAGAACCGGCGCAGGGGGATCAGGCCGCGCGGCGTCTGCAGCCACTTGTCGTCCACGGCGCGGCTGACCGTCGTCACGTGCATCCCGATCCGGTCGGCGATCTGCTGCATCTTGAGCGGTTCGAGGGCCTCGGGACCGTCGGCGAGGAACCGCGTCTGGTGGTCGACGATCGCCTGTGCCGTCTTGAGCAGCGTCGACCTCCGCTGCTCGATCGACTCGATCAGCCACTGGGCCGAGTTGACCTTCCGCTTGATGTACTCGCGCGTGGCCGGGTCGGTGTCGGGGGAGAGGAGCATGTCCCTGTAGAGGGGACTGATCCTGAGGTTCGGCAGGTCCACCTCCTCCAGCCGCACCTTCCACGAGCCGTCGGCCTGCTGCTCGACGTGCACGTCGGGCTTCACGGTGGGAACGAACGGCACCGAGAAGATCGCGCCCGGCTTGGGGTTGAGGGCGTGGAGCTGCTCACGGAGCCGCTCGATCTCGGCGATCGAGGAGCCGGTCTTCCTCTCGATGAGCGGCAGCCGGTTGCCCGCGAGGTCCTCGAGGTGCTCGCTCACCAGCCGGCGGAGCTGGCGGGCGTTGGGCATGTCGGACCGGATCTGCAGGAGCAGGCATTCGCGCAGGTCGCGGGCCGCGACGCCGGGCGGATCCATTCCCTGCACCGCCCGGAGGGCCTTCTCCAGGAGTGCCAGCTGCGTCGCCCGGTCGGGCGGCCCCTCGGGGTCGACCAGCTCCTCGAGCGGCACGGGAAGGTAGCCGTTGGCGTCGAGGTTGAAGATGATCCTCTCGGCCGCCTGTCGCTCCGCCTCGGTGAGGTCGTCGTTGGCGAGCTGGTCGTGGAGGTGGTTGAAGAGAGTCTCCGGCCGCTCCTCCATGTTGGCCATGGCGTCGAGGTAGCGATCGGAGACCTCCTCGATCCGCCCCGCGGAGGGACGGCTGCGGTCGTCGTCGGAGTCGGGGTATTCGCTCGCCCAGTCGTACGACCGCTCGAAGTCGGCCTGGTTGGCGTGCTCCTGGTCGACCACGAGCGGCTTCTCGTCGACGGTGCGCTCGCCCGCCGGGGGCTGCTCGGCGAGGGTCGCGGCCGATTCGCCGCCGGGAACGTCGGCCCCGGCCTCCTCGACCTCGAGGGTCTCGTTGTTCTGGATCTCCTGCTCGATCCGCTCCTCGAGGGCGAGGAGCGGCAGCTGGAGGATCTCCATCGACTGGATCATGCGCGGCGCGAGCACCTGCTTCTGCGCCATCCGCATTTCCTGGCCGAACGACATCCGCATCGCTGCAAACTCCATGCCGGAACCGGCGGGAGACCGCCGGACCTGTTCCAAGGATACAGCGCAACCCCGTTCCAGGGCGCGTCACGGCAGGGGCTGGCGGCTGGAAAGGGCGTCGGCCAGCATCTCGCGGTTGGCCTGCTCCAGTGACGCCCCGACCGTCAGGCCCCGGGCCAGGCGGGTGATCCGCACCGGCAGGCCGGCGAGCCGCCCCGACACCTCGAGGGCCGTCGCATCCCCCTCGACGTTGGGCGTCGTGGCCATGATCACCTCGGCGACGCCCCCCTGCCGCACGCGTTCCACCAGCCGGTCGATCGTGAGCTGCGCGGAGCCGACGCCCTCCAGCGGCGACATCCGCCCCTGCAGCACGTGATACACGCCGCGATACGCGCCCGCCTGCTCGAGGGCCAACAGATCCCGCACCTGTTCCACCACGCACAGCTGCGTCCTGTCGCGCCGCCGGTCGAGGCAGATGTCGCACTCCTCCCGCTCCGCGAGGTTGAAGCAGGTCCGGCACGGATGGAGCTTTTCCTTGACGGCTCGAATCGCGTCGGCGAACGCGACCGCCTGCTGGTTCGACATGCGCAGCACGTGATACGCCAGCCGTTCTGCCGACTTGCGGCCGATGCCGGGCAAATCGGCGAAGAAATCGATGAGCCTCGGGATCGCCCCGCGGGTCTCAGCCATTCGGATCATCCTCCTCGTCGTCCGCCGACTCCCCGCGGGCGATTCCGGACGCCGCCGCAGCTGCGACGCCGGGCCGCGGCGGCTCAACCTTCCTCACCACCGCGTCAAACAGCGTCCGGGCCTGGGCGACGAGCGGGTGGTCGATCGCGTCGCGCACCAGCGCCGCCTGCGACGGGGCCGGCCGCGGGCGTTCCGGGAGGGCCTCGATCGCCCCGGCGACGGGCGCAGCGACGGTGACGGCGTGGCGCAGGGGCCGGCCCGCGAGGCCGGCGAGCGCCGCCGCGATCGCCTCGGTCACCTCCGGCCGTCGCAGGAACGCGGCCCCCGCGGCCGCTGGAGCGGGCATCACCACCTCGATCCCGCCGTCGTCCCAGCGCACGTCGACGGCGGCCGCGGCGAAGTCGGCGGCGAGCCCGCCTGCCGCCTCGCAGGCCTGCAGCCAGGCCGAGCGGGCGTCGGCGGACGGCGTGGTCACAGCCGCGACGGGTGGCGACGCGGGCGGCGACGCTGCGGGAGGCGGCTCAGCGATCGCCGCCGGCCGCGTCAGGTCGGCCGTTTTTTTTTCGCGCGGCGCCGGCTGCGGCCGGGCGGGCTCCGCGGCCCGCGGCTCCGCGGCGATGCCCTGCGCCACCGCGGCGAGGTCGTCGAGGTCGTCGAGCTTCGCGAGCCGCACCACCGCCATCTCGGCGAGGATCGCCGCGTGGCCGCTCGTCCGCATGCGCGAAAGCGACTGGTCGACGATCTGGAGCATCGCCAGAAGCGTCTCGGTGCCGACCGCGCGGCCGAACGCCGCCGGGTCGATGCCGAGCCCGCCGCCGGGCGCACCGGGCTCGCAGCCCACGCTCGCGAGCAGGGCGTCGCGGAGCGCCGCGATCACCTGCTCGAGCACGCCGCCCGGGTCGGCGCCGCCGGAGAGCGTGGCGGCGAAGGCCTCGAGCGCCGCCTTCGGATCGCGGTCGGCGAGCGCCTGCACGAGCCGCCCCACCTGCTCCTCGCGGCCGGTGCCGATGACGGCGTGCACCTCGTCGACGCCGATCCGGCCCGAGGCCGCGCCGAGCAGCTGCTCGAGCAGCGACTGGCTGTCGCGCATGCTGCCCGCGGCGCGGCGGGCGATGAGCGAGAGCGCCTCCGCCGTGGCCCGGCCCCCCTCCGCCTCCACGATCTGCGCGAGCCGGCGGGCGATGGCCGGCGCGTCGACCGTCACGAAGTCGAACCGCTGGCAGCGCGAGAGGATCGTGATCGGGAGTTTTTCGGGCTCCGTCGTGCAGAGCACGAACTTCACGTGCGCCGGCGGCTCCTCCAGCGTCTTCAGCAGGGCGTTGAAGGCCTCGCGCGTGAGCATGTGGACTTCGTCGATGATGTAGATCTTGAACCGGCCGCGGGCCGGCCGCACGGCGACGTTCTGCCGCAATTGCCGGATCTCGTCGATGCCGCGGTTGCTGGCGGCGTCGATCTCGACCACGTCGACATCCTGCCCCGCGGCGATCGCCAGGCAGGCGTCGCAGGCGTTGCACGGCTCCGCCGCCGGGCCGCGCTCGCACTCCAGGGCCTTGGCGTAGATCCGGGCGGCGCTCGTCTTGCCCACGCCGCGGGCGCCCGTGAACAGGTAGGCGTGGCCGATCCGGCCGCTCTGGATCGCGCCGGAGAGGCCGCGGGCCACGTGCTCCTGCCCGACGAGCTCGTCGAACCGCTGCGGGCGGTAGCGGCGGGCGACGACCTGGTAGGGGGCCGGTTCGGCCATGGGCGGCTCCGGGGCGGCCGAGCCGGGCGCCGATGAGAGGCCCACCGCACAAAGGGGCGACTGCTTATGGCTGCTGCGGTTAGGCCCTGACCAGGTTCACAGGCCCCCATCGCAGGGGCCTCTCATCGGCACCCGAACTCGTTCCTCCAGTTTTGTACGCCCCGCCCCCGGCACGGTCAAAGGCTGTTACATTTCGCGGCCATGGCGTCTTCGGCGTCTCCCATGATGCAGCAGTTCGAGGCGGCGAAGGCCCGCTGCCCTGGCGCCCTCGTGCTCTTCCGGATGGGCGATTTTTACGAACTCTTCGGGGAAGACGCCCGCGAGGCGGCCACGCTCCTCGACCTCACGCTCACCAGCCGCGACAAGGGGCCCGACGCCCTGCCGATGGCCGGCTTCCCGCACACGCAGCTCGACAACCAGCTCGTGAAACTCGTGGCCGCCGGCCGCCGCGTCGCGATCTGCGAGCAGATCGACGGGCCGGCTTCGTCGGATGGCAAATCGGCTCGTGGACTCTTGCGCCGCGAGGTGACGAGGATCGTCACGCCCGGTATCGCGGCCGACGAATCGCTGCTCGACCCCGGCCGCGTGAACTATCTGCTTGCGATCCTGCCCCGGGCCGAGGCCGGCGGCGTGCGCGTGGGCCTCGCCTGGATCGACGTCGCCGCGGGCCGGTTCGAGTGCGCCGTGATCCCGCGCGACGACGTGGCCGACCACCTGCTCCGGCTCGATCCGGCCGAGGTGCTCTGCGCGGAGAAAGACCGCGACGTCGCCACCGAGCTGTTTTCATCTACAGGGAACTTGCACGCCGTGACTGCGCGGCCCGACTGGTGGTTCGCCGACGCCGAGGCCACCGCCGCCGTCGGAAAGGCGCTCGGTGGCCGGCGGCTCGAGGGGCTGGGCTTCGACCTGCCGGCCGACCTGCCCGGCCTCGCGGCCGCCGGCGCGATCGTCAACTACCTCGAGGAAAACGAGCCGACCGCGATCGCCCGCATCGAGACGCTCGCCCCGTGGCGGCCGGGCCACCGGATGGAGATCGACGAGGTCTCCCGCCGCAGCCTCGAGATCGTCCGCGGAAGCGCGTCGGGCCGCCGCGAGGGCTCGCTCGCCGGTGTGCTCGACCGCACGCGGACGCCGATGGGCGGCCGGCTGCTCGGCACCTGGCTCGCCGAGCCGCTCGTCGCCTCGGCCGCCATCGACGAGCGGCTCGACGCCGTGGCCGCGCTCGCGGCGGACGCGTCGCGATCCGCCCGGCTGGCGGCTCTCCTCGCCGGCATCGGCGACATCGAGCGGCTCACCGGCCGCGTGATCTCCGGCCGGGCGGGCCCGCGCGACCTCGAGCGGATCGGCCGCGCGCTCGCCGTGCTGCCCGACGTCAAGGCGGCGCTCGCCGGCACGGCGGGCCTGCTCGGGGCGGTCGGCGGCCGGCTCGACCCCTGCGCGGATCTCGCGGGCCGCATCGCCGCCACGCTGCGCGAGGGCTGCCCGGTGTTCGCCCGCGACGGCGGCTTCATCCGCCCGGGCTTCGACGAGCGCCACGACCGGCTCGTGGAGCTCGCCTCCGGCGGCAAAGCCTGGATCGCCGAGTACCAGGCCCGCGAGATCGAGCGCACCGGCATTTCGTCGCTCAAGGTCGGCTTCAACCGCGTGTTCGGGTTCTTCCTCGAAGTGAGCCGCACACACGCCGCCAAGGTGCCCGCCGACTACGTCCGCAAGCAGACGGTGAAAAACGCGGAACGTTACACGACGCCCGACCTCGACGCCCGCCAGCGCGAGGTGCTCGGCGCCGAGGACGAGGCCACCCGCCGCGAGATCGAGCTCCTCGAGGAGCTCCGGCTCTTCGTGGCGGAGCACCGCGCGCGGCTCGACCGGGCCACGGAGATCCTCGCCATCCTCGACGTGCTCGTGTCGTTCGCCGACGTGGCCCGGTCGCGGGCCTGGGTGCGGCCGGAGATCACGGGCGGCGGCGAACTCGTGATCGACGAGGGCCGGCATCCGATCCTCGAGCAGATCCTGCCCGCGGGCACGCTCGTGGCCAACGATCTGGCGCTCGCCGCGGGCGGCGAGGCGGCCCCGGCGATTATTCTCGTCACCGGCCCCAACATGGGCGGCAAGAGCACGTTCATCCGCCAGGCCGCGCTCTTTGCCGTGCTCGCGCAGGCGGGCAGTTTCGTGCCGGCGAGGCGGGCCCGCGTGGGCATCGTCGACCGCCTCTTCGCCCGGATCGGTGCCGGCGACGACATCGCCAGAGGCGCGAGCACGTTTCTCGTGGAGATGGCCCAGACCGCGCGGATCCTGAACCGGGCCACCGCCCGCAGCCTCGTGATCCTCGACGAGGTCGGCCGGGGCACGAGCACCTACGATGGCCTCGCGATCGCGCAGGCGGTGGTCGAGCATCTCCAGGCGCAGGTCGGCTGCCGCACGCTCTTCGCCACCCACTACCTGCAACTCGCGGCGCTCGAAAAACTTCCGGGCGTGGCCAACGTGCAGGTGCTCGTGCAGCAGCACCGCGACGAGCTCGTGTTCCTCCACCGCGTGGCCCCGGGTGCGGCCGACAAGAGCTGGGGTGTGCACGTGGCGCGGCTCGCCGGCGTGCCGACCGACGTCGTCGACCGCGCGGGCGACCTGCTCCTGGGCTTCGAGTCGGCCGGCACCGCCCCCGCTGCAAAACCCCGCCGCAAGCCCGCCCCGGCCGAGCAGCGCTCCCTCTTCGACCCGTAGGACAGGCTTCAGCCTGTCAGAAACGTACGACAGGCTTGAGCCTGTAAAAAAAGTACGACAGGTTTCAGCCCGTCGACAACTGTCAACCCGTCCCCCCGGGCCGCCTCCCCGCCGTCGCGGCCGCGGTGTAGCATCAGGGACGCGAAAAGGAGTCTGCCGGTGGCCGTTGAACTGCGCGAGTTTTCCTGGCAGAGGATGATCGAGGCCGTGCAAGCCGTTCGTGACCGGGCGCTGCGGGCGACCGCAGCGCTCGAAAAAGCCGGAATCCCCTACGCCATGGCCGGCGGCAACGCCGTGGCCGCCTGGGTGGCCCGCGTGGACCGTGCGGCCGTGCGGAACACGCAGGACGTCGACATCCTCGTGCGGCGGAGCGACCTACCGGCCGTCACGGAGGCTCTCGAGGGAGCCGGCTTCGTACGGGCGACGGTGATGGACGTGGTGTGCTTCATCGACGGCCCCGCCGGCAGCCCGCGGGACGCCGTCCACCTGCTGTTCGCCGGCGAGAAGGTGCGCGAGTCGTATCCGCTGCCGACGGCCGACGTCGGCGAATGCGTGCCGGCCGACGACTACGCGATCGTGACGCTCGAGGCCCTGGTGCGAATGAAGCTCAATGCGTTCCGCGACAAGGATCGGACACACCTCCGAGACTTCATCTCGCTCGGTCTGATCGACGCCACGTGGCTGCCCCGGCTCGTGCCCGAGCACGCGGCCCGGCTGCAGCAGCTGATCGACGACCCCGATGGCTGAGACGGCGACGCCGGGAGGGCCCGGCGCCGCCCGCCCTGCTCAGGCGAACGTGATTCGGCGGTCGACTTCGATCCGGTACCCGTCGGCGAGCGTCAGGGAAAACCGCTCGGCATGGGCGATCTCGCTCGAGCGATCGAGGAAGGTGGCATCGTGGCCGAGTTCCAGCCACGCGATCGTCTTCGCGATCGGGTCGACCAAAAGATAGTGGCTCACCCCGGCGAGTTCATAGAGGCTGCGTTTCGCGGTCCGGTCTTTTTCAGCCGTCGCATCACTGAGAATCTCGATGGTCAGAGCCGGCGGCCGCTCGAGGTGTCGCCCGGGCTGGCTGCCGCAGACCACCATCACATCCGGCCGCACGACCGTATCGTCGCTGACGATCCAGTCGAGGCCCGCATAGGTGGCACACGGGCAGCCCTGCGCCTGAAGGCACGACTCGATCTGAAACACGAGCTTGGCTGCGGCACGCTCGTGTGGTCCGAGTGGCGAGGGGCTCATCGCCACCGCCGTGCCGTTCCAAAGCTCCCAGTCGCCCTCCCACTGGAGGTAGTCGGCGACCGAGTAATGCGGATCGTATCCCGGCGCGATGGGCATACCCCAAGTGTACAAAGAAGCAGTTCCGAAAGCAACCGCTCGGTGCCCACGGAGTTCGCCCCGCGTCGGCCAACTGATCACCCCGGCCGATCCGGACATCCAGTTTTGCGTGACCCCGGCTATTTTTTCGGGACGAGCGTCGCCTGAAACGCGACGAGTTTCCACCCGCCGCCCTGCCGCAGGAAGACCCGAGTCCAGCGGGTCTCACCCTCCAGCGTGCCGGCTGCATCGTCGGACACGATGCCCGATCTCCCGGTCAGGACCGCGGTGTCGCCGTGGAGCCGAACCTTGACGTCGGACGACGTCAGTTTGTCGTAGTTGACGTTTGGCTCCGCCGTGTCCTGCTTGACGCTCGCGAGAAACTGGGCGCGGTCGGACACGACGCCGTTCGGGCGGGTGTGGACGTAGTCGGGGTGGAGCACGTTTTCGAGAAAGGCGAGGTTCTCGTCGACGACCGCGGCCTGGATGTCTGCCGTGAGCCGCTTCAGGTCGCGCTCGTCGCCGGCCACGTCGGCCAGGCTCGGCGTCGCGAGAACGATCAGGATCGCAGCCGCCCGAAGGAAAGAATGCATGGTGCACGGTCCGGAAAAAGTGGAGTGGGGTGACGAACCAAAGGATAGGTCGGCCAGTGGCCGTTCGGCAAGCATTGGATGTCGCCACCACGAACGCCGTTGAGCTGGAGCACCTGGCTGTTCATCGTGGCGTCGGCCACGCGGGCCGGCCCGCCCCGCAGCACCGCCTGCTCCGCGCCACACTCGTCCCACAGGAGCTGCCCCGAGGGCTCGTCGAACCGGTACGACGCCACGAGCCCCCGCGGCTTGGCGAGCGTCGAATCGTAGTAGGGCCCGAACCAGTCGCCCCACGGATAGTGGCCGCAATGGACCCCGTCCGAGTCATTCCACATCATCGAGTAGTCGTCGTCGGCGATGGCAGTGCCGGAGAGGGTGCCGCCCCATACGGACGCGTTGCCGCGGACGATCGCCGAATCCTTCACCGTTCCGCCGTCGAGCCACGCGTAGCCTTCCACCACGGCGTCACCCTGCACGACGGTGTTCCAGCCGCTCACGAGGGCGTGGTCGCGGATCCGGGCGTTGCCCTGGACCGACGCGCCCTGCACGACGGAATACCCGGAGACGACGGCCGCGCCGGCGATCCGGGCCTGCTCGCGCACGACCGCGCGCCCGGTGGATCGCCACCGAGAAGTACGCACTGACGCCCGCCTTCTCGGGATCGTACGTCAATGCGGCCAGACACACCGCCTGCTCTGCGGTGGCATCCAACTCGCACCGTTTGGCAACGTCGATTGTCAGTCGGCGCACATTCACTCGCTGACCCTGATCAGCTCGTCGAGCTTGCCTCCGATGGTGTCGATTTTCTCGGAGTGTTCCTTCTGGCCGCGCACGATCTGCTCGACCACCTCGAAGTGGGCGTCCAGCACCGGCTTCACCACGTCGTTCTTGGCCCACCACAGGATCACGGCGAGGATCACGAGCGGCAGGCCGGAGCGTTCGCACGTCGCTGGTTACGTCACATTCGAGCCGGCTTTGCGGTCGATCGCCTTCGTCGCACTCGCGAGGGACGCTTCGGCAACGCCGCCGTCGTCGGCGGTCTCGCGAAGATCGAGCAGGAAGTCGTAATCCCGACCGAGATTCGCAGACAGCGCACCGGGCGGCTGGTGAGCGGCGTGTTCCGGTCTTGCTGGCCCAAAAGCCGTTCCCGGAACGGCGATTGCCCTTCCCGGGGAGCATGTGTCTTTCTTGCTGTGGGACAGGCTTTAGCCTGTCATGCCATGTGGGACAGGCTTCAGCCTGTCATGCCATGTGGGACAGGCTTCAGCCTGTCATGCCTCAACGCGCCCGCGCCGGCGGGAGCGCCTCCGCTTGGCCATCCATGGCTCCGCTGGTCACATACGCCGTCGCGGATGCCTTCCGTGATGCGATGAAGGCCTCGAGTTCCTTGAGACTCGCGAGGCCGATCAGGGAGTACCAGACCATCTGATACATCGCCCGGTTCGGCTTCTCGCCGGTGGAGATCAGGATCAGCATGCAGACGATCATGGCGCAATACGACTGGATCTCCACGATCAGTTCGGCCGGCAGCTCGAGACGGTTGGTGACCAGGCGGAGCACGCCGTCACAGTCCGGGCCACGCATGCCCCGGTCGCTCTCGTGCGGCTTGGCCTCCACGCAGATCAGCCGCACCGGGTGGTCGGGACGGGTGCGGTGCCGCGTTCTCCAGCCCAGTTCGACGATCTCGTCGCTGATCACACCGGCGGCATGATCGGCTGGCGTGAGACGACCAGGAGGACGGCATCGACAACTTCGTCCGGCCCGCCGGTCAGCGGCGGCGCGGTCGTCGCGAGGCCTTCTTGGCGGACTTCTTCTTTCCGGTCTTCCTGACCGCCTTCTTCGCGGCTTTCTTCTTGCGGGCCGGCTGCGACCGCTCCACGGCCTCGTCGCCGCGGCGACAAGCCGCGCCGCAACCTCCCGACCTCACCCGCACTGGTTCATCTTGTCGCGCGGCGTGCCGGCGGCGATGAGCGCGGGCTCTGGTCTGCCGAACTGCACGAAGGCCACGTCGGGAACCACCGTCACGGCGATGCTCTTGTAGGCGGGCGTCCGCGAGAGCGGATCGGCGGCCTTTGGCACGAGCACGTTGCTCTCGGGGTAGTACATCGCCACGCAGCCGGGCCGGATCTGGTCGAAGGCCGACACGATCTGCCCGCGCATCTCGCCCGCGCTGCTCGTGATCCGGCAGCGGCCGCCGGCCTGCAGGCCGAATGTCGTGATGTCGTCGGGGTGCATGAGCACGATGTCGCGCCGCGTCTGGTTGCGGTAGAGGTCTTCCTCCTCGTAGACGACGGTGTTGAACTGCCCTTCGCTGCGGATCGTCATCAGCTGCAGGCCCTGGGGCGGCTCGGGCAGGTCGTGCACGAAGAGATGGGCCAGGCCGTCGGCCGTCGGGAAAGCCGGCGTGTCGATCGCCCGGCCCGGAATGGAAAACTCCTGCTTCGTCTTGTCGATCTCCGCGATCTGCTCCATCCCGGGCACGATCGCCCCGATCGCCTTGCGGATCGTGCTCGTGTGGGCCATGTCGCGCCAGTTGACCGGGCCGCCCTCGCCGAGCACGCGGCGGGCGATGTCGGCGATGATCTCCACCTCGGCCCGCGGGCCTGTCTGTTCGGTCGTGGTATGCCGCGGCTGGCCACCGTCGGAGAGCCGGATGTAGCTGAACATGCTCTCCTGCGTGGAGGGCTCCGGCTCCTCGTCGCGGGCGAGCACGGGCAGGATGATCGTCTCCTCCGCCCCGGTGCCCCAGGCGTGGCCGGTGTTCAGCGACGTGTTCATGGAGACGACGGTGTCGATCTTCTCCATCGCCCGCCTGGCATACGTGGCGTCGGGGCTCGCGCCATACAGGTTGCCGCCGAGGCAGAAGGCGAACCGCATCCTCCCCGCGTCGGCCGCGTCGAGGCATTCGAGCGTGTCGTAGCCCTTCGTCGTGGGCAGCTTGACGCCATAGTGGCTCTCCAGCCGGTCGAAGACCGCCTTCTTGAGCATGGGCGTGACGCCCACGGTGCCCATCCCCTGGATGTTGGAGTGGCCGCGGATCGGCTGCAGGCCCGCGCCGGGCCGGCCCACCATGCGTCGCATGAGGGCGAGGGTGGCGATCGCCTGCACGGTCGCGGCGCCGTGGAGATGGTGCGTGACGCCCATCGTCCAGGCGAACACCGCCCGCCTGCTCTCGGCATACTGGGCGGCCATGTCGAACATCTCGCGCTGCGACACGCCCGACTTGCGCACGATGTCGTCCCAGGAAAGGGCGTCGAGCCGGGCCGCGAGTTCGGGCCAGCCGGTGCAGCGCCGCTCCAAAAACTCCTCGTCGATCACCGGCTCGCCCGCCGCGTTGCGGGGGTTGGCCGCGTGCAGTTCGCGCAGCCGCTTCATGAGCCCGTAGACCATCGCGAGGTCGCCGCCCACGTGGGGCTGCACGTAGGTGCTCGCGATCTCGGCGCCGAAGAGGAGCGCCCACGCGTCGCTCGGCACCGAGAAGTTGACGAGGCCGGTCTCGACGATCGGGTTGACGACGATCACCTTGCCGCCGCCGCGGCGCACCATCATCAGCGTGCGCATCATGCGCGGGTGGTTGCTCGCGGGATTGCCCCCGATCAGGAACACGCAGTCGGCGTGCTCCATGTCGTCGAGCTTCACGGTGCCGGCCCCCGTGCCGATCACGCTCGCCAGGCCGACGCCGCTCGCCTGGTGGCAGTAGTAGGAACAGTTGTTGACGTGGTTGGTGCCGTAGAGCCGGGCGAAGAGCTGGAGCAGGAACCCCGCCTCGTTGCTCGACCGGCCGCTGAAGTAGAAGAACGATTCCTCGGGCATCGTGTTCTTGAGCTTCGCGGCGATCCGCTCCAGCGCCTCGCCCCATGCGATCGGCCGGTAGTGCTGCGAGCCCTTCTCCAGGAGCATCGGTTGCACGAGCCGGCCGGAGTGCTCGAGCTCGCGGGGCGAGAACGCCCGCAGCTGCGGGATCGAGTAGGTCTCGAAGAACGTCGGCTTCACGGCCCCCTGCATGTCGGCCACCATCGCCTGGAACGACTTCTTGCACACCTCGGGAAAGTGGCCGGCCTCGTTCACCATCCCGCCGGCCTGGCCGCCCATGCCGAGCGCACAGGTCTTGCAGGCGTTCTTGGACCGCATCGCCTTCCAGAATTTCCAGAGGCCGCCCGCCTCGCGCGACTTCTTGAACGTATACATGACCGCGCGGAAGCCGCCGCCGGTCGTCACCCTGCCGAAGAAACGTCCCATGCGAGCCAGCCGCTCCGCGCCGCAACCACGGCGGATTGCCGGTTGTTTGCGTCTGAAATGCTACCTGCGTTAGGCTGAACGACTCAAGTTGATCGATCGGTCTTTCCAGGAGTCCCAGCGATGCGTACAGGATTCATGACGGCGGTGGTGTTCGGGATGGCGGCCGTGGCGTCGGCCGAGATGACGAGCGGTCCGCAGGTGGGCGACAAGGTGGGGGCGTTCACGGTCACGAAGGTCGCCGGCAATCCCGACGACGGCTTCCCCGCCGGCCGCTCCGGCTGCTACCGCTGCAAGACCGGCTCGAAGCCGGTGGTGATGGTGTTCGCCCGCTCCGCCGACGAGAAGCTCGCCAAGCTCCTCAAGAAGATCGAGGAGGAGGTCGAGGAGCACCAGGCCGAGAAGCTCACGAGCTTCGTGAACATGATCGGCGCCGACCCCGAGAGCCTGAAGAAGGCCACCGAGGACTTCGCGACCAAGCACGGCATCACGCGGATCGCCTTCGTGGTGCCCGAGGACGCGCAGGACGGCCCGGCCGATTTCAACATCGCCAAGGACGCCGACGTCACGGTCGTGTGCTACAAGGAGGGCACGGTGAAGGCCAACCACGCCTTCCCGAAAGGAGGTCTCTCCGACGACAAGATCGACGCGGTCGTGAAGGCTTCGTGCGCTCTGGTTGAGTAACGGTCACACGTGATGGCGACGGGCATGGGTGCGGCTCCGGTTCGGAGCGGCCCATGCCCCGTCGCCGGACGTTCGCTCCGGGCCTGCGAGCAGGCCATCGACGCTGCGTGTCGTGAGGTGTCGCGGCGAGAACTCGGCATCCCTGCCGATAGCGCCGACGCGTTCACGCTCTCACCGGACATCCTCACGGCCGCGGTCACCGCAGCCACGGATGTCTGACACCCCGAGCCACGCACCCTACGACATGCCCGCAGACATTCCTCCCGTTCCGCCAAGTCGGCTGTGCGGCTACGCACGGGAGGTGCTCGAGCTACTCGCCGGCCACGCCGCAGCGGCCGAAATCGTGATCGGCGGCGGTGTGGCCCTGTCGCACTACGTCGAGTACCGCGACACGTTCGACCTCGATGCCTGGTGGGCCACCGCACCCACATCCTCTGCACGGGAATTGATGGGCCGGGCCATGCACACCGTCGCCGAGCGGCACGGCCTAACGCTCACGCGCCGGACATGGGGCGAAACGGAGAGTTATGAATTGGCCGACGGCCCACGGAAGGTGTTTTCATTGCAGATCGCCGCGCGAGACCGTTTCCTGGAGCCGACACTCGAGGCCGCCTGGCCACCCGTTCGCCTCGAAACACTCCGGGACAACGTCGCCTCGAAGATGACGGCACTCGTGGAGCGAGGAGCCCCTCGCGATCTTCGCGACGTGTACCATCTCTGTCATCGCGGCATTCTCTCGGCAGCCGAGTGCTGGCAGTTGTATTGTCAGAAAAATCCAGGGCATGACGTTCAGACGGCCGCCGATAAGGTCCTCCATTGCGTCGAGCGATTGGAGATGCAACGGCCCCTGGATACAATCGAGTCGCAGGACGAACGGTTGCAGGCGGCTGCCGTACGAGCGTGGTACCGCGACATCTTCTGCAAAAGCGTTTCCGCCTGAGCGTCCCGACACATCGTTGCCTGCCGTCCATGCACCTCGATCACACCGTCTATCCGGAATTGCAGCACCCGCCGGAGCACCTGGCCACGCCCGAGGCCAAGGCGGACTACGTGCAGCGCGTCTGCAGCGCATTCGATTTCGGGGTCGCGCCGGAGCGCTCCGACTGGGATTTGTTCCGCGGCTGGAAGGCGATCTTCGACGACTATCCCCTGCCGCACTCGCCGGCCTACCACACGTTTCGTGCCAGGTTCGGTTGGCCGGCTGTTGCCCGCGGTGTCTCGGGGCTCGTTCCACCGTGGAAGACTCAGGATCTTCGCGAGGGGCGAACCGACCCCTGTGAACGTGCCGTGTGATCTACGGCCTCCTTACGAGACTCACGAAAAACACTATATTTCCAGCACAGGGCAGCGTAGCTCAGTTGGTTAGAGCACCGGCTTCATAAGCCGGGTGTCGCCGGTTCAAGTCCGGCCGCTGCTATTCGCAGTTGTGCACGAGACGGCGCACGCCGATTCTTCACTGCCCGTGAACGCCGCCGTCGGGTCAAGTGTCCGTCGGGGTGCGCTGCGAGTCTTTTGTGTCAGTCTTGCGAGAGAACCGGGGTAGCATCAAGGCGAAAAACGATCAGTGTGGCCGATTCACACGCATCAGTTTTCCTGCGAGAGACGGAGCGCCGCCAACAGCCGCATCGATTCGAGCGGCAAGCGCCAAGAAATCACTGTCGGTTGTGCACACGATAATCCCCGGATGACTTGGAGTCTCGTCGTGGAGTTTCACAAAGTGCCGACGGTTGAGCGTGATCAGGCTGCGGCCTTGATCGATCGCGAACTTCAGCACCATGTGGTCAGGGATGGATTGCCCGCCAAGGCCGCTTTCCTGTACCGTCATCACGTCGTGCCCCATCCGCCGTAGTTCTTCCGCCACGGGGAGCGGAACATTTTCGTTTGTGTACAACGTGGCCACGCGGTGGCAGTCCTCAGGCGGTTTCGTTGTCGCGGATTTGCTGCTCGATTTCAGCCGGGTGGGCATGCCAATAGGCCCACGTCTCGACGAGATCCTGTGCCCGCAGCGTCGGGTAGGCCCGCAAGAGGTCGGCCTCGCTGGCCCCGAGTCTACGCGTCTGAACGAGCAGCCACACGGGAATTCGCGTGCGAACGACACAAGGCTCACCGCCGCAGATCTCCGGCCGGGTGTCGATCCCGGGAAAACTTTCTTCAAGCTGGGAAACGATGTCCTTCACCAGCCGCGCCTTCTCGCCACGCGTGAGGCGGCCGATCAGATCGATTGCCTGTTCAAGGGACGTCATTGGAGTCTCTCTTCGCTCGGCAACCCTCTGGAACTACACACGCACAACGCGACCGCACTGTTCGTAGGGGAGTGTACAAAGAGGCACATACACAAAACAACAACCGCAACCGCGGAGATGCTCATACGCCGAGTGTCGCCCGTTCGAGTCCGGCCGCTGCTCGTGGAATCAGAGGAAGGGAAAAGCGTAGACGCTGCCAAGGAGAGCCTCCGGGCGGCGATTGAGCTGACCCTCGAGGACCGCCGCGAGGACATCCTCCGCGGCAAAGGATAGGTCGGCCAATGGCACTTCGGCAAGCGTCGGCCGAGCGGGGCGGATCACGACGAGCACCAGCCGGAACCGGTCGGGCTGGATGCGGCCCGATCGTGTAGGTGCCGAAGAGCTTCCTATCCACGCTCAAGGCCGGATTTGTCTCGTCGGCGCAGACCGGCCTTGAAACCGCTCTTCGCGCGGGCCGGGGGCTGGGCCGGCCAGCTCACCGTCGCCGGCATGGCCTGCGACGACGTCGGCCCAAAAGACGGCGACTGCGCTGCCGCGCTTGGGCCGGTCAGAACGCAGGCCCCGATCAACGGAACGCGAATCGACGTGAGCCACAACGCATGTCGTATCGAATGCATGAAGAGATCCTCCCAGGCGATCCGCTGAGGAGGCAATCGCAAAACGACAGGCAGTCAATTCGGCCGGCGAAAAATCTCAAGCCGCCAGTCCAAATGCTCATGGACGGGCCGCGTGCGCGACGCGAGAATCTCACGCGGAGGAGCAGCCATGTCCGCGGCCAGTCCCGCCCGTCCCGTCCGCACCGCCATCGTCGGCCTCGGCTTCGGCGCCGAGTTCATCCCCATCCACCAGCGGCATCCCCACGCCGAACTCGTGGCCATCTGCCAGCGGTCGCAGGACAAGCTCGACCAGGTGGGCGACGCCTACGGCGTCGCGCGGCGCTACCAGAGCTATGCCGACGTGCTGAAGGACACGGAGATCGACGCCGTCCACATCAACTCGCCGATCCCCGACCACGGCCCGATGTCGATCGCGGCCCTCGAGGCTGGCAAGCACGTGATGTGCACCGTGCCGATGGCGACGAGCCTCGACGACTGCCGGAAGATCGTCGAGCTCTCGGCGAAGACGGGTCTCAAATACATGATGGCCGAGACGGTCGTCTACGCCCGTGAATTTCTGTTCATCAAGCAGATGGCCGACAAGGGCGAGCTCGGCAGGATCCAGTTCGTGCAGGCCAGCCACCAGCAGGACATGGACGGCTGGCCGAACTACTGGCCGGGTCTGCCGCCGATGCACTACGCGACCCACTGCGTGGGCCCCTGCCTCGCGCTCGAGCGCAAAGACGCGGAGGAGGTGAGCTGCTTCGGCTCGGGCCGGATCCGCGACGAGCTGGTGAAGCACTACGGCTCGCCGTTCGCCATCGAGAGCGCGCACGTGAAGCTCCGGAAGAGCGACGTCGTGGCCCGCGTCATCCGCTCGCTCTTCGACACGGCGCGGCAGTATCGCGAGAGCTTCGACGTCTACGGCTCGAAGAAGAGCTTCGAGTGGCAGCTCTGCGACGGGGAGGAACCCGTTGTGCACACGGCGAAGGTGCCAGAGCCTGAAATCCCGAAGCGGGTGCCCGTGCCCGACTTCGCCCACCTTCTCCCCGAGCCGATCCAGCGGTTCACGACCGGCGGCGTCTACGATGCCGACGACCACCAGCACCTCTCGTTCACGCAGGGGGGCGGCCACGGCGGCAGCCATCCGCACCTCGTGCACGAGTTCGTGACGGCCCTGGTCGAGGGCCGCGATCCGTATCCCAATGCCAGGCAGAGCGCCAACTGGACCTGCACCGGCATCCTGGCCCACGAGTCGGCCATACAGGGGGGCGCTATCATGAAACTACCCGAATGGAGTTTTTCCACGTAGGACAGGCTTCAGCCTGTCACGAAACCCGGAGTTCACGATGACCGCACGAACTTCCCACTTGCTCGGGGCGATGCTCATCATCCTCACGCAGGCGGCCTGCGCCGCCCACGCCGCCGACGCCCCGCTCAAGGTCCTCTTCCTCGGCGACAACGGCCACCATCGCCCCGCCGAGCGGTTCGCCCAGCTCCAGCCCGGGCTCGCGCCCCGCGGCATCGAACTCGTCTACACCGAGAAGGTCTCCGACCTCGATCCGCAGGTGCTCGCGGCCTACGATGCGCTCGCCGTCTACGCCAACATCGACAATCTCCCGCCGACCGCCGAGGCCGCCATCCTCGAATTCGTCCGCGGCGGCAAGGGGCTCGTGCCGCTCCACTGCGCGAGCTACTGTTTCCGCAACTCGCCGGCGTGGATCGACCTTGTGGGAGCCCAGTTCCAGAAGCACGGTACGGGCGAATTCCGCACGGTGAACATCGCCCCGGGCCACCCGATCATGCAGGGCTTCGGCGGGTTCAAGAGCTGGGACGAGACCTACGTGCACACGAAGCACAACGACCGCGGCCGCACGATCCTCGAGGAGCGGGTGGAGGGAGAAAGCCGCGAGCCGTGGACGTGGGTGCGCCAGGAGGGCAAAGGCCGCGTGTTCTACACGGCCTGGGGCCACGACCAGCGCACGTGGAGCCATCCCGGCTTCCACAATCTGGTCGAGCGCGGCATCCGGTTCGCCGCGGGCCGGGATCCCCAGGCGGCGGGCGCCTACGTCGACCACCCCGCGATGACGAAGCCGCCGGCGGGCCTCGCGGCGCTGGAGTACGAGCCGGCGAAGGTGCCCTTCTACACGCCGGGCGGCGACCGCAAGGGAGACAAGCAGATCGCGACGATGCAGAAGCCGCTCGCGCCGGCGGAGTCGCTGAAGCACGCCATCACGCCGGAAGGTTTCCGCGTCGAGCTCTTCGCCTCGGAGCCCTTGCTCGCGGGCAAGCCTCTCGCGCTGTGCTTCGACGGTGACGGAGCCGTCTCCGTAGCCGAGAGCGTCGATTACCCCAACGACCTTGTCGAGCCCACGCGGGAAGACCCCGCGGCCCCCGTCGAGGGGCACGACCGGATCGTGAAGCTCACCGACACCGACGGCGACGGCAAGGCCGACCGCCGCGACGTGTTCGCGGAACAGCTCTCGATCCCCACGAGCCTGCTCGCCCACGACGGCGGCCTGATCGTGGCGATGGCCCCGAACCTGCTCTATCTCAAGGACACCGACGGCGACGGGAAGGCCGACCTGCGAAAGGTGCTGTTCACCGGCTGGGGCACGGGCGACACGCACGCCGGCCCGAGCAACCTCACCTGGGGTCTCGACGGCTGGGTGTACGGGATCGTGGGCTACTCGGGTTTCGCAGGCAAAGTTGGCGGCGAGGAGATGCGGTTCGGCTCCGGCTTCTGGCGGTGCCGTCCCGACGGCTCGAAGCTCGAATTCCTGCGCAGCACGAACAACAACTCGTGGGGCGTGGGGTTCAGCGAGGAGGGGCTCCTCTTCGGCTCGACGGCCAACGGCAACCCGAGCGAGCACATGCCGCTGGCCAACCGCGTCTACGAGCGGGTCCGCGGCTGGAGCGCCACCACGCTCGGCGGCATCGCCGGCTCTCCCGAGATGGAACTCGCCCCGAAGGTGGCCGGCGACGGCACCGTGGCGATCCGGCAGGTCGATCACCACGGCCACTTCACCGCGGCGGCCGGCCACCGGCTCTACACGGCCCGGGCCTACCCCCGCAAATACTGGAATCGCACCGCCTTCACCTGCGAGCCGACCGGCCACATCGTGGCGACGTTCGAACTCCTGCCCATGGGCGCGGCGTTCACGAGCCGGATGGCGTGGGATCTCGTCGCCAGCGACGACGAGTGGACCGCGCCTATTTCTGCGGACGTGGGTCCCGACGGCCAGATGTGGGTGATCGACTGGTACAACTTCATCGTCCAGCACAACCCCACGCCGGCCGGCTTCGAGACCGGCAAGCGCGGCGCCTACGTCACGCCGCTCCGCGACAAGACGCATGGCCGCATCTGGCGGGTGGTGCACGGCACGTCGCCTTCCATCGGACGGAAGTCGCTCGCCGGAGCCTCGCCCGATGAGCTCGTCGCCGCGCTTGCCGACGACAACATGTTCTGGCGGGAGCGGGCCCAGCGCAAGCTCGTCGAGCGGGCTGCCGGCCGGCCCGACGGCGGCCGCGACGTCCTGCCCGCGCTCATCCGGCTGGTCGAAAATCCTTCCGTCGATGCGATCGGCCTGAATCCCGGCGCGATCCACGCGATCTGGACGCTCGAGCAGCTCGGAGCCCTCGACGGCTCCACGACCGATTCGCTGGCGCTCGCGCGGGTGCAGTCGGCGCTCGCGCATCCGTCCGCGGGCGTCCGCATGAACGCGATCAAGGCGCTGCCGCGCGACGCGGGCACGCTCCACAAGCTTTCGGGATCGACGGTGATCGACGACCCCGCGCCGCTCGTGCGCCTGGCGGTGTTCGAGGCGCTCGGCGAGTGGCCGTCGTCGCCGGAGGCGGCGGCGCTCGTCACGAAGATCCTCGCCGATCCGCGCACGCTCGCCGACCCCGTGCTCGCCGACGCGGCCACGAGCGCCGCGGCCGTGCAGGCGGCCGGCGTGCTGCCCGCGCTCGTAACGCCGCAGGCCGCCGGCGGAAAAACCCCGCCCGCGCGGCTCGCGCTCGTCGAGCGGGTGGCCGAGCACGTGGCCCGGGGAGCCGACGGACCGGCCGTCGCCGCGGTGCTCGTGAAGCTCGCGGCCGCGCCGCAGGATCTGGCGGTCGCCGCGCTCGCGGGCCTCGCCCGCGGCTGGCCGAAGGACCAACCGGCGGAACTCGGCCCCGAGGCCGAAGCCGCCCTGGTGTCGCTCGTCGACGCCCTGCCGGCCCAGGCCCAGGGGCAGGTCGTCACGCTCGCCCAGCGCGTCGGATCCAAGGTGCTCGACTCGCGGATCGGCCGGATCAGCGACGCACTCGTGGCGGGTATCGACGACGCCGGGGCCGCCGACGCCGACCGCATCGCCGCGGCGGAAAAACTCGTCCAGCTGCGTCCGGCCGACGCCGCGGTCGTGGACATCGTCATGCAGCGGGTGGGCGGCAAGGCGGGCCCGGAAGTGTCCGCCGGCCTGCTCGCCGCCCTCGGCCGATCGACCGTGGCGGAGGCGCCCGCGGCGATCCTCGACCGGCTGGCGTCGTTCACGCCGCCGGTCCGCGAGGCGGCCATCCGCACGGTGCTCGCGAATCGCGACTGGGCGGCGCTCCTCGTCGACCGGCTGGAAAAGAAGACCGTCGCGCTCGGCGACGTGCCGATCGCGGACCGCTCGAAGCTCACCGAGCACCCGGACCGCCCCGTGCGCGACCGGGCGAAGAAGGTGATCGCGGCCGGCGGCGGCCTGCCGAACGCCGACCGCCAGAAGGTGATCGACGACATCCTCCCGGTCGTCGCGAAGGGGGGCGACGCGGCGCGGGGCAAACTCGTCTTCAAGGAAAACTGCGGCACGTGCCACATGCACTCGGGCGAAGGGGGCAGGGTGGGGCCTGAGCTCACCGGCATGGCCGTGCATCCCGCGCACGAGCTCTTGATCCACATCCTCGACCCGAACCGGTCCGTCGAGGGCAACTACCGGGCCTACACCGTCACGACGGACGACGGCCGCGTGGTGACCGGGCTCCTCGCCGCCGAGAGCAGGACGGCGGTCGAGCTGGTGGACGCGGAGGGGAAGCGGCTGGTGATCCAGCGCACGGAGATCGACGAATTCAATCCCTCGCCGAACTCGCTCATGCCGGTCGGCTTCGAGAAGCAGATCAAGCCCGAGGGCTTCGCCGACCTGCTGGCATTCCTCACGAAGCGCGGCCGGTTCGTGCCGCTGTCGCTCGAGAAGGTGGCCACGGCCGTGAGCACGAAGGGCATGTTTTTCGACCCGAACAGTCCTGGTGAACGGCTCGTCTTTCCCGACTGGGGACCGAAGACTTTCCAGGGCGTGCCCTTCATTCTCGTCGATCCGCAGGGGCAGAGCGTGCCGAACGCCGTAATGCTCTACGGTCCGTTGGGCTACCTGCCGCCGCGGATGCCCAAGAGCGTGTCGCTCTCGCTCGGCTCGACGGTGAAGGCGCTGCACATTCTCGGCGGCATCGCCGGCTGGGGCTTCCCGGCGAGCCCCGCGGGGGAGACGTCGCTCGTCGTGAGGCTGGTGTATGCCGACGGAAAGACCGAGGACCACCCGCTCACAAACGGCGAGCACGTGGCCGACTACGTCCGCCGGATCGACGTGCCCAGGAGCACGTTCGCGTTCGACCTCGCCGGCCGCCAGCTCCGCTACCTGCGGATCGACGCCGGCCGGACCGAGCCGGTCGCGGCCGTGGAGTTGCTCAAGGGCACGGGCATCTCGGCCCCGATCGTGATGGCGATCACGGCCGAAATGCCCTGATCGCAACCCGTGCGGCTACATTGGCGGCATGCACTTCGCTCCCGCTGCCGGCCGCCGTGTGGCCGTCGTCATCGAGGCCTCCAACGCCTATGCCCGCGGCCTGCTCGCCGGCATCCATCGCCACGTGCGCGAGCACGAGCCCTGGACGATCTTCCTGCCGGAGCACGGCCGCGGCTTCCCGCCGCTCGAGCCCCTCGCCCGGTGGCGGGGAGACGGCGTGATCGCGAGGATCGAAACTGCGGCGATCGCCCGCACGCTCGCGGCGCTGCGGCGCCGGCAGAAGCTCGCGATCGTCGACGTGAGCGCCGGCCGCCTGCTCTCCGACACGCCCTACGTCGAGACCGACGACGCGGCGATCGCCCGGCTCGCCGCCGAGCACTTCATCGAGCGCGATTTCCGCCACTTCGCCTACCTCGGCGACGACCGCTTCCGCTGGAGCCAGAACCGCCGCGACGCATTCGTCACGGCGGTCGCCGGCACGGGGCGATCGGTCGCGGTCTACCGGTCGCCGGGTCGCCGCGGCACGCGTCCCGCCGACGACGACGAGCCGATCGAGGCCTGGCTCGGGGCCCTCCCCAAGCCCGTCGGCCTCCTCGCCTGTTACGACATCCGCGGCCGCCAGGCCCTCGACGCCTGCCGCCGGGCCGGGATCGCCGTGCCCGACGAGGTGGCGGTGCTCGGCGTCGACGACGACGAGCTGCTCTGCGGCCTCGCCACGCCTCCGCTCTCGAGCGTGATCCCCGACGCGGTCGGCGCCGGCCGGCTGGCGGCCGGCCTGCTCGAACGGCTGATGCGCGGCGAGCGTCTGGAGAAGGATGAATGGCTCCTGCCGCCCTTGGGCATCGCGAGCCGGCAGAGCAGCGACGCGCTCGCGATCGACGACCTGCTCGTGGTGGCCGCGGTGCGGTTCATCCGCGAACGGGCGACGGCGGGCCTCAAGGTGCAGGACGTCGTCCGGAAGCTCGACACCACTCGGCGGATCCTCGACGGCCGGTTCCTCGCCCGGCTCGGCCACTCGCCCCACGAGGAGATCGCCCGCCACCAGTTCCGCCGCGTGGAGCAGCTGCTCGCGGAGACCGACCTGCCGCTGGCGACGGTCGCCGAGCGGAGCGGATTCCGCCACGCGGAGTACATGACCGTGGCCTTCACGAAGCGCTACGGCACCCCGCCGAGCCGCTGGCGGCAGGCGCGACGCCGCTGAACTACTCCGCTGAACTAC
>Ga0214923_10002532_pt1 | contig 24150 bp, 7 predicted proteins | sample LL1510_MetaG_FD_177993 | JGI IMG/M metagenome (GOLD analysis project Ga0214923, IMG submission 177993) | Freshwater microbial communities from Lake Lanier, Atlanta, Georgia, United States - LL-1510 | ecosystem: Environmental > Aquatic > Freshwater > Lake | place: USA: Georgia | collected 2015-10-15
AAGTTAAAACGTTTTGTCCAGAAACTGTAAAATCAGCCTCTATTACAGAATCACCTTCTGGGCTATAAGGGTGTCCGTTAGACTGTAAAAATAAACTAAACGAGTTTTTTCTTAATCTATAACCACCCACAAAAACATCTATATCATTTTTAGTTATAATTTCTTGATCAGGACTAAATTTTTCATCGAGAGTAAAACTAGAAGTACTACCATCACTTACTATTTTTTCAATTATCTGTTCTTCATTATAAGAAATAGTTTCGCTATAACCTATGTTAATTACAAGATAATCTTTTTTATGTCGATAAGGTACACCAGTCCCTAAAGTTCCTCTACGCAGTCTTGATAATTCATTACCATTTTTTTCAAAATATTCAATTCGTTCACCATTTATTTCAATAATGCCTGGAATATTTTCAGATAATCTAGGGAAATCTAAGACAGATCCGTCAATGACTTTGATAATTGTATCAAATTGATACAGATCTTCTGCTAATCTAGTTGATTTAGATTTATTTAATCTCTTATAATGAACTCTGTTAAACATATCTTTAAACTGCATAAATCCATATCCTTCAGATACTCTATGTGAATTAAAAATAATTACATCTAGTATATCTGAAGTTTGAATATAATTGGCAAAAATAACTTGATCTAAAGAAGTATCCAGATAAAAATCAATACCTGGTGTAAGAAGATTATTATTTTTTATAATCCAAACAAAGTCGTCTATATTAACCTGTTTAAACAATCTTAACTTACCTCCTTGTAGACTACTATATCTATAAAAATCCGGAGTATCTATATCTAATGCAGTAGTATATGTTAAAGATTCTCTTGTCCTAATTATATCTAAGACATTATGATTATAAAAGCTAATAATTTCTATACGCGAATTTAAAACAGGAGGATTGGTAAAAACTATTTGTCCATTAACTATTTGATATTGTTCTCCTACCATGTTAGATACATGCAAAATTCCATTTTCAATGTATGCATTTGATCTTAATATAATTCTTATACCTGTAATATCAATATTATAATCTACAGATCTCTTTAATAGTTTACCATTTAGGTAGACTGAAATTTTATCTAACTCTATTTGATAAGGTACTTGTTCATATCTTGTCAAACGATAAGATAAAATATCATCTTTTAATAAAAAGTATTCGCCTAAGCTTGGATTTAATATTTGTCCATCTACTATTACTAATAGGTTAGTATCATAAGGTAAATTCTCTCCTAGATTATGTGCTAGAGAATAAGTTGTAGTAGATCCATCTCCTAAAATTTCTTGAGACTTGACAATACTAGCTGTATTATTACTGTCACTGTTCACTATATAATTGATAAGGGCACCGTCTTCAGGAGGTTCAAAAAATCTTATTCCTACTCTGCTAATTGTAGTATAATCGCTATCTGTTTCAAAAATCGAATACAAAGAAGATTCACCGTTGACTAAAACTACTACACCATTATTTTCAAAATATGGTGCCGCAGTAACGAACTCTTTTGTACTGCCATCAGCTACAAAATAATCTTGATCTAATAATTGCTGTGAACTATACCCCAGACTAATTATAGTAACATTTGAATTTTCTATAGGAGAAGAATTAAACACTACAGTCCTATTGGACCAGTCGAAAACATAAGCTGATCTATCCACAATGGTAGAATTTACTTTTACTATAATAGAGTTAGAATTTTGAGGTATTTGATTAATCTGGAAACTATTTGTAGATCCATCTGCAATTATCGTTTTAAATAATATTTTTGCAGAATTTCCTGAAGGTAACTGAAATACCTTAACTGAAACTGTATCGATAACATGCCCTGGAACAACTTCTTCAGGAGCATAACTAGTATCAGGTGTAATCAATCCGTCACCATCTACAATGATGTCTTCTGGGTTTAAGCCAGTTATACCGAAAGACCCTCCAATAAGTTGCGTATCATAATCTTGAGGCTTAGGACTGATACTTCCATCGCTTGATGATTTTCTGAATATTATACTATCAGTATTTGCTAAATTTAATTGTGAAATAGGTAATGAATAAGTAGAAGTTGTTCCGTTACCAACTATAGTCGCCATTACCGCATTTGTATTAGTAATTGGATTACTAGTTCCATAATTAGGATCATCAATTCGAACATTATTCACGTATACATTGATTTGTTGTCCTAATACAGGAACATAATTTAGACTATAGTTATTAGACGGGCTGTAAGAAAAAATTTGATCCTCAAATCCTTCGTTTATTTCATCCCATAATTCATTACCCCATCCTAGATCATCCCAACCTCCTGTGCCTGAGAAATTAACTAATCCTTGAATATCAACTCCACCATAATCTATTCCCGTCATTAGTTGTGAAAAATCATTACCTATCATTCCGATTACTGGACTGTAATAATTATAAATTCTATCTAACGCATTGAGATGTAAAAAGTTAATTCTATAATTTATGACAATTATATCACCGCGAGCTGGAGGGGTTTCAAAATTTAAAATTCCGTAATAACTAGTATAACCACGAGTAGTAGTAGATTTAATACTAAGAAAGTAATCATCTATCAGTATATCTAATCCATTTATTGTCACAGAATAACTGTCTTTTGATAATACCGGAGCATATTTTAACACAAACTGAACTTTACTACCTGTTCCTCTAAATTCGTTTTGTATGACATTCAAAGATGTATAATTATTTGTCCTAGTTGTCCTGTCAAATTTTAAAGACATTTTGTTAGCTCTAACAACTTCAGACTCAATTATTGGAACAACTTTTGCTACTGACCCTTCGTCTGATAACCCCCCATCGATTATTACTTCAGGAGCTTTCTTATATCCAGAGCCATTATCAATAATTTGTATCCTATTAACCCGTCCTCCACTGATATATGCTTTAGCAACAGCAGGTCGAACAGAGTCACCATTGATACGTACTATCGGATTAAACAAGTAACCAGATCCTCCGTCAGCAATTAGCAAGTCAACAACTTTACAACCTAAACTAGTATTAAAATTAAACGTCAAACTATCAGCCGAAGGATTTATATTATAAAGACTGGGAAAATCAAAATCGGTTATAATCGAACTTGTATTTTCTATCTTCGAATAAGAACTAACATATTCCCTTATCTTTGTTCTAAAAGGCTTTACTTCCTTAATATAATCTTCAAAATTTTCTAAACTATCATTTTTATAAGTTACTTTTTGTGCTAACTCTCCCAAATTATGTTTAGCTTTTACAAAACTAGTTTTAGTGATCCAGTCAACAAAAGGTTGCTCATATAAAATATATCTCAACGAACTATAAAATAAGTTCAAATATTCCTTATACAAATCGTCTATAAACAAATTGTTCTTGATTACACCTAATATAATTCTAAGTTCTTTAACTGGCATATTGTCATAGTAAAAACTATCGAATAAATTACCGTCAAATCCTATTATATTTTCAGTAAAATCATATAAACCTTTATAAAATTGAATAGTTCCATTCTGTCTACCTATTACCTTATAATTTTTTGTATAATCAAAATCTAAAGTGTCAGCATATCTTTCTAATAAAACCCATCCTCCAGTTCCGATATTTTCTACTTTAACTATCTGTCCTACAGCAACAGTAGATCTATATAATTCAAAAGTGCTTTCTACAATGTAATCAATTTTTACATATTGATTATATCCTTCTGCATACCAATCTATATAGTACCAGTACCTTGAAACATCAAAACTTTGACTTTGTAATCTTATAAACTTATTAGAGGAACTATTATACTCATACAAACTCCAGATATCAAAAACTGTAGAATCTGACTCAACTAATATTGTAAAATTTCTTACTTTGAGGACTGTATCATCTCTGTATCCAGATCCTTTGTTTAAAATATCTACACTAATTACTTGCCCTAAGTCATTTAAATTACATCTTAATTTAGCTCCTATACCACTACCCATTATCTTAACATACGGGCTGTTCACATACCCGTATCCGGAATTTACTATCTTAATCTCATTTATAGAACCATCCTTTACTATTGCCAACAATACTGCTTGAGCTAATAGACTAGTGTTAATAAATCGCTGTTCTTCTAATATGGAAATAGATTTATCCCATAATCCTGAACTTTTAGTAGGTGCTTCATCTCGCAAATTTAAATCCGATATATCAACTGTATCGGTAATAACATAATTTTTTAAAAGATTATTTGTTCTTTCAATAACTTGTTTTAAAGCTTCAACTCTGTTAATAAACATAGATTGTCTAGGTCTGTTATTAACTCCATAACGTTTTTTGATAGGAAGTTTTAAATTCGGAACTAGTCTATTTTGATTATCTACGCCTATAAGACTGTCAATCCATTTAGTTTCAATTTCTTTTGGAATAATTGTGTTTTCATTCAAACTAAACAATTTCCATTGACTATGAGTATTAGTATCAGTATATTGTTCATCTACCAAATAATATTCAATGTTAATATTTGATTTGTTTGATCTTACATAATTTGTAAGATTAACTAAAATAAAACTATTATTATCTATAAAAGAAATGCAAGGGTAATTATAAGAGATAGGGTCAGCAATCAATTTACTTACATCATTAGCACTGAGTTTTCTATCAAGGATGTTAGGAATTATTGCAGGATTTTTGACCCAGAAATAATATGTATTTTTAAAAGTTTGACTAGTGCTATCGAAATATCGTCGTATACTGTAACAATCATTTCCATACTTTGATACACCACTTATACCTAGTGAGTCTCCTTTTTCTGTTCCGGATAAGACATCCCATTCACTAGGTTTATATTTTGTTTCAACCCATTCATAAATGTCTATACTAGCAGTTTTGTATAACTTATTCCAATTAGCAGATTTGTAAGTAATATTTCCCATTAAATTATCTACAAACTTAGCCTTAGTCAAATCCCACCATAACATACCTACATGTTGCTTATTCCACGCTTGCCCATCATCAACAATTACATCCGATGTTCCAACATTATAAGTAGCAGGATCATAATAAGTTTTAAATCTAATTTCCTGATCCGCTGGTCCTGGAATTTTTCCTTGATTAACATTAACTATATCTATATAACTTAATAACTTATTTTCTTCTGTATCATAGATATAAACTTTTTTAATTTTTTTAATATCGACATTATCTGCTTGAATATACTTTTCAGACCAGCTCAATTTATTAGGAACTTTAGTATAAGAAAATACTTTTCCAACATCAGTAAAATTATCTATTTCTTCGTAAACAGAACTTACCAATATTGTATCTGCTCCAACTGCTACAGAATAACCATATCCATCAGAAAAATTTGTTGTACTATCAGTATCTAATGATTCTCCAAAAATATAATTATTAGCATACCTATCAAATATTTCTATTCTTCCAGAATTTACACGCTTATCTAAGTATCGTAAAGTATTGTTATCAAAGAATGTTGTTTCTTCATCAAATGTTGATATACTATCAACATCGCCGTTCAATGATAATACAACTAAAGTTTGATCATTGTTCATAAAAGATACATTATAACCAAAATAATCATACGTATCAGGATTTTTACTTCTTATATCTTGTATAAAATTATAAAGATTATTATTATTTTTTTTATAAATCTTTACTAGACCAGAATTTATTGTACTACCGTCATATTCAGACATACCAAAAGCTAAAGTCGATCCAGTATCAGATACAGCTATCGAGCTACCAAAGAAACTTACCCCATTTATAGTTTGTAATAAACTAAATTGATCATCATCTCTTTTAAAAATTTTAACAACGCTATCTCCTCTTGTTGCATCACCAGAAAGGTCAATCGAGCTAGAAACTAACACAGAACTCAAACTATTAGTTTCAAATAAAGTCACTGAAGTAGCCATCTGTTGAATTTCAGCGAAAGAAGAATTTACTAACTTATATGAATATATTGTATCAGATGATGAAATTAAAGCAAAATAATTTGTATTATCAAACCCTAATCTTATAACAAGACCAAAAGAACTATTCAGCTTGGTTATTGTTTGAAAATATTGAAAGGTGCCTAAAGGACTATCTTTTCTATAAATGTGTACATTACTGGAATTATCTAGTCTGATTTCTAAAAATGCCAAAAATTCTCCGTCAGAACTTATTGCCATACTGTCTGCGAATTTTGAGGAATTAGGATAAAACGAATTAATTACTTGCTGTTGGGCAAAAGTATAATCCTTTGTATTCTTGAAATAGATATTAATTCCGTTATTATAAGACACTGCACTAATCATTCCAGTCTTATTGATAATAACGGATTTTCCGAATAACATATTATTTGATTTTAAATTTAGATTATCAATATAATTTTTAGAATATACCTTACTATAAGTTAAAACAGATTTTTTTTCAAATCCGTTATTGTCAACCCAGATTAATTCATTATTTTTAATCTTTTTAGGTAGATAATCATTCACATCATCTACATTAGTTACTCTTGATTCTGTAAATTTATAAATCAAAGTTTGGGTGCTATCCGATTTTAAATCATCTTCCCATTCTTCAACTTTAGTTCTAATTTTTAAAGTTTTACCTAAAATAGAATCTACTTTATAAAAACCACTAATTTTATCTATATTAGCGATTCCTATTACTTGTCCTGTTACTAAATCGGATAACTCTGTAAAAACTAATGTCAATACCTCACTCTTATAAGATATACTCTCTACTCTAATACCAGTAGATGTTAATCTATAAACAGACCATTGTTTAGCAGAATTTAAAAATGCAGTCCAAACATAATCTCCTTCTTCAAAATCTGTTATATCCTCATCTAAAATATCTTCAATATCATCCACACTTAACTTTACGTCACTATAACGGACATGCCCTGGAGATCTTAAATAGTCTGGTTTAATAGTCAAAGGCCATAAATTTTCTTTAAAGCCTTGAGGTTTGATATAAATCTCTGATTGCTTTACTCTATAAACAAAGTCAGGTTGAATAACAGAAAGCTCTGTGAATTCTAAAGGCTGTGGATTCAATTTTATTTTAGATTCATCTAATTTTATTTCTAACTCGTCAAAAGTAGCTGTATTCCCGTAAGTACCTACTCTTAATCCCCATTCCTCATCAAATGTTAAACTTTCTTTATCCTCTGCACTAAGAACATCGAATAATTTATTGAGAACATTTGATGTACCTTTATCTAAAATCATACCTTGATAGAATTTATATTGACTAATATCATCATTAATAATATTTTCAAGATATCGACGTTTCTGATATCCTATAAGATGTTGTGCAAGTTTCTGTTGTTCAACATCAAAATTATCACTGTCTAAATCGTAAAAATCTGCAAATTGTTCAGCCTTGTAATCCCAATTAGGTATTAATCTTGATTTAGGTTTAGAATCTAATTTCGTCCAATCTGTAAAATTAAGTAAATCTGTTCCAGGTAAAAATCGATTAGCACTGTAATAGAAATCTTTATAAAAAACGATATCTCCTAAATTATAATCTGTCCAAGATTCCCAATCTTTTATCTTTGCTTCATCATAGATAAAACCCGGAATATTAAACTTTCCGTTCCATCCTGTTGTTACGTATCCCTGTATCTTTAACTTATCTTGTTTATATCCTGCTTCTAAATCATATATTACATCATTAAATAAACTCACATTATCTAATAATAATACATGTTCTTTTTGAACAAGTCTAAATTTTGCTCCGTATATACCATGATTAGAATTTATTACCTTAATATTAAATTCATTATTGTCTCTATAAGAATTTACAAAAGAGTCGTCTAAAAGCTCTCCATCAACTCTAAAAATATTATATCCATAAAATAAATCTCTAATATCATCTACTACAGAAAATTGATTTTTGTATATAATTTTATTTGCCATTGGACTTAGACTTATTACACTGCCTGATTTCCAATTTTGAGTAGTCCAGAAAGCAAATTCTTTCACACTGGTTTCCCAGCTTTCTACTGACTTTAAATTATTATTATATTCATCAAAAACAAAACCTTCTAATTCAAGATATTTTCCGTACCCTAAAATAAAATCTACTACTTCTTGAATAGTATAAAATACAGTACCATAACTTAAAGTATATTCTATTCTTGTATCAAAATCTTTTGATATTAGTATGTCCCTACCACCGATTACAGGTAAAGAAGACAACTTTACATATAAACTTTCATTGAATAAATCTTCAGTAGTATGTGTAGCAACTACTCGATAATAATAACTGCTATAATAAACTATTTGACCTACTAAAAATCTCTGATTACTTACCCATTCTACATAAATCTCCGATATTCCTCCAATATTATAATTTTTACCGGGACCACTTATAAGATAATACTTAAAGTACGGCCTTTTTTTATCATAACCTCTTACTTCAAAACCTGAATCAGTCTTTGTTATTAATACACCACTATAATTTAATTCTTTAATCGGACTACTAGAATTTAAAAATATTTTAAAATTTTCATCTGGTAAAAATACACCCGAAGTACTACTAGGATTTTTACTAGTTAATATAACTCTTAATTTTTCTTTACTGGTAAATCCAGATAACCTGTAAGAAATCTTATTATTAAGATTTTCTAGTTGAAATTTATACTTTTCAATTGGATTAGATAATCCGACATCAAAATTGTTTACTACATAATTTATTAAACCAGATGTATAAGATCTAATTTCTGTAGTCACAACACTTGGTAATACAATGTCTTTTAATCTAATTCTTAAACCGGTAGGTTTATAGACTAACTGATTTACAATATTTCTAACAATTCTACTACGATCAAAACACAAAGAAATTACTCTAGCAGGGTTCATTAGTATTGCAGATTCTAACAAACTGAAAGCATAATAACTACTTCTTCTCCAAGCTGTTTCTACAGGACCTTGATCTCCAAAAATAAAATAGCCATCATCTATAGGATTTATTAACCCCTTAACGAAATTAGATTGTATTGGATCAAGTAAAGATCCGCTGCCATCCACAGGCTTTCCATATTGCAGAATTGGCTTGGCAAATTTAGACCGTACTTTGACAGATTTTCCCGGTTCTCGTATAATACCATCCTTAATATCATCCCATAGCATAAAATTATCGCTAGTGTAAGGATGTGGTCCGTAAACTTCTTTCCACCATATTGGTTCAATACTAAAACCTAAACATTCCCAAGGATGCGTATGCGGTCTATCTGTGTCTAATACCCAACGATATATTCCTCGCCAAAAAGCCAAACTTGAAGTATTGTCTGCTAAATTATATCCTCTAAAATTATAAGTAAAAGCATTTAATAGATCCCAATCTCCGTTACTTTTAGTATAGTCATTTTGTATTTTACTAGTCCATTGATAAAAGAATTTACTAAGAATGACGTCTTGTTCAGATTTTAAATAAGATGTAGCTCTATTATGTCCTGGAATATAATCCCAAATATCAAAAATATCAGGATCATATTTAATTTTAATATTATTAAAAATTCTTTTTTCTAATTCTAGTAAAACATCATCACGATAATCTTCAAACCCAATTGTAATACTTCCATCGTGTCCTTGAATAACTGTTCGAGGAATAAGGTAAGTATCATCGATATACTTTCTAGGTTCGTATAAAGGATACAAGCCTAATTTAGTAGGAGTTGGGGGGCAAAAACTTCCGTCAGTTGTTTCATATTCATAAACTTCTATTTGATCATCTTCTGCTAAATCAGTCAATATTTCAAAAAAATCTCCTAAAAAATTATAATCTTTTCCATGAACTAATTGTATATTATTAAGATATATCAATACACTTTTATTAGATAGATTTTCTAAATTAAAAGAATTTTTTAAAGGATAATTTTTTGTTCTAGGATCTAAAACAGTATAAACAAATTTTAAATTTCCAGTATAACCAAACATATCACTCAAAAACCATGCATCGGTTTTTGGTTTATCTTTATTCATTTCATAAAGTATTAGATCTACTAATTGTTTTGGCTCTGTATGTACTCCTATTTCGGAAGCTGTGATTAAAAATGTAGTTTTAAATTTGCCGTAATCATTCTTAGCTAATTCTAATGAATTAAAAAGATTAAAATCTTTAGATCCTAATGCGTGTAAAGCAAGATTTATTAGACTTGTATGTTGAACGAATCTTATACCAAATGCACTTAAATTTGATAAATCTCTAAGATTCCCATTTCCTGGATAATCGCCTTTAAACATTAACGGATCTGGAAGATTATCGATTATAGATGACACATGATCAATTACTTCGCCTAAGGTAAAACTATTCAGATTATTATTTTGTGGGTTATTTTGAAAATTAATAGGTAATTCGTAATATCCGTTTTGATTTTTTGGTTGTCTACTATAGCATTTCAATGTTACAATATCAGTTTCTTTTACAGGAGATGCTAAAAAAACTGCTTTCCTAACTACTCCTTGTTCGACTTTAAAATGATAATTACTTAAACGATTTCCATTTATATAAACCTTTACTACTAGATCAGATAAGTCTAACTGATCATCAAACACATCAATAGGAAACCCAGTAGTAACTCCATCTATCGAACTGTTTTTATAAATTCTTACAATAGGTTGAAAATTCTTAACTTGACTTTTTATCCAACCATTTTCATAATGCCAGTTCTCTGTACTATCTATCTTTCTTAAAAATCCTTTATCTGTATTTTTTTGTAGAACAGTCGTTCCACTCTTATAAAAAAAAGAATCATTTAGCAAATCAAAATTGAAAACAATATCTCCGATATTGCTTATGTTACGATAACTTAGTGATAATCCTAACTCAAGATCTGCAGATCCTTCTCCTAATTTATAAGAAAATAATTTTGTTCCAAGAAAACTACTTCCACTATAAACATCGACATCACTATAACTATACCCGTACTCGTCAAAAATATCAAATAGCGGAGATTGATTTTTATCAAATTTATTTTGTCCTAAAATCCATTTTGTTCCATTATACCAATACATCAAACCTTGATTACCTATAACAGTATTTCCATTATAATTGATAACTTCGTTTATCCCAGAATTTACTAACACAGTTTCATAAATTTTAGGATCACTATCTTCTGTAGGTTCTAAACTAATTTGTCTTCTTAATCCTACTAATATTTCTAAACTATGAGTACCTGAACCTATAGCTAGAATATCAGCTACTTTTAATAATTCAGGGTCAATATATAATTGAATAGAATAAGCATCTATGACTTTGACATAATAAACCTGCCTGTGTTTTAATAATTGCAATTCGACATTGTTATTACTTAGGTATACAACTTTATCACCATTTATCAACCCATGTGGGGTATAAGATTTAATTGTATCTGTTTCAATAAAAACTCCTCCGGTAGAATCACTAGGAGGCTCTGCTTGAAAATCTATTCGACGACTAGTTAAAGTTATATTGATAAACCTAACTTTATAAATTTTTCCATTTACTAATCTATCAGTATCTGCTGTAAAAAGCACACGCATACCGTCTGTTAGATCTATACCATCAATATTATATCCTAAACTACCTTCTATTGTACTAAAAACATCGGTAGTAAAATTATCTATAAGATCAACATTAGGTTTATTAATATGACCAAAATTATGAAGTTTTAAATTTGCATCGAATTCGATGATAGGTCTTATGGCTCTTTGCGTCTGATCTAAATCAGCAACAGATCCGCGTTGTTTAGCAGTTTCAATAATGATATTTTGATGAAACCATCTATTAGTTCTACTCCAAGGATTCCTATCCTTACTAGTTCTTTTTATTACAATATAATCTTTTGATTTAGGTATACTTGTTTGAGTACTAAAAGGAACTTGGTCAAAAGGATCATTGTCAAATAATAAATTTTTTTCTTCTGTATAACTGGCAATTATTTCTAATTCTCTAGAATTAATAAGAGTAATAGCATCACCTACACCATCGACAAGCCAATATCCAGTCTGATAAATCTCAGGTTCAGTCTTACCTGTAAACTCTAACTTCATTCCGTTTGATAAAGACATCCCAGACGGTAATGTATAAGTTTTTTTTCCTAATAATTCTTTTTGTACATTTAAAAAAGTATTTTCCTCAATATCTTTTATTATGAACTGTCCACCAACATTAGGATCTTGTTCACTTACATAGTATAAAACATCAGGAGCATTAAATGGAATATTAAATATTACAGTTCCATTTTCAACACTATTTTGACTCACTATATCAGTATCATTAGTATAACGATTATCAAAGCCTTTGACTCTAGAAGTTTTAATGCTGAAAGGATGATCGGTACTTTGAATTGTAAATCTATAAGTTTGTCCTCTATATAAAACTAATCTAGGATTTCTAGTAAGTCCGTCTGGAGTAAACAAATAAGCAAATACATCTCCTTGGTCCTCTAAGACCACTGTAAATGTACTATCAATTTCCAATTGTTGACCTATTATAGGTATAGGATCAGGGCCATAAGGTAACCAATAATACTGTTGAAAATTAGCAAATTTGTCCCAATCTATATGTGGATTCCAACTATAAAATTCTTGTTCAGATAGCCTTTGATGGTTAGTTGTGTCTCCATCTAATAGATTAATATGATTTATATAATCAATGTAATCTTTAAAGAAATCAACATTGCCAAATCGATCCTCAATGACTGCTGCCGGTTCTAATTGATAATCTTGTCTATTTTTTTCCGGAGATTCAATAAAGACATCTGTATTTTTAACACTTTTAGCATCTTGGCGGCCAACAAAACTACTAACTTTTTTAACTGTTCCTGGCTGTATTAATTGATCAACTGTCGATGACAAAAACTTTTTATTAGTATCAGTTCGATAAAATCTAGGTAACAAATTAAAAGATTTTCTATCGTTATCCTGACTTGAAATTGGTAGTGGATATTCATTATCTAGAGACATCTTTAATTTCCTATACTAGTAATATTTTGTTGTGATAATATCTTAGAAGAATAACTAACTTCGCCTATTGCTTTAATTCGTGAAGCAGTAATAGAACTAATTATTTCTACATCATCTGTTCCTGCGCTACTAATAAAAATTTGATCTTTTTCTGCTTTAATTTCTAGTAAACTTCCAAATGTTAAATTGTCTTTTTTAGGAACAATTAAAAAATTTGTAATACTAGTAGCTAACTGATTCATTACATATGTAGATAACTCTGTAAAATAAAAGTTATCACCGAAGTCCCAATTATCAATAGCAAAAAATTCATTAATTGCACTTATAACTTTAGATTTAACATCATTATCACTGATTACAACTTCAGGATTTTTAACTATCTTGAATATTGCCTGAAGATCCGCACTAGCAGTTTTACCGAATAATACTTTATATCGTGCAGGATGATATATGATTTCATCACTTATACTCTTAACTAAGTTTAAGCCTGAACTTAATGTATTATACAAGCTATCTGTACTAGGTGGCAAAGGCTCTATCGTTCTAGTACCATTTAAATATTCTCTAAACAATTGATCATATTGTTTAGTCATTACATAGATATCAATTAAATTAGTAATTCCCGGATCGATTCTAGTTTCATAATCAGCATTATGAATATATTGAAATCTTAAATTGCCCCTTCCTACATAGCACTTATAATCACTAGTTATAGATAATTTACCTATTGTCTTAGTCAAAATTTTCACTAATCCAGAGTCTTCAAAATAAAAATATTGTCCATCTGGGTATTCGGTAAAATCAGTTAGAATTGATTCTGACGATACAATATATACTATTCCATAATCTGTGCCATTATCATTTACTACATATCTATAATCTTCCTGTTGATCTTCAATAAAATATTTTTCTAAAATAATATAATCGTCTTGATTACTAATTGTATTATTACCAATGATGAAATCAAAAATTTCTGGGTTATCTACAATACCATCATCGTCACTATCCGCAAAGCTTATTTGTATTTTTTTCGTATCGACATAACCATCTAATCCTCTAAATTCTTCAACTATTTCCCAATCAAAATCTGTTGTAAAACTGCTATTAGATGTGCTATTTTTATCTACATTAATACTTAGAATCTTAATTTTATCCTTTTCAACCGTATTTGTTCTCGTATCATATATCTTATCACTGCTGTCAAAAAAGAATCTTACCTGTTTATCGCTTTCAAAAATATATCTTAAAAATCTAAAAGTTACAGTATAATATTCGCTATCAGAAACAAAACTTACTAACCAACTACTATCTGTTTTTTCATTTATATTACTACCAGTTTGTCCCAAACTAAAACTATCATTTAAATTTAGATTGACATCATAAATTATTTTCCAAATATTAGTATCCTGATCATATCTCAATCCAAATGGTTTATGTTCATAGATTAAATCAATCATAGAACTAATCGTATTAGCTGTTAAAGATGTTTTGAAAGGAGCGATAACAGTTACAAGTTTTGAATGTTCAGGGATAACATCATTTAAACGAACTGTGCCTTCTCCTGTCGTCAAAGTTCCTGATCCTCCGTTTGTTCCGTCTCCGTAAACATTAATAACTTTCGTCCACAAAACATTTGTAGTGCCAAAACTATTTTGTTGAACTAATTTATTATTTTCTAAAATGTTAAAATAATACCCGTCAGGAGCCTGAAACTTTAATAAAGAACCTATTAAAACATTTTTTAAAGTGGTTGAAGTATATGTACCTAATTTTAAAGCAACAAGTGGTGTATTATTATTTCTTAAAAATCCTGTTGTTAAATTCACATCTGTGGTTAAACTTCTCCAGATAATATTCAAATCTTTAGTAGGAAATTTTTTAAAATTATTATAATAAAAATCTCTCATTACAGATTTACTCATGTTGTCATATAATTCATTGTAAATTATCGATTCAATATCTGTTTTAGTGACAAATTTAAATTGAAAATTACTAGTAAATTCTTCTTTATAAATTATACCATCATCAGCAAATATGTTTGTTTTACTATACTTTCCTGTAGGATCAACTAAATCAAAATAACGACTTATACCGCTGCTAGATCTATTAACTGCTTTAATTTTCATTATTTGTTGGTTAACTGTAAATGGCATCAAATTATAATCTTCAGCCGTTATCATTCTATTTTGCGTATAAAAATTTGCAGGAGCTTTTTGCTTGATACTATCTGAAGATTCCGGAGGACTACTATTATTAACACTACTAACTAAACTCAAACTTATAATAAGACTTTCTGGTTGATTAAAATTACTAACATAAGGAATTTCAATGCTTATATTCCGCATATCTCTAGGATTTATTGTATAAGAAACACCTTCGCTAGTTCTATAATATACTCTAAAAGTTCCTAAAGGTATATTTCCAAAAACTCCATCGCTAAATTGTAAAGTAATTCTATCACTCAATCTTGTTATAACAGAATAAAAATTCCTTATTGATTTTTCAAGACTGTTATATATTACATTATTGCCTTCTATAGCAGGTAACTTTTCCCAAAGTTCGTATTCTTGACCATTTTGATTTAGCTTATAAAGCCATACATCACTATTGTTTATATTATTGCTATCAATATCTAAGGTAGTATTAGGAACTGGCTGTGTAAAGTTAAAAGATCCTTGATTCAATTGTCCTTGTTTAAACAGGAAAAAGAAACCAGTATTCGAACTGGCGTTACCTTTACCATCATTGCGGTATAAAAATGCTAATCTATTACCCTGCGAAGGAGATTCTTCATATATTTCATCTTTATTTTTAAATGAACTACTTACTATTTCGAATGACATCATTCTTCCATCTATATTTTTATCAAAACTATAGATAGGAACATCAACATTACTACTCTGAAATCTATATTGTTCTGAAGTAACACCTGAAATTATTTTACGATCATCTGGATTTCCAAATTGCCTTGTTATAGGTAATGCAGCATTAATTATTTTTATAAACTGATCGTACCAATTTGAATTAGCAGGATCATTCCATGATATAACTTGACCTGCAAGATTTCTTCCATTGCTATCTAGAACATTTTGAGTAGATTGCAAACTAGTAATTTTTAAAAATCCACTACCTGGAATATTTCTCTTTGCATTATAACTCAATAATCTAGCTAGTCGTAAAACGCTTTCTCTACGCTCAGCAAGCTCTAAAAAATTATCACGACTATTTAAATCAACTCTAAAAGCTATACTTTGACCTAAAAATGCTATCAGATCAATTAGAGCCAAATATTCACTACTTTCTATATAATCGTTAAAATCTTCAGGATAATTTTCTCTAATATATTGAATCATAGTTCTGCGTAGATTTTCAAAATCATAACTTTGAAAATCTGCATTACGGTAAGTCTGATATATTCTACGCCAATCTTCGGCAACTAATAATCTATTTTGTCTATCAGTTATTGACATATTTCTTCCAATTTTAAATATTTATTTTAACAAAAAACTAGTATATTATCCTATCAGCAATCCGTTATCTTGATCAAATCTTAACTGCAAAGCCTCTTGAATATTATATGGAAAATAAGTTAACACACATTCGATCTGTATCCCTTGTTCATAAGTTGTAACAATAACTTGTTCGGCTCTTACTCTAGGATCATAATTAATAATTGCTTCTACATTTTTAATTACGGCTGTTTTAAGTTCTTCTGTTAGTGGTTCAAAAATAAGATCCCAAACAATAGTACCAAACTCTGGTTGCTCTAGTCTTTCCCCCATCCTTATATGAAACATATTAATAAGATCTTGTTTAATCAGCTGTAAATCGTAGAGACTAAAGGTATTAGATCCAGAAACTGTACTAAATCCTTTATAAGTTTTAGAACCAGCTATAAAATTAGACTTACCGTTAGATAATGTAATCTTATCATATAATTTACTACTCGCTGTCATATTCCCCAAAGTCCTTCTTCATTTTCATTTGCTTCTACTGGAGGGTCTCTAGTAAAGGTATCTTTACTTGTAGTATATTTCCTCCATTCTGACGCTGGTTTAGCTAATGATTCAGTAGGAGTAGGATCACTAGCAGGATGATATCTATCGTCACTGTCTCTATCTAATCCTGGGCTTTCTCCTCCTTTGTCAGGTTTAAACTTTAAAGGATCGAGATTTTCGTGGTGTGGATAAGGCTCATATGTCGGAACTCGTCTTAATATTGTTTCTAAAGTTTCTAAAGATTCCCAAGCATCTTGGCTTGATAAATCTGGCAATTTATGCATTTTAGCATTTAACGGTATAGTAGCTTTAGCTGTTACTCTTGCTTCTTCAGACTGTTCTGCTTCAGATGCTGTAGAAGCAGTTGGACCGTTCATATGGATAACTGGAGCTGTTTCAATAATTGAGGCACCAGATAGTGTTTCATTACTACCTCCTGATGTAGTAAAAACATGTCCTCCTACGTTGATATCTTGATCTTGATTAACCTTTAACTTATGAGATCCTTCCACAATATGATCTAAATTTGTCCCGCTTAAATTCCAAATTCTTGTATCTTTATAAATTTTAACATCAACCCTATCTGGAGTAGGACCATTATGATCCTCTACAGGACTACTTGTTTCTTCATCACTGCTTGTAGGATCATCTCCGTCTTGGTTGGTAGATTCCATAGGTGCAAACTGGGCTCCCGATGCACCATTGCCTGCGGTAAAACTTACACCATCTGCCACTCTGTAATCGAAACGTCCATCTATATTATGTGAGTAATCTTTAGCATAATATTTTTTAACATCATCATTAACTGTTTGTCTAAATTGTTCATCCACAGTTTCATCTTTACGACGCTTAATATGAATTTTTTGATCTCTATCAACAATTAAAACTTGATCTTTTATTACCTTAGTGTGCATTTCCCCATGCACCTTTGTGTTAAAATTACGACCAACTTCTAAATTAAAATCTCTGTCACAATAAAAATTAAAATCTTGTTTTGTTCTTATACTAATACTATCTTCACTAAAAATGTCTATCTTCCCATCGCTAGTCAGCTCTATCCAAGCAGTACCTCTAGCATTACTGATGTAAATTAAATCTTCACTATTGTGTAATAATATTTGATGACCTGTTCTCGTTCTTAATCTAATCAGTTCGTTATGGGGCCTATCTCTCAGACCAAATTTCTTTTCTTCTACGCTTTTATATATTGGAGGACCATCGGTAGGTAACTTCTCTCTTTCCCATTTATCGTCGCCGTCATCCATGACAAAACTACTACCTCCAAGACGACTAACGAAATGTGAATTTTCTTCGCTTTCAGCCTTACCAACTTTACCAGTTTTACCTGATTTATCTGTAGGACCTGGAGTACTAATACCAAATACCATACTAGGAACTTCTCTACGACCGCTAGAAGTAGTGATTCCCCTAGTATCATCTTTAAGAAGACCCTGATCTTCCAGCACTTTAGCGAAAGGATGTTCAGGTTTTAATTTTTTTGTAGGATCTTCGTTTCCTTCGTGAATTTTTTTATTATATTCAGATACTGGTACTCTCGATTTTTCTCTATCAGTTTGTCTACTTTCATCTACTATATAACCTGTACTGGCATACCCAGGAACAGTAAAGTTCATATTTTCGTTGATCATCGGACAACCTATCCAATAACCCCTCTTTTCATCTCCATTTAAAAAAATTACAACAACATAACTTCCTACATCTGGAGGTATCATCCACATTCCATATGCTTTTTGAGCTTCATTGTGTGTATCAGGATCTAGTCCTAAGAAATCATAACTAGTAACACCATAAAATGGACTTAAGTATTTTACTTGACGAACTTGACTTCCACTTTTTTCATTATTTCCAACTTCTCTCATTAATTGAACTTCAAGAGTACCATTATAAGTTTGGTCAGCTACACTTATAACCTTTGCTAGACAAGGCGTACCGTCCTTAGTAGTTGTACCTGGACTTGATCTTGTGTCTTCTGTAGGAGTTCTATTTGTCATAGGTTAGTATCTCCCAATTCTTGCCCATAAGTTTCTTCTTCATATGTTGGTTCTAATCCTCCTTGCCATTCTGGAACATTTGATGGGATTCCCATTTCAGCGAAATCTGCTTCCTCTAATTCAGTTAGATTTTCAGGTCCTTTATAATCATCGCCTGGTTCGGGCTGCGGAGCATTAGCAATCTTATTAGCTTCTGCCACTTGTCTATTATCTTGATCTGGTACTCTTACTAAACTTAACTCTTGAGTAAATTTACCTTTATTAAAATTACTTAAAACTCGTAAAACTCTAAACAACCCACTGAATTGAAATTGAGAGTCTTCACTACCAAAATAATAAGCACCATCCCATTCAGGATTTCGATCATTGGGATTTTGATCTATTGGAGTCCTAAAAAATACTCCTATGTATGTTTCCCCGTTTTCATAATTTAATTCTTTATCTGCGTTAATACCTTGTTTATTTGTAAATCCTGCTCTATAATTACCTGTACCACTGCTTGTAATATAAAAAGGATCTCCTAAAATAGTCATGTCAAGATTTATCATATCGTAACCGGTGGTTGCTAGATCATGAAATTGTCTAGCAGCCAAAGTTGCAGGATCATCTGATTGATATGCACCACCTTTATTACTAGTTGAACTCTTATTCTTGTTAAATCTTATAACCGAAGGATGAAAATGTGCGTCAGGCGATTCTCCGCTAGGATTTTCTTCTTTTTGTTTTCCTATTTGTTCAGTATTACTCCCTCCAGTTGCTTGTCCAACTCCTGCATATCCTTCTGATAATTTTCCAGCATCTGCTGTTAGAGCTTTGTAAAATCCTGTATTGAATCTTAATTGTAAATCTAAAACATCAAGATTTTTTCCTGTATAGATATAATAATATTCTTTTACAACTTCATTCCATTTATTTTCTAATCCTGGATTTTTCTTATTAGGAGGAGCAAATTTCTGAGCATCTATTAAAAATTCCTCTACTCTAAACACAATTTTTTTAGGTGCAAATCCAGTTTTTTTGTCTTCAGGTCCTTTAAAATAAACTTTGACATCAATTCTCCACCACGGTATCTGTCCTTGAGGAGTCCAATTTTTTAAAGCATACTTAGGATAATCACTAGTTATTATAACCTGATTGATAATATCTGTAACCAACTGTCCTTGATCGAATGTAAACACACCATTAAGAGGATTAATTTTCATTTTACCTCTTTGATAAACTCCATCCTCATAGACAAAATTATCTTCAGCAAATCCAGTTTCACCTTTATTATAATTGCTAAAACCTAGTTTAGCATTTCCTAATTTATTAACGCTTTCATCGTCTCGAGTTTCATCTGGGAATACTATATCAATTTCATCAAAATATTCCGTGGTTTTTTGATCTTTTCTTTCTTTATAATATTGATTTACTACATGCTTTAAGCTTTTTTCACTTTTCCTTAATAATTGTTCTACGGTTTTTGGAGCAGTATCATCCACTATAATTTTTACATCATGTTTGACTTGATTATAAGTGTCACTAAAACCAGTTTCATTATAAGGATAGGCCTCTATATCGTAGGAGCATCCTTTTTGACTAACAGCCATTTCAATCTGTCTTATTTTTAAGGGTAAATATTTTCTACTTACTGTAGATTCAACAGCCTGATTATCTGGATCGATGTGCCCTGTAAATTTTATAGTCAGTAACATTACACTATCAGCATAATTTTTGTAACCTTGTTTAAAAGCTGCTGTCTGTAATGCTTGAAAAAATAAACCCATGCTATATGGTTCTACAACTGTCCAACTTAAAGATAAAGCATTACTATTTCCAGTCTTTTCATTTAATCCAGTTACACCTGATATTTTTAAATTTTCTATATAATAATCATGTCTTCCTGATTTAGTTTCAACTAGATCACTTTCTTTGTATGCACCGGCACTGGCTAAAATAATCTGTCCTAGGTCACCGCCCATGTAAGAACTTGCATTATAATTATTTTGACTAATAACACTTAAAGTAAGATGATAATTGTAAACACTATAATCGAAAAGAAGATTAGGCTGTGGTCTATCCCATTTTTCTTCTAACTGTTTTAATGGTTTAGCTGTTTTAGAAGGAGGTTTAGTATCAACTCCAGATGCTCCAGGCACTAGTCCTGTCGGGATTCCAAAATTTGTCTTTCCTAATTGTCCCAAAGATGCGACCTGAGATAAATTAGGACTTATGGCAGATAGTCCACCTACAACTTGACTTACATTAGATAATACATTTTTACCTGCATTAGTCAATGTTGTAGTAGCAGAATCAACGAAATCGTTTAAAAATCCCATTATAATCCTAAACTTGTTTTAATATTTGTAATTTTTGGTAGATAAATCTTAACACCTGGACGGAAATCATATACAGGATCACTTAATACATCCATATTTCGTTGAATAAATACCCACCATAACTTAGCATCATTGTATAAATCATAAGCTAGTAAGTCGGGTCTATAAGTATATTGTGGTTCAATAGTATATAAAAAATCATCGGACTCAGAAATTAAAGGTCGTATTCTAAAATATCCCAAGTAATTATTACTAATAGGAGTTCTATACCAAGGACTATTGTCTTTATATTCTGCCATTATAGATATCCTGGTTTGCTATCTACATAATCACCATTGACAAAACTGTCAAGGTTAAATGTTCTAACTTTCTTTCTACTCCACACTGGTTGACAAGTAACGGAAATAACACTTTTTACAGGAACATGGGTTTTTCCGCTATTACTGAATGGAGCACTACCTCCTCCAGTAGAACCTTTTAACAAATTACTTGCATTATTAACTACTGATAACGCAGCTCCTGCTGCTCCTAATGCATTAGCAGCCTTGCCGGCTCCAACAAATCCTGCTATTCCTCCTAATACTCCAAATGTGTTAGCAGCATTTTCAATTGTTTGACCAGAACCTCCTGTACTCATTCCATATCCAGCTACTGGTTGTTCAGTTCCGACAGTAGTAGATATGTAGGCTACGTCTTGAGGTAACTCCACTGTAAAATTAGTTATGATTACGGGTATATTTTTAAAAACATACTCGCCGTACCCGTTCAAATATACCATAGGTGGAGGATTCCCAGAATATGCACTATCCCCTGTAAACATTTTTGTTACACTTCTCAAATAATGAACTGCTGCTATCCAATACTGCGCCTGTATCACATCTTCTACATTAAACGGACCAGTAATCGAGATAGAACTAGCTGTGCTGTTTTGATAACTAAAATAGCTATAGTTGTTATGTGTAACTGGAGTATTTTCGTAACTGGCATTTCCTGACATCTGTATAGTTGGAGTGTAAGGAAAAACCAAACCGTTGGTGGCATTAAGCGGGGTTAAAACAGGACTTCCTTTAAATGGTCCAGGCACACTTAGTCTTACTCGCCAATCTTCGCCACCTTCACCGGCTCCAAAACTGGCTGTTGAATTTCCACTTTTAAATCCCGACATAGCACCAGATGGAATATTAACACTTCGTAATGCACTTACTAGTCCGGCAGGATTAGATAAATTATTAAGTGCTCCAGCCATTCGTCCTACAGTACCTAATGCTCCCTGTATACTTGATGCAGACCCTAAACTATTGGCTAAAGTGCCGACTGAGTTTAAAACACTACCTACCGAATCGAACAAACCCATATAAAACTCCTTACATTATTTAGTTGACAAAATTAAGTGGGTAGTTTATAATACTTGAAAGGTAATATATGACAAAAATTAACTATCTAAATAACAAAGACTTATTAGATGAAATTCATAAAAGTAAAAACACCTATTGCTCATTTATTAAATCAGAATATCATCAATACGACATAATTCTTCCGGATATTGATAAAATTAATATAAGATCAATTGCAGAAGCCAAACGAAATCGTGCTAAAAGACTAGCTCAAGAAGAATATGAATTACACAAAAGACAAGGAGGAAAACTAAAACAGACAGAATTTGAAATTAATTATAAAAAAATTCTCAAAAATGATTTAGTCTTTAGAATAATGACCTATGAACATATTCCTCATAATGCTACTAGAAAAAAGAATCCTAAAACCGAAGCAGACGGTCGAGATCGTGTAAACTTTCCTCCCTTCCAACATTGGAAATTTAATGAAATGGATGAGTTGATCTGTATTGGTAAAAGTCATTGGAAGGGCACTGTAGAAAAAGGCAAATTTAATAAAGAACACGGACAAATTACTAATAATCTAGCTAGAATGTTCATTAAATTATGTGAAAGATATGCTACTCGAGGTAATGTTCGCGGTTATACCTATAACGACGAAATGAAAGGACAAGCCATCTTACAGCTAACGCAAATAGGTCTTCAATTTGATGAATCAAAATCAAATAATCCATTTGCTTACTTCACAGCGGCTGTGACTAACAGCTTTGTTCGTATCATTAATATCGAAAAAAGAAATCAAACTATTAGAGACGACCTTTTAGAATTGAACGGAATGAATCCTAGCTATAGTAGAACCAATGAAGGAGAACATGCAGCTGGATTAAAACGACACGAAACACAAGAAGAAATTTAATAGAGAATAAAATTGTCAAATCTATTCAAAAAAGTAGCACTATTCACAGATATACATTTTGGACTAAAGTCAAACAGTCATACTCATAATCAAGATTGTGAAGATTTTGTAGACTGGTACATTGCTAAGGCAAAGGAACAAGGCTGTGATACAGGCATGTTTCTTGGAGATTGGCACCATAATCGTAACAGTCTTAATATTACTACCATGGACTATAGCCTAAGAGCATTGGAAAAGCTAGGTAGGGCATTTGATGCCTTTTACTTTTTCCCTGGCAATCATGATTTATATTACAAAGACAAACGAGACATCCATAGCGTAGAATTTGGCAAATATATTCCCGGAATTACCATTGTTCATAAACCCTTGACTATGGATAATGTCACAATGTGTCCGTGGTTAGTCGGGGATGAATGGCGTAGTATAGCAAAAAAAGGTGGACAATACATATTTGGACACTTTGAGCTACCACAGTTCATGATGAACGCCATGGTTGCCATGCCCGATCACGGTGAAATACAACTAGAACACTTTTATCAATACGAACTTGGGTTCAGCGGTCACTTTCATAAACGCCAGCAAAAGAAAAACATGATGTATATTGGTAATGCCTTTCCTCACAACTATGCTGACACGTGGGA
>Ga0214923_10002533_pt1 | contig 24142 bp, 37 predicted proteins | sample LL1510_MetaG_FD_177993 | JGI IMG/M metagenome (GOLD analysis project Ga0214923, IMG submission 177993) | Freshwater microbial communities from Lake Lanier, Atlanta, Georgia, United States - LL-1510 | ecosystem: Environmental > Aquatic > Freshwater > Lake | place: USA: Georgia | collected...
ACGCACAAAAATCTTTTAATTCATTAACTAATTTAAGACATTTCTTTTCTTCTTTAATAAACTTTTGCACATCATTTTCATCTAAATTTTTATAAGCATTTATTGCAAATGCAAATGACAAATGTTGTAGTTTACTCTTACATTTAGATAATTTAATATCTTTTTTTCTAAGTTCACACGCTATTTCTTCCTCATTCATTCCACCACCTCCCAATCTTTACAACAATAAGGTTTATAACTAGTAGTACAAACAGGTTTTAAATGTTTTTTACACCATATATGAAGTGGTCTTATGTATTCTATAAATATTCCTTTATTTTCTTCTCTTACTATTCTATTTGATATATCTATATGAACATGATTAGAACTCTCGCTAATTATATTATTCTCTTCTACTAGAAATACACCATTTTCATTTTTAACTGTTCTCATTCTACTACCTCCCAATCATCCGCTAGTACATCATCTAATGTTAAATTATATAGTGTAGTACGTTTAAATACCTTAAATTCATTTATAAATATTAATTCGCTACCCCATTCTTTACGTTTCACTTTTTTATTATCTTGAAGTGCTTTCATTGCTTCAATAATGTTCATTTTTTTTACTCCCTGTTATCATACTCAAACATTACTATCTTATTTGCTGTTATTTGTATGAAGTCTATATCCTCGCTTTCATATAAATAAGTAAATGTATCACTTACCAGAAATGTAAAGCAGTCTATAAATATTGCAAAGTTCAGCGTTTGATTAAACCCGTACTCATCACTATTTTTAAAATGTATTTTATAATAATTGGTTTGAATTTTATTGCCCTCTAATACTATTCCATAATCAGCAACCAGTTTACATATAGCAATATTAGATGTTTTAGTATAATTTGAATTTAAAGCTTTAGAAAATTTATTAATCTTAATTGCCTTATTATCTTTATCCCATATATCTATAAACATATTATTTTACTTCCTCCCAAATTACTTTATCTGTTTCTAAATCAAAAACTATTCTTTCCGTATAATTATAAATTTCTAATAACTTATTAAACTCATAACTATTTATAAATTTCATAGCTTCTTCTCTAGTATTGAAATATTTATTATATTGCTCAACTCCCATTTCATCGAAAAAACATAGTTCAAACTTAGGTTTTACTGTATCATTAATATTTCTTTTTTCTATTTCTTTAAATATTGTTAATGCTTTATTTTCAGTTTCTTTTGTATCATTCATTTTCTTGTCTTATAATATTTTGTTACTAATAACCTTAGATAATTTAATTTTACTTCTGTTTGATTATCTCCCCAATTATCCATGATATAATCTACTATCTCGTTTTCGAGTTCTTTTACTTTTGTGTTATCCATATATCCTTGCTCCTTAATCGTCTTTATCAGTATCAAAAACAATCTCGTCTGTTTCAAGATTAACAACTATTATTCTATCGTCAGTTTTATTAACAATTTTGTCGTAATGGTCTGATAACAAAAAGAAGTTGAAATCTGTTAAGCTTGTAAATTGTAATTCGCTATGGATTATATCATCGTCAGAAGCATTTTTACCTTTATTAGGTGTATGTATTACCCTCATTTCATATTTAGGTTGTTGATTACCATATACTAGGTTTTCTTCTAGTAATAATTGTTTAAATCTACTCATCATTTTAACTCTTTTAAGAAGTTGCTAAATACTTTTAATGTTTCTCTTAACTGTTCTATATCTTTTATCGCATCATCAATTCTTATTTTAGGAGAAATATTAGCTTCTAAAGACATATACTCAAGTTTTATGAAATATGAAAATCGCTCTACTAGTCTATGTGTCTCTTGTGTCATATCAATTACCCGTAAATAAGATTAATTAAGTTATTTTCATTCATAAATTTAGAATAAAAAGACATTTGATACTTTTCATACGATATCTTGCCTGATCCGTATAATTCTGACGCATGCAAAGGGTTCATTCGTTGATATTTCTTGTATATTCTTTTCTTTTTCATAATATTTTACCTTATTAAATTTTTATTGTGTTTTGTGTGTGTATTAAATAATTTATTTTTTGTTATCTTTTTCAATTTCTAAAACTTTATCTATATCATTCTCAATAGTAGCTTTTAGATAGATGCAATATTGTTCTTGGTTTTCTAACTTTATTTTTCTCGTTAAATCTTCACTATATGTCATACGTTTATCCCCATAACAAATAAGCTTGTAAGCCTCGCTATTAGTCTTTATTCTATCCGTAAGCTCTTTTATCTCACTATAAGTGTTTGCCAGTGTTATAAACGGTATCAATACAATAGCCGTTAATGTTAAACTGTTTTTCATCATTAATTTACCTCTTTTTCTTCAAGATACGATACAATAGCTATCAAACTTTTTGCTATATGACTCATAAAAAGCTCTAAGTCTTTTCTTGGTAAGTGAAGTTCATATATACGATTAGCTAATGTATTTAAAATCATATTCATTTCAATATCACCCGTCATTGATTGAATAGTTCCATCTTCATGCAATATAATTTCGATTTTCTTTTTCATCATTAATTTACCTTTTTTATTATTTATCTAAAAATTCTATTGCCGTATTATTTATAAAATCCATAAGTAGTCCATCGTAATACAACTCCTTGTCTCTCTTACTTGTTAAGGTATTACCCCATCCAAGATATTTGTAACATTTTAAATAGATATCATCGCTAATAAGTATGTCATAAGCATAAACAGTATCATAATGGCTATCATGGCTACCTGTTATTTCTATATAACCTTTCCCAGTATTTGCAGCTATAAAACACTCAATAAAATCGGTGTTATTTAATTGTTCCTTTAACTCTTTCTGTAGTTTCAACGTATTTTTAAATTTTTCTACAGCTCCGCTAGGGTAATTATCATTTTGAGAATAAATACAAACATCAATATCCCTGTATGTTAATATTTTTCCATCTTTTTCCGTATACTGCATTGTTATTTGATATGTTCCTCTTGTACTCATGCTATAGACTCCTCTTTATTATTTAATATGTCATAGTTTATTTTTACTTTATCTGTTAAATTATCAATCACTATATAATTACCATAATCACCATCAATTACTCCAGTTGCGGTATAAATGTTATTACCTTTTTCATCTGTGTATACATCAAATAAGGTATCTGTATTAAACATTTCCTTATAGATTACTGTATCATCTCTATTACCCCCGACAATAATCTGTTCGGTTATTATAATCCCATTAGTAAAATCTAATAAATTATCGTAAACACTCTCATAAAACTCACTACTTAAAAATGATTTTACATCATCCAAATTTGATAGGTTTAATTCATAATTCAGCATATTTTCTATATAGTTTTTAGTGTTCTCTATTTCTTCCAACATAAAAAAGTTTATTGTGTACATATTATTTTTACCTCATAACATTAATATTTATAGTTTCACCTTTAAGTCTGTTATTGAAAAATACAAAATGAAACTCACGGGGTGAAAACTCTTGCTGTCTTTTATGTGTAACCATAAAAGACTTATAACCTTTTATAAAATCAAGTTTAGGTAAAACGTGTTTTGAAAAATCCAATCCGTAATTTATAAGCTGAGTGTACTTATAATCACAAGTACGAACCATAAACATAAGTCTTTTAGGTTTTTTTACCTTTTTAAGTTTAATATTGTTTTTTACTTTATCTATATATTCTTGTGCTACACTTGCTAGTTCATTAATAACAGGTGTACAAATATCTTTAATCATAATTATTTACCTCCTTTAAGCTGCCTTACTGTTTTCAAGCAATTTGTTAATCTCTCTTACTACTTTACTATCCTTGCCGTAATAATATTCAAAGTAACTAATACCTTTTTCAGCAAAGTAAGAGCGTTCATCATAAGAGCCGTCAGCTAGTAACTGATATGCTTCAAGTTTGTATGTAAAATCCATACCGCAACCTCCGAAAGACAAAAGCTGTAAGTCTTCATCTTCAGTTTGTATTTCAAAAGGTATTAATCCGCAAAGGTAGGCAATTTCTTCATCGTATATACGAGGCTCATACACATAGTTATACATTAAACAGTCAGCTTCTAAAAAGTCTTTAGCTTCATAATAAAGCACATCGTACTTATCTTGGACATAATCCAAAAAGCTATCGTATTTATTTGTGTTGTATTTGAGTTTAATGTCGTAACCATCCTTTAAATTATTTTCAAGAATGAAATCTGGAATAATCAATTCTGTTTTACCATCGTCAAATCTCTTGTTTAACTCAAATCTCGGTAAGTAATGTTGTTTATAAAAAGGTTCAATGTGTATTCCAGAAAATTGTTTTGTTAATGTCATAATATTTACCTTTAAATTTAGTTGCGTTTTGTGTGTAGGTTAAGTTTACAAGTTGAAATTAATTATGTCAACACTAAAAATATATTTGTATACAATTATTTTAATATGTTGTAAATATATCATAATAGTTGTAAAAAGTTATGTTAGTATGGTTTGATAGTTGAGTTTTAAATATTTGAATTTTTTTAGATTAATAATTTATTAGTTTAAAACAACAATTCTATATTTGATATTATCGTCAAATATATCGTCTTCAATAAGTTTTATATATACGAAACACTTATTATCTACCAACTCCTTAATTCTGAATCTACCTTTTGACATATTTATTATATTGTAATCCTCGTTACAATACTTCCCTATATTGTCTTCTCTTAAAATATATAATCTATATTCGTTTTCCGCTATTTTATGGCATGCAACAAGAGATGTAATATTGCATCCTTTAATTTTAATGAATCCTCTACTTATTTTTGCTATATCTTTTTTGTTTATATACATGTTTTTATATTTTTTATAGTTTTTATATTTTAGTTATTTTCCTTGTTATTTCAATAAATCTTTCAAAAAAATTAGGTTTTTATAGTTTTTTTGAAAATTTGACTCTAAATTCACTATTTCTAGTTGAAAATGTAGTATTTTGTAAAATATATTTTTACGTAAGGGGTTTTTTATTATTAGTAGTTGAATATGGTATTTTTTAGGTGGTTTTAGTATTTTAGTTAAGTATATGTTAATTTTATTTATTTTTTTAATGTTTAGTTAATTTATTAAATATTATAGGTTATTTTATTTATGCAATGTTACCAACTTACGGTATGGCTTGCATTTTTTAAAGAATGTAGTTGACGCAAGGGTTTGGAGGATGTTATACTTTCCATAATATAGATCACAAACATCTTATGATTTAGCAACTAATAGTTTAATTAACCTATGGTTGAACGCCTAATGTCACTAGTCAGAACTGACATTATAGAAATGACAAATTGAAAACCCTTATATCTATTACTATTCAAATATACATTTGTCATTTGTCATTAAAATATTATAAAAGATTATATAAAAATAATAGATGGTAGAGGTAGAGGGATAGAGGATATAGTGAAAAATAATATAAGAGTTTGTGATTTTTTTCTGACAAATGACATTTTGTATCTTCAAACCTTTATGTTAAAAGGGTTTTCAATTTGTCATTTCTATAATGTCAGTTCTGACTAGTGACAAGGATTTTTAGCTAAACCGCTCCAATCCCTTATAGAATAAGGCTTACAAGGATATTATCAGTAAAATAAACATAGTGCAAGTAGTAATATAAAAAATTTTTATATATCTTAAAACCTTTATATAATAAGGGATTAAGAGATAAACAGAATAAAGACATCAAAAACTTTTATTTTATTGTTTGCACTTCGATGGAGGTAAGAGGAGGGAAAAATATATTATTCTATAAAATTTGATTTAAACAATCTAAAATAATTTTATGTGGGTATATAGCTTAACATATATTATAGCTTCTAAAAACATGTTTAAAACACGTTTAAACGTTATTTAAATATCAAACTTCACTTATATTAACTTTTAAATTCAATTGTACGAAAAAATCATACAACTGAATAACTTTACTGGATATTGACAATAGTAACGATTGAATTATTATCTATATATCGGCTTCAAGTTGATTAAAGTTTATTTAATATTCTAAAAGGGTTTGTGTTCATATACGAACCCTTTTTAACATCCTCCACACTTTCCATAATAAATGTTATGTATAATCTGTTGACTAATTTTGTTAACTATTATATAAACATTTAATAATTTTGTGTATACAATAATAGGTTAACATAATGCAAACACTTCATCGAATAAATGAAATCAATACATCACAAGAAATTAACCATGATAATATATTAACTAGATTGCAAACGTTGGAGATAAGAACAAGCAATTTAACTGTTGATATAAAAAGTCTAGAAAATGTTATTATAGAAGTGATAAACGCTATTGGTTTAGGACCAAGAATAAAGGATGATAATAAATAGTTATAAGCCATCAACTACTATACACTCTGCTAGATTCACTGATAGCGAGACTAGAGCTATATACAAGCTACTTGAAATAATGAGAAACAATTATGGATGCAGAAGCTTGAAGATTAGTGATGTAGTAAGGAATTGTGTTATTAACGAATGTAATAAATATAGTTTGATTGATAACGATAGCACAGATAGAAATACCTTATTAGGTGTGGACAATAAACATAATACTAAATTGTTGAGTGTCGATGAGAAATAAAAGTTGTCCTGTATGTAATATCTTTCTGTCTTATAAATGGAATGATGAAAAGATAGAAAAGTTTAATAAGTTTATTACGAATGAATATAAGCGAGACTTTACGGATTATCAAAGAGAGATACTTAAGTTTGAATTCAGTATACTTGTTGAGGATATAGCACAACTCTCTTTCTATAATGTAACAAAGCATAGAAAAGAATGTATAGCTAATGATGATATTGCTGTAATAGTCGGCGATCATGATCCTGATGAGTTTCTTACTCGTAAAGAAGCACGGGAATTGATTAGTAACTTTAGGCAACTTGATTACAGCACTAAGAAGAGTGTTGCCGCTCAAAACTGGCTTGAAGTAGTAACATTACTTATTGCATCTACTAAAAAGAATATTGAACGTAATATTGCCAATCAGTCTAAACATATCCTTGATTACAACGATATGAAAATAGCTAAACTTATTATAGAGACTTTTAAAGTTCCTACTTTTGAAGTAGATATTGAGTTAAAGAATGTAAGCGATAAAGAACAGGATTATAAAGGGGATAAGTTCAAAGGTAAACTGGATATCATTAAAAACATGCTAAGCAAGAATTAATGGATAAGTCGGAGTTAAAAGAGTTTATAAAGTGTATAACACAAATGGCGTCAAACAATCTATCAGTTGAAGAGATTGCCATTGCTCTTGATTTTGACGTATATGAGTTTAAGGAGCTAATTAACAGTAATGATAAGATAAAACATGCTTACGAGAAAGGTAAGGTAGCGGCTAATATTGAATTCAAGCAATCCATAAGGGAGCAATCATTACAAGGTAAAACAAAAGCTGTAGAAATATATAATGATTTAATACAGGAGCAGAATAAGTCTTTAGGACTTTCTACTAAATTTGTTGAAACAAGGGAGCAGAAGTATATAAGGATGAGAGCTATAAAACTTATGCACTATTTCTCAAATATAAGCGATGAAGTTCTTGCATTCATCAAGGAAAAGAATGGATACGATGAGGAAATGGAGCGTATCAAATGGGCTTATGATAACAATAGATTATAAAAAGTAGTTATGAATTTACAGGAATACAAGGAAACTATAAGAGAACACAAGAGATACGTTAATAAAAACATATTGTTTGATAATATATTCCTGTATTCAAAAGATGTTGCAATAGAAAAACTTAAAGAAAAGGTAAAACATTTAACATCTATCGTAGATGAACAACAGAATATACAGCAAGTATGTATAAATGAATTAGAGTATTTAGGTTTAACTGCAAAAGGTTTTGAACATGTTAGAAATAGTATTGAAAGAATAGAAACATTAAAAAGCCATATAAATTTTATAAATAAGTTTCTAAAAAATATTAATAAATATGATAAATATTTTGAAGATGAAGAGGCAGAAGAACAAAAACAGACAATAAAAATAATAAAGGAATTATTTGACCATGAATAAACAACAATACTTAAAATTTTTAAATGATTATAAAGAAATAGTAACACTTGTTTACGATATAAAAGAGTTATTGGATGACCATATAAACATAAGAGAGACTGAAAGTACTTTTTTAATATCGGATAAAAACAATTTAAAGGATAGATACAGGGAGATATTACGCAAAATAAAGCCTGATATTCATGTTATTTTACAGGAATTAGGAGTATTCAAGTATAACTTTACTCGGCTAACTAAAGATAATCGCACTTATAATTCTACTGATCTATTACCTGCATGTGTAATAAGTGAAATATATGAGAAGTTGAATGATATTGAGAATAAATTAAAAACTATTAATAAATAATAATGTCTAAAATAGAATATCTATTACCTAATGACGAAGAAGAGAAGCTTAAGTTACTTGCTGAAAGTTCTTTGTATGAGTTCTATAAACAGGCTTTACCTGTTATAGACGGGTCTGGATATTTCTCTGATGAATGGTTTATGAGAGTTATAGCAGAACATCTTGAAAATGTTTACTATAGAAAGATAACAAAACTACTCATAAACGTTCCTCCTCGCCTCGGAAAAACCAGTTTGATATCCATAGCATTTCCTGTATGGGTTTGGATACATAACCCTAATGAGAAATTCCTATGTTCTTCAATAACTAGTGATCTATCGCTGGATATCGCAGACAAAAGCAGGATGTTACTAATGTCCGACTGGTTTAAATCCAGATGGGGAGACAGATTTAAACTAAGAGCGGATCAGAATGCTAAAGGATATTTTGTTAATGATAAAAACGGTTATAGATATTCAACATCCGTAACATCTGCGGTTATCGGAAGAGGGGGAAATATACTTATTTGTATGCCCTATAATACACAGATATAAACTAGATACGGTAGATATACTATAGGTGAGATAGTTGAAAAAAATCTAGATATAAAAGTGTTAAGTTACAATCATAAATTATGTGATACTGAATATAAAAATATTAAAAATTATTATAAACATGAAGGTAAACAGATATATAAACTTGAATTATATGTTTGTGATTTTCAAAATGGTATAACTATAGAAGCTACGGAAGAACATCCTGTTTATATCACAAACATAGGTTACAAACCTATAAAAAATGTTAAAGAATATGATAGATGTTTATATAGTGTTGATGGAATAGTTTACGATGTTGTTGTCAAATCGGTTACCAAACAACAGGAAATACCTGAATATGTCTATAATTTAGAGATAGAGGATAATAATAATTATTTTGCTAATAATATTCTAGTACATAATTGTGATGATCCAAACGCAGTAGGAGGAGAATCGGAAGTTATAAGAGATGCTACCAATAGATGGTGGTCTCTAAAATGGTTTAACAGGATAATACTAAGTGATATATCACCAACTTGTAGAGTTCTTGTACAACAAAGAGGTGATGAGCTTGATGTATCTGGTAACATAATTGCTAATGACATAAACAATGAATGGGTAAAACTTATACTACCGCTTGAATTTGAGAAGGATTATGTAATTCCTACTTCCTATCTTCCAGACTTTGTTGATGATACGTTATTACCTGACTATAAAAGTGTTTGGCAGGATATAAGAACGGAAGAGGGAGAACTACTTACGGAGAGAATGACCGTAACGGAGGTAGAACAGCTTAAAAAAGAACTTGGATCTTATGATTATGCGGCAATATATCAACAAAGACCTGCACCTCTTGAGGGCGGTATAATAAAGAAACACTGGTTTAGAATCTATAAAAGCAGGCAGTTACCTAGATTTGAGTATATTGTTCAATCATGGGATACGGCATTAACGGCTAAACAGAATTCAGCTTATTCAGCTTGTACTACATGGGGAATATTTAGAGACGCAAAAGACAATACCAACGTTATGTTGCTCTCTTGCTGGCGTGATAGACTGGAATATCCGGAGCTTAGAGAGAGAGTTAAAAGATTATCGGTTAATTATATGGATACAAGTAATGTTCCGATTAAGTATAATCCGTTCTATAATCCTGATATGATTGTAATAGAGGCTAAAGCTTCCGGAGATCCTTTAATAGCTGATTTAAATAGAGCCGGAGTATATGCAGAACCTTTTGTACCTAATCAACACGGGGATAAACTGCAAAGAGTAAGATTAATTACTCCTTTAATAGAAGGAGGTATGGTGTGGTTACCTATTGATGTTGAAAATTCTATTGATATTTATGAACCCGCTAGCTTTGCCAAGGATTTTGTTAATGAGGTTGCATATTTCCCTAATCCAAGATCACTTGATTATGTAGATACAATGACGCAAGCGTTAATTGTACTTAGAAATCTAGGTAAATTGATGAATCCGGGGGATTATATAGAACCTGATGACGCATCTATAGGTCGTAATGTTATATATTAAGCAGGTAATTTATGTTAAAATCGGAATTAATTGCAAATAAACATTAAATATTAGGAATATGAAGAACAATGACATTATTGATATAGACGGATTCGGTACTCTTGAGAGATCTGATGAACTTCCTGACGGATCTACGGTTTATGACTTTGCCGATAAAGAAAAAGATGATTTCCATTCTGATTTATCTCGTAAAATGTCGGAAGATGCGTTAAATAAACTCTCTTCCTATGTTCTTTCTGCTCTTGATGATGATATAAAAGCAAGAGAACCTTGGCTTAAACTACATAAGGAGTTGATGACGTTTACCGGTGATAAATGTGATGACATAAACAAGGAAAATGAGAATTCTTTGGTTGTTGACGGAACTCTAGGTACTGCTCTTGTACGTTTTACGGCAATAAGTAGAAGTGAACTGCTACCTGAAAGCGGTCCGGCAGGATTCAAGGTATTTGGACAGGACGCAAGATCTTTAGAGGATATTGCCTCTAATAGAAGCAGCTGGCTTAATTACTATTTAACTGTCAGAGATGCGGAATATTACAAGGATTATGAGAAATTTCTGTATTATTTAGGGTTTTACGGCACTGTAATACGTAAAGTATGTTATGATGAGATGCTAGGCATGCCTATAAGCAGATTCATTCTACCTGATAATTTCCTGATTAATATTGATTGTAGTACAATCATGGATTCAAATAGATTGACTCATATACTCAAGCTATCTACCAGAGACATATTAGCTAGGCAAAAATCAGGTATATTTAGGGATGTTGAATTACCTTACACTAAGATAGACTGGACTTCTGATTTATCCTCTGCTTCCAACGATAATATTAGCGGACTTGTTGATATTAATGCTTATAAGGAAAAAACCTTGCATGATGTATATGAGTCTCATTTTGATCTTGACCTTGATTTCTATATGGAGAAAAAACAGTCAAGATCAAAAGATAAAAAGAATCGTAATATACTTCCCTATATCATATTTATTGATAAGGAAAGTCGTAAAATACTTCGAATAGAGCGTAACTGGCACAAACGGGATGAGAAACGTAAAAGAAGAAAATTCTTTATTTCGTATCAGTATTATACCGGATTTGATATATGGGGTCAGGGTATAGCAAGAATGTCGGCTAATAACGCCGTAGCTGCTACTAAAATGCTAAGATTGACCATCGACTCAGCTACATACCAGAATTTACCTGCCGGCTTTTATAGAGGTCCTAAAATGGAGACTACGGACATTAGATTATCTCCAGGTACTTTTAAGAATCTTAGTAGTTCATCAGCAGGAGGAGACATAAGATCCGATTTTGCCGTTCTACCTTTTGGCGGACCATCTCAAGCTTTACTTGATTTAAGAGGAGATATGATCTCACAGATGCAGGACAGATTATCTGCATCTGAACTAGGTATGATGGACTCAAGAGAAGATATACCGACAGGTACTGCCGTTGCATTTCTGGAGGAAAAAAATCGCATACAGGCAGCTATTTTAAAATCACTCCATAATTCATTATCGGAAGAGCTTAAATTACTTGATGACATGTTTGCAGAGGTGTTAGTAAAAGAGGAATTTTTTATCAAAGGAGAGAAAAGAATAATAACTGCCGATGATTTTGTTTCTGATGTGCAGATAGTTCCGGTATCTGATCCTTCCGTTAATTCTACCGTTCAAAAGATAATGAAGGCAGAGGCGGTGTTCCAGACTGCTCTTCAGATGCCGGAGAAAGTAAATGCTTTTGAAGCTCTTAAAATGGTATTTTCAGCTCAAGGATTAAGCTCGGAAGAAATCGAGCGTCTTGTAAATAAAGATCAGGAGGTAGAACCTTTGGATCCGATAACCGAGAATATGAATATAATGCAAGGCAAACCCGTAAGAGCAGGAATTGAACAGAATCATGATGCTCATATTGTTGTCCATTCAGCAGTACAGAACGAACAATCAGCCGCACATATCCAGGAACACATGGCACTTAAATTCATGTTGCAGATGCAAAATGAAATGGGAGTAGATTTATCTCAAGTATCTCCAGATGATCCGGAGATGCAGTATGAATTAGCATCAAGAGCTGCTGCTGCAATAGAATCACTCGGGCTTAATAAACCTGAAGCAATGGATGAAGATAAACCTCTTGATCCTAATGAACTTATTGCTGCCGATATTGAGCAGAAGAGAGAGGCTAATATAATCAAGAAGCAGATAGCGGACGATAAAATAGAAGCGGAAACATTTAAAACTCAAATGGATTTTGAAAAAGAGAAAATGAAGGTAAAACAGGCACAGGAAGAAGCAAAACTTAAGTATGAAGCCGAATTACAGAAAATTACGAGTAGATATTGATTATGGATAAATATTATATAGATAGGATATTTGCTATAATTGACGATAAGATATTAGAGCAGAGAGAAAAACTTATATCAGGTTGTATTGCTTCCATGGATGCTTATCGTTATGAATACGGCAGATTGAATGTACTTACTGAAATACGTGATGAGATAGTAAATATATTTAAAGTAAATAATGGGTAATAATATGAATACAAGTTTAATTCGTGATTTTGATAATGAAGCGGGTATTGATTTAAATACCTGGAAAATGGAGGAGGAACTTAAACTATTTGAAGATGTTGAAATTCATCCTGTTCATGTATTAATCAGATTATATATAAAATCAAATAAAACTGCTTCCGGTCTTATTTTAAACAATGCTCTGGATGTCTATGAGGAAACATGCGGATATATAGCTGCAATAGGTAAATGTGCATTTAAAGGAGAAAATAGAAAAGAATGGGGAGAATGGTACAAAGTAGGTGATTGGTTTGTATTTCCAAGACATAGCGGAGTTCGTTTTAATTATAAGAAACTACCTGTTTTTGAGATGTTTGCAGATAGTCCTATGCTTAAAATAAAAGATCCAAGATTCATAAGTTAAAGAGGTTTAAAAATGAAAGAACAATTACAAACGGAAGATATACAGAATGTTGTAGATCCGGAAATAAATGTTGAGGATATAAAAGAGGATATTTCAGAGAAAGATAATAAGGAAAAACCTGAAGAACAGGAAGAGGAAGAGCTTGATACTACTGATTTTTATAAGGATAAATATTTTGATACAAAAAGTAAGGTAAGAAAAATATATGCCGAGCGTCAGAAACTATATACAGAGAATCAACAGATAAAAAATCTTCTTAATTATGTTGATACTGAAAATCTTCGTATGTCCTATGCTCTTATGCAGAGTGATTTAAATGAACTTAAAAAGCATAAGGAAGAAGCAAGGAAATTAAACGATAATACGTATCTGGATAAAGCAGAGGATGCGTATAATAGAGTGCTACATAAAATGGTTGCCTTTGAAAAAGATAATGGCCATATTTTTGATGATAATAAGGAGGATAAAAAACCTGAAAACTTAGAGCCTGAGGAAAATGAACCTATATATAGTGATGACCAACTACTTGCTGCTAATTTATGGCTTGAGGATAATCCTGAACTTAATGTTAAATCAAGATCATATAATCCTCATCTAGAGAAAAAAATGCTGGATTTCATGGAGGAGTTTAATGATAAACTATATGAAGCAAATAGAGGAGAAGAAATACTTTCCGATAGATATATAGAAGTTCTTAATGAAGCTTTATCTGCATATAAGGATGAATTACGTAAACCTAAAACTTCATATAAGAAATCCGGAGCTAGCGGAGTAAGAAGTAATATGGCGACTAAAAGCGGGGATTCTGTTACTATTGAACCATGGGAGAGAGCTGCGTATCAGCAACTCGGTTTAACTGAAGCCGAATATTTGAAAAGTAAATTAAAAAATTCAAAATAAAATAGGTATATTATGAAGATAAATAAATCTAAACATATGCAGACTATGGAAAGTGAAAATATGGAACATGAATTTGAAAGTAATCGTTTAGTCGGTATTGATATGTCAAATCCTCTTGAAGCTATTAAAGCTATTGTATCAGAACCGGGATTTGTTTATGAATGGCAGAGATATAAATTAAGAGATAAACAAGATTCTGCATATTCTTTTGCTATATCAAGAGGCTGGAAACCGATAGATAAATCAAGAATAACAGATAAATATAATCTTGAAATATATGAAGTTTATAATCCTGATCCAATAGCACAGAAGTATATCTGTCATGGTGATCTTATCCTTATGAAAAGAGAGATAGAAAAACACGAACAGGAAAAATATGCTAGAGCCGATATTGCAAGGAAAAGTGTTGAGATGGCAGATAGTTTTAATTATGATAGCGGTAATCCTACTCTTAATGTATTAAAAAATAATTAATATGGCGTATTTCCCTTCGGTTTCAAATTGTAAGCAATTAACTATAAATACGGATATCCAGCTTGATTATCCGTATTCTGTAACTCAAGGGAATATAGCTATTACTGACGTATTTGATACTACTGCAACAATTCCTGATTTAGATATTATTCTTCCTGATGCTTCTGAAACTACTCCGGGATTCTCTGTTTCATTCAATAATGTCGGAATTAATTCTTTTAAAATTGTTTTACATGATAAAATAACACTTCTTGATACTGTTGCAGTAGGTGAATTTAAAACATTCTATGTTTATGATGTTACAACAAGTAACGGTAGTTGGAGAGTAATAAAAACCGGAGACGGTCAAAGCGGAATAAGTAATCTGGAAATAAAGAGTTTAGATAATTCCGTTAATATTACCGGCAGTCCTGTATCCAATCCCGGAGGGGAAGTTGATCTATCTCTTGATAATCTGATAGCCAAATTGAAAACTCTTAATAATATAGAACCGGGAGTATTATTACTGGATAGGAATAAGCCGGATATCTGGTCTACCGGTTCTATAGTAGGCGATAATAATATTACTGTTGAAAATTATGACGGTTCTGCCGGATCTGTTATTATTGTAAAACTGGATTCAAGTATAACATTAACAGAGATAACATCCGGTAATGTTAAAATAAACGGTAATACAATTACCAATACAAACATAAATAATGATTTATTGTTTACTTCCAATGGAGTTAATTCAAGAGCAAATATAAATGGTATACTAGTTGATAAGAACAGGAATTTAAGTAATATAAACAATATTACCATACTTGGGGCTTATATTGCTCCTAACGTAGCTAAGAGCTGGTGCAGATTCACTAATACTTCAGGTACTATATCTCTTACTTCTGCCGTTAATGTTTCTTCTGTTACCTATAATAATTCCAATGGTCAATATACTATAAATTTTACAACTCCTATGGGATCAACAGAATATGGAGTAGAAATTACATGTTCTAATAATAATTCACAAACCCCGCTAGTTCCTAGAATCGGTCAGGATATAATCAGAACACCTAATTCTGTAACTATTGTTGTAATCAATTCATCTGGAGAGATGATACAGGATTTCCCTGAAGGTGTTACGGTAACAGTATACTCTTTAACATAAAGTTAATAATTGACTAAATCAAAATTAATTAATATACTAACTATTGATTTACCCTTAGCGGTTTTGAGTTATCTTTAATCTCTATAAAAAAGTTTTGAGTTACGCTTTAGTCTCTATAAAAAGTCTTTAAATAAAACGTTCAATATACGTTTAAGTTTTCTATAAATTATAAATTTAATATTAATTAATAAAGGTTAAGATATATGTCATACGGACAAAATTCTCCTTTTGGATTAAAACCTATAGGACATTTAATGGGTGGAGCAAGTAATATTTCTCTAGCCAGAGGTAAATATGTTATTGATACTATTGCAGGTACTACTTTAAATAAAGGAGATCCTGTAGTCATTCAAGGAAGTATAGCCTCAAGTGCTGTAGGTCAATATTTCAAAGGTAGAGAAACTGTTATTACTCGTTATAATCCGACTGTTACACTCGGAGCAGCAAATAATAGAACAACTATTACAACTAATTCACCTATTGTTGGTGTATTTATGGGTTGTAAATTCAAGGATGCGAGCGGAACTTTTGTTGAACAGGAATACTGGGCAACAGGTACTGCTGCTACATCAAAAGTAGAAGCTGTTATTTATGATGATCCGGATATTATCTGGGAACTTCAATTAAGTACATATTTAGGTTCTGATGCGGCAAACGCCGGAAGATTTCTTGTTCTACCTTCTATGCAGCTTCAAGATGCTGCATGGCCTAATACAGGAAATGCTGCGGCTAATCCAACAGTAGCTAATAGTGCAATAATCGGCGCTAATATCATGCTTCTTACAGGTAGAGGTCCTGCTGCCGGTAATAACGGTGGATCAGGTTCATTAACTACCGTTACTAAATGGAATGGCTTAGCTGCTGTTGCAGCTGGTTATGCAGATAATCCTCTTGTAGCTAATTATGGTACTAATAATGTTGCCAGAAACCCTTGGGGAATATCAACATTTTATGGTTGTCCTTCTATAGCAGGAACTGCGGCTAACCCGTCTGTTGCTGATGGTAGAAATGAATATGATAGAGTAGCTACTATGCCGTTTAAAGTTCTCGGTTTTAGTGATGATCCTAAAAATATTCCTGATTCTTTCGGTCAACCTGCTGATGGTACTGTCGGTACATATTTTAATACTCCTTTCCTTCGTGTTACCGGGGTTATTAATAATCATGTATTTAAAGCTGGTTCTGTAAGTGTTACACCTGCGGCTTAATAATTAAATAAAGAGGTAAAAATATATGATTAATTCCGCTTCTATATTTCAGTTAATGCGGCCGCTGATCGATGGATTTATCGGCAAATACGATCAATTACCTGAAAATTGGAAACAAATATTCCAAACTAAACCTTCTGAACATGCTTTTGAAATTATTCAGGAGATTAGATATCTTGGATTCGCCAGAAGAAAAGAAGAAGGTGTACCTATGGCTCAAGATACTATGTCTACCCGTAATCAGAAAACTGTTAGACATAATACTTATGGGTTAAGCTTCCCTATTTCTCGTGAGGCTATTAAGGATAATCTGTATAAAACACAGTTTCCTGATAGACTTGCAGCTCTTGGTGCGTCCTTACGTGCTACTAGAACTCAAGAAGCCATGAACGTTTTAAATCTTGGTAATACTATTACTATAACTACTGATGGTGTTACTTTATTTAATACTGCTCATCCTCTTGATAATGGTGTTACCAATTCCAACTATGCCGGTGTTGCTTTAAGTGAAGTCGGCATACAACAAGGTGTCAAGGATATCAGAGGATTTAAACAGTTATCCGGTATTCCTGCTTCTGTTAAACCACAATTATTAGTTGTTGGTACTGCTAATGAAACTGCTGCTACTATTTTAACAAATAGCCAGTATAGAGCATCTGTCGGTACAGCTAATAATAATGCTTTAGCTGGGGTTAATGATATTAACGCTATTTATCATAATAGTATTTTCCCTAAAGGATATGTTGTTGATAGTTATTTAACTAATGAGAACTTTGCGGCTATTATTACCGATGTTAAAGGATTGATTCATTATGAACGTGAAAAAATTCAAAACATGGAATGGGTTGATCAGCATTCTCATACAAACTGGTTTTCAGCTTTTGAAAGATATAGTTTTGATGCTACTGACTGGCGTTCTGTTTATGGTTTAATGGTATAGGAGGTTAATTATGGCAAGTCATAGTAGACCTATTGCTAATGTTATGTGTGGCAATAAAAAAGACAAACCTAAAAAGGATATGTCTAAAGATACCGCTAAATCTACAAGCAAAAAAAAGTAATCTCTAAAAACATTTATACTTTAATTAATATATTTTATTAGTTAAAGTATAAATGTTATTTCTATATATTAATTATGGCTCAAGTATCAGGTACATACGAATTTCAATCACTTGAAAACGATGAACTTATTCTGGAAAGTTTTGAAAGAATAGGTATACCTGGAGATCAATTAACACCTGTTTATATAAATTCTGCAAAAAGAAGTATGGATTTTATTCTTCTTGAGTGGATGAATAAAAGTATTAATTTATGGACAATAAATAAGTCATATTTATCTTTAAATACAGGTCAATCTGTCTATGATATTGAACCTTCCGTTTTGGATATAAGGAGCATTCATTTACGTAATTTTACAAGAGTCTTAGGAGGTATTCCTCAATCCAATACGGCAGATACTTATGACGGTGGTGGAGGAGGAGATGCAACTCTTGCTTTTGATAGTGATATAGGTACTAGATGTACACAGAATGTTCAAAATGGTAATATTTCTTATGATTACGGTATAGGTAAAACTGTAAGACTTAACTTTATCGGCATTCAGAGTTATGTTTCCAATCGTCCGTATAGCCTGATTTTAGAGGCATCACAAGATACGGTTAACTGGTTTAATGTCTTTACTTTTCCTGCTACATATCCGTATGTTGCTAATACTGTTGCATGGTTTGATATTATTACTCCTATTAATGCTAGAGCTTATAGGATTAGAGAAACAGGCGGTTTTACACTTGATTTAGAAGAGATATATTTTTGTAATAATACTATTGATACTGAAATAACTTCTGTTAGTGAGGATACTTATGAATCTTTTAGTAACAAGAATATTATATCACGTCCTACCTGTTATTTTTATTCCAAGAATTTAACGCCTAAACTATATTTATATCCAAGTCCAAGCAATTATTTTCAGGTTTTGAGATATTCTTTTATTAGAACAATGTATGATGCAGGTAAATTTTTTAATACTCCTTCTATTCCGGCTAAAATGTATCCGGCATTAGTTGCAGGTATTACATGGAGATTAGCTATTAAATATAAACCTGAAATGGCAGAAACCTTTAAAATGGCTTATGATCAGGATTTTAGTGAAGCAACTGCAATGGACATGGAACATGTAGATATAACAGTATCATATGATTTGAGTAAATACGATGTTAGATGAAAGGCGTTATTTATGTTCTCGCAGCGGTTTTATGGTTGATAGAGTATATAAACAATATGAATGGTATGGGAATAGAAAAGTTTGGAATGGTAGTATGGTTGCTAAAGAGTTTCTTGATATACCAAACGATCAAGGAAGACCGCCATTAATAAAAAAAGATCCAGTGCCTTTACATAATTCACGACCATTTATACCCGGAGAGGAAGTATAATGTATGGGAGTATTTATTGATGAAAAAAGCAATGTATTTGCTGGATTAAATAAAATACCGACTATTATTGTTGAAACAGGAGCAAACTCAATATCTAATACTGTTGTTATAGATAGTATCATAATTTTTAATCTTAAATCTGAAACTATACGTATAAATTTACAGAAGATTAGAACTTCTTCTTTAGATACAACAATGAATTATACAAAATATCTGGAAGTAAAAGGTTATCAGACTGTTGATTTATTAAAAAAGTTGGAATTGGAAGGACTTAAATTATATTATCAAACTAGTCCTGAAATAAAAGATAAATTAATATGTTTTTCAGATACTCCTACACAAATATTTGATTGTGAAGTAAATTATAACATATTAAAAGAAACTCCTTTTTGACAATATTATTATGGATACAAATACACTAAGGATATTTTCTTTTTGTGGGGGTGGTACTAAGGGTTACGGCTCTAATCGTTTTATGCAGAAGTTCTTGCATCAATGGGGAATACCGCAATCTGATTTCTGGAAATATGTTGATGTTATGTGCGGAACAAGTATTGGAGCGATACTTGCTTCGGGTTATTCGTTTGAAAAAACGCCAGATGAGATGGAAAGTTTTTTTACTACTTATGCAAAACGTATATTTACAATTAGAACAGCGGCAGATGTTGCAACAGGTAGCCATAATGCAAGCGAAGATTCAAATAGACCAAACCTTGCTCAAAAAGCTTTTATGTTTGCAACAAATGATTCGTTCTATCAATCTGCTTATGAAGATTCAAACTATGGAAGTAATATACTTCAGCAAGTTCTTGTAGATAATTTTGGCACAAATACCTTGGCTAATTTAAAGACTCCTATTGTTATACCTGCTTATGAGGAAGATATGAGCAGGTATGTAGTATTTTCCAATTTCAATGATCCAGCATATTTTATAGGAAGAAACGAAACTATAGTTAATGTTTGTAGAGCTTCAAGTGCTGCACCTGTTTATTTACCAGCGCATAATTTCAACGGACATTATTATAGTGATGGTGGGCAATATGCTAATGATGCAATCTTAGCGGCAATTAATGTTGGTTTAACTGTAAAACCTCATGCTACTAGAATTGTTATAATAGATGTTGGTACTGGTATAGGAAATATGAGTTTTGATGGCAGCGGGGGAGCATCAACGGATTTGGAACATTTAGCCGTTAGAGCTTTTAAGGTTATGAATGTTGCAATGACAGGAGGAGAAGAATGGAGTAGATATTTCCTTGATTATCTATCTAACAGAACCAGCAGTTTAACAAATAGAGCTACTATAGATGTTTATTATTATAAATTCCAACCAAAGTTTCCGGAAGATTTCCCTAATGAACTTGATAATAGTACTCCTACTTGGTTTGCAAGTCTTGCTAATTTAATTGATACTCATTATACAAATGAGAGTGATAAAATCTCAAGTATATTATCTCATTTAACAGCATGAAATACGATCGTTTATATAATTTTATATCTCCTCTTACAGGTAATTTACAATTAAATAGAGATTATATATTAATTGGGGATAAAGACGGTAGGTCTTTTGCCTCGCCTATTCTAATTGATATACGTCAGGATATAATTGATTTAAGACGTAAGATAAGTAATTTTGAAGAATTAAACAAGCTTGATTACAACCGAATATGGATAGGTAACTATTATAACGAGCCAGAAGAGAGATTACATATTGGAGTTATAAATTTACCCCCGTTAGCCGAAGCGGTATTTCCAAACCCTATAAGTCCAATTATTGGTGATTTTAGGATTCCAAACCCTACTTTTGATTATTTATCCCCTTTTGACTGGGTAATGTCTGGTCCATTCTTACCTCAAATTTATGCAACTAAATATGATACATTCGGGAATCCAATAGGAACTGACATCTCTTCATCTTTAGCAATGACTCAAGTAAGAGCGGCACAAATAATGAAGCGGTTTGATAATGCAGATTTTATTGTTGGTAGTAGTAACGTAGAATTTGCATGGGAAAACCCTAAAATGGCTCTTATACCAGAGCCATTAAAGCAACTATATGGACTTGGAACAACTTATACTTTTACTAAGGCTCAATCTCTTGGAGCTTTGGAGACTGGGTTACTTAAAAACACAGTAGATAACGAAAAAGGTACATTATCTAAGGCAATTAGTGGTGAGGATTATGTTAATACAGCAGATATCCCTATTGGCAAATTAGTTATATTAGACCCATTATATCCTCTTTCTGGGCATAAATTAATTGCTCCAACAGATTTTAGCACAAGAGGAAATGATCCTAATGAGTTTGGATATATTACACCTAATATAATAACCATCTTAACTGGAATAGCGGCTAAGTTTACTAAATTTGCGGTAACTTCTCTTACAGTTAATTCTTTAGTTAAATCAATAGAGGGGGGAGAATTAAAATCAGCTATACCTGATACTGATTATGTTATTCCGTCTACTTTTCAAACCCTTGTAACTACTGTAAGTGTTATATCCTCTACTTTATCGGCTTTGCAAATAGCTTATGATCTTTTTGTTGCAGCAACTACAGCAAAAGATATAGCACAAGACACTGCTATTGCTGCTAATACAGCTAAAGATGTTGTTCAAGATGCTGCTATAGTTACAGCTCAAACTACAGCTACGGGGGCAGCAGCAACAGCGGTAGCAGCAGAAGCTACTGCAACAGGTGCGGCGGCTACGGCGGCAGGGGCAGCAGCGGCGGCTACGGCAGCGGGACTCGCTATAACAGTATTACAAATAGAGATGCTAACCAAAGCAAGTATGGGTGATGTTAATTCAGCGGTAAGTTCGGCTATAAATGGTTTAACTCTTAATAATATCAACACCACAGGAGATATTGATGTTAAGAATAATCAGATAACTAATTTGGCAACTCCAACGCTTCCGACATCAGCTGTGCCTCTTAGTTTTATGCAGGCTTTTGTTGCAGCGGCTATTGCCGCAATTCCTCCAGTTAATATTAATTTACAAGGTGATATAATAATAACTGCTACTATAGGAGGTGTAAGTTATACTCAATTTAATGTAACACGTGATTTTGATGTAACTAATCACAAACTAATAAATGTAAAATCACCTGAAATAGAAACAGACGCAGTAAACTTGGACTTTAATTGGAATTTAATGCACGATGAGGTTAATTTAACATGGCAGTAAGTAATATTACAATAAAAGGGTTAACTCCTAATTTAAACATTTTAGGTGATACCCAGAGGTTTATATTTTCTGATAGTTCAGGTTATTTTGGATTAAGAAATAATTTTGTACCAACGCAAACTATACCATCTTTAGTTGGTTTTGATTTTTCTAATAATAGTTTTAGCGGGTTTAGATTTGTACATCAAACGCCTTTTGGGGATAATCTTGGTACTTTTAAATTAAAAAGTTTTATTAATAACGATTTAATTGGTACGGATATATTAACAATAAATAGTAATACTATAGATTTTAATCAATCTGTTACTTTTTCTGTTCCTCCTTTATTTCAAGACCCCACACAAGATTTACATGCAGCAAATAAAAGATTTGTAGATAATCATACATGGCTTGCTTCAAGTATTACTAATTTTGATGCAACAGTTAGAACATATAGATTAAATGATTTCTTAGCTCCAATTAGTAATATTAATTTAAATAGTTTTAGATTAATTAGCCTTGCTAACCCTATTAACGCACAAGATGGCGTAAATAAAGATTATGCAGATAACATGCAAAAAACAGTTATTTTGACTGGGGCAATATCTGCTAATGGTTCTACTGGTTCTAGTATTAACAGTACTTTTAATCTTAGACTTGATCAGATAACTATTCCAACAGCTAATATTAATTTAAACAATAATAAAATCATTAACTTAGCTACTCCTGTTTTGGCTACGGATGCTGCTACTAAATCTTTTGTTGAAAGTTCTGTAAGCTCTGGTATTAGCGGAGTGCCAACAGCTGTTACTCTCACTGGTGATGTTACTGGCTCTGGTAACACTGGTTCTAGTATAACAACAACTTTAAATAAAAGGCTTGATCAAATAAATGCTCCAATTAGTAGTGTTAGTTTAAATTCCCAAAAAATAATTAATTTAGCTGCTCCAGTTCTTTCTACAGATGGGGTAAATAGAGGTTTTGTTGATTCAAAAACTTGGACTGCTTCTCAAATTACTGATTTTGATACGGCTGTAAGATTAAGTAGACTTGATCAAATGGCACTGCCAACTAGTTCTTTAAATGCTAATTCTCAGAAAATAATTAATTTAGCTGCTCCAGTTCTTTCTACAGATGGAGTAAATAAAAACTATTCTGATACTTCTACTATAGCACCATCAAGGATTACTAACTTCCCCAATGATAATACAAAATATTTAAGTGGTGATGGGAATTGGACCACTCCAGCAGGAGGAGGTGGAAGTGGTGATAGTTATCAAACTTTAACCTCGGCATCTTCTGTTACATGGAATTGGGCAAATGGTAATATTGCGATAATTACTTTGACTACAAACGTTACTCTTACAATTACAAGCGGAACAGCTACTAGAGGAACATTAATTGTAAAACAGGATGCAA
>Ga0214923_10002534_pt1 | contig 24132 bp, 24 predicted proteins | sample LL1510_MetaG_FD_177993 | JGI IMG/M metagenome (GOLD analysis project Ga0214923, IMG submission 177993) | Freshwater microbial communities from Lake Lanier, Atlanta, Georgia, United States - LL-1510 | ecosystem: Environmental > Aquatic > Freshwater > Lake | place: USA: Georgia | collected...
GGCCCTGGTTCTAATTGGCCCTCCGAGAAGATCGCAGCTACTTCGCTTTCCGTGAAATTTAATTCGGCAGGATCACTAATTGCAGGTTTGCCAGAAAGGGCGGCAGATGCGACAGCAATTGGGCCGTGAACTTTTGTTAACTCCAAAATAAATTCTGCTGCAGGAACTCGCACGCTAATTAAATCTAATTGTTGCCCATCGCCCAGATCCCAGTTGAGTCCACGTTGCGGTTTTAAATTAAGTGAAAGCAATCCTGGCCAGAACTTTTCCATTAGCGCTCGTGCGTCATCGCTTACCTCGCGGGCGATCCCATCAATTGCCGCAGGTGTAGAAATTAAAACTTGCGCCGCAATACCCAAGGCATCGCCGCGCAAAACATGTAGCGAACGCACAGCATCGTGGAAGAATGCATCTGCAACTAGCGCATAAGAATTTTCTAACGGTACGACGATTACATACCCATCTTTGAGCGCGCTTGCCGCTTTGGCGATGTGCTCGCTCTGGCTACCTGACTTCAGATCAATGATCGCCATGGTTTTACTTTCTAACCGCAGATGTCCATCGTGGACGCCCTGTTAAATCTTGGTGCAACACGATCTCATTAAACTCTTTTGATAAAACCGCATCAATAGCGGCGCCTTGATCTTCAGTATGTTCGATAGCTAGGACTCCCCCGCTCTTTAGCAAGCGAGCAGCAGCGTTGATAAATCGTTGCGGTAACTCCATCCCCGTTTCGCCACCAAAGAGCGCGATATGCGGTTCATATTCTGCGACATCGCGCGGCAAGGTTTGGGCGTTTGGAATATATGGTGGGTTAGCAATAACGATGTCACATTTAACTCCTGGCAATACATCTGCCACATCACCAGCTACTACTCGCACATTCTCGGAAATCTTGGCCACATTTTTCTTAAGCCAAAGTAATGCTTCTTCACTTTTCTCTACAGCGATAACGCGTGATCGGGGCGCCTGCGTTGCAATTGCTAGCGAAAGCGCACCTGAACCTGCGCCAAGATCAATTACCGAAATTTCACCCTCGATTTTCAGTTCTAAATTACTTATGTGAGTAAGCACTGCCTCAACTAAGAGCTCGCTCTCGGGGCGGGGCACCAAAACTCCTGGGCCAACTTCTATTTCCAAGTGGCGGAAGTAAGCGATGCCAGTTAGGTACTGCAGTGGTTCGTGGCTCGCGCGACGTGAAATTAACTTGGCAAAGGTATCTTCAATAACCCCGAAGTCACCGAGGGATTTCAGGGTTGCTTCCAACTTAACTGAGTTATGTAGATCCATCCGCGAGATACCAAGAACATAGGCAAATAAATGTTCAGCATCGATTTCTGAGATATCAGCTGCCGCCAACTTCTCCTTAGCCGAACGAAGCAGGGTTTTAATCTCACTCATTATCAATCAGCTCAATTAATTGGTTGCGGAAAGCTTTGCTGCCTTATCGGCATCAAGTAAGGCCTGGATAACATCATCAAGCTCACCATTTAAAACGGCATCTAAGTTATTTGATTTGTAATTTACGCGGTGATCGCTCAAGCGATTTTCGGGAAAGTTATAAGTGCGGATGCGCTCGGAACGGTCGACGGTGCGAACCTGGCTCTTGCGTTCGGCCATTGCTGCAGCTTCGGCTTTCTCTTGGGCATCGGCCAATAAACGTGCGCGCAAGATACGAAGTGCTGACTCTTTATTCTGCAGCTGCGACTTTTCGTTCTGGCAAGAGACCACAATGCCAGTTGGCACGTGCGTTAAACGAACTGCTGAGTCAGTTGTGTTAACTGACTGACCACCAGGACCAGATGAGCGATAAACATCTACGCGGACATCGTTCATATTTAGTTCAACATCTACTTCTTCCGCTTCCGGAAGAACTAGAACACCGGCTGCAGATGTGTGAATGCGTCCTTGGCTTTCGGTTTCGGGAACGCGCTGTACTCGGTGCACGCCGCCTTCAAACTTTAAGCGCGCATATGGAGTTGTTCCTGGTTCGGGAGTTCCTTTAGATTTAATAGCCATCGAAATATCTTTGTAACCACCGAGATCAGATTCGGTCAGGTCGATGATTTCAATCTTCCAATTACGCTTTTCCGCATAGCGTTGATACATACGAACTAGATCGCCTGCAAAGAGCGCAGATTCATCTCCGCCCGCGCCAGCTTTAACTTCAATAATTACATCGCGATCATCATTGGGATCACGAGGCAGCAATAGCTCTTCTAACTTATCGGCGGCTACTTCAACGGCAGCTTCCATCGCCGGGATTTCACTGGCAAATGATTCATCTTCTCGCGCCATCTCGCGCGCAGCGATTAGATCATCGGCGGCAGATTTCCAGGCGTTAAAGCCGGCGACAACTGGACCGAGTTGGGCATAGCGCCGACCGAGTTGGCGCGCCTTTCCTTGATCCTCGTGGATAGACGGATCAGCCATCTGCTTTTCTAGTTCTTGATACTCGCGCACCATTTCATGGGCTGATGCAAAGCGATCGTTATCATTTTTATTTTGACCTGCCATTTGGCTTCTCCCCTCTGTTTGCCCTGTTTAAATTAAATAATTTCAAGAAATAAAAAGACCGCGCCGCAACCTCAATGGGTTGCGATGCGGTCTCTTTAAAAAGCTACTTGGCGCTCTTTTTTCCAAAACGCTCTTCGAACTTAGCTACTCGTCCACCAGTATCGAGGATGCGCTGCTTGCCGGTGTAGAACGGGTGGCAGACTGAACAAACTTCAACGTAGATTGAACCACTGGCAACTGTTGAGCGAGTAACAAACTTTTCGCCGCAACCACAAGTTACTTGAGTCTGTTTATATTCAGGGTGAATATCTTTCTTCATTTTTATATTCCTTCTTCTATGTCTGGGTCCGCGTTAAGCGGTGAACCAGGGCCATGATTGCCATCAGGTATGGCTAGGCACTAATACTCTCGCGAAAAGAGAAAACCGCAAAATCCGTGCGCACGCAGCACGGATTTTGCGGCCCTGACCCTGATTCGGGGAAAGAGTTATGCCTTTGGCGCAGCCTTAGCTGGTTTAGCTGGCTTAGTTGGTTTTACAAGTGCGGCTTCTGCTGCTTTCGCAGTTGCTTCAGCTGCAGCAACTGCTGCTTTGCGCGCATCTTTAGCAGCTTGTAGTTGTGAATCAGTTGTTGCATTAGCAAGTGCTGCCTGGAAATCTGCCAGCGCTTTTGCACCAGCTGCACGGCGCGCATCAACAATGGCACGATGAGCTGTGATGTATGCGTCCATCTGAGTTTTAAAGGTTGCTTGTGCTTGTGCGCGAGCAATTGCGGCATCTTTAGTATCGGCAGCTGTTGCTGATGAAACTCCACCAATAAGTGAAGACGCGATGATGGCTGTTGCAAGAAACTTCTTAGTTGCTGACATTTCTAACTCCTTCATAGCTCACCGGGTGGCTCGCTTATAGGGAGATAGTGCGCCCATACCTTGTGAGGATTTTGTGAATCCCGTGCGGTCAGACGGTGAGATTTAAGAAATTAGCCCTCGTTTGGACCAGAAGTTGTCTTCTGGATCTGCATCAAGAACTCGACGTTGGACTTAGTGCCCTTCATCTTCTCGAGCAAGAGCTCCAGCGCCGCCTGTGGTTCGAGGGCGTGCAATACGCGACGTAACTTCCAGACAATGTTGAGCTCTTCGGTTCCCATAAGAATTTCTTCCTTACGTGTACCTGATGCAACAACGTTAACTGCTGGGAAGATGCGCTTATCGGCCATCTTGCGATCGAGGATGAGCTCCATATTTCCGGTGCCCTTGAACTCTTCGAAGATAACTTCATCCATACGTGAACCGGTATCAACGAGTGCGGTTGCCAGAATTGTTAGCGATCCGCCATCTTCGATGTTACGAGCCGCGCCGAAGAACTTCTTTGGTGGATAGAGAGCAGCTGAATCAACGCCACCAGAAAGGATGCGACCTGATGCAGGCGCTGCAATGTTGTATGCGCGACCCAGACGAGTAATTGAGTCAAGAAGAACAACTACATCATGGCCAAGTTCAACCAAACGCTTGGCGCGTTCGATGGCAAGCTCTGCAATTGTGGTGTGATCATCGGCTGGACGATCGAAAGTTGAAGCGATTACTTCACCCTTAACAGAGCGCTGCATATCGGTGACTTCTTCCGGGCGTTCATCGACTAGTACAACCATCAAGTGACACTCTGGATTGTTGGTGGTGATCGCATTGGCGATTGATTGCAAGACCATGGTCTTACCGGCCTTGGGAGGCGAAACGATTAGTCCGCGCTGGCCTTTACCAATTGGCGCAATCAGATCGATAACGCGAGTTGTAAGAACGTTTGGTTCGGTCTCAAGGCGCAAGCGCTCTTGTGGGTATAACGGAACTAACTTGCCGAATTCAACGCGCCCGCGCGCTTCATCAGGAGTTACTCCATTAATTGTTTCCAGGGTAATAAGTGGGTTGTACTTCTGGCGTTGTTCACCTTCGCGCGCCTGACGTACTTGACCGGTAACAACATCTCCCTTGCGAAGTCCGTATTTGCGAACTTGCTGCTGTGAAACGTAGACATCGTTTGGACCAGGTAGGTAGCCACCAGTGCGAATAAATGAATAGTTATCCATAATGTCGACGAGGCCGCCAACTGGAACTAGAACATCGTCTTCACCAATAACTGGTTCGCGCTCTTCGCGGTATCCACGATCGCGCTTGCGATCACGGCCACGATTGCGATCACGGCCACGACCACGGTCGCGTCCGCCAAAGCCACGGTCGTTATCACGTGAACCGTTATTGTTCACGCTCTCTTCGTCGCCATCATCAATATCTGAATCGCTCGATGAATTATTAGCGGCTTCGCGATTGGAATTCTTTTTGGCATTGCGCGCTTCCCGGCGAGCTTCACGTTCTGCCTTGGCGGCTTCACGGTTTGCCGCCTGTAAATCTGCAATTGCAGTTACGAGCCCATCTTTCTTAAGTTTGGCTGCGCCATCGATACCTAGTTGTGCGGCAACTTCCTTTAACTTAGGAAGGCTCATCGCAGCGAGTTCAGGACTATTAGAACGAACTGGTTCAACGGTCTTATCTTGATCTGTCATCTCTATCTTTTCATTTGGGGCTTTGATTACGCGCATTAAGTTTGTAATAGCAAAAAGCCTATTGATTTGGATTTATTACCCGCCGGCTTTCACCGTAACTTCCGGCATCTATCTTTCGGCCGCGAGCGAGTGGGATAACCATAGCACCCCAAAGACCTTTAGAGAATTTGGGCTCCAGTACGGGATATCTCTAGCGATTTCGCCTCAAATTTTGAACCCGCCGCTTTAGCCATTTCCGCAACATCGGATTCGTTGCCAGTGTGCAGAGCAAGGACAGTTGGGCCTGCGCCAGAGATAAATGCGGCAACTCCTGCAGCGCGCAATTTAGTTAGGAGCGCAAACGATGCTGGCATCGCTTCGGCGCGATATGACTGATGTAAGAAATCTTCGGTTGCGCGATAGAGCAGATCTGGGCGCAATGTGAGCGCGTGAACTAAGAGCGCAGAATTTGCAGAATTTCGCGCGGCATCGCGATGCGGAATTGATTCAGGGAGCATCTTGCGCGCCTTGGATGTGGCGACAGCAGTTGCTGGAATAAATGCAATCGCGCGAACACGCGTGTCAACGCTTAACGAAATTGCTTGCGCAACCTCTTTGCCGTGTTGGCTTTCAGTCCAAGCAACAACCGCGTTTCCATAAAGCGCTGCGGCGACGTTATCGGGATGACCTTCCATCTCAGTTGCAATCTGTAATAACTTTTCATCGCTCATCTTGTCTGAGCCAGTCAAGACAAGTGCACGCGCCAGAGAAAGACCACCAACGATTGCGCTAGCTGATGACCCAAGTCCACGGCCATGTGGAATTACATTTAGTGCGCGAACCGCAACACCTTTAGGTTTTCCACCAAGAAAATCAAAACCTTTATACATTGCTTTAACAAGTAAGTTTTTATCGGTACGCGGAACGACATCGGCTCCTTCACCAGTTACATCGATATCAAGTCCGACTTCATCAAGAATTTGCGCAACGTAGCGATCGTGCACGCCAAGAGCTAAACCAAATGAATCAAATCCCGGACCAAGATTTGCACTTGTGGCAGGTACCTGAACCTGAATTGGATTGGCTTTAAAAGTTGGTTTAGCCATGGCTTTATTTAAGTCCTAAAGCCTTTGCGGCGGCAACTGCGTTGACCTTAACAATCTTTGGCTTAGCAAACTTCTCTAGCGCCCAGGAAATATCTTTCAACCCATGGCCAGTAACAGTAATAACTATCTTCTTGCCCTTAGGCAGCTTGCCGGCCTTTTTATATTTAATTAAGCCTGCGATACCGGCTGCAGATGACGGCTCAACAAAGACGCCTTCTTTTCCAGCAACAAGTGCGTAAGCAGCCAAAATCTCTTTATCTGTTACTGAGTCGATAACTCCACCTGATTTATCACGCGCTTCAATGGCTTGATCCCATGATGCTGGATTGCCGATACGGATCGCAGTGGCGATTGTCTCGGGCTTAAGAACTGGCTTGCCCTTAACAAGTGGTGCTGAACCCGCGGCTTGGAAGCCGTACATCTGTGGAAGTGAGTTAGAGATTCCGTCTTTACGGTATTCGTTATAGCCCTTCCAATAGGCGGTGATATTTCCGGCGTTACCAACTGGAAGTGCGTGAATATCTGGGGCATAACCCAACATATCGATGACTTCAAAGGCAGCGGTCTTCTGTCCTTCGATGCGATATGGATTAACTGAATTAACAAGTGCGACTGGATAGTTTTCAGATAAATCGCGCGCAAGAGTTAAGCAGTCGTCAAAGTTGCCATCTACCTGCAAGATTTGTGCACCATGAATAACTGCCTGAGCTAGTTTTCCAGTTGCAATCTTTCCAGCAGGTATCAAAACTGCAGAGATCATTCCCGCTTTAGTTGCATAGGCTGCAGCACTGGCAGAGGTGTTGCCAGTTGATGCGCAGATCACTGCCTTAGCGCCATCTTCAGCCGCTTTAGAAATCGCCATTGTCATTCCGCGATCTTTAAATGAACCTGTTGGATTGATGCCTTCGTACTTCAACCAGACATCATTGCCGAGAATTTCAGAGAGATGGCAAGCGTAGATCAGTGGTGTGCCACCTTCACGGAGTGAGACAACTGGAGTCTTGGCAGAGACTGGTAAGCGATCGCGATACTCCTCGATTACACCTCGCCATTGGTGCGCACCAGATTTCTTTGACTTGAAAAGTCTCATGTGCTCAACGCTCCTTCTACGCGAATAACACTTGAAATATTTTTAACAGCGCCCATTGTCTTAAGCGCTGCCACTGTTGCCTTTAGCTCACCTTCAGTTGCCAAGTGGGTAACGATGGTTACTTCAGCATCGCTATTGCGTCCGGTCTGGTTAACAGTCTGAATTGAAACTCCATGATCGGCAAAAGTTGTAGCGATCGAAGCCAGAACACCTGCTTTATCAGCTACTTCTAGGCGGATTAGAAACTTAGTTTTAGTTGATTCAATAGGTGCAATATCGCGATCGGCATAATCTGTTTCGCGCTGGCCAACTGAGTTAAATGCAATATGGCGCGCAACAGCAACAACATCTCCTAAGATAGCTGAAGCAGTGGGTGCACCACCTGCGCCGCGACCGTAGAACATCAGTGATCCTGCTGATTCGGCTTCAATAAAGACTGCGTTGTAGGCATCACGTACTGATGCAAGTGGATGGCTCTTATGCAACATAACTGGATGAACGCGAACAGAAATTTCATCAGCTGGAGTTAGTTCTGCAATCGCCAGCAACTTGATGACATGATCCATCGATTTCGCGATCTTCACATCTTCCAAAGTAATCTTTGAAATACCTTCGCGATAAACGTCATCGACAGTCACGCGGGTGTGGAATGCCAAACCTGACAAGATGGCAGCTTTTGCCGCAGCATCAAAACCTTCAACATCTGCAGTTGGATCCGCCTCAGCGTATCCAAGCGCCTGCGCCTCTTTTAGAACATCCGCAAATTCGCGGTCATCTTCATGCATCTTGGTCAAAATGTAATTTGTTGTGCCGTTGACGATACCCATTAAGCGAGTTACGAAATCGCCCGCTAGCGAATCGCGCATCGGACGAATAATTGGAATCGCACCAGCAACAGATGCTTCGTAATAAATATCTTCGCCTTTTGCGTAAGCCGCAGTAAACATTTCTGCGCCATGGCTAGCCAACAAAGCCTTATTGGCAGTTACAACTGATTTACGGTTTTCGATCGCAGTCATGATTAATTCGCGGGCAGGTTCGATACCACCCATAACTTCGATGATCAGATCGATCTCAGGATCATTAACGATCGAGAATGGATCGGTCGTGAAAAGGCTTGGATTAATTCCTTCGTAAGGCCTTTTGTTGCGAACTGCGATGCGAGCCAGCTCCATCTTTACGCCAGCGCGAGTTGATAGCTCATCGGTATCGGCAAGGAGCAAGCGCGCGACAGAACTGCCGACCACGCCACATCCGAGCATGCCGATACGTACTGGTTTATCTGCTGGGCTCATCTGCCTATTCTTTCACATCAAGTGCGAGCAGATCTTCCTCATTTTCGCGGCGGACAATTACGCGGGCTTTTCCATCTTTTACTGAAACAACTGGTGGACGCGGCACGTGGTTGTAATTGCTGGCCATGCTGCGGCCATATGCGCCAGTTGCGGGAATTGCAATTAAATCTCCAGGTGCAATATCGCCGGGCAAATTAATGTCGCGAATAACAATGTCACCAGTTTCGCAATGCTTTCCGACAATACGTGAATTAATTGCAGCAACGCTTGATGCGCGATGGGCAATAACTGCGTGATATTCGGCATCGTAGAGTGAAGGACGTATGTTGTCGCTCATTCCACCATCAACTGAAATATAACGACGAGTCTTTCCATCTTCGAGTACAACATCTTTGGTTGTTCCAACTTCATACAATGTAAAGGTAGTTGGGCCAACAATCGCACGACCCGGTTCGATCGAGATTGTTGGAATATTTAACTTATGTTTTTCACACGATGCAGTGACCACACTTCTTAGTGCAGGTAAAACCTCACCTGGTTCGAGAGTTTCATCTCCTGGTAAATATGCAATTCCGTAACCACCACCGAGATCTAATTCGGGAAGTTCTTTTCCGTACGCATCGCGATACTTAGCGAGCAACCCGATCAGGCGATCTGCAGCCAACTGGAAAGAATCGGTGCCAAATATTTGGGAACCGATATGGCAATGGAAACCACGCAGTTCGAGTTCTGGATGTTCTAGAACTTTTTCTACAGCAGCCCAGGCAGCACCGCTGGCGATTGAGAATCCGAATTTCACATCTTCCTGCGCAGTAGAAATTGATTCGTGGGTGTGGGCTTGAATTCCTGGAGTCAGGCGAAGCATTACAGCTTGTGTTTTTTTGTATTTGCGGGCAGTAGTTGCAACGCGTTCGATCTCGTGGATTGAATCCATGACGATGGTTTTAACTCCAACGCTAACTGCGCGATCTATTTCAGCAACAGATTTATTGTTGCCGTGGACTTCAATCTTCTGCGGTTCGATGCCGCCGGCTAAGGCAACTGCTAACTCGCCACCTGTGCAGACATCAATTCCGATGCCGCATTCTTTAACCCAAGTAGCAACGGAAGTAGAAATAAATGCTTTCGCCGCGTAATAAACGGTGCCGGCGTGCGATCCAAACTCATCGCGAAGTGCATTGTTCCAGCCAAGCGCGCGTGTGCGAAAGTCATCTTCATCGATAAAAAATGTTGGCGTTCCAAAATCTGCAGCTAATTTTGTAGCAGGGATGCCGGCAAGGTGAAGTTCACCATTTGTGAAAGAAACGTTCTTCGACCACATAGCTACATCCGCTCCGGCGCGCTAACGCCAAGTAAGAGAAGACCATTCTTCAGTACTTGCAGAGTTGCTGCACATAAATTAAGTCGCGCGCTATGCAGCGCGGTTGCTGGCTCATCCCCCATTGGCAGGACGCGGCAGTCAGCGTAGAAGCCGTGATAAACCCCGGCAAGTTCTTCCAGATAACGTGAAATACGATGTGGCTCGCGTAATTCGGCTGCGCTAGCAACGATACGTGGGAACTCTGCAAGAGATCCGAGAAGTTCGTTTTCGCGATCATGTGAAAGTTGCGCAGGATCAAAGTTATCTAAACCACTGGCAATGTTTAATTCGGCAGCGTTTCGAAGAACTGCGGCGATGCGCGCGTGCGCATACTGCACGTAATAAACGGGGTTCTCGTTAGTGTTGCGCCTTAAAATATCTATATCCATAACCATTGGAGTATCAACGGGATACCGGATCAAGGTGTAACGAGCAGCATCGACGCCAACTTTTTCAACTAACTCTTCTAAAGTAATAATGGTGCCAGCGCGTTTAGAAAGTTTTACCTCTTCGCCACCTTCCATGATTTTTACGAGTTGGCCGATCAAAACTTCGATGTTGTATTCAGGGTTGTCACCAGCGCAGGCAGCAGTTGCCTTAAGGCGGTGGATATAACCGTGATGGTCAGCGCCAAGCATGTAGATACAGATATCAAAGCCGCGTTCGCGTTTATTAATGTAATAAGCGGTATCTGATGAGAAATAAGTTAGTTCGCCATTGGCTTTAACAAGCACGCGATCTTTATCATCGCCAAAGTCAGTTGTGCGCAGCCACGTTGCGCCATCGATGTCAAAGACATGGCCTTGCTCGCGTAATTTAGCGAGACCATGTTCGACGCTTCCGCCATCGTGTAACGAGCGCTCAGAAAACCACACCTCGAACTTTGTTTTAAAAGTTTCTAGTACTCGCTGCTGATCTTTAATCTGCCACTTATATGCAGCTTCGCGGAAGGCGATCAGCCGAGGCTGTGCATCCAAGTTAATAATTTCTGGGTTTTCAGCAACGACCGCTTTAGCAATATCGGAAATGTAATCGCCTTGGTAACCATCTTCTGGAATTGGTTGACCGAGCGCCGCTGCTTGCACAGATTGACCAAAGAGATCCATCTGATTACCGCGATCATTTATATAAAATTCGCGGACCACATCTGCACCTGCCGCGCTAAGCACGCGACCAAGCGCATCGCCAACTGCCGCCCAGCGAGTATGTCCCAAGTGAAGCGGACCAGTTGGATTAGCGGAAATAAATTCGAGGTTGATCTTTACGCCCGCGAGCGCGTTACCTTTTCCGTAACTCTCTTTTGCCTGCAAAATTGTGCGCACTAAATCTGCTTGGCTGGCGCGATTTAACTTGATGTTGATAAAGCCAGGTCCTGCGATATCCACGGATGAGACTTCGGCGAGCATCTCTAAATCTTTCTTTAAGAGCTCGGCAACATCGCGTGGGTTCTTGCCAGCAGGTTTGGCCAACTGCAGCGCAATAGAAGATGCGTAATCACCATAGTCACGATTCTTGGGACGCTCTAAAGGAATGGTGGATGGAACGGTTCCGATCAGATCCCCACGCTCGATGGCGTGCGAAATTGCCGCCTGAATTTGGGCAGCTAGCAGATCTGAATGCGAACTCACAGGGCAAGGTTACCCTGCGCAGCGATTTACTTTCCGAACCCCATAAGGTGCTCAAGTGCGAGCTGATTAAGGGCTTCATACTGATATCCACGTGCGCCGGCTGCTTCAACATCGAATGAATCTTTTGCAAGATCCTTCCAACTTTCTCCAGCGCCCATCGTGTTTTCAGAAAGTCCAGGAATATTGGAATCCTTCTGCGCAGCAATTACACGCGGATCGTTGCGATAAGCCGTTGCACGATCCTTAAGCGCTAAATAGGTGCGCATATTTGCTGTTGCTGAATCCCATACACCCTTGTCATCTTCGGTACGACCTGGCTTGTAATCAAAGTGCTTTGGTCCGTCGTACTTATAGCGCTCAAGAAGTTCAACTAAGAAGAATGCTGACTTGAGATCGCCATGGCCAAATACCAAATCTTGATCGAACTTTGGACCGTGCTGTCCATTTAGATCTATGTGGAATAGCTTCTTCTGCCATAGAGCTTGGGCGATTCCATGAACGAAGTTAAGTCCCGCCATTTGTTCGTGGCCAACTTCTGGGTTAAGGCCAACTAGCTCTGGGTGATCAAGTGTGTAGATGAAGGCAAGTGCATGGCCAATGGTTGGCAAGAAGATATCGCCACGTGGTTCGTTTGGCTTCGGTTCAATTGCAAACTTAATGTTGTAGCCATTATCTAGAACATATTGGCTTAGCACGTTAAATGCTTCACGCATACGTTCGTGGGCAACATATGCATCTTTAGCGGCATCTGACTCGGCTCCTTCGCGACCGCCCCAACAAACATAAGTATGTGCACCTAGTTCAACTGCAAGTTCGATATTGCGCATCGCTTTACGAAGTGCGTAACGACGGATATCGCGATCATTGCTGGTAAATGCGCCATCTTTAAATACTGGATGTGAGAAGAGATTGGTTGTCGCCATTGGAACTTGCATTCCGGTTTCGGCAAGGGCTTTCTTAAAGCGATCGATGTGGCCGCGCCGTGAAGCATCGTCGCTACCGAATGGAATTAAATCGTCATCGTGAAAAGTCAAACCGTATGCACCGCGCGCTGCGAGTTCGTTAACTGTGCGCACTGGATCGAGCGAGCCACGAGTTGCATCACCGAAAGGATCGCGAGCTTGCCAACCAACAGTCCAGAGACCGAAGGTGAACTTATCTGCCGGCGTTGGTGTGAGTGACATTTAACTTCCTCAATTCTTCGCTCTGCGAGCGCTCAGTGCGGGCGTAAAACCCTTAAATTTTGTATAAGGCGAACTTACCTCTAACCTATGTCCCAGTACATGAGTTTTTTATAACATTCTCATGACGCTCCAGCGGGAGTGGTGAAATGGCAGACACGCAAGTCTTAGGAACTTGTGCTTCGGCGTGCGGGTTCAAGTCCCGCCTCCCGCACCAGCATTATTAATTTCTTTAGATTTCAAATCAAGGTAGAGCCGAAAAGGCGATGAATAGATCTCGGATGAAGAAGAAAGAAATTTCGTTTAGAAAATAACTCGATAAAGTTTATTAGTTGGTAATTGCCCAAATAACTAGCGCGGCACCAAGAACTGCAAGAAGTGCCATAACTTCGCGGCGAGCGAGAAATGAATGGGTGACTTTAGCAAAGGTAGTTAGCAACATCGCAACTCCTGGGATAACGATCGCCATGGAATTTCGGAGCACTCCATCTTTACCGGTTTGGTAACGGAGATTAATTAACCCGATAGCCAAGAGCAGATAGCTGGCCATGCGGTAGTTGTTAAGCGCATATCTTGAAAGGGTTGCCTTAGTCATGCTCTTATCCTACAAATATTAAAGGGGCGCCGGTTTCCCGACGCCCCTTTAACTTTGACTATTTAAGGGCTACTAATCTAAAAGCGATTAGTGATCGTCCTTCATTCCTTCAGCGTGTGACTTCATGCGTGCGATCTTCAAGATTGTTAGACCGAATACGCACTTTGCCAAGATGTCAGCGATTGTGTAACCAACCTGTACGCCAACGAACTGCTGAGCAGATGCCATACCTTCGCCCATACCAAGGATGTATGAAACTGGGTACACGCCCCATGTCGCAATCAGAAGCATGCGCAAGCGACCAACTGTTGCTGCGACGCCTTCTGGCTGGCGATCAAGTGACTTACCAAGCTCTACGAACAATACGTAAAGGATGTAGAGGAATGGAATTGTTGAAAGAACACCGTAAAGGACCTGTGTGTTCTGATCGTTTGAGATTTCACCTGGGTAGCCAAGTGCGATCATCGCAGCTGCTGCTGGAACCAAACGAGTGATAAGTGACTTTGACACTTCCTTTGCAAGTGCAAGCACTGCAATTACTTCAACTAGAAGTAGGGGAACAGTTAGTAGCCAGTCAACGTAACGGTATGCCTCGTTGAACGCACCCTGGTCTCCAGAAACCTTAACTGCCATTGCAGTTGATGATTCTGAGAATGAGTTAAAGATTCTCCAGTAGTGGTAGCCCGCAATGAATGTAACCATTGATGACATTACGAGAGCGTTGCGGTACTTAGGAAGTACGCGGCTCTGCGAAACGAGGGTGTAGACAGTGCATGCAAGCATGGAAATTAGGCCAAACGAGAAGACGTTATAGACCAGGTTCCATTGGTTGCTTGTTAGATTTACCATGTAAATAAGCCTCCGTGGGGTGCTTAATACTTTGCAGACCGGTCGGCCCGCAAAGCCAGTGTGTGGACGATGAAATCCTCGAGGAACCTCATTGACCTCATACTGGTAACTCATAGTTTGAACCTGTTGCGAGGACTTCGCACCTTTACCCGCGAGTAATTTTGGACTTTTTTTCAGGCCAAATTCCGAAATTACGCTCATTTCGCCCCTTTAGTTCAAATTTCTAGCGAGATCACCCCGCGCCGCTCGCCCGAGCCCGCCAGTTAGGCTGCGCGCATGCGCAGCCAACTAAGTGAGCTCCACGCCCATTCGGGGTTCACGGCGCTGGCAACCTCGCGTTTTATCTCAAATGTGGGCAATGGAATTTCGCCGGTAGCCCTGGCTTTCGGCGTGCTCGCACTGCCAGGCGCGACCGGAAAAGATCTCAGCATCGTTATGGCAGCGCGCATGTTTCCAATGATCGCTCTGATGTTATTCGGTGGAGTAATAGGAGATCGCTTCAAACGAAACCGCATCGTTGGTGGAGCGGACATTATGGGAAGCAGCTTTGCTACCGTGAGTGCGGTCTCGTTAATCGTTAACCATTCCAGCGTCATCTTGCTGGCGCTAATGGGTGCGCTATTTGGAATTTTAAATGCCCTCTGGTGGCCGGCAATGTCGGGAGTTCTGCCAGAAATATTGCCGAAAGAAAAACTACAACACGGAAACGCTGTAGTCAGTATGACAACCAACATTGGTTACGTAGTTGGTGCGCTCACAGGCGGTATTTTGGTTACCGCATTTGGCTCTGGTTGGGCGCTCTTAGTTGATGCGATTTCATTTTTTATCGCTGGCCTCATTGTTTGGAATCTAGATTTGCCAACAATCACTCGAGAAAACAAAAACACCGTCTTCCACGATTTGAAATCGGGTTGGAAAGAATTTAGTTCTAGATCATGGGTGGTCACCATAGTTGTCGCCTTTGCGCTAATTAATACGGCTTACGAATCACTGCTTCAAGTATTGGGTCCACTCAACTTTTCAAAGATGGAAAACGGTCCGCAATTCTGGTCATTTAACCTCGCAGCTTTAACCGCTGGGATGCTAACTGGCAGCGTTATTTCGCTCAAGATGCACTTTGGTCGTCCGCTGCTCTTTGCCATGTTAATTATCTCGGCTACCGCCATTTGGGATTTTTCACTCGCTCTGAAGACACCCTTATGGTTCTCGCTAGTTTGCGCATTTCTCGCGGGTATCGCCGTGGATATATACATGGTCATCTGGAATACCTCGCTGCAAACACATATCCCAGAAGAGTCTTATTCGCGAGTGGTTGCCTACGACGCATTTGGGTCATTTGGACTCTCACCAGTTGGAATTGCGATCGCCGGACCACTGGCGCAACTTTTTGGAGTGAGCAACATGATCTTGGTAACTGGCGCCACGACTTTAATCGCCGCTTTAGCTGCGCTATTAATTAAATCGGTACGCGACTTAAAACCGGTCATAGGCGCGTAGAGTTGATACATGAATAAAGAGGCAAGCGAGCGGGAAAAATTGGCTGCGGTTGTTCCGCCAAAGTTGCGTGGTTGGTTTCATTTAGGTGCAACGCCAGTTGTAATAATCGCATCGTTGGTCCTATTTATATTAAGTAAGAACTCTCTGAAATTTGCAGTTGCTCTGTATTCGATTACGGCAATTATGTTATTTAGCGTCTCTGCTATTTACCATCGCGTGCCTTGGTCTGCCGCAAAGAAAAAAATCTGGCGGCGCTGGGATCACGCCAATATCAATTTACTAATTGCTGGTTCGTACACTCCATTTGCCGTCACCTTGCTCCACGGTAACGATCGCACGATCTTGTTAAGCGTGGTTTGGGTTGGCGCACTAATGGGCGTTGCGATGCGCATCTTCTGGGTTGGCGCACCTCGCTGGTTATATGTAGCTAATTACCTTTTGCTCGGCTGGGTTGCCGTTGTTTACACGCCGCAGCTTTATAAAGAAGGTGGGCTTTGGGTGCTCTTGCCGATCATCATCGGCGGCCTGCTCTATTCCATAGGCGCGATCTTCTATGCGCTAAAGCGCCCTGGTCGTACCGCTAAATACTTCGGCTTCCACGAGCTCTTTCATATCTTTGTGCTCGCTGCATGGATTTCACAATACCTCGCCGTCTCATTCGCGATCTACCGACAGTAAGCCACCCCACTTTTGGAGTATGAGGGCTTTGCACTAATCTAGGCACATGGCTGAGAAGAACTCGTTCCTTAACTGGGTTGGATTTAAAGAGAGTGAAAGCGCTGCTCCTAGTTCAGTTGACCGTATTCGCGAACTCGAATCACAACTAAATGATCTTCGCTCGCGACGCGACATAACTTCCTTAAGCAAGGAAGAGTTTGAAATTCTGGCTACTGAAACCGCCATGTCAATGATTAAGTCAGCGCAAGCTCGCGAATCAAAGGCCTTTGCATCATCTGAGCGCGTTGTATTAGAAGCAACTCGCCAAGCAAAAGATGCAATTGAAGGCGCGGAAACTAAGGCTCGCTCAATCCTCTCTGGCGCAGAAGCGCGTGGGCGTAAATATATAAATGTCGCCGAAGCCGAAGCGGCCGAACGCTTAGCTACGGCCGAACGTGAAGCGCAATCACTCTTCGATGAAAAACGCCGTGAAGCTGCGGCACTTGCTCAAGCTGCGCGTCGCGAAGGCGAAAGAATTATTACTGAGGCAACTGGCGAAGTTGCCGAATACCGTAACTGGTTAAGAGGAGTTATCGCCGAAGCTGAGCGCCTATACAGAATACAAACACAGTCTCTTGATGCTGCAGAGCAGGCAATTTCGCAGAGCCGTTCACGTTTAGATAGCGCCTACGCCCGTCTTGCCGAACTTCATAAGAACGTAACCGAAAACTTAAATCCAGATAATTCGGTAATTGATACTGGTCCTAAGAAGGTAATCAGTCAGCGCACCAAACCAGCTCTAACTGCACCAGCTAAAAAATCTGCTCCCAAGAAGAGCGCTGCTAAGAAAAAACCTGCCACGCGCCGGTAATTAAGATGGCTACCAAACGCGGTATCCAATACATCCCTGCAATTGATGGACTGCGTGCTGTCGCAGTTATCGCAGTCATGCTTTACCACTTGGGTCTTGAATGGATTCCTGGTGGATTCCTTGGAGTAGATCTCTTCTTTGTAATCTCAGGATATGTGATTACGCGCTTACTCCTTGATTCGATTCAACAGCGAGGTGGATTAGATCTTCGCGATTTTTATCTAGCGCGAATCCGCCGATTGGTTCCACCTTTGATCTTTATGCTTGTTGTTACCTCAATTGTTGTTGGGTTATGGGCTCCAGATACCACTAAGAAATTCTTAATTGATGCGCCATTTTCAATATTTGGTGGAATGAACTGGTGGTTGGTCTTTAACCATCAAGATTATTTCGCAAGTAGCGGGCGCCCTCCTTTGCTTCAGCACACTTGGTCGTTGGCGGTTGAAGCGCAGTTCTATCTACTTTGGCCGCTCATCTTGCTCTTGGTCCTGCGCTTTTTCGGTAAGAAGTTAATCCCGGCAGCGGCCCTGGTAATTGCAGCAACTTCGGGAATCGTCTTGATGTTTGTCTCATTCCAACTAGATGCTGCAAACTCTTCGAAGGTAAGCCACGTCTACTTTGGAACCGATACCCACAGCATTGGGCTCTTCCTCGGTGCCGCACTTGCAGTGAGTTGGATCCCCCAGAATTTCCAGGAAAAAGTAAGTAACAGAGCGCAAGATTTTATCGATGGAGTTGGAGTATTTGGCTTCCTTGGAATTCTTGCAACTTTCTTATTGATAGATGAGACAAAACCAACGCTTTATCGATTAGCTTTTCCACTTGCTGGAATATTTGGTACTGCAATCCTGATTTCAATTGTGCATCCGGCATCGCGCTTTGCACCACTGCTGCGCAATCATGTAGTACTTTGGATAGGCGAACGCTCTTATGCGATCTATCTCTGGCACTGGGTTATCTTTCAAATCTCCCGGCCCCAAGTTGATTTAGAAGGACAAGACTGGGCGCTTTTATCATTACGTATTTTACTTGTCCTTGCTCTTTCAGATATTTCTCTGCGCTTAGTCGAACTCCCCATCAGAAGTGGCGCCGTTTCATTTTGGCTTAGAGGCATGAAGTATCGAACTCCAGATGTACGAAAGAGACAGAAGCTTTTAATAATTTCGTTAACTACATTAGTTATATGTATATCAAGCTTAGTTTCACTAAATGCCCTTATTGAGATTGATGACAAAAATAAAGCGCTGATTCAACAGTTGAAAGATGCCGAAAAGCCACTTGCGCCGCAGGCAACCGCTTCCAATCCTGGTCTCTGGGTTACGGGCGACTCAGTAATTTTAGGTATCCGCCACGAGCTAGAAAGCGCATACCCAATAGCCTTAATTAACGCGCGAGTTGGTCGTCAAGCACCGGAGTTAATTGAAGTTATGTCACATGATTTGAAAAGTGTTGGTAACTCAACCGTTATATTTGACTTGGGAAATAACAATGCACTCACTCGCGAACAAGTTGTTGCAATTTTTGAGATAGTTAAATCAGCGCCTAAGGCAATTGTTGTAAATACCGCGGTTCCTCGCCCTTGGAAAGAGGCCAATAACTCTCTTATTGATGAAGTTGCGGCAGGTTATCCAAATGCTTTGGTTGTGAAATGGGATCAAGTTTCACAAGGCCATCCTGAATATTTTGCGCCAGACGGAGTTCATTTAGTGCCGGCTGGAGTACGTGCTTACGTCGCTGCGATCGAAACCCAACTATAAAAAATAACCCCCACCGGATCGGCAGGGGTTATTTTTATTTAATTCTTTATTCGAACTGACCTGCAAATCCAAACGCCTTTGCTGATGCGCTCTGTCCATCTGAGTAAACAGATGAGACTCGGAATGATGTTGAACCATCAGTTGAACCCTTTGTGAATTCAATTGAGAGTTGATCTGCTGGAAGCATGCCAGTCTCTTTCCATTCGCCCATATTTGAACGAACTTCAAACTTGTAACCGGTTAGACCTGCAGTTGCTGCAGGAGCCTTCCAAGTAATAACCATGACTGACTTAGTTGAATCTTTCCAGTTTCCAATGAAGCGACCTGGAGCTTCTACCGCTGCTACCGCCTCGCCTGTTGCTGAAGCAGATGCTTCAGGAGTTGCCGCTTCTGACATTTCAGGAGTTGCTGATGAGGTTGCTGATGCAACTGGGGCAGCATCATCGCTTTGAGATGCAGGACGTGAGATAACCACAATTGCAAGAAGTGCGATACCGATAACTGCTGCGAGCAATACGCGAGGAGATGTTGACTGCTTTGGCGCTGCGCTTGGCTTAGCCGCTGGCGCCGCCTTAGGAGCAGGAGTTGTTGAAACATTTACCGCTGATGGGCGCTTAACGCCACCAACTGGAACTGGTGGAATAACTAAAGTATTTGCAGAAGTTGATTTCTTCGCTGCTGACTTTTTAACTGCGCTCTTCTTACGTGCAGGGGCCTTCTTCGCAACTTTCTTAGCAACAGCTTTCTTCTTCGCTGGGGCTTTCTTAGCTGCCTTTTTGGTCGCAGCTTTCTTCTTCGCTGGAGCCTTCTTGGCAACCTTCTTTACAACTTTTTTAGCTGCGGCCTTCTTCTTAGCCGGTGCTTTCTTCTTAACTGCCACGATATGACTCCTTTGAAAATTGGAAACGATCAGGGTTGGAACGAGTTCGTATAGGCCAAGTTTAGCCTAGGGAGTTGAGCAAATTGATGACATGAGGTGCGATCGCGCGGAGTGATTTTCCGCGATGGCTTATCGCATCCTTGGCTGCTGCGCTCATTTGTGCGCTGGAAATTGCGTAGCCTTCGGGGCGAAAAATTGGATCGTAGCCAAAACCTTGATCTCCAATTGGCTCGTGAAGAATCCAGCCTTCAAATATCGCCTCTTCTATGTGGGTTCGCCCGTCTGGCAGTGCAAGCGCTGTTACACATGTGAAGTGCGCGCTACGTTGCTCGTCTGGAACGCCATCTAATTGGTGCAATATTCTCTTAATATTTGCCTCGTCGTCACCATGTTTTCCAGACCATCGTGCCGAGAAAATTCCAGGATCGCCATTTAAATAATCAACGCAGAGGCCACTGTCATCTGCAATCGCCGGGATGCCAGTTGCTTCGCACATTTGGCGCGCCTTTAATAACGCATTCTCTTCAAATGTGGAACCGGTTTCATCAACATCATGGAGATCAGGAAATTGATCAAGGCCCACTAATTCAATCTGCCCTGCAGCGATATCTTCGAGAATACGACGAAACTCTTCAATCTTGCCTTTATTGCGCGTGGCTAGAAGTAATCTATGAGGAATCACTCTATTTACTCATTGAGAGAGCGCGGTCTTTTGAATTTCACCAAGTTCTAGGCAGCCCGCAACTGCCAGATCTAAAAGTGAATCAAGCAAGTTGCGATCAAATGGCACTCCTTCGGCAGTTCCTTGAACTTCGATAAATCGCCCATCGCCACTGCAGACCACATTCATATCGGTATCTGCGCGAACATCTTCTTCATAGCAAAGATCGAGCATGGGAACACCGTCAATTATTCCGACAGAGACTGCTGCAACTGAATCACTTAGCGGTTTGGAATCTACCTTGATGTGGCCCTGTGACTTCGCCCAAGAGATGGCATCGGCAAGTGCAACATAAGCACCAGTAATTGCAGCAGTACGCGTTCCACCATCTGCCTGCAAAACATCGCAGTCGATCACAATTGTGTTTTCACCGAGTTCTTTCATATCAACGATTGCGCGAAGTGAGCGACCGACTAATCGAGAGATTTCTTGGGTGCGTCCACCGAGCTTGCCCTTAACGCTTTCGCGATCAGAGCGAGTATGTGTAGCACGTGGCAACATCGCATATTCCGATGTCACCCAACCTGTACCAGAATCTTTTAACCAACGTGGAACGCCCGGTGTAAATGAGGCGACGCAGAGCACGCGCGTCTTTCCGAACTCAACAAGCACTGAGCCCTCAGCATGATCTAACCATTTGCGTGTTACGTTGATTTCGCGCAGCTGGTTATTGTTTCTTCCGTCATTGCGTGCCATGGGCTTCCATTCTATTTATTCGAATTTATCAGAGGTGATCTAGATGTTGTACAGAACCCACTTCAGGTCCCAAGAATCGGCGAGCTAAAACCTCAAAAGCCGCTGAATCGCCTGTCGCAAAGAAGCGATGTGAGGCGGGAGTTGTTGTAGGAGCGCGCAAGAGCGAGTTTTCAACCAGCGTTCGATATAAATCTTTGGCAGTTTCTTCAGCGCTCGAAACTAGCGATACGCCATTGCCCATTACATAGGAAATTACGCCAGTTAAGAGTGGGTAGTGGGTGCACCCTAAAACTAGTGTGTCCACATCAGCATCCATCACCGGCTGCAAATATTCGCGGGCAATTTTGGTAATTGCCTCCCCCGATGTTTCACCACGTTCCACAAATTCCACAAAGAGTGGGCACGCGATAGAAGTTATCTCTAGCTGAGGCGCTGCAGCGAATGCATCCAGATAAGCCTGCGAATCGATTGTGGCCCGTGTGCCGATTACACCGATACGTCCGGAGCGAGAAGCAGCAACTGCGCGGCGAACCGCAGGTTGAATAACTTCGATGACCGGCACTGAATATCGCTCTCGCGCATCGCGCAACATGGCAGCACTTGCCGTGTTACATGCGATTACTAAAGCTTTAACGCCTTGATCGACTAGATAATCTAGAGTCTCTAAAGCAAAAGTTCTAACTTCCGCTAGCGGTCTTGGACCATATGGACCGCGAGCGGTATCGCCAATATATAGAGTTGGTTCATTGGGAAGTTGGTCAAGAATTGCACGAGCAACAGTTAAACCGCCAACTCCTGAATCAAAAATTCCGATTGGTGCATCGCTCACAGGGCAAGACTACCGCCTTGCGCGTCAAGCCCAGAGCGTGCCATCTAGCCCTTCGGTCGCTTCTTCAATATCAGAACCGTAAATCCCCGTTGATAGATATTTCCATCCAGCATCACAGACAATAAATGCAATATCAGCATCGCGGCCATCGCGAACCGCTTCGTTAGCCACTGCAATAGCCGCGTGCAAGATTGCACCCGTTGAAATGCCAGCAAAGATTCCTTCTACTTCCAAGAGTTCGCGCACACGGCTTACTGAATCTTGCGCACCCACTGAAAAACGGCGAGTTAAAACGGAAGCGTCGTAAAGTTCTGGCACAAAGCCTTCGTCGATATTGCGAAGGCCGTAAACAACTTCACCATAGCGAGGCTCTGCGGCAATAATATGAACATCTGGTTTTTGTTCTCGCAAATACTTTCCAGCTCCCATCAAAGTTCCAGTTGTGCCAAGACCTGCAACAAAGTGGGTAATTGTTGGTAGATCTTTAAGGATCTCTGGACCGGTGCCCTCGTAATGCGCCTTGGTATTTGCGGGATTCCCATATTGATAGAGAAATACCCATTCTGGATTCTGCGCTGCTAACTCTTTTGCAACGCGTACCGCCTCATTAGATCCACCAGCTGCGGGAGAGGAAATTATCTTTGCACCCCACATCTCCAAGAGTTGGCGACGTTCTGGACTGGTGTTCTCGGGCATTACACAAATCAATTTGTAACCACGCACCTTTGCCGCCATGGCAAGTGAGATGCCGGTGTTACCACTAGTTGGTTCCAGAATAGTTGCGCCAGGTTTTAGCTGACCGGTTTTTTCGGCTTCGTTGATCATTGAGATCGCAGTGCGATCTTTAATTGAACCAGTTGGGTTGCGATCTTCCATCTTCGCCCAGAGGCGAACATTTGGCGCCGGTGAGAGTCGGGGCAGACCGATTAACGGAGTATTTCCAACCGATGCTTCAAGTGAGTCGTAACGCAACAATTTAACCGCCAGCGACTGCAGGAAGAATTGTTACTGAATCACCATCTTTGATTTGTGCATCTAAACTTCCAAGAAAACGAACATCCTCATCATTTACATAAATATTAATAAAGCGGCGTAGCGCGCCATTTTCTAGGAGACGATCGCCAATTCCGGGGTATTGCGCATCAAGGTCAGAGATAACAGCTCTAAGCGTTGCGCCAGTTGCTGATACAACTTTCTGCTCTTTGGTAAACGGGCGGAGAATTGTTGGAATGCGTACGTCGATACTCATGTGCTTATTATGGCCAATATTTGAGCTATTCGGTAATTGAAACTTCTTCCTCGGTTACAACGCCATCGATTATTCGATACGAACGGAATTCAATTGCAGGTGCAATCTCTTTGCGACTAGAAACCAACACATAATGTGCGCCTGGTTCCCCTGCGTATGCGATATCGGTGCGTGAAGGGAAAGCTTCGGTTTCGGTATGCGAGTGATAGATAACAACAATCTCTTCATCGTTATCGTCTACCTCGCGATAGAGCGCCAAAAGATCTTTCGGATCGAATTCGTAAAAGGTTGGTGAATGCGCCGCATTTATCATGGGTTTTAAGCGCTCTGGGCTGTCTTTGCCGACTGGCCCAAGTATTACGCCGCAGCATTCGTCAGGATATTCGGCGCGCGATTGTTCGATAATTGAATCCACAAACGCACGAGAAATAGTTAGCGACATAGTGGATTTATCCTAACCCTCATCGATAAGTGCTGCGACTAAACCTTCTTGTAGCCATCCGAGCCAACCATAAACAATATAAACACCACGAAGTGGATCATCTGGCGCTAAAAGTTCTAATTCATCGCTACTGCGTTCTTGTACATTTAAACGAACACCTAACGCTAGACGCATATCGTTAATCGCACCGAGCCAGGCATTTGCGCTCTCATGATCAAGATCGACTGTGCCATCTTTAGCGCTCTTTAAATACATACGCATCGCCATAGCGTGCGCTTGCTTCTTATTGCGAAGCGTTGATTCGGTATAGCGACGAAATTCTGCAGAGTCCGCATGGTCTTGATAAGCATTTGGCAGTAAGCGATGAAGTACTTCATCTTC